>Ga0272441_10011608_pt1 | contig 13037 bp, 8 predicted proteins | sample SSMProp6N_FD_193582 | JGI IMG/M metagenome (GOLD analysis project Ga0272441, IMG submission 193582) | Marine sediment archaeal communities from Little Sippewissett salt marsh, Falmouth, MA, United States - SSM-Prop-6N | ecosystem: Environmental > Aquatic > Marine > Wetlands > Sediment ...
AATCAATGCTCCTTCACGCTACGACTGTAATTATACCACAACATCAGTTCGATTACAACTCCTCTGACCAGCAAATAGACCGGGGAACACCTTGAACGTGCTCTTAGACGTTAAACAAATCTTGACAATATGACTTTTGCTGCGAGAATTTGACCTATGGCCCGACCATTACGAATAACGTATGAAAGTGCAGTGCACAACGTGACCGTAGGGAATAATGTACGAAAACCTGAAAAGCCAGATCCTTCACCTCCTGCAGAAAGATGCGACACCACGCACGCGGGCCCTGCTCAGCCGGGAATTAGGACTCAGTGCCGAATGGCGCGATGAGCTGAACGTTGCCCTCAATGAGCTTGGCGCTGCAGGTCAGCTCGTACTGGGTCCGGGCCATCAGGTCAGATTGCCCTCCCTTTCCCAGGAGGTCATCGGCACCTTCCACGCCCACGCCCGTGGATTTGGCTTTGTCACCCCACAGCAGACTACAGCCGAAGGGGAGGTTTTCATCCCCGCCAAGGCCATCGGTAACGCCATGACCGGTGACCGGGTTCTGACGCAAATCGTTCGCAAACAATCGTCTCGCGATCCGGACCGTATCAGCGGCAAGATCGTTAAGGTTCTGGAACGGGCCCATCGGTCTATCGTGGGTACGCTCCGCTGGGAAGCAGGGACCTGGGTGGTTTACCCGGACGGGGCCGACTTCCAGCGACCCATCCAGTGTGAAGGAGTCGATACCCGGGAAGTCGAAGAGGGCGATAAGGTGTCCCTGGACATCCGCGCCTATCCCAGCCGGACTCAACCCGCCCGGGGAGTCATTACGCAAATCCTGGGGCGGACGGGACGTTATGATGGTGAAATCGCCGGCATCATCCGGCGCTACGGACTCCATGACGGCTTTGACGACAGCAGCCTGGTCGAAGCCAATAACAGCCGGTCCGACTTCCGTCCCGAAGAAGACCGGGAGCGCGCCGACTTGACACGTCACCTCATCGTGACCATCGATCCGCCGGACGCCCAGGATTTTGACGACGCCATCAGCCTCAAAAAGAACCGACGCGGTGAATGGGTATTGGGCGTGCACATCGCCGACGTGAGTTACTTTGTCCGGCCCGGCTCCGCACTGGACCAGGCCGCGTGTTTGCGGGGCAACAGCGTTTACCTGCCCGGCCAAACCCTGCCCATGCTGCCGGAGATGCTCAGCAATGACATCTGCTCCCTGCAGCCGAATCAGCCCCGCTATACCAAAACCGTCTATCTCACCTACGGCAAGGACGGTACCCTCCGTAGAACGCGCTTCCTGAACAGCCTGATCCAATCCAAGGCCCGCCTGACCTATCAAGACGTCGACCAGGTCCTCAAGGGTAAAAAGCAAGACCTGCCACAGCAACTAATCACGTTGTTGCGCAAAATGGAGAAGCTCGCTCGTTTGATCGAAGAACGCCGTCGCCGTGCCGGCATACTCCAACTGGATATGCCCGAGCGTGCCATCCGTCTCGATCATTCCGGCCGGGTTCAGGACCTCGAACCCATCGATACAAGCTACCCTCATACCATCATCGAGATGTTCATGGTCGAGGCCAATATCGCCGTGGCGACTCTCCTGGACCGCTACTGCATCCCCTTTATGCGGCGCATCCACCCGGAGCCCAATGCCGCCACCCTAAGACAGTTGTCACAGACCCTGCGTCCGTTGGGTGTCACCTTACCCCGTCGGGCCCAGCGACGCGATCTGCAGCGGATCATCAAGCAGGTTCAGGGCGCCCCCCTGGAGCTGCCCGTCAACCTGCTTATCCTTCGCAGTCTCGCCAGGGCCGGCTACAGCCCCGCCAACGTAGGTCACTACGCCCTGGCGGCCGGCAAGTACTGCCACTTCACCAGTCCGATCCGTCGTTATGCCGACCTTCTGGTTCACCGCGTGCTCCAGGATTACCTCGAAGGACGGGTAGGGCAGGCGCGTCGTCGTTACAACATCGCCGACCTCAGCGAAATCGGCCTGCACATCACCGACACCGAGCAGGACGCCGAAGAAGCCACCCACGAGGTCAAGACCATCTTCATCCTCCACCTCTTGCGCCAACACATCGGTGAGACGATGCACGGTGTGGTCGTCAACCTCAATGCCTACGGCGCCTCTGTACACCTGCCGGACTTTGGCGTTGAGGGCCTGCTCCGGCCGGAACACCTCGGCGCCGATACCTGGCACTACGACGAACGCCACCAATGCCTCATCGGCCGCCACACGCGCAACATCTTGCGCCTGGCCGAACCCATCCAGGTGCGCATCGCCGAGGTCCATCCCGCCGCCGGCCACCTCGATCTGGTTCCGGCTCAGGCTTTAGGGATGCAGAAAACGGAGATTGAAGCCAACAAGACACCCCGTCGCAATAGCGGCGGACACCCAGCACGAGGCAAGCGAAAGGCCACCTCATCCAGAACGAAACGGCGCCGTCGTTAAGCCGCCTCGTGACATAAGGATTTCTCGTTGATTAATCCACCTCCATTCTTTTACAGTTCTCTTTGCCGAAAACCCGATCGCTGAATAAAACAGTATTGCCTTTCGCAATACCGTTCGTGCAGTTCTTTAAATATATCGCATAGTTTCCATTCGCAAGTGAAGGCTTCTGCGAGGCATGCTCAATCGTATTCCCGCGAATTTCGATCCCATCGGTTGAGCAAGCATAGATCCCCGAATTCATCGTATCGCGAATAGTGTTATTCAGTATCTTTATATTGCGATGCACACCCGCCGGGTAATCGGTCCCGCCGGAATCATGCCCGCATTTTACCGTAATCGCCCCTTCGCGAAGGAGATGCTTATTGGCACCGACAATAGTATTGTTTCGAAGAATCACATCTTTCCCCTGTCCCGATTCAAACCAATAGTTCACATCCATCGTCACAAAAATACCGATCCCCGTCGGATTAAAAATCGTGCATTGTTCCACAATTACATCCTGCGACTGCAATAAAAAACCGCGTGCCCGGTTGCGATGCACTTGCACCCCCGAAATCCGCACCTTAGGCGTCATGCTGATATTATTAAATAAATCTCCAACCGCGACACGGCCCGGCACAACGTCGAGTGTCATGCGCTGACCATCACGCTCCAAGACCTTTGCGGTGCCTTTCGGAACCATCGTTTTCCCATCATAAAACTCAACCGTATCACCCTGCAATACATACCGAGCCGAAACATCGACTTCTTTCCCTCGCCGAATCCGCGCTATCGAAAGAGTCTTACCATCCCGCTTGACCACTTTCCCATAGGAACTGTGAATATTAATCGCGTCATCCCCCATACCTTCATAATAACAATCTTTAATCGTCAGCTTCCCGCCGGTATGGACATATTTCGATCCATCCGCATTCGTCGAAGTCAACCGCGCCGTCCCCCTGGGTCGCTCCACGCGATACCGCTCAACGGTAATGTTCGTCGAACGATCCGTCGAATAAAATCCCATCCCCGGAAACGAATGGACCGTCACATCCCGCAACGTACAAAGATCGCTGTCTCCAAAATAAATACACACCCCTCCATACACCTTATGATACAAACAAACATACTCTCCCTTGTCCAAATCAAACCGCCGATGCATTCCAATCCGCAACACCCGGCCTGACACCTTTTCAACCGGAAGCCCGCCGTCCAGTTTATACAAATCCATATTCTTCCCATTGGGCAAACCGTTACGATAAAACGTCATGACGTGGTCGACATATTCTTCGCCCGTTACCGGGAACTCATCAAATACCCGAACGTCAAAATACCGATCCCCCACATTGACAATCTCACCCGCCGAATTGGGCGACACATCCATATCAATAACAAAATCATGTATCGTAACCTGTCTCGAAGACAGCAGCCGAATCGCGCTAAATACCGGCCATCCCCTGGTTCGGTCAAATCCCCGGAGAAGCAACGTCGATCCATTCCCATTGATATCCAAACCGGTCTTGTTCTTAATCTCAAACGAAGCGAATAAATCATACGTCCCCTTCGCGAAAACCAGTCGATCCCCTTCACCGCAGGCATCCACTGCATGGCGAAGCGCCGCCGCGTCATCTTTCCCGTCACTCGGCCACGCTCCATACTGCGTTACCGATATCTCTTTTGCCACTGCATGAGTCGATGCCATCATCAGGAACACCGTAAGAATAATACTTTTTCTCAGCATATCTTTTCCTTTAAAACCTGATTATTTTCATACGCCTCGTCCAACGAAAGCGTTCCTTAGGGAATATCTGGAATCCCCAACAAAGCTTATGTTATCGAGAATCAACGGATAACTCAAGAAATGCAAAATCGTTTTTGACTGAGGCCATTCTTCTGACCAGTCCCACAAATCAACCAGAAATACATTGAGCCGTGCTTCACCTGCCATGTGTACCGGCGAGTAGAAAGTGTAAAGAAAAATACATTGACATCCCGCAAGCTTCGGGGTAAATAAACTAAAGGGTGTCACAGTTTTGGGCCGATAGGCGCTACACTTTCACTCCGCTCTTCACAAAGAAGAAATAATGTGGGAGATCATAATGAGAACAAGATTGCTTCTGCTTGTATTGCTGTTGAGTTGTCTGGGCGCCCCTGGATCAGCGGCTCAGAACATTCACCGGCCAGAAGATAACCCCGCTAATATATGAACAATATTGGGATTTGTACTGATAAAATGTCACCTAATGAACTAATTCAAAAACGGCAAAAGGTTTTAAGGCATTCCAATAAAACCAGGATTGTCATTCCGAGCGCAGTCGAATCTACTAAAATAGCCCCGCGAAGCGGTTCCTTATTCATCACATCCAGTTTTGTTAGAGCCTCTAAAAGACTTATTCGTTCATCTCTATTGAGGGAGTAAATAAAATGGTAGAAGAAGACAATTTGTTGCACAGACTATTTGTAGAAGCGGAAAAGGTCGATGCTTCTGATATACATTTGACAAGAGATGCCGCTCCTTACTTCAGAGTCGCCGGCGGGCTAATGAGTCTCGACTCAGAGCCATTGAGCAAGCAAGCCATTGAGCAGGCCGTCGAACCGACCTTGAATGATAGAGTGAAAAAGCATTATGAAGAAAAGGGGTATGTGGATTACTCCTATGAACCGGATAGTGGAGCGAAAGTCAGGTACAGGATAGAACTGTACAAGTCAAGAGGCTGCATGACGGTGGCGATCAGAAGAATCAAATCGGAGATTCCTACATTTGAAGCGTTGAATCTGCCCCGCGTATATGAAAAGGTCATGCGCCTCAGACCCAAAGGGATTATTGTGATCGGTGGAGAGACATCCAGCGGAAAATCCACGACCTTAGCCGCCATGATGGATTACATTAATCGACATCAGAAAAAGCACATCGTCACCATTGAAGACCCTATTGAATATCTTATCATCAATGAAATGTCATGGATCGATCAAAGAGAATACGGCGGCGACTTTCATAGTTATGCAGACGCATTAAGAGCGGTGGTCAGGCAAGATCCCGATGTGATCATGATCGGTGAGATGCGAGATCGTGATACCGTCGAAGCCGCCATTGCCGCGGCGGAGACCGGGCATCTTATCTTCAGCACTCTGCATACCACAACAGCGACCCAGACCTTCTACAGAATACTTAATTTCTTTCCTCCGGATCAAAGATATGCAATAAGGCAGAATCTGAGTGCCACATTAATCGCCATCATGAATCAGATGCTGTTGCCGTGCAAAAAACAAGATACGCGAATCATTCCTGCAACAGAAGTCCTTATTAATACACCTGCTGTAAAAATGTATATCGAAAAGAGTGAAGAAAATAAGTTGCCGGAAGTGATGGAACATGGAGCCAAAGACGGCATGCGGAATTTTAATCAATCTCTAAAAAAGTTATTGGACAGGAAGTATATTGACGAAGAAACAGCCCTTAAAGCGTCATTAAAGCCTGAGAAACTCGACCGGATGTTGAGGGCGATAAAACAGATTTAATATCTGTGAGACCACTTGGGACCGCCATTCGTGACTGTCACGAATAAATATCAGCCTTATCTTCGATACTCGATTCTGGAAATTCGTCGTCATTGCGAGGCCTGTGAAACAGGCCGTGGCAATCTTCTATGTGTTTTTTCTTTAGACAGGATGACGGGATTGACTGGATTTTTTTAAACTTCAACATTCGATATTCGGTATAGGGTGTTCAATATTCAAGGATTTGGGCTTCCTGATCACCTGATGGCCTGATAGCCCGTGGTTTATAACAGATGAGCCACCGAGGGCCCAGAGGGCTCAGGGCAATCGTCAATCGTCAATATTAAATAGCCAATGCCGAACGTTGTTCGCTTGTCATCTCGACCGGAAGGCCGGTTGTTCCGGCCTGGAGTGGAGAGATCTGGATACGAACAGTGGGAATGCACCTATAACCGGATGTCTCGGCGGGGCTCGACATGACAAATACGTAGGATGGGCAACCCGTTCGACGTTGCTCAGGGCATGCTTGTTGCCCATCCTGACAATCATCCAAACGTTCATGTTGTTTCCATCGAGCCGCCGTGGCTCCGGCCGACAAAACCCCCGCCAGTCGCTCCGCTTGGTGGCATGGCCTTTGCAAACCCTTCGCTCACAACTGACACTTGCCGCCCGTTGACATATTTCATTTCCTTGCCCATGGGTGACAGAGGGCAAGGAAAAGAAATGTCTTTCTTCCAAAACACGCATAATAAAACGAAGTTGAAAGATTGTAGTACGTAGGGCGCGATATTTCGCACCAATTCTCTAAATCTCTAATCCACTGATGCTCTGCCCCCAAGGCTTCTATCTCACCCTTTTTTAGTTCCTGATAACCTGAGGTCCTGATCCCCACTTCCTGATCCTCTGATAGCCTGATTTACTTTCTTTTTTCTCTAAATTCTTTGTTCCCAAACAGGATAAAAGGTATAATACAATATATCATCCTTGAATAAGCATCTGTGGGAAGAAGTACTGTTGTTCGTGTGGAAACAGGAACATGATGCGAGTTTTTCGGGCGACGTATGGATTTCGCTAAGTAAATGTACCGGACAATTTTGGGATTCAAAAATCGGCTGGAATTAAGTATGGTGTCCCCGGAATTCAATAAGTATGCTGTTCACGGAATTCGCCAAAATGGTAAACCTGCTAAACTTAGTGCCATTATGTGACGTCCCCGGAATTCGCGGCATGGAGATAGGAAGATGGTTGTAAAAAAAACAGCACGAAAACTCCCGACGCGAGCGTCGATTGCCCCGAAGTCCGTGCTGGAGCGGTTCAAGAAGAGATTTCGGCCGAAAAAGATCGGCAATGGTACGTATCGCATCGACCTCGATTCGTGGAAGCAGTTCAGCAACGTGATTCAGGAACGAGGTTTGACCAGAAATAGCCTGGTCTATCGTGGCCATTCCTGCGCACGCTGGTCGCTCGATCCATCTCTCTACCGGAATGTGGAGGATCCCAAGAGAGCAGCAAGGCTAACGGAGCTTCAGCTATCAGAATTCAAAATGGCAGCTCGTGGAAGGTGCCAGGCGTCGGCGTCAGAACTGGACGACCATTGGTGGGCTTTGGGGCAGCACATGGGCTTGCGAACCCCACTTCTGGATTGGAGTTCATCGCCATATGTCGGCTTATTCTTCGCTTTTGCTGATACTGACGACCATGAGGATACGGAGAATCGAGCAGTCTTTGTTCTGGATCGCAACCTGATTGATCGCCGTTGTAATCAGCTTCGCGATGAAGACGAAGCTGAAGAAGAGCTTATCCGATTTGTCGAGCCCTTCTCTCATGAAAACACGCGAATCGTTGGGCAAGCCGGCCTGTTTACGCTCTCACCGCCCGGCTGGTCCATTGAGGAATGGGTTAACTATGAGTTTGATGAGCAGTCTGAAAAGTTGGCGCTTATTAAGATACTGATTCCCGAGAAGGACCGTGCGAACTGCTTGCGACACCTGAATCGCATGAATATCAACTATCTGTCACTATTCCCAGACATCGAAGGATCGGCCAAGCACTGCAACCTGCGCCGCGAAATTCGCGGCTATTAAGGCACGAGAAGATGGTGCCAATCTATACCGAACAAATCGCTTTGTAAACTAGGGACAGCCACGAATGGCAATGACGTGCATTTAGAAACAAGTAGGGCTGTGAATAATAGGGAATAATAGGGACAGCCACGAATAATGCTCTGAGATGAGTAGGAAACCCTATCTCTGGACGGGGAGGCATGTATGAATCGCGATATTTTAGACAATCAAGGCAAGCCGATTCCAGGACAGAGCACTCGAACTGCTCGGCTGTGGGATTGCGTCCGGAGGACATGGAAGGTTTGGGTTCCGATAGCCATATCTATGCTCATATCTGTGGCGGCACTGGTAATCTCCGGATTGTCATATCGGCAGTCAGTAAAAGACAGCGAAGTAACTCACAGACTTTCCAAATTGGACTTTCGTCCAAGGCTCAGGCTCTACTCGCTATTCATTTCCCATGGAAAGACCCCTTCTCAGTGGCAACTGACAAATACGGGGCCGGTTGAAGCTGTCCAGATAAAAGTGGAGATGATTTCACACAGGTACATTCCCGGCCACATCCCCAACCAGAAGAAGATGAGTATATCGATGAAGGATTCTAGTAACACGACGACTATTCAAAGCCTACAACCACAGGAAACGAAATCGTACAGGTTTCGGGAGGGATGGCTTGACAGCAATGCCAGAATACAGGAGCCTCCCCAACACAACGTCATGGAGATTCTGGTCACTTACAGACATCCCCACGATTTAGAGGAATACAGTGAGAGCGCGTACTATTTCGTTAATCCGGACGGTTTTTGGGTGCCCGAAGGCAGCAGCTCGTTGAAGGGCGAGCTATATGAGTCACTGAGGATGCGTCTCTCCGGAGTCATTCGGGAGGGACCGGGTTCCGTGTATAAAGAATGGCCCGGTAACCCAATGCACACAAACAAATAGCTCGGCATTGCGACGGAAAAATCTACGGATAAAATGGGGATAGGAGAAAAACTTAGCGGAAAACACAAGGGAAAACACAAGGGTCAGAGTACCAGGATAAAATCAATAGAAAAATAAGAAATATTTTGAGGCAAGGGAATCCCTGCTCTCGCTGTTGAGCGAGCTTTTTGATTCTGCCTGTGACGTATGTTTCGTTGGTACGAGGGAATAGAGGGTCACATCTTTTTTTACAACTGGACTTTTGCAAAAATGAGTTTCAAAGCTCAATTATTGCTGTAAGTCCTTATTTTACGTGAGATTTTGGCAACGAAAACAAAAGACTTACGTAACTCTGCAAAAGTCCAGGGAAAACGCAGGGTCAACCCTTAGGAAATAAGTTTTTGAACTCTTAGTCATAGCCCCGCGTATTGGCCGCTGTCCAGTAGCTGTCCCTAATAAATTCATGGTAAAATCTCCATTGCATTGTGGAAACATCAGCGTCAGCCCTTAGGAAATAAGTTTTTGAGAACTAGGGACCGCCATTCGTGACTGTTTCTATTAACGGAAAACATCGGGGTCAACCCTTAGGAAATAAGTTTTCTAACTCTTAGTCATAGCTCCGCGTATTGGCCGCTGTGCAGTAGCTGTCCCTAACAAAATTCGTCCCTGATAAATTCGTGGTAAAATCTCCATTGCATTTGGAGGTTTCAGGTGATTATACTGTGATGCTATGGATGATCTAATCGCCGATTATTTTCAGAAAATCATGAAATTGATTTTCTGAAATAATATATGCCTAACTTCAATTTTGCAAAAGTTCAATTATTAAGACAGGAGTGACCTTCGAATGAGTTATCGAACCGTTTGTTTTGCACTGACCGCCTTACTGTTCGTGAGTGCACCGAACCAGGCCGGGGAGCAGACCGTGCGCCTGTTGACCATCGGCAACAGCTTTGCGGACAACGCATTGACCTACCTGCCGGAGATCGTCAAGGCGTCGGGCAACACGCTGGTGTACGCTAAGGCCAACCTGGGTGGGTGTACGATGAAGCGGCATTGGGATCACGTCGAAAAATACGAGGCGAACCCCTCGGACAAAGCGGGTACTCCCTATGCCGGCGGTCGGTTCAGCCTGGCCCAACTGCTCCGTCAAGACGCCTGGGATGTCATTACCCTTCAGCAAGTGAGCTGGCAGAGTCACGATCCGAGCACCTTCGATCCGTATGCACGGAACCTCTGTGATTACATCCGCCGGCACGCGCCGCAGGCCACGATTCTTTTGCACCAAACCTGGGCGTACCGCGTGGATGATCCCCGCTTTACCCCGGCCAATGAGGGCAAGGAGCCCCATACCCAGGCGATCATGTATCAACAGGTACGACAGGCGTACCATCTCATGGCCGGGAAACTCCGGACCGGTATTCTACCCAGCGGAGACGCCATGTATATCGCCGATACCGACCCGACCTGGGGGTACCGGCCGGACCGCGCCTTTGATTTCGCGAAGGCTCAGCCGCCCCGGCTTCCCGACCAAACCCATTCTCTGCATGCGGGGTATCGTTGGAAAAAGCAGCAAGACGGCAGTTACACGCTGGTCATGGACGGACATCATGCCGGCAAGGCGGGCAAGTACCTGCTCGGCTGCGTTTGGTTCGAGGCCCTTTACGGGCAGAAGCTGACCGACGATTCATTCGTTCCCGCCGGGCTCGATCCGGCCTACGCGAGCTTTCTAAGACAGACGGCACACAGGGCCGTCGCAGAACGGAAAGCCGGGAAACATTCGAGTCAGCCCGTTAGGAAATAAGTTTTTGAACTCTTAGTCATATCGGCGCGTGTTGGTCGCTATACAGTAGCGGTCCCTAATAAATTCAATGGGAAATCTGAATGAAGGGAACAGAAGAGCCTTTTCCTGTTGATTAGGTCGTCAAGGTTTTTCGTCCGACATAAGGAGGCCCGGTCATAAAAGACACACACCGAATCGTCAAAGGCGGGCATCAGATCATGCTCTGGAGTCCCCTGAAAATGCATTTTGCGATGACAATACATCCAAGTGAGCACGCTATGCCCACGACCACGAAGTAATACAAAATCAATCCTTGCAGCAGAGACACGATGTCGTTTTTCATTCTGATGATTGCTGTTTCAGACCTTTGATGACGTATCATTTGTTTGTCTCCGTACGTGTCAAACTCGCGTTGAGAAACAGAGCGAACTCTTGTGTTCATCGATATTTCAGGCTTATCCTTGAAAAACTGAATAAGCTGTTATTCGCGACCGTTATTTTCATTTGTTTCTTTCACATCTAAGTGTCGTCCTTCAACTTGAATATAACGATATTTTTTTAAATTCGAGTGGCAAGCCATCAAAATAATCCGCCGCGTGATGACAAACCAAACATTCTCATTCAGGGGGCGAATCCGGGGCGAGTCTTAAATATTGCCTTTTTAGTGTCAATACGATGTTCTATACAGAGCAGATCTATCCCTGATAAATTCCATAGGAAATCTGAATTTAGGGAACAGAAGGGCCTTTTCCGGCATCTTTTGATTGTGTCGTCAAGATTTTCTGTCCAATATGAAGGGGCGTGGTCATGAAAAAAACACGGGGTTTTACACTGATCGAACTGCTGGTCGTGATTGCCATTATTGCGCTGCTGATGGGCATTCTCATGCCGGCCCTGCAACGGGTCCGTAAAATGGCCCAGGGGATTGCGTGTACGAGCAATCTGCGCAGTCTCATGATTGCCTGGCGCATGTACGCCGACAGCAACGACGACCGACTCGTGGGCTGCCAGGATGGTATGCCGGGCGGCCGGCCGAACTGGATTTCCGGCACGCTGAGCTTCTCAAACGCCCCGGTGAACTGGGACCTTCAGAATAACCTGGTGAACAGCCCGCTGTGGTCCTATGTCGGGGAGAACCCGAAGGTGTTCAAGTGCCCGGCGGATAAGGCCAAAGTGGTGGATGGCCAGGGGCGAAGCGTCCCGCGCGTTCGCAGTAACTCGATGAGCCAGGTGTTCGGCTTCGGCGAGTGGTTGAACTCGAGCCCGTCCAGCCGGGACCAGGACGTTTGGCGCACGTATAGTAAGTTCACGAACATCGTCAGCCCGGTCCGGACCTGGGTGTTTGTGGACGAGCACCCGGACAGCATTAACGACGCGGCCTTTGCCAATGCCTGTACGGACGCGGCAAACGAGGCCGCCGCGCGAATCATCGACTATCCGGCCAATTACCACGGCGGCTCGTGCGGGTTTTCCTTTTCGGACGGGCACGCCGTCATCCATAAATGGGAAGGGTCCAAGATAAGGAACGCCCCCATCTATTACGGGGCTCAAAACCTTCAACTGAACGTCCCCGCTGAAGACTCCTGGATCGATGTCAAGTGGATGGCCGAAAACACCACGGTTAAGAAGTAACCCCAAGGCAGTTTTTCTTGGTGTGCATTGCACACCCTGCCAACTTTCAGCCGGGTTATCAGGGATTTTTGAATTCGATGTCGGGCATCTGGCGGTCGAGTTTTTTGCAGGTCGCTTCAAGGGCCTGCATAAAGGCGTCCGGCTCCATCCATGCGACGTGGCCGTCGATGAACAAAACGGTCAGACCTTTCGCACTAAAAGCGGGATTCTCATAAACGATGACATTGTCGGCATCCATAGAGAGGGTCTGGCCGGCGACATAGATATAGCTGGGTCCGTCGAAATCGTCCGGTTTGAAAGGGGATTCGGGGAGGTCGGATTCGAGGTATTCCCCTTCGAGCTGTTCGAGACGCTCGGGGAAATTCATCTCGTCAATCGCATAAACACTCAGCGCCACGCCCAATTCCTTAAGGTGTACCATGGATTGAGTCCGCTGGGCCTGCTGTCTCGTACGAAGGAGGGCGGGCATCATGATCCCCAGCCCCACGCCGGCGCCGGCCACAACCCCCAGGCCCGGCTCCACACCCGTACCGCGATAGTGCGATCGAAGGCCCCGGTCGTCGAGCCAGGAATAAAAACAGGATGGTCCCATCTGTTCGGCGATGTGCATCAGGTTCGGCAGCATCGCCGGCAGTTTCAATTCCGCCTGCCTGGCCCCCATCGTTAGCATCGGCCAGAATTGCTGCGCGCCCATCATCATCTGGTTGAA
>Ga0272441_10011610_pt1 | contig 13035 bp, 10 predicted proteins | sample SSMProp6N_FD_193582 | JGI IMG/M metagenome (GOLD analysis project Ga0272441, IMG submission 193582) | Marine sediment archaeal communities from Little Sippewissett salt marsh, Falmouth, MA, United States - SSM-Prop-6N | ecosystem: Environmental > Aquatic > Marine > Wetlands > Sediment ...
GGTACATGAGGACGTGTCCCGCCCGCCCGCCGGAGTCCTCCGCTCCCCCCGCGGGGCGGGCGAAGACGCTCTCCTGCGGTGAGTTCATGACGATCGAGATCTTGCCCTCGGGGCAGCCCCGCGCGACGAAGAGGCGCCTGAACGCCTCGTTCGGCGTCAGCACCGCATGCGCGACCCGTATGCTCCATTCCTCCAGACGGACCAAGGCCCTCGTGAGGAGGCGGCCCTTCCCGATGCCGTACTTCGTCATGAAGACCTCGGGGGTCGGGTCGTGAAGGTCGAGCACCAGACGCGCCCCGGAGAAGCGCGGGAACAGCGCGCTCGCGACGAGGAAGTCCGGCATGTTGTGGACGTGGACGACGTGATATCGCCTGACGAGATGGAGCCATGTGACCACGGCGAACGACATCACCGTGAAGAGCCCCCACTCCCATGCATAGCGAAGACCGCCCCCCCGGCTTCGCCCGACGGGGAGCCTGATGGCGCGGACGCCCCTGATCTCCTCAAGTCCGCGCTCGCCCTCGTCCCTCAGGCAGATCACGTCGACCGAGGCCCCCTCCTCCGCGAGCGCCTCGGCCTCGCGCCTGACGCGCGGGTCCGCCGGATACGTCGAGTAGACGACCATGCACACTCTGGCCATTTTCATCTCCAATGCTCGGAACGGGTTGCCTTCGTGGCCAGAAGCGACCTGACGCGACGAAGCTGCTCTTCTCTGATGAAGCGCGCGACGTCGGGCGACACGCCAGTCCCCGCACCCGCGATGCACGACCACGCGTATCCCGCGAGCCTCGCCGCCGCACCCAAGACGTACGGTCTCTCGAAGGTCCTCCGCGCGCATTTCATGACCTCGAAGAGGGGGTGGTACCCGAGCGCCCGGTCGCGCACGCCCTCGCGGAAGCGCGCCGCCCCGCCGCTCGCCACCCCGCCGGGCGTCGGTCGGTGGTGGTCTATCGCCAGACGCGGGAATGCCCTCACGCGCCAGCCGCGCATCCGGGCGGCGGCCTGGGCGGCGGCGTCCTCCCCGCCGCACGCGAGCGCGGGGAAGCCGCCGATCTCGTCGAGGCACTCCCTGCGGAAGAGCTGAAGCGCCCCCGCCACGTCGCGCTCGGAGTTGCCGAAGCGCGCGCGGGCTTTCCCGCCGCACGACTCGCGGATCCATCCGCCCGCGCAGCCCAGGCGTCGGTCGCGGCCGAACTCCTCGAGGAGTTGCTCGAAGAGGCCCGGCCCGAACGTGACATCGGCGTCGAGGTTCCCCACGAAGCGGTGGCCGAGGCCGGAGAGTCCCTCGCGGCCGCGCTCGAAGGCCAGCACCTTCGAGGCGAAGCCCGACCGCCCGCGCCGGGCGCGTCCGGTGCGCCTGGACGCGATCCTGACGACGGAGACGAAGCCCGCGTCCCGGGCGCATTCCTCGGCGACGCGCGCGGTGCCGTCCGACGACCGGTCGTCCACTATCACCCACCGAAGTGGCGGGACCGTCTGGGCGATGACGGCGTCGATGGTCCGGGCGATGTATCCCGACTCGTTGTGGGCCGGGGTCACCAGACAATAGCCGCCGCCGACCGAGCCCCGCCTCTTCATGTCGCCACCTCGCCGCCCGTTCCCGTTCGCAAGGGCGGTGCCGGACGCGGCCCCACCCCCGCCGCGAGCCGCCCCGCCAGGGCCCAGGCGACCCAGAACATCGCCGCCGTGAGGCTTGCCGCCGGGGTTATCTGCGACTCGACCAGGTTCGCGACCAGGCCCATCGACATGATGCCGATGGCTAGGGCCTTTCTGTCCCTGGCATCCACGCGCCAAGCCTTGACGTAGGGCAACGCGAGGACGGCGAGCCAAATCGCCAGGCCGACCACCCCCGTCCCCGCCAGGACCGAGAGATAACCGTTGTGCATGGACTGCCGCGCAGTCACGCTGAAGCGCACGCGTGCGGTCCTCTGGTAGGCGGGATCCTGCAGGACCTTGGTCTCGGCGTCGTACCCGAAGCCCTCGACGGGGCGCTCCTCGACGAGGTACCACCCGGCCCGCCAGATCTCCGGGCGTCCGGTCAGGTTCACGGCCGTGTCGTCCGTCACGCGCCGCCTGAGGCTCGCAGGCGGGCTCGCGAGCAGGACGATCCCCGCGAGCGCCCCCGTCGCGGCGAGGCCCGCCAGGGCCCTCGGCCTCCCGGCCGCCAGGAAATACGCGCCGACGCCTACACCCGCGCAGAGGAGCGACGTCCGCGAGCCCGACAAGAGCTGCATGACCGCCACGACCCCGATGAGCGCCATGAGACCCGCCCTCGCCGGGCCCCGGCTCCGCGAGAGCCGCCAGAGGATGACCGGGTACGACATCGCGCAGAAGCTGCCCATCGAGTTCGGATGGTTGCTCAGGCCCTGGAGCCTTGCCGGGGCGTTCCACCACCACGCCTTGGCGGGCCAGAGGAGGCTCATCGCCGCGTTCGCGACGATCCACACGGCGACCGCCGCGAAGAGCGCCCCTAGTATCCCCTCGAGCCCCCGCTCGTCCGCCCCCCAGACATGGAGCCCCAGCATGAAGCATCCGAGCCCGACGAACGTGACGGCCCTCACCAGCGTGTAAAAGGGCGCGGCCGAACGGAGCGTCGACGCCATCGCCCACGCGAGGAAGACCGCGAGGAGGATATACTGGCCCGGTACTCGCCCTTGCCGCCGCCGGCCGGCACCGAGCCACGCGACAAGCCCCGCCCCGCCCCCGAGCATCACGAGGGACACCCTGACGTAGCCGCCCAGCCGCCCGGGCTCCGTCTCGCCCTCGAGGGCGTTCGGGGTCATGGCCGCCGGGACGCACGGCGCCAGGAGGACCACGAACATCGCCACGGCGGGCCGCCGGGAGAGGAGGACCGCCCCCGCGCCGCCCAGAACGATCATATTCGCCGCGAGGAGGAGGAGCGCGACCGGTTCGTCCATGGGCATCGTGCGCGCCTCCCCCTTCAACGTGGCCCCGGCGCCGAGCGCCGGCCCTGAGTCCGACCGGTCCAGCGTCGCCCCGTGGGTCGCAGGGGACTCCTCAGGCCGCCGCAATCTCCACCTCGACGCCGCCCCGCCCGAGCGACCGCGACGCGGCCTCGAGTATCTGCACGACCTTGAGCCCCTCGCGCCCGCAGGAGACCGACTTCCTGCCGGTCCTGGCGCAGTCCAGGAACTGCTGGCACTCGACCCGAAGGGGCTCCGCCTGCTTGAGGTGCGGCGCCCGCATGTCCCCGTAATGGTATGAGAAGGGGAACGACCCGAACGAGTCGTAGTGCGGCGGCACCTCGACGCGCTTGTCGTATATCTTCAGCTTCTCGATGGGCTCGATGTCGTCGTAGACGACCATCTTGCGGCTGCCCACCACGGTGGTCCGCCGGATCTTGCTCGGGTCGAGCCAGCTCGACTGGATCGTAGCGAACGCCTCGCCGCTGAAGTTGAGCGACATCACCGTCACGTCCTCGACGCCCGCCGAGACGTGCGCCTTGCCCTGGCAGTTGACGGACACCGGGCTCCTGCCCAGCACGTAGAGGATTATCGAGAGGTCGTGCGGCGCGAGGTCCCACGCCACGTTGATGTCGCGCTGGTAGAGGCCCAGATTCAGCCGCTGCGAGCTCACGTATAGGACCTCGCCGATCTCGCCCGAGTCGACGATCTCCTTCAGCCGCCGTACCGCCGCCGTGTAGAGGAACACGTGCCCGACCATGAGCGCGACGCCGCGCTCCTCGGCCAGCGCCACGAGCTCCCGGCACTCCGCCGTCGAGGCCGCAAGCGGCTTCTCGACGAAGGCGTGTTTGCCCGCGGCGAGGCAGGCCCGCGCCAGGGGGAAGTGCGTCCTTACGGGCGTTGCTATGGCCACCGCCTCGATGCGGTCGTCCCCGACGACCTCGTCGAAGGACGTGACCGCCTCCGCGCCCGGGTATCTCGCGGCGAGCTTGCCCAGTCGGTCCGCGTCCGCGTCGCATATCTTGGCCACGACGCAATCGGCGAGCGCGTCGAAGTTCCGGATGAGATTCGGGCCCCAGTACCCGCAGCCCACGACGGCGATCCTCATGGGGGTGTTCATCTCCCGTCTCCCTTCGCCCCCCGGCGGCCCGGCAGCATCCCCGCGAGGACCGTGAGGGGGGTCTTGAGCAGTATCTTAAGGTCCAGCCACGGCGAGAGCATTCTCGCGTAGGCGATGTCGAGCCTCACCATCTTCGCGAACGAGAGCGAGTTCTTGCCGATCACCTGCCAGAGGCCGGTCATCCCGGGCGCGATGTCGAAACGCCGCGAGTGCCAGCGCGCGTACTCTTCGGCCTCGTAGGGGAGGCAGGGCCGCGGCCCCACCAGGCTCATCTCGCCCCGCAGCACGTTCACGAGCTGCGGGAGTTCGTCGATGCACGTCCGGCGGAGGAGATTTCCCAGCGCGAACACGCGCGGGTCCCGTTGGAGCTTCTCCATTGGGACGTACGATCCGATCAGCGCCGAGAGATGTTGCCTGTGGACCCCTGCATCGCTCCCGGCCCTCATCGATCGGAGCTTGACCAGCTCGAAGGGTCTGCCCCCCAGGCCTATGCGCATCTGGCGGAACAGGGCCGGCCCCGGCGAGAAGAGCTTGATCAGGAGTGCGCACAGGAGGATCAGCGGGCCGAGGATGACAAGCGCCGCGCCCGCGACGACCACGTCCGTCGCGCGCTTCCAGGATGGGATACGCGCCGCGAGGAGGGGTTCGAGCCTCTCCTCGGTCGGGCCAGACCCGCCGCTCTCGGCACCAGCGGCCCCGCGTTGGCCGCCATTCTTGCAACGGCCTGCGCTGCCCTGACCCGGCGTCCGCCATTTCGGCGGGAATACGTAAACGGTGTACCTCGGGCGCCGGTCCGCCTCGATGAGTAGCGCGGCCGTCTCGTCGGCGAGACTGTGCGCGCCGGCCGCGGCGGTGTCCGTAAGGACGACCCCCAGCCGGTCGCCGTCCAGCCAGCCGACCACGTCGGTCCGCCTCACGCGCCGCGAGAGCGCCCCCGCGAGCCGCTCAACGAGCCGCCCCCTCCCGCCGCCCTCATCCCCGTTTTCCGCAACGGGGAGGTCGAAGGCGACCAGCGAGAACTGCCGCCCCGTGCGCTCCGCCCTTCCGCGTTCGCGGTCCATCACGCGCCGGAGCGCCGCCGCCGAGAGCACACCCCGCCCGAGAGACGCGCCGACCCGCGAGAACGGATTCAGCCTGCGAAGCACCTCTTTCCACACCATGGCCCGGTTGTCCCTTCCCGATGTCGCGTCAAAGCCTGTCGTAAACCCACTGCGGAATGGGGAACCGCCGCTTGTTGAGGACCGCGCCCAGCACGCGGCCGCCCGCCTTGACTATGAGGTCCCGCGTCCTCGCGAACGCTTCCGGGCGGGCCCTGCCGGCCTCGACCACGAGCAGCATCCCGTCGAGCGACGCGGCTGCCCCCGTGAGGGCCGGGGTGTGCCACACCGGCGGCATGTCGAGCACCACGAAGCGGTAGCGCTTTCGCCAGCCGGCCATCACCCGCACGAGGCCCCCGATCCGCTGCGCGACCGGGACGCCCGACTCGCTCTCTCCCGCCGGGAGGACGTCGAGTTCCGCGATTCCCGAGCTCGCGATCACGTCCCTGTCCGAGGCGGTGCCCGCGAGAAGGTCGCCCAGCCCCGGCGAGGGAGCGAGGCCGAAGACGCGATGCACAGCGCCGCCGTGGAGGCTCGCGTCGACCAGGAGCACGGGGCCGTTGCCGCCCCTGGCCAGTCGCACCGCGAGCCCCGCCGCGACGGTGCTGGCCCCCTCGCCAAGATCCGAGCCGAGCACGCCGAGCGTCTTCTCAGAGGCCTCGTCTCCTCCCAGGACGAGGAGCAGCCGCTCGCGCAACTCCTCGAACGCCCGCAGGGCGTGGGCCTCCGAGGGCCCGCCCCTTGCGGTCCGGTCCGCGTCGCCCCGGCCGAGCGGGATCGCCGCCAGCGTCGGGCAGCCGGTCCTTCGCTCGAGGTCCTCGGGCGTGTGGAAACCCCGCCCCAGGCGCTCGCCGAGGAACGCGGCCGCCACGCCCCCCGTCAGGCCGAAGAGAAGCCCCAGGGCCAGTATCACCTTCTTCCGCGGCCGGACGGCCTTCGCTGGGAGCGTCGCCGACTGCACGATCGCTATGTTCGATATCCGACGCTCCTCGAGCGCCTGGTCCACCCGCGCCTGCTCGAGCTTCTCGGAGTACTCACGGAACTTCGCCTCGTTGAGGTCCCTCTCCCTCTCCAGCCGAGCGATATCGATCGCCCTCCCGTTGAACGCCCGCAGCCGCTCGCGGGCGTCGGCGAGCGCGCCGGAGAGCGCCCTTCGCGTCGCGTCGAGGGAGGCCACGTTCCCGCGCTCCACGTAGCGCGCGAGCTCGAGATCGCGCCGGGTAGTGTTGAGTTCTCTGGTGACCTCCCTGTGCGTCGTCTCCTCGCGCGAAAGGAGATTCCGGGCCTCCTCGATCTGCTGCCGGATTTGCCGGACCGGTATCGAGTCCGGGAGGTAGCGCGTGCGCAGGTCCTGCTCCTCCAGCTGGAGCTGGTACAGCCGCTCGCGCATGCCCTCGACGGCGGTGCCGGGTATGCCCGAGGTCTCCGAGGACACCCGCATTACCGGCAGGCCCTCGACCTGCCCGATCAGCGCGTCAAGCCGCGCCCAAGCGGCCGCGCGCGCCGCGTCGGTCTTGGCGAGTTCGAGCTCGAGTTCGCTGACCTGCCGCGACAGCGTCTCGCGCTGGTCCTCAAGCGACACGATGCCGGACTCGTTCATGATGTCCCGAAGCGCCGTCTCGACGCGCTCGAGGCGAGCGCGCAGCTTCTCGGTCTCGGCGACGAAGAAGGAGTGCGAACCCGCCGTCCGGTGCACCGAGATGTGATGGTCGAGATAGAGTGCGATGAACTTCGCCAAGACCGCCCGCGCGAGTTCGGGGTCCGGGGCCTCGAAGGACGCGGCGATGACGTTCGAGTCCTTGACCACGCTGATGTCGAGCGACGCGAGCACGGTCTCGACCGCCTTCTCCCGCGCGCGGGCCGAGGCCCTGTCGCCGGCCACGGCCTGGCCCCCCGCTTCCCGGCCCGTCCGCAGGATGCGCCCCGGGCCCATGGCGTCGACCACGCCCCCCGCGAGCTCGCGGCTGCCCAGGATCTCCAGCTCCGAGTTGATCTCGTTCATCCGGGAGCGCGCGACGCTGATGATGCGGCCCGTGGTCGCGGTGGGGTCGAGCGCGACGCTCTCCCTGCCGACCTTGACGAGCAGCTTCGCCTCCGACCGGAACACGGGGGGCGCGAGGAAGGCGTAGGCCGCCGCGGCTAGGCCCGCCGCGACGAGAAACGCGCCGCTTGTGCCCTTCCGCCTGAAGAGGACGCCGGCGATGTCCCTTGATGTCAACCCGCTCGGGGGAACGCCCTCGGCCGCCGCGTCCGATCCGCCCGCCATCCCGGCCTCCGCTACCACCCGCCGTCCAGGCTCACGCCTATCGACTCTTTGTCGCTCGTCCGCCGCGTGTAGGTAACGCCCAGCCTGGGGACGAGCCCGCTGATGTGCTGCCCGATCCACTGGTTGATCCTGACGATCCGCGTGCGCGGGACGTATATGATATCGAGCGGCCTGAGGTCGACGGCCGGCGCCATCGCCCCGGCGATCGCGCGCCTGAGGTCGAGCCTCGACCCGCGGTAGATGCCGTCCGCGCCGCGCCGGACGAGGAGCACGCTCCGCGTCTCCGCCGTCTCGGCGTCGAAGCCGCCCGCCAGCATAACCGCCTCAAGCGCCGTCATCCGCCCCGGCATCTCGACGGGGCCCGGACGCGTGACCGCCCCCGCGACGAGCACCCGTCGCTCGCCGAACGACCTCACGATCACCGACGCCGACGCGTCGATGAGCTGCCCCTCGTAGACCCGTCCCAGGTGCTCGGCGAACTCGCCCGGGGTCCGCCCGGCGGCCTTCACCTCGCCGACGAGCTGGAGGGAGACCATCCCGTCCGGGCGGATGGCCTGCGTCTCGTTCAGCTCCGGGGCGTAGAAGAACTTGATCTCGACCGAGTCGCCTGGGGCGAGTTGCACGGGGGCTGGGTCGGGTCCCCACGTCTCATCGAAGACCTGCGGAGCCAGTCGCCCGCACCCGAGACAGAGCGTCGCCGCGACTCCCGCCGCGAGCGCCCATGACGGCGCAGGAAGCGAGGGTGTCGCGGGGCCGGTGCGGGTGTCGTTTCCTGGTTGTGTCCCGGGCGCGCGCCCGGGGTCTCCGGCCCCTCTTCGATGTCCGCCAGACCGATGATCACCGATGCCATGATCCCAGGTGCGACAAGTCCCGTTGTGACGATCCCCGATGCGATGGGCGCCCCAGGCGCGTTCGGCCGTCTCTGCCCGTGCTAGCCGCATCCCCGGGGTCCCGCCTCTCGTCATACGATCTCACGCGCCGTCCGTCGTCCGTCCCTGCCCGCTCCCGTCAGGCAACGGATGTGCCAGCGACCCGCGCCATGCGTGCATGTCGCCGTCCGGGACACTGAGCCCCATCCCCCGCGCCCGGCCCGTACACTTCCGACAACGCGCGTCGCCATCCGGCACGCGAGCCGGGGCAATCGCCCTCAAGAGGCATTCTCCTACAAACCCTTGACCTGGGACTGTGTCCATGTGTATGTAGCTAGAGGAAGCGCCGCTGCTGGATAAGGATGCCATGATGCAGAAGTCGCCCACGACCTCATGCCTCGTCGCCTGCGCCATTGCAGTTGGCTGCTCAGCGAGGGAACCCATATCAGCCAAGAAGTCTGGAAAGAAGCAGGCCCCGCCCAACGCTGGCGGTGACGCCAGTCTCGCGACGGCTAGCCCCAAGCCGGTTGGCGAATCGTGGGCAGCGGTGGCCAGGATGTGGGACGCCATACGCGAGGATCCGGCGAGACGCAAGCTCTTCTTCTCAAGCCGCTACTACACAGAGGACTTCTCTTCCGGCACTGCTCCCCTTCCATATCGCGCCTTCCACAGGGAACGCGTGGTTACCGGCACCAGTGGTATTGTTGTCAACAGGCAGACGTTCCTGCCATATCAGAGGGAAGAGGGCTCGCCGCTCTTGTGCGACTATCACGGCGCGGAGATAGAGGAAGCGGAACTCGTCTTCGATCATGAGTGGCGCTTTCTGGCCGAACGCACGTGGGTCTGGGGTACACCGTGTGCGAGAAGTTCGGAGGAAGGGCCTGCCGACCGCCTGGTTTTCGGGGGGAGACGCGCGTCGGGCTACCGCAACATCCGAAGAAACGAGAACAAGATCATCTCCAGATCCTGGGCGCAGAACAATACAAGGACTTACGCCTATGATGAAACCGTCCCGCCGACAGAAGCAGTCCTTCTCCTTCTTGGGTTCGGCGCTGACCATATCAAGGGGCGCTCTATCTCATCCAAAGCGCTGCAAGCGGCTGTGCCAAGCTTCTTCCGTGTTCTGGCAGAACCAAGGGCTGTCAACGACGGAAGCGGAGAATATGTCGCCTCCATTGAGGTGGCAACGGAAGAAGGTCAGGAAGCTCGGCCGACAGCGACACTCTATTATCGGCCGCAAGCGGACTCCTACTCCATGGGAGGCAACCAGTGCGTCCAACGGTTTCGCCCCACAACGAAGGAAGTATATAAGAAGGAACTCCGGGAGTTTCTCGTTTGCTTCAATGTCAAGGAGCTCTTGGATAACAATGGGAAGGCTGTGTCATTGCCTCTGGGGGTGGGGATGCGAGAAGGGCGCAGGCAATAGGGCTCCGTGAAAACCAGTCATCCTCAGCCGCACTACCGCGACGCCATGCGGGCGCCGGCCCCTGGCCATTCGGCGCGCGGCGCCTACACTCGATCCACTGGGGGGGGGGCGCCTGGCCGGGCGCGACCATCCGCGAGTGGAGATCGACCCACCGGACGGGCGGATCATCCGCTCGGCCTCAGGAGAGGGTCAGCGCCGTGCGGCGGGGCGCGCCTCCTGCTACGCAGGACCTCGACCGTGGCGAGGGTGGACACCACGACGACCGCGACGAGGCCCGTCTTCCCGCCGAGAAGGGGGTCCGTCTTGAAGAAGACCACGGGCAGGATCCCGTAGGCTTGGCTGTTGAAGACGCCGTGGATCCATCCGGCGAGGATCGAGCTCCGGTGCCTGAGGGTGAGCTCGTTCATGAAGACGCCGAAGGCGACAAGGAGCGCGACGAAGACCACCAGCCCCGCCACCGGCCGCCCGTGTCCGTAGCCGAACCCCGCGAACAGGATAAGCGGCGCGTGCCACAAGCCCCAGATGACCCCGAGGAGCGCGTAGGCCTTGGGCTTGCCCAGAGGCATCAGCTTCGGCAGGAGGAAGCCCCGCCAGCCGAGCTCCTCGCCCAGGCCCGCGATTGAGTTCACAAGAGGAGCCACGATAAGCGACCCGGCGAAGACCGCCGCGATGACGGTCGTAGGGCCCTTCTCATTGATCTCCGCGCCCGCCTCGGGCGGCAGGGCCCGGACCAGCCCTTCGAGCTCCCAGTCGGGCGCGCCCAGTCCCAACAGCCACGTCAGGCCGTAGATCGCGATGAATGCTACGGGTATCACGAGCGCGGCGTAGACATAGGGCCTCCACGACCCGAGCCGCAGGCCAAGCGACTTCGCCCCCTCGCGCGTGACCCATCTCGCCGTGACGAGCGCCGCCGCCGCCGGCGCGAACATGACCGCAGCCACCGGCGCCACCGCCCACGCGGGGTCGGGCAGGGGGTGGAAGCTCACCCCGATCGCTATCAGCGCGAACTCGACCGCCCAGGTGACGCCGAAGGTCATGGCCAAAAACGCGGCGATGCCCCTCGCATCGACCTTGCCTCTCGCGGCGCTCATGAAAGACCTCCCTCGCCCGGCAGCAGAGGTTATCCCGCCACGATCCCGAACGTATCATTCCAAGTGTCCTGATATTGTCCATCCCTTGGCAAAATGAGATCAATCGAAGCCGAGTCTCAGATAATGTCCGCCACCGTCCGGTTCGCATCTCTAATAAGATCAAGAGCGGGAGAGGCCACAATCGAGGCATTAGCGTTAAGGGATTCAGTGAAACCCTTGATCCCTGCAACTTGGTATGACGTGCCACCATCGAATAGAACTTGCCCGAGCTTGGCGTCGGAGGATTCGGTGAATCTAGCAAGACCGTCCTTGATGTCATACGCCTCCGCCTCGGGGCTCAGAACATACTCTCCGACATTGCTGAGCAGGTTGTTGGGAACAATGGCCGAACCGAGATAGCGGCTACCGTCAGGAGGGTCAAGAATGCACGCGGCGACCGTGTCTTCAGCCATATAGTCTTTCAGAGAATGTTTGCCAAGATCAGAGAATGCCGAAGGAGATTCGGCACATAGCGCACCAGTATTGTCGCCGAAGGAAGCGGCCCCTATCAAGCCGGAGCCCATGTCTCCTGTAATTGCGGATGAGGCATCCGCGAGAGTAGCGCGTATCCCGTTTGCAGCCATGTCCTGAAGCAAGAGGCTTCCGGCCTTATAGTTCTCTGCGAAAGCATCCCTGAACGGCATGGAGACAAAGCCGCTCCCCACGCCGGGAGAGCCTGCCTCAGTAATCAAATCGTTGATCGCGTTGGCTGTCGTCCCGTCCGCTGCGGCAATCGACTGAGGTGGGCTCTGCGGTCTTGCCCTAGTTCTCTTGCTCTTTCCGCGTGTCTTCTTTGCGGAAGGTCTCTTGGCTTTCTTCTTTGCGGAACGCTTCCCTCTCTTGGCGCGCCTCTTGGTAGTCTTCTGCTTGCGCTTCTTACCCATCGAATCGCTCCGCTAGACGGCTGTACCCAAAAGGGGAATGTTACCATAGAAGCGGGACACGGTCTATGGCAATGCGAGGATTCGGGTGGCGACTGTCCGACCATGACTCACGATGTCTCAAGATGGTTGCTCGCGGTGGCCTACAAAGTGGCCTACATGAGGGGTTCTTGCGGGACCACGCAAAACGGGCCGCCGTGGAAGTCGGCGGCCCGCAAAAGGTTACGTGGTCGGGGAGACTGGATTTGAACCAGCGACCTCTGCGTCCCGAACGCAGCGCTCTATCCAAGCTGAGCTACTCCCCGAGACAGGACTTTGTAGCCTCCGGTGGGCCCCGCGTCAAGCGCCGCGGCAGCGCGTGTCGGGGTTTCTCGGCCGGACCTCTTCCGCACCGCGCGTTCATGCCAGACGCGCTTCGATGACCGGCAACGACAGGCACCTTGGCGGACGCGAGCGTGGACGGATTGTCCAGAAGTGGCTGCTCCGGCCCATTCGGCCTGGAGGCCCTCCTCCCCGTTCGGGGTAGTACCGCCGCACGCGGGCGTCTGGCCGCCGGCCGGGCCCTCAGGTGTCCTCGTCCGGGGACGCGTCCTTTGCCCGCCCGGTGAACTCGTCGATCCTCATCATGACGACACCTGCAAAGTATTCGGTCGTGACGACGATGCCGAGCCACGTCGGGTCGTCGGGGTCGCCAGTCTTCAGGCGGACCGGGACGCTTGATTTCGGCGTTCTTGACCCAGTGGTGGCCACGATGCGTCTCCGCAGGCCGCACTTGCGACAGTGGACGGTCTTCCCGCATCCGCCGGGGAGGGAGGCGTGGACGCAGCCGAAGACATCCCCGCAGAGCCTGCTCTCCACCTCGGACGCCTCCATGCCTAGCGTGTCAAGGGCCTCTGGGCTCGCCGCGACAACGACTCCGTCGGAGTCGAAGAGCATCACGGGCGCCCCTATGCCTTCCAGGTACCGCCCGAGTTCCACGCCGCACTCGGCCAGGAGCCGCTGCGCGCACTCGTCACAGACCGTGTCCGCCATCGAGTCCTGCGATGGGGCTTCCGTCTCTTCAAGATGTTTTCCGCAGATCGAGCAGTCTCGCTTCACGGCCTTCCTCCTTGCCGACGGTCGGCGATCTGAGATGGGACGTCAGGGCGACTCCGGCGACGCGACCCGGACGCCTGGGAGCGGGGACGGTCCTCAAGGCGTGATCAGCCGGAACCTCCGCACGACCTCGTCGTAGGCCGCGGAAAGCGATTCGGCGTCATCGGCGCGCGCGCTCAGGGCGACGGTGATAGCGCCAGTGCCCGTGGGAACGACGGTGGTCCGTC
>Ga0272441_10011611_pt1 | contig 13034 bp, 14 predicted proteins | sample SSMProp6N_FD_193582 | JGI IMG/M metagenome (GOLD analysis project Ga0272441, IMG submission 193582) | Marine sediment archaeal communities from Little Sippewissett salt marsh, Falmouth, MA, United States - SSM-Prop-6N | ecosystem: Environmental > Aquatic > Marine > Wetlands > Sediment ...
TTGGATTGTATTTCTCCCTGTTCTGCATTCCAAAGATGTTGATTACTCCAGAAAGGTCCCTATTATATAATATCGCGATATTCATGATACATCAATTAGTAATTCAATTTATTTTTACGAATAAGGCCATATTAATAAATCTTATCTATATTTTTTACTTATTATTAGAAATTTGTGTAATAATATTATAATTCATATCCATATAATAAATAAAATATATATTATGACATATATTCTATAAATATAGACAATTATTAAATATTTTATAATTTAAATATCAATTATTAAATATTTTTATTAAAAATTATTAAAAGGCCACGTCTTCTTATATGCTTTAATGCTTGAAAATGGAATGAACAAGTGCAACTGCCCTAAAGCAGAGTGTGAGAATCATGGAATGTGTGACGAGTGCATAGAAAAACATGACAAAAAGGGCAATATGCCTTTTTGCATGAGGGAAAAATAGAACAATTTATCATATAGTTTCACGATACATGATTAGGTGTTTATGATGGCAAAGAAGATCCTTATCGCATATGGTTCAAGGTATGGGAGTACCGAGGAGATAGCAACGGAGATGGGGAAGATCCTTGAGGCCGAGGGCATCTTCTCAGATATTGTCGACCTCAAGTCCAGAGGTGGGCCGGTGCACAATATAATGGATTATGACGGATACATCATTGGGTCTGGCATCAAGATGGGAAAATGGACAAAGGAGGCAGAGGGCTTCCTCAAGAACAATTATCCAAAACTCAAGGAAGGGGCGCCCTTGGCTCTGTTCGTGAGCTGCGGACTTGCCGAGGACGACCATGAGAAGGCACTGGCAGATTATCTCACGAAGATCATTGAAAAGCACAGTATCGAACCTGATATGTTCGATGCTTTCGGGCCGCTTTATGACCTTTCCAAAGGGTCAAGGCTTGGATTTATCAATAAAAAGATAATAAAGAGCATGAAAAAGGATTCTGGGCGCGTCTACGAGGACGGCAAGAAATACGACTATCGGGATTGGGACAGCATAAGGGACTTTACCCTAAGCTTCGAGAAGCTGCTGAATGGATAGCGCACCTATACCTGATTGAGGCAGTACTCCATCTGCGGATCCCTGCCATCCTTGATATCCTCTATCGTGGTCTTTACTGAAACGTCAGGGTTTATGCCCACGCCTTCAAATCTTCTGCCATCGGGGAACAATGCCTTCTTTGTGCCGACGAACAACTGCATACCGTTGTCGAAGTTGAAGTTGAATGGCTGGCCCGTGGTGCCCATGGTGGGCTCGCCTATGATGGTGGCCCGTCCGCTCTCCTTGAAGGGCAGGATGAAGTCCTCCCCGGCAGACCTGCAGTAACGGTCCGTTATGATATATAGCTCGCCATTGAAGGTCGAATCCTGCGGCATTATCATCTCGGGCTGCCATGTAAGCTCAGTGGAAGAGAATATCTCTGCCATTGAGAGACGCTCCAACATGCTCTCAGTAAGTATGTTCTTGTTGTTCCTCACAAACTCGCCGTAGAACTTGAAAAGGCCGAAGTTGGCTGGAGTGGACTCCTTCCAAAAGCCAAAGGGACCATCGATAAGATGCCTAACGAGCCCCACAGGGGTCGTACCCCCCTTGTTACCCCTCACATCGATTATCATCCTCTCGGCATTGAAGAACTCCTTGACAAACCCTATGGCATCCTCCTCTATGCTCTTTGAGAACTGGCGTATTGTTATAAGCGCCGTCCTGTCCCTCTCAAGCCAATAACCCTCCAAGGGCTTTGAAACAAAATAACTTGACTTCTCTCGCTCCAGGGTGTGCTGCCTCATGTCGATGTCATAAACACCTTCCCTTGGGAAAAGATAGAAGGCTGATGGAAAACGAGACCTGGCCTCCCTTTCGCTGGAGGCGCTTATCCTTGAACGCTTGGATAGGAAGAACTCCTCAAAGGGGAGATTGTTGATGTTCTCAACGACAGATCCATTGGAGATCCCGTCAACCGCGCTTCTGAGGACGACCCATTTTCCTGAAACATGACCTATCTCTATAGGAAGCGCCTGATTGTAAGTCCGCATGACCCAGTTGTCGGAAAACCATGTATGGCCGTTGTTGAGCTTTGAGAGGAACTCGGACATTAGCATGACAAAGGAGAAACGGTCCTCCCTCTCCAATGTGTCAGTGATAAGGTCCTGGTATGATCTCTCAAACTCATCTGGGTAAACTGGGCCCCAGTGGGCAAAATACTCAAGTATAGAATGGTAGACCTTTGATATGACATATGTTCTGAAGTTCAAGGGCAGTATGTCGCTGTTATCTATCATTGACTCCATACCTTACAATATGCACTGCATATTAATATTGTTTGTTCATTTTCGAGGGATATCCATATAGCTTAATTATATATTTTATAGAATATGATATGATGTGATGGACCCGCTTTTGATCCTGCTCTTCCCCTTGGGAATCGCAATATCAACAGTTTCAGCCATGATCGGGATAGGGGGAGCGATTTTCTTCACTCCATACTTTATAGTGGTAATAGGACTAGACCCCTTGTTGGCATTCACCGCCGGGCTTTTCATAGAAATGATGGGATTTGCAAGTGGGGCCATAGGATACGGCAGGGAACATCTTATTGACTATTTCCTGACAAAAAGGATAATTGTCTACACCATCCCCTCGTGCATTGCGGGTGTAGCAATAGCAGGTTATGTTGACAGCAGGGCCATGGTCATGCCTCTGATTTTCCTCCTAATCTTCCACGCGCATGGATTCCTGACCAAAAGGGTCGAACCGATCCCCAAGGACCCCAAGTTCGTTGAGACTGAATTTGAGCACAGGGACTACTTCCTCAACAAGGCCATTAAGGCATCCTCTATTATTGGCGGCCTTTTGCTGGGCATGGTGTCATCGGGGCTGGGGGAGATAAACGAGTACAACTTCCTAGAGAATTTGAAGATGAGGCCAGGGCAGGCCTCGGGCACCTCGATCTTCATCCTAATAGTTACAGGACTGGTAAGCGTGATGGGGCGACTGATACTTTTTTTGGAAATAGAGATTGCAGATATAAAGCCAATCCTGCCTGTGGTCCTGGTAACAATACCAAGCGTGGTCATTGGGGCGCAAGCAGGTGTCAGATTATCTGAAAATATGAGGAAGGGAAGATTTGTGCACATGGTCGGAGTGTCTTTCCTAGTAATCGCATTCATCACGTTCTATGAGGTCTTCTTATCTCATTGAGCCTTGTGTTTCCAATAGTCCTTGTCCCTGTCGGCCTCTATCGGTTCCATGAAGACCTTTGGAAATGGGTTGAGATATGTCTGTCCCAACAGATACTTTTCATCAAATCTCAAAGCCCAGGACCCTATGACGGCCTGTAGGGCGCTGAGAGGTACGACACCTCTCCTGTATTGAGTCAAAAGATCCAAAAGAAAGGACTTTTCCGTATGCGAAAGATCCTTTTTGAAATAGCCAAGCAAATGCATTATCACATTGATGTGTGAGGTGTATCTGGGCGGGGAATTGATCAACTTCCTCATGATTCCGCCATATTCAGTGAAAATGGACTTTCTATCTTTTCCTGGCTCATTGGCCACCAATCTTCCCATCTCCTTCAGCAAGGACTGATTGTATGACATGAAAAGGTACTTGTTGGATGAGTGAAATGCCACCAGGTCCCCAATATTGCCGGATCTTTTGCAGTCCCTGAATCTAGAGAGTGTGAAAAGTTGAGTAAGGAAATGCTCCCTGACATTGTGATTCCTGGTCCTCAGCTCATCCTCTATAGGAACAAGAGGGAAAAGCTCATAGACCTTGGATGCGAACAATCCCTGGCCCTTTGACACCACATGGCCGCCCTCGATGCTTGAGTAAAGCTTGGTCTCCTTTACTCCGCAGGAAGGAGACCTTCCCTTGAGAACGAAACCGTCAATGTCCTTTAGGCCTTTAAGGAAGCTATAGCTGAACTCGATCATCGATTCAGTGACATCCGCACCAGTCTCAGGTTGGATCATGCGGGTATCGCCTTCAACGTCCACAAGCCTTACAGGGGGCCTTGGTATCCCCAATCCTATCTCCACCTCGGGGCAAATGGGGATGAAATTGACATGCTCGGATAGCTTTTTCACAAACTCGCTGCTTATTATCAAGCCATTGAATCTGCAGTGGTCGAACTCGATGCACCTGCTGACCACAACATTGGGGATCGCCTCTTGCATATTATATATTAAGGTAAATGACATATAACCCTATTGAATGAAGATAGGCTACTCCAGCACCAACTGGTCTTTTGACTGCAGGGCCAATTCCACATTCAGGATCGGCTCATATTCCCGTGACAGATTCATAAAGACTGTCAAAGGCAATCTGGATTGCCTTAAAAAGATATTGGAGTACAACATAAGTAACGACATACTCTTCTTCAGGATAAGCTCGGATATTCTTCCCTTCGCAGGCCACAGCATACTTAATGTGAATTGGAGACGGGAGTTCAAGAAGGAACTCTCAGAGATTGGAAAGATGATAAAGAACGGCAACGTGAGGATATCCATGCATCCTGGGCAGTACCTGATCTTGAACTCTCCAAACGATGAAGTTGTGAGGAGCAGCGTCCGCGAACTAAAGTGGCACTGTCAATTTATGGATGCCATGGGCCTGGACAATACCGCAAAGGTGCAGTTTCATGTAGGCGGTGTCTATGGCAACAGGAGCGATGCCATGTCAAGATTTGTCAATACATTCTTGGAACTGCCCAACTTCATGAAAAAAAGGGCGGTCCTGGAAAATGATGACAGCCTTTACGGGGTAAGTGACTGCCTACTGGTCAGCTACCAGTGCAATGTACCGCTAGTGCTCGATGTGTTCCACCATAGCTTGCACAACGCCGGAGAAACGTTGCACGATGCCCTTCTGTCCACTTCAAGGACCTGGGGAAGGGATGACGGCCTGCCGATGGTGGACTACAGTTCGCAGGAGAAGGGGGCATTGCCAGGAAGACATGCGAAACATATAGATCCCAAGGAGTTCATGGAGTTCATAAAGGCAACGTCGGGATACGACTTTGATATCATGCTCGAGATAAAGGATAAGGAAAAGAGCGTATTTACCGCATTGAACGTGGCCAAGGAGATAAGGGGGGTGCTACAGCCATCTCTCAAACCACTCGACTGAAAGACTTATCAGCTCATCCTCGTGCTTCTTGGAGCTGAACATGTGGTCCGAGCCATTTACCAGGCTCAATTCCTTTGGTTCGTTGGCATTGCGATAGATGCCCATCGCATTTTCATAAGACACCAGCTCATCCTCACTGGGATGGATTATGCGTATGGGCACTTCTATGTCCCTTACCAGGACTGTGGCATCATACTTCTTTAGGTCCCTGTAGAAATCATAGCCTATACTGATCTCGCCCCTCTTCCATGAGGGGAATGTCATGACACCTGTCTTGGCCCATTCTTCCGCCTTGTCCTTGAAGAGGACGTCCCATTCAAGCTTGGCTGGCGATGCCGCCGTTACCAAGGCTGCCACCCTCCGATCGTTTGCAGCGGTAACTATGGATGTTGACCCGCCCAGGGAATGGCCAAAAAGCCCAATGCTTTCAAATCCGCTCAAGAACATGAAATCTATAGCAGAGATGGTGTCCAGCGCCTGCCTAGACAGCTTCATCCCATCGCAACTGCCCTCCGACTCCCCAACGCAGTCACTGTAGTCGAATCTGAGTGAGCTTATGCCCCGCTTGGCCAATTCCTTCGAGAGCCTTTGATAATGCCTCACCTCCTTGAAACCTGTGAAATGTGTGCAAAAAACAACGCCTCTCCCGTCTGATCCACTTCCACGATCGAGGATGCCGACAAGCTTCAGGCCATCGGCATTCTCGAACTGTACCCTCATGGACTCCATTATTATAAATATGAAAATGACTAATTTAAAGATATGTCAGAGTGGCGCGTCATAGGCCCGGAGAAAATGGACATATATTCATATCTGGCCTTTGAGGAGGTGGCCCTTGAGAATGTACTTGCTGGCAGCGATCCCATAATCAGGATAATGACGTGGAAGGGACGGTCCGTATCGATTGGCAGATTCCAATACATCAAAGACGAGGTCGAGCTGGAATATGCGTACAATAACTCGATAGACCTGGCAAGGCGGGGAAGTGGCGGGGGCGCAGTGTACCACGGAGCTGGGGAAGAGATAATCTACAGTGCCGTCATGCGGAGACCGCGCTCAGAAAAAGTCATTGCAGATTCCTACAAGGAGATGTGCGGATGTATCGTCAATTGCCTCACTAATTTAGGAATAAGGTCAAGATTTGAGGGTCCAAACAAGGTAATGGTAGGGGATCTTAAGATATCCGGCAACTCAAAATGGCTGCGCGGGGATGCCGTCCTTGAGCATGGCACGCTCCTATACCGGCCAGATATCGAGACCATGTCAAAGGTCCTCAAACAAGAGTATGAGGGCCGCCCGAGAGGCGTCAGGTCCATTAGAATGCCTGTCACAGGAATCAGGGAGCACGCAAATGCGGAATTGGAAGAGGCGATAGGATGCGTCAGTGATGCGCTCTTGGAGAACAAGAGCTCTTACCAATCTAATTGGAAAAAGGAGGAAAGGAGCAGATCCAAGGAGATCATAAAGGAAAAGTATGGAAAGAATGAATGGACATTCATTCTATGAGCAAAAGCGCGGGACGCTCCAAATAGTATATCAGGGTGTTCAAGAACTTGGCCACTTCGGCACCGTCTATTATCCTGTGGTCGAAGGATACGCTCAGTCCCGCCACCTTGCGGGGCACAATGTTTCCGCCGACAACCCTTGGCATGTCCTTTGCCCTGCCAAGGCCCAGTATCGCAACGTCGCCGAGATTGATTATGGGCACCCCGTAGAATCCGCCTATCGAGCCGTAGTTCGATATGGAGAAGCTGCTCCCCTGCATGTCCATGAGGTCGATCCTCTTTTCCCTTGCCTTCTGGGCCAGGTCGTTTATCTCCTTTTGTATCAAATAGATGTCCTTGTCCTCTGCCTTCTTCACGACAGGGACCTTGAGCCCGTCCGGACTGTCAACGGCTATGCCGATGTTGTAATATTCCTTAACAACTATGTCCTTTTCCTCTTCGTTGAACGACGCGTTGAGCATTGGGTGTTCCTTAAGTGACCTTACGACCGCCAATACGACGAAGGCGAGAAACGATAGCTTTACTCCCTTCTCCTCAGAAAGGGTGTTGAGCTGCGACCTTACCGACCAGAGGTCTGTTATGTCCGCCTCGTCCATGGCCACCGCGTGTGGTGCTGAGTACTTTGACTGTGAGAGCTTTTTGCCAATGACCTCCCTGACACCGTCATAACTGATGTGCCTAATATGGCCATAGAGGTCATAGTTAAGCTTCATCTTTGGAAGCTTCTCCTCGCTTTCAGGAGGAATTTCCTCGGGTATTCTTGAAACTTCAAGCACATCCTCCTCGGTGACCTGGCCATGTGCGCCGCTCCCTTCAAGGGAATCTATATCTACTCCCTTCTCCTTTGCCATCCTTCTCACGCCGGGCATGGCAACAGCGCTCTTGCCAAGTTTTATCTCCTTTATAAAGGTCGTCTTCTTTTCCGCTTGCTCTGGCCTCGGCGCCTCATCGACCGGCCCCTCTTCCATCTCATCGCCAGTTTCGATGATCACCATTACCTCGCCGACCTTGACGACATCGCCCTCCGGCACGAGTATCTCCAGGATCTTCCCTTTCTTGGGGGAAGGGATCTCGACCACTGCCTTGTCGGTCTCGATGTCACCTATGATCTGGTCCTCCTTGACAATGTCACCTGCCTTTACTCTCCAGTTCTGGACCTTGCCCTCTGTGATACCTTCCCCGACATCTGGAAATCTGAACTTTGTCACCATGTAAGCGCCTCCCTTGATGCCTTGATGATCCTGTCTAGGTCAGGTATGGCCCACTCCTCCATCTTGTAGAATGGGAAAGGAACGTCAAATCCCGTTACCCTCATTACGGGGGACTTGAGATGCATGATCTCGGTGTCGTTGATCCTTGATATTATCTCTGAGGCGAATCCGCAGGTCCTTGGCGCCTCCTGGACCACCACGGCACGACCGGTCTTCTCAATAGACTCATGAACCGTCCTGTGGTCATACGGGCATATGGATCTAAGGTCGATGACCTCTGCGCTGATGTTCTTTTCAGCCATCAGCTCTGCGGCCTTGATCACCTTTGGGACCATGGCCCCCCATGCGACGAGTGTTATGTCGTCCCCCGTCATCAGGACATCCGCCTCGCCTAGCGGCGTGAGCACTTCACCCTCGTCCACCTCTACGCGATCGGCACGATACAACCTCTTGGGTTCCATGAACACCACAGGGTCCGGGTCCCTGATAGATGATGCCAATAGGCCCTTTGCGTCAACTGGATTTGAAGGTATCACGATCTTAAGCCCGGGTATGTGCGCCAGGACCGCCTCAAAGCTCTCCGCATGATGCTCAAGTGCCCTCACTCCTCCCCCATAGGGGAATCTAACGACCATGGGGACGCTGTAACGGCCTAACGTCCTGTTCCTGAGCCTTGATGCGTGTGACGATAGCTGGTCGAGAGCAGGCCATAAAAAGCCCATGAACTGTATCTCGGCTATGGGCCTGAAGCCGTTGAGTGCCAGCCCTATGGCGAATCCAACTATGGACGACTCCGCCAGAGGGGTGTCAAAGACCCTGTCGGCGCCATACCTGTCCTGGAGGTCCCTCGTGATCCTGAACACCCCTCCGTTGAGGCCGACGTCCTCGCCGAAAATAAGGATATTTGCATCCCTTCCCATCTCAAAGTCAAGAGCATTGTTGAGCGCCTCGGCCATGTTCATCATCATGGAAATCCCCCCTGGATCTCTTCTGCATCCTCCTCGATCTCCCTTTCATCCAGGCATTTTTTAAGATATTCAAGCTGGTCCCTCAAGTATGCGGGCATCTCTTCGAACATATGCTCAAAGAGGTCCCCTGGCATAAGGGGGTCCATGTTCTCGACGGTGTCTATGGCTTTGTCTATCACACTCTTAGCCTCACCCTCGAGCCTATCTTGCCACTCATCCGTCCATATGCCCCTTGAAGTGAGGTATTTTTTGAATCTTATTAGAGGGTCCCTCTCCATCCACTCCTTGAGCTCCCCCTCCTTCCTGTACCTTGTAGGGTCATCAGCGGTCGTATGCATTGAAAGCCTGTAGGTGTAGGCTTCGATGAGAGTCGGACCACCGCCCCGCCTGGCCCTCTCAAGCGCCTCTTTGCACACTACATACATTGCCAACACATCGTTGCCATCCACCTGTATGCCCCTGATGCCGTAGGCGAGGGCCTTCTGTGCCAGGGTCCTGGAAGCGGACTGACGTGACCTTGGAACGCTTATGGCCCACTGATTGTTCTGGCATATGAAGACAACAGGGGCGTTCATCACCCCAGAGAAGTTGAGCCCTTCGTGGAAGTCGCCCTCGGAGGTTGCACCGTCACCAAAAAAGCATACAACGGCATTCTTCTCATTCCTTAGAGTCATGGCATGGGCGGCGCCGACAGCCTGTGGCACCTGTGTTCCGACGGGCACATAAATTGGAAGATTGTTGATGCCATCAGGAATGATGTTGCCGCGCGGATCCCCCATGAAGTACAAAAGAACATTTTCCAGAGGAATACCTCTTATCAGATAGGCCGCCAGCTCCCTGAATGCAGGGAAGAACCAATCCTTTGAGCTCATCGCCATGGCGGGCCCGATCTGGGCGGCCTCTTGTCCTTTAGAGGGAGCAAAGGTGCCTATCCGCCCCTGCCGTTGCAGCGAGAGGGCCTTTTCATCCGCCATCCTTGCAAGGACCATCCACCAGTACATGTCCTTGAGCATAGAATCCTCAAGACCAGGGTCTTCTGCAACAAGGTTGCCGTCCTTGTCCAAGCACTGGAACATATCATCCGCAAGCAGATCGAAGTTGTCCAATACCATGATGGATCACGACTCCAGCCCCTTGGCCCAGTTCAGCAGCTTCTCATAGGACTTTACCAGGCCGCAAAAGTACTTTCCCGTCTTCTTGTTGAATAGGAAGGGAACGGCCGAGCATCTGCCATCGGCATACTTCATCATGATAGCAAGATTGCTGGCATTGTGCCAGACCTCATAACGTTTGACCTTTATGCCCTCTTTTTCCTCCAGCACATCCAAGGACTTCGAGAGCTCAGCACAATATGGGCATTCCTTGCCATAGAATTCCAACAGGTGTTCTTCCTCCAAAATAATCACTCCAGAGATAGGTATATCTAAAGAAATATAAAAATCTGTGTAAAACCAAAGTGGATATCCCTGTTTTCCAGGCCTTGATAATAATTCTTGGCAGGCATATTCTTCTATAATCCATTTAACGATCGAAGATGATGGATTACGGATGTCCCTTTTTGAGAGGGCCGGTCCATCATATCTTCGAAGAATACCGATCTTCTATGAAAATAGTGTTTTATGTTAAATTAAACTCTTATGTTCACATATGAAGTGAATATTTAGACAAAGTGATTATTGTAATCAAATTCCCTATTGAAATCAATATGTATTTATGGAGCGAGAAGTATAATATATCGAAGATATAAAGGTGGAATCATGAGCGAGATAAAGATCAATGTGATGGGAGAGACCTGCCCGGTGCCTCTTGTAGAGTTCAGGAAGGCTTTAAGAAAGGCAGAGAAAGGCGACATCATAGAGGTCGTAGGGACGCATCCTGCCTCGAAGAAGGAGATACCCATGGCGGTCAAGGCATTGGGGTCTGAGCTCATCGAGGTCTCTGAGGAGGGTGAAAATTGGAAGATAAGAGTGAAGAAGTAAAGGCTCAAAAGGCAACGATCGTTGTTCAGAGCGGCGATATGGACAAGCTATACAGTGCCCTGATAATCGCCAACGGGTGTTTGTCCATGGGTATGGAGGTCTCTATGTTCTTCACGTTCTGGGGGCTCTTAAGGCTCAAGAAGGGAGGACTTGAGAGCGCGCCACTCTCAAAGATGCATTTCCTTGGACTTGGAAAGTGGATGATAAAGAGAAGGATGAAGGCCAGGAACGTTAGGTCGCTAGAAGACATGTTCCAAGACTATGTGGACCTAGGTGGGAAGGTGCTGGCATGCGACATGACCATGGAAATAATGGGGGTCGGCCCAAAGGACCTTAGGGAAGACCTGATATCGGAATACTGCGGTGTAGGGACGTACGTAAATGAGGCCAGGGACTCTGAGCTTACTTTATTCATATAGATGGTGAAAGGATGGCAGAAGGATATGTATATTTGGACAACTCCTCAGCCACAAGGCTGGATGAGAGGGTAATGGAGGCCATGAGGCCCTTCTACTTCGACACCTATGCCGTGGCAACGTCGGAGTTCGGATATTCCATGGGAATCGAGGCCAAGGAGTCTCTAGAGGAATCAAGGGCGACGTTAGCTAAAAGGATAAATGCCAATGCAGGAGACATTGTGTTCACTTCGGGAAGCACAGAATCGAGCAACATGGCACTAAAGGGCGTGGGGCTTGAGCTCTCTGAAAAGAAGGGAAAGCATATAGTGGTATCTAAGATTGAGGATTTTTCCGTCCTCAACAGCGCCAAGGCGATGGAGAGGGACGGTTTCGAGGTAACATATGTTGATGTGGACCCAGAAGGGCTGGTCGACATGGATAAGCTTGAGGAGTCCATAAGGAAGGACACCATCCTGGTCTCTATACAGCATGCGAATCAGGAGATCGGCACCATGCAGGACATTCACAGGATAGGAGAGATTTGCCATCAAAAGGATGTCTTGTTCCACACCGACGCCACGCATACTTTCACAAGATCGCCAATTGACCTCAAAAGGACCAATGTGGACCTAATGACCTTCTCAGCACATACCATTCACGGCCCAAGAGGCATTGGAGCCCTTTACATAAGGCCTAACACGCCATTAAAGAAGTGGATGGACGGCGGATTCCAAGAGAACAACATGAGGGCGGGATTGGAGAACATCCCGTGCGCGGTCGGATTTGCAAAGGCTGCAGAGCTTGTCACAGAAAAGGAGAACGAGACCATCAAGGGCATGAGGGACCATCTGATAGACACGGTCCTAAAGAACGTTGATGACGTGACCCTCAACGGCCACAGGTCAAGAAGGACCCCCCAGAACGCGAACATAACATTCCATTATGTAGAGGGAGAGTCGATAACCCTTCACATGGACCTCAGGGGCTTCTCGTTGAGCACGGGTTCAGCTTGTTTCAGCAAGTCGCTTGAGGCGAGCCATGTTATTAGGGGTATCGGCGGCGACCATGAGAGGGCGCACGGTTCTGTGAGATTCACGCTCGGCAGGTACAACACCACGGCGGACATAGGAGCAGCGATAGATAATATATCTGATGTTGTAGGAAAGCTCAGGGAGATAAGCCCCTTAAGGAAAGAGGATTGATAATTTGAAGTTCCCATATAGTGAAAAGGTATTGGATCATTTCAAGAACCCCAGGAATGTTGGAAAGATAGAGGACCCAGACGGCAAGGCGACCGAAGGCAGCCCGGCCTGCGGGGATATGGTCACAGTGTACATCACAGTGGACCCTGACAAATTGATACTGACAGATATTAAGTTCGAGTCCTACGGATGCGCCTCGAACATAGCGACAGGCTCGATCATCACAGAGCTTGCAAAGGGAAAGACCCTCTCAGAGGCAAAGGCCATCACATGGCAGCAGGCCTCTGATGCGCTTGGTGGGTTGCCGCCAATAAAGGCGCATTGCGCAGTGCTTGCGATCGAGGGCCTCAGGTCCGCGATAGAGAACTACGAGGAGAAGCACGGGCTTGTCAAGGAGAGGAAACCCACCACGATGGAGACGGTCAGGAGCAGGCTCAAGAAGGTAATGAATCCCCTCTCCGGGCTAGACCTCATCAGGACGGAGCTGGTGAAGGGGATAGACGTTGCAGACGGCAAGGTCACGGTGAAGGTAGACCTTTCTCCGGACCATCAGTTCGCCAACAACATCAAAGAAGAGATCGATGAGAAGATAGGGACGCTTTGGGACGTAAAGGAGGTCATC
>Ga0272441_10011612_pt1 | contig 13034 bp, 8 predicted proteins | sample SSMProp6N_FD_193582 | JGI IMG/M metagenome (GOLD analysis project Ga0272441, IMG submission 193582) | Marine sediment archaeal communities from Little Sippewissett salt marsh, Falmouth, MA, United States - SSM-Prop-6N | ecosystem: Environmental > Aquatic > Marine > Wetlands > Sediment ...
TCAAGCCAGAGGCGCTTATGGCGCTGTTGTAGATGGCTATACACGCGATGTAAGGCAGATTACTGAAATGCAGTTCCCGGTATTCGCCGCAGGCATGAAGCCAGTGGACTCAAACGGTCGCAGCGTGGTCTCTAACTATAATTGTCCTGTGAGTTGTGGGGATGTTGTGGTCAGATCAGGCGATATTGTTTTTGGCGATATTGACGGGATCGTTGTCATTCCAAGGCAGACAGAGCGGGAAGTCATTGAATGGGCGTTAGAAAAAGTTGAGGGGGAGAATAGAACGAGGGATGAGCTAAAGCAAGGGAAATATCTGCGGGATGTGTACGAAAAATATGGTGTGCTCTAATACCTTATAGGGATTTGCAGGCTTATGACACCAAGGGAAAGACTTATCACAACTTTGTCTCATCAGGAACCGGATCGAGTGCCGATTAACTTTCACGGTGGAGATGCAGCGTTGCGGCGTACAATAGAGAACGCCGACATCGCACCGGAAGTTAAGCAGCGCTTTATTCGCGGCGATGTGGATATACTCAGATTCAGGGAAAAGAAGAATGCCCAGGCGTTTTCTCCATATCATCGCGAGACACCAGATGAAGCAACCATCGATGATTGGGGTGTTGGGAGCCTTCGCCACAAGGAATCCGGGACATATCTCCTGACCCAATACATATATCATCCTCTGAAGGACATGGTAGACGCTGAGGAGTTGCGGAATTACCCTTGGCCCAACATCACAGATCCCGATAGGTGGCAGCATCTGAGATCAGAAGTGCATGAGAGTCGCTCTGCTGGACGACCGGCTGTTGGGCAGATGTCCCAAACCATTGTAGAACTGGCCTATGGGTTGCGACCTATGGAGCAGCTTTTTGTCGATTTTTATGAAAACCCCGGATTTGTCCGGGAGCTCTTCGAGCAAATTACCGAGATCCGCTGCTTTCAGGCGCGTACCTTTGCCGAGGTAGGAGTGGATATATTGCGGATTGGCGATGACCTGGCAACACAGCAAAGCCTGCTTGTGGATCCGGGCATATACCGGCAATGGATCAAACCATGTCATGCCGAAGTAATCGCTGCTGCCCGGAAAATTCGGCCTGAGATCCCTGTGCTTTACCATAGTGACGGCAATGTTGAAGAGCTTATTCCTGAACTGATAGAGATCGGTGTTACAGCTATTAACCCGGTTCAACCTGAATGTATTGATCCTGCCATGGTCAAGAAACGCTGGGGAGATAGGATCACCATCTGGGGTGGCGTCAGCACTCAGCGCACCATAGCATTTGGCACTCAGGCGGACGTTGATGCCGAGGTTGCCGCCAGAATGGAATGTATCGCTCCCGGCGGCGGATATGTGGTGGATTTCATCAATGTAGCCTGGTCGCCAAGAGCGCGAAAGAATGTCTTCAGATATTTGGATCGTATTCAGGAAATGGGAATATACTAATACTCAGGCACAGTGGAGCTTTATACTGGAATATGCTGCCAGCCTTGTTCGTAAAAATGTCTATCATAACCAAGTGTGGAAAGAGGAAACGAGTTGCGGAGGAGGAAAATGGAACAGACTAACTTCCTTTTCATTACTGCGGATGATATGAACTATGATTCCCCCGGAGCATGCGGGTGTGAAATAAAGGACATCACACCAAATATCGACAGATTGGCTGCTGAAGGAATCAGGTTTGAGCATGCTCATGTTACCATCGCTGTCTGCCAACCCAGCCGGGAGTGTCTGATGACCGGTAGATACCCACACCGCAACGGCGGCGAGGGATTTGAACCTATTGATCTGGATGTCGCGACTCTTCAGGAGGTGCTTCACGAAGCTGGATACCTTAATGGAATCCTAGGCAAAGAGAGCCATCTGATGCCAGTTGAAAAGTTCTGCTGGGATACCCTGGTCAGATCCCAGGATATGTGCGACGGTAAAGGTATAGGTCGGAATCCATCGCTATATTATAAACATGCGAGGGAATTCTTCGGGAAAGCCGGGAGGTCAGGAAAGCCGTTTTTTCTCATGGCTAACTCCAATGACCCGCATCGTCCGTTTGCCGGCAGCGATCAGGAAAAAGCCAATTGGGGTGACGCTTTGCCTGCCGTCCGAAAGACTATAAAGCCTGCGGAAGTCGAGGTGCCCGGATTTCTACCGGACATACCAGAGGTGCGCAGGGAAGTGGCTGAGTATTTCTCATCAGTTCATCGCTGCGATGAGAGCGTTGGAGCGGTTCTGCAAGCGTTGAAGGAGACGGGCTTTCATCATAATACGCTGGTGATGTTCTTGAGCGATAACGGTATGGCGTTCCCTTTTGCGAAGACTAACTGCTATCTTGCCAGTACAAAGACGCCATGGATCGCTCGTTTCCCCGGTAGAGGAAAACCGGGCTTAGTGGATAGAGAGCATTTCATCTCCGGTATAGACTTCATGCCTACAATACTGGACGCTGCTGGTTTGCCACAGATTCCGGGCATGGATGGAGATTCATTTCTACCAGTTCTGACGGGTCACCGGCAGGAAGGCAGGGATACAGTCTTTACAGAATTCCACCAGACATCCGCCAGAAAAAGGTATCCAATGCGTTGTGTTCAGGATAAAAAATTCGGATACATATTCAATTTCTGGTCAGATAGAGAGACAGCATTCCGAAACGAATCTCAGAGCGGACGGACTTTTAAGGCAATGCAGAAAGCGGCAGATCAGGAGCAGCAGATAGCTCATCGGGTTGATTTTTTCCTGCACAGGGTACCGGAAGAGCTTTATCACATGGAGCGTGATCCGGACTGTCTGAACAACCTCGCCCATGATCCCGAATATAGCAGCGATCTAGAAAGAATGCGCAATCTGATGCTTGGATATATGCAACAAACCGGCGATCCGGCTCTGGAGGCCTTTGAAAACCGTAATAGCCCTGAAATTACTGCAAAATTCATGAAGAGACAAAGGGAAAAAGCCGAACTGACTCAGGAACGATCAGAGCGAATAAGAAGGCAATCCAAAACTCTGAGATGATCGAGTGCCATTATGTCAGGGCAGGACAGGAATGTCCTGCCTATCGGGGGATCGATAGTCGGGACTTTCCAGTCCCGACTATATGGTCAACCCGGTATATCATTTTTTGGTTTACTACAGAACACCTGAAGAACTTTACTCACTTCCCCAGGTTTCACTAATCAGATCAACCGTTCGATCAACGAGTACCTGTCCGCCTTCAGGCCCTACTCTGTTACTTACGGCCTCTTCGCCATAGCCTCCACCCGCGACAGCTTTAGCTGTAGGCAGATAGCCACTCGAAGAACATGCCAGTTGGACAGTGAAAGTCTGTAATGCCTTGCTCCGGGCCTTGATGCGCATGCCGTAATCCAGGAACAGCTCAAAGGAATTAGTGGCTATGGCAATATCCCCGATTCGGATAACGTGAAGCTCTATCTGGTAAAACGGCTCCTTTTCCTGTTGTTTATATCTGTCTATCACACCCTTATTGCGGCGAAGATGCGAAAGATCGGAGGATCCCTTATCAGGCTTTTTCGTCAATCTGTCATATTCTGCATTTGCGCGATCCAGTTCCTCTTCAGTCACTTTCCTCACAGGAAGGCCAACGTCTTCCACAACATGCTTGAAGGCTATATCTGTTTGTATGTCACTCTCAGCCGATGAGAATGTATAGTCGACAGCATCTGCAATTTTGATGGCTATCTCTTCCCTTTCAGACACGCCCTTTCTTTTTCGCATATTTTCCTCAGCCCTTCCGGAGAGAAGGAAATGAGGTGACTGGTCACCCGCAGCAGCACATTGTGGTAATATGAAGAGATCCTGGGTATATCTTCCCCGCAATTCTTTTCTCACTTCATGCCAGAAATCTGCTGAGACGTAATGTTCTCCTTCGGTCACCTGAGAAGGGCAGGCTATATTGATGACTATACCTGTGAATTCCTTCTCCTGATTCCAAAAGAAGAGCATATTCAGACTGTGGTCCTCGTAACCTTCTATACAGGCAAAATCATCCCTGTTGGTGGAACCGTACATTTTGGCAGAACCATCCAGATAAACCGCTCTCCTGTTATGTCCTACCACAGCGTGCCCTAGTGCCCAACTTATCCCACCAGGTTTGCGATTTTCCCACGCTTCGACTACCAGATCACATAAGCGGTCCAGGAAAAAATCGACGTATTCAGTAGGTGTCATAACCTCAGGGCCCTGCTCAGGATAATTTCCCTCTACCGTTACCGGCCCAGTGTGTGTATGCGTAGCGTTAAGAAACAGCTTTTTGATATCAAATCCGGGCAGTCTGGGTTCTACAAGCTTCCGTAGCTTATCCTGGATTCCGCTTCTTATGGCTACCAGATCGCATGAGACCATGATGGCCTGATCATTTCCCGCCTCAATTGCCAGGGCTGTGGCCGTTATTGGGTCATTCACATATTTTGAGACACGCACGTGAAACTGTCCTGCCAGTGCAACTGGCTTCGCGGGCGTTATGTCCTTTGACGCCCATCCAATGAGCAGCTTGTGATCTTTTGGTGCTCCAGAGTCCTGTGACGGACCAGCAGCATACAACATATTGGCAATAGATGACACATATGCTCCCAGAAACGCGACATTCATTTTCCGTTCTCCCTTCGCAGTCGAATCGACTCATAATCAATCAGGATGCTATCCCTTAGAGCTTCAAGAGCCACCGGATATCGGTTGGCCTTTCTCAGCGATCATCGAAGATCATATTGCTTCAAGAATCAGAAACACAAAGAGATTATAGCAGCTTTTTCCCGGATTTGCCAGAATCATTTATCGGATGATCTCAGGTGTTTGTGAATCATTGTTTGCTGGAAGAGAAAAGCTATTATGATCACGATGCAAAGCCTTGAAATCCAAGACTCTCTCTGATATACTGATGACAAATGTGGAATTGTCCGTGGAGTTTGGGACTCGTTGAAACGAGTGGAGGTATAGTAAAATGAGGAATCTTATACAGTGGCTGATCATTCTGATTCTTTCGGCATTTCTTTTTTTGTGCGATACAGATGCTAATGCAGACGACACTATCTTTGGTATAACTGTAGAACAGCGCGCTCTGGATATATTAACATTAATGTCTCAGCGGTTAGATGAAGCCAGCGGAGCCAGCGGCCTGGAAGAAGTGATCTCGATAAAAGCCAAGGTTATCGTTGCTGATGTGATGGAACCCGACGAGATCATGGAACATATTCCCCAGATTACTTTCTCAATCCGGATAGAGCTTTTCAAGGCGCATCCGGATCTGGTTCGTGTCAACCTGACGGGAAGCTTTGGCGAATTACAGTTTATGACTACAGGCGATGAATCACTGGCTGTGATGCCAGAAGAGATGATATTCGCAGATATAAATATCCCTCAGATACTTTCGCCTGAAATCATGCTAAAGGAGGATGATGGCGGGCTATTCGCAATGCTCAATCTCCTGGGAGGCATCCCTTTCGGCTCACTTATCTATCAGCAACCCGGTGAGGCTGGTGGAGCTGATCAGGAAATTGGGTTCACCGACGAACTAGACCCGTCTGATTTACACGCAAGTGTAAGGTATCGCGGCAAGATAAAGACCGAAGCCGGAATGGTTCATATTGTAACCATTAACACTTCAGCAATGATACCACAAAAACAATACATCAAAATATGGGTACTTGAGGATACGTTAGACCTCTACCAGATCTCTATCGAGGATGAGCGGGGAACGGAGGTTTTCATAGTTATTGACGAACTGGATACAGAACCCGTATTGTCAGAAGAGGATTTCATTATTGATACATCAGGCCTTGCGGAAGTTGACGAAGAGGATTTCATGAACATGCTCGCGTTGAGGATGATCATGTCGCCTAACGTCGATGGGCCGGTAGCAGTGGATCTTTCTGCATCATTACATCGGGTGGCCCGCACCGGGGTTGTGACCATATACACTAATGGCTTCGATTCGGAGGATAAGGAGCATGAACTGGTCTGCGAGGTGGAGTATAGAAGTCCTATGGGAACATGGACGCCGGTGAGCGTAGTAGAATATGCCGGACTTCCTCCTATGGGACATTGGGACGCTTATTTCACCCCAGCCGGGGACGCTGAGCTTGGGGTGTACAGTTTTAGAACCCGTTATACTAACAGTTTGGGCAACACCAGCGAGTGGTTGGAAGCACAGAATATGGTAATGGTCATGCCTGCTCCGCCGCGCGTAGTGCGAACAATGCCGATAACAGGCGAAGCCGGAGTTCAGGTCTTAACAGAGATCTCCGTGAGTTTCAGCAAACCGATGGACAAAAATTCGGCAGAGAAGGCCTTCTCTGTAACCTCTAAAAACGGACAGCGCGTGAGCGGCTCGTTTACGTGGGAAGATGATACGCTCATCTTTTTGCCATCAAGCGATCTACAATATGATACCGTTTATCTCGCCAGGATAAACGGGGAAGCAAAAGACCTGGACGGAGTTGGTTTGGATGGCAACTATGACATGATCTCCGACGGAATACCCTATGACGATTACCTGTGGACGTTTACAACTTTATCTGCTCCACCGATGCTGAGTTTCAAACCAGCAGAGGAAACTGTTTATGTGTCAGATGGTTTTGCTGTCAGGATCATGGCCAAGCATGTGCAGGAGATGTATAAACTAGCCCTAGAGGTAACCTACGATCCCAATATACTTGAGGTGGAAAAGGTTGATAAGGCTTCCTTCGCGTCGTGGCGACCCAGGCCCAAGCATATACCGGAAGCCGATCTCTGGCAGGAACCTGTGATAGATAATTCGGCAGGAACTATTGCGATTGCCTGTGATGGCACGAGGACAAACGGCGTTAGCGGGATAGGCTATATCGCCACTGTATGGTTCAAGGCTTTAGACAAGGGCACAGCATCAGTTGAGTTCAGCGAAGTTTCGGTGGTTGATCTGAAAGGAAACCCTATCCAGGTCAAGTTGCAGACCGCTGAGATCCAGGTAATAGAGTTCCATCCGAAGGATGCAAACAAGGATGGCGTCGTTAATATTCTGGATTTTGTGGCCATCGCGTCAGAGCAGGATGGAGTCAGCCAGGCGCCGGGATTGGCGCAGTTCGCGCTGGAACAGAACTTCCCGAACCCTTTTAACCCTGAAACGTGGATACCGTATCAACTGGCCCAGCCTTCGCATGTCACTATCAGGATATACAGGTCAACGGGAGAGATTGTGCGAACGCTGGATTTAAGTTACAAAGAGGCGGGATTCTATACTGACAGCACAAAGGCTGCCCACTGGGACGGCAGGGACAACGCGGGCCAGAAGGTCGGCAGCGGAGTTTACTTTTACAGTATACAGGCAGATGGGTTCACTGCAACAAGAAAAATGCTGTTGTGCAAGTAGTGCCCATCGTCTGCAAAACGGAGGAAAAAAGCGAATGGCAGAAGTGATTCGAGGAGCAGTGATCGGTTATGGACCGGCTTTCAATATGGGGAAGCATCACGCTTCACAGATGACCAATACTGATGGAATCGAATGCGTGGCCATCTGCGACATAGATAAAGCGCGCACCAAAGCGGCGAAAAAAGATTTCCCCAACGTTAAAACGTATAACAGCGTCCAGACGATGCTCAAGAAGGAGGATTTCGACCTGGCATCGGTGGTATTGCCGCATAATCTGCACGCTGAGATAGCGATGCAGTGCCTTAAGGCTGGCAGGAATGTGATAGTTGAAAAACCCATGTGCATAACCATCGCCGAAGCCACTGAGATGATCAACACTGCGAAGGAAAACAATGTGATGCTCTCAGTCTATCATAATCGTCGATGGGACAGAGATTTCTGGACGCTTAAGGGACTAGTGGAAAGCGGCGTCATCGGAAAGGTATTCAGCGTTGAGATGTGGGGCGGAGGCTATGGCAGACCCAATCCCAACTGGTGGCGAAGCAACAAAGTGGTCTCCGGCGGAGCTATGTACGATTGGGGTGCGCATTATCTGGACTGGCTACTGAACATTATGCCGGCGAAGATGATAAACGTGACTGGATTCTATCACCCTAACCGTGTCTGGAAGGATATATCCAACGAGGATCATGCTCAGGCTATAATTCGATTTGCCGACGACGCGGTAGCTGACGTTCAGATGTCCAGTATTGCAAAGGTGGGCAAACCCCGCTGGCGAGTTTTGGGCGAAAAAGGCGCCATCATTCCCGGCGGTAAGGACAGCTTCAAGGTTTACTCGGTGGAGAAAGGCTGGCCCGAGGAACAGGAAGTGGAATATAAGGGCAGACCAGGCCCCGGATACTATCAAAACATAGTAGCCCACCTGCAAGAGGGTGAGGAACTTGTCGTAAAGCCTGAAGAAGCTCGTCGGGTCATCGCTGTCATGGAGCTATCGGAAAAATCGTCCAAGAGCCATCAGGCAGAGCCTGTGCCATATGAATAATAATTTTCAATAGTGGGACAGGCTGCTGGCCTGTCCCACTTCGAGGAGAGATCATGTTGACTTGGGTCGAGGTAGACCTGGGAGCTATATCCTATAACCTCAATCAGATAAAAAACAGAGTGGAACCGTATGGAGCAAAGGTGCTGGCCGTAATAAAGGATAATGCCTACGGCCACGGCGCTGTTGACATTGCTCGAACAGCGTCAAAAGTCCCAGTACATATGCTGGGTGTCGCCACTGTTGAAGAGGCTATTGAGCTTCGTCAGGCGGGGATTGACCTTCCTATATTAATATTGTGTTGCATCCTTCCGGAGCAGGTGGGAGAGGTCGTTAAGCACGATATAACCCAGACAGTCTGCGATCTAAGCGTGTGTGAAGCGCTTTCAAATGCTGCGGCGCGAATGAACAAGCAGGCTAAAGTTCACGTCAAAGTCGATACTGGAATGGGACGTATAGGAATCCAGCAGGATGAAGCGCCTGGTTTCGTGGAAAGCGTCTCTCAAATCACACATCTCACTATAGAGGGAATATTCACCCACTTTGCCTCGGCAGAACGGGACATCGCTTTTACCGAACTCCAATTTGAACGATTTAAGCATGCCCTTTCGCGCCTGGGTGAAATTGGAATCCGGATTCCTCTCAGGCATGCGGCTAACAGCTCCGCTATTTTGGGTTTCCCGGCATCTTACTCAGGGAGCGCCAGCAGCCTGTCCTCAATACCTATCAACATGGTCAGGTCGGGAATAATGACTTATGGATGTTATCCTGTTGGACCTCCCAAAGAGATCGATCTGAAACCAGCCTTGAGTCTGAAGACCAGAGTTGTCTATCTGAAGAAAGTCCCGGCGGGACGGGGCATCAGTTACGGCCATAAATATACTACGGATAAACCTACCATAATTGCATCTCTGCCCATAGGATACGGTTATGGTTACAGCAGACGGCTATCCAACATTGGAGAGGCCATCATCAGGGGTACCAGAGCGCCTCTTATCGGCGCGATGTGCATGGATCAATGTCTCTGTGATGTGACCCACGTACCGGGTGTGTCCATCGGTGATGAAGCCGTACTCATCGGCAAACAGGAAAATGAAGAGATAACTGCCGACGAGGTAGCTAAGAAGGCTGGAACCATCTCCTATGAGATTTTCTGCTCCATCAGCGCAAGACTTCCGAGGATTTATATAGGCGGCTGAGAATTCCTTCCGTATTGACAAAACACTTCTGGAAAACTTGTATATCTGAGGGTCTAAAACGCCATAGTGGGGTTGAGCCAGGATATGGCGGTGACTTGACCGGTTTCTACCTATCTAAACGACTAGACTATCAGGGTGTTTATCTCCCAATAAAAGGCTTTATTCTGGTAAAAGGAGTGAAGTAATTGTGAGGAGCAACAAGGGTCGTAGAAAAAGGTCTCTGTCTGCAGATGACGTGGATGAGCTAATAGAGATGCTGGAAGCTTCTGAAGATGAGAGAGTTCGGCGGTTTTGGCAAACAATGAAGGAGGAAAAACTGCGGGGCGTAACTATCGGAGGCATAAGCTCAAAGCGTAAGAGATTTCTCTCAATACCTCTATATAACAATTCCATCGCTATAATATTTATTTTTGCGCTTCTTTCCTTTGTTACGTGGTTTCTCTTTAACTATACGAGTATAAGCATCCCTGTCGATCTAACTCAACCCGCTCTTGTTATAGCGTTTGCTTTCAGCGCCATCATGTTCCATCGATACGTTTCAGATAAAGAGGAAATCGTTGGTATGTTGGATGAGTTAGCGGGATACTCTATCCAGAATGAAAGTATCTTTGAGAACATAGGAAACGCTTTGGTCGTCGTGGATGCTGCTGGCAAAGTAACTAAAGCTAACCGTAAGGCCGCGACGATATTGGAAGCAGACAGTCGCGATCTGATGGGTAAGAATTGCCAGCAGATATTCTCTAACCAGGAGCTAGCGGATTTGCTGATACAGACGCTCAGAACAGGTCGTCATGTTGTTAATTACGAAATTGAGCTGGAATCCAGTAGCGGTCGTCACTATTCGCTTCAGGTAACTACTTCTCTCCTGCAGAACAAGAGAGGATATACTATCGGCGCTGTCGAAGTGATAAACGATGTGACAGAAATACGTGAGCTTCAGGAAAAACTTAAACTCAATGAACACCTGGCTTCTATAGGCGAACTCTCTGCAAAACTGGGCCACGAGATCGGAAATTCTCTTGGAGGTATCAAGCTATTTACGGATAATCTTCTGGAGGAACTCGAACGAAGTGACCATCGAAGAGAGTATGCGGAGGAAATACTCTCTGAAGTAGAACGTCTAAAGACAAGGGTTAGCGAACTGAAAGATTATTCCCGTCCAGTAAGCCTTGATCTTAAGAAAGTGGATTTGAATAAGCTAATGGATGAGGCCCTTTCTTTTGCTACAGATAAAATCCAGGAAAACGGCATACTCATCAAGAAGCGTATGAATCAGAGTTTGCCAAATATAATGATTGATCCCGATCATGTGAGAGGCGCTCTTCTGAATATCATAATCAATGCGATTCAGGCAATGCCAGAGGGCGGGGAGCTTGCGGTATCTACACGGCGCCGGAACAGCCATCTGGAGGTCTCTGTTAGCGATACAGGAGTAGGAATTCCTGAGGAGATCCGCAGCAGGATCTTTAATCCATTTTTCACCACAAAGAAAATGCTTGGCACGGGATTAGGTTTGTCTATAGTCTATAAGGCAATTCAGGCTCACGGCGGAAATGTTAAATTCGACAGTAGATTGAGCCATGGGACAACGTTTACAATCGGGTTGCCTATAGAAATGGGGATGGATGTATAGCGTAGTGAAATATCTCAAAAGAGTTTCTTGACGGATTTTGCGTTTTACCGGGAGCTAACAATCCATGAGTAGAATATTGATCGTTGATGATGTACGTGCACAAAGACGAGGAGCGGCTTTGACTCTGAGTAAGTTGGGTCATGAAGTGATAGAATCCGAGAATGAGTCGGAGGCCGTTGAAGTGATTGACCGCGAGTCTTTTGATCTCGTTATAACAGATATGCGGATGCCGCCAGAAGATGGTATGCCAGAAGACGAGGAAAGTGGGCTGCGGGTTATAAAAGCGGCCAAAGATCGGGATGCAGATACAGCGGTGCTGGTTATGACTGCGCATGGAAGCATTAAAAATGCTGTGGAAGCGATGCATCAAGGCGCGTCTGATTATCTGGAGAAAGGTTTTTCCACCGATGAATTGAGAATGAAAGCCTCCAAAGCACTGAAGCAGAATATGCTGGTAAAAGAAAATGCTCGCCTTTCAGAGGAGAACGCTTACCTGAAAACGAGTATAAGTGAACCATTTGCCCTTGATAACATCGTTGGCCAGAGCTATATCATGAAGAAGCTCCTGGAGGATGTTCACATAGCAGCACAGTCTTCGTCCACAGTCCTGGTTCGCGGCGAGAGCGGCACAGGGAAGGAACTGGTGGCCAAGGCTATCCATTACAATAGCCCGCGTCGAGACAAGATTATTGTCACTCTTAACTGTGCTTGCTTCCCTGCGGATCTTATTGAAGATGAGCTTTTTGGACACTGTAAGGGAGCATTCACCGGGTCCTCCTCAGACCGAAAAGGTGCATTTGAAGAATCCGACGGTGGCACGATCTTTCTCGATGAGATTGGGGAAATGCCTCTGGAAATGCAGCCCAGACTCATGAGAGTGCTGGAGCAAAAAGAGGTTAAGCGCATAGGCGAAAATATGGTGAGAAACGTGGATGTAAGAGTAGTAGCTGCGACTAACCAGAATCTTGAGAACACTGCCAGCAGCGGCAAATTCAGAGGCGATCTCTTCGAGCGGCTGAATGTGATTTCGATTCTCCTGCCGCCATTGAGGGACAGAAAGGAAGATATTCCTATCCTGGTGGATCATTTTATCGATATGTTTAGCAAGGAGACATCCAGGAAAATCAAAGGCATCTCAAAACCAGCTTTGAATATGCTGATACAGCATGATTGGCCTAGAAACGTGCGGGAGCTGAAAAACGTTATAGAGCGGACAATCATTTTTATGGAAGGCGATGTGATCGAGGAGAAAAACCTCCGTTTTTCAACACCGATCCCACAAAGCAGTAGAAACAATGGCAATGAATCAATTGCCGAAGTACCTGTGGGAAGTTCCCTGGAAGATATGGAAAAGGTGCTTATTAAGAAGACTCTCGATGCCAACAACTGGAATAAACGGAAATCTGCCGGACAGCTAGGGATCAAACACCCTAAAACACTCCTGGACAAAATCAAGAAATATGGACTGAGCCAGGATGTCCCATCAGCACCAGCTTCTCAAAATGACTGAGATTGGGATACCTATATGTGGAGATAAGAATCCTACACTGATTATTATAGTTCTTCCGACTTGAGTGTGGAAAGAGTAATCAGTAATCAGTATTCAGTGATCAGTGATCAGTTGTTGGCAAAATTTGGTTACCGATCACTAATTACGCATTACTAATTTTCCCGCCTTTATCCGCGGGAATCCGCCAAATCCGCGTCATCCGCGTTCTATCTCCTCTCGTTATTAGGTTTTCTGTGCCAAATGGCAGTATCCTGATATGAGAAAACCTGCCCCTACAGGAGTATGTTATTTGCCGATAGAG
>Ga0272441_10011613_pt1 | contig 13034 bp, 9 predicted proteins | sample SSMProp6N_FD_193582 | JGI IMG/M metagenome (GOLD analysis project Ga0272441, IMG submission 193582) | Marine sediment archaeal communities from Little Sippewissett salt marsh, Falmouth, MA, United States - SSM-Prop-6N | ecosystem: Environmental > Aquatic > Marine > Wetlands > Sediment ...
CCAGTCACGGTGACTGCCATCGCCGACATCGACTGGGACCGGGAGCGAGAGTTCGACGTTCCCCCGGGCATTCGGACTACGGATGGCGCGGCCGTGTGCGCCGACCCCGACATCGACATCGTTGTCGAGACCATCGGCGGCGTCGGAATCGCCAAGGACCTCGTGATGGCCGCCATCATGCACGGCAAGTCCGTTGTTACCTCCAACAAGGAGCTCATGGCCAAGTTCGGCGACGAGATTCTTGACGCGGCCAGAGAAAAGCGCGTGGACGTCGAGTTCGAGGGCGCTGTCGGCGGTGTCATACCCATCATCCGCTCGCTGAAAGAGAGCCTCGAGGCCGGCAAGATACAGCGGATCGTCGGCATCGTGAACGGCACCACGAACTACATCCTCACCAAGATGAGCCAGGAGGGGCTGCAGTTCGCCGACGTGCTCGCCCAGGCGCAGGAGCTTGGTTACGCCGAACAGGACCCCACGGCCGACGTCGACGGCATCGATTCGCAGAACAAAATCGCGATCCTCGCGGCGATCGCCTTCGGGCATCGGGTCAATGTGCAGGATGTCTACCGGGAGGGCATCTCACGCATCAGTCCGATCGACATCGAGTATGCCCGTCGGATGGGGTATGTTGTAAAGCTCCTGGCGGTCGCGGGCCTTTGCAACGGGGAGATCGAGCTACGCGTGCATCCGGCCTTCGTGCCCAACGACCACCCCCTGGCTTCGGTTAGCGGCGTGTTCAACGCCATCTTTGTGCAGGGCGAGGCCTGCGGTGACGTGATGCTGTACGGCAAGGGCGCCGGGGACATGCCCACGGGCAGCGCGGTGGCCGGTGACATCATCGACTGCGCGCGCAACATCCTGCGCGGTGCACAGGGCCGCGTGCCGTGTACCTGCGAGGGCCAGTCCTCGGTCCGCTCCATTGATGAAGTCGTCGCCAAGACCTACGTGAGGATGCGGATCAAAGATCGCCCCGGTGTCCTGGGCAGCATTGCCACCATCCTCGGGCAGGAGGGCGTCAGCATCGAGTCGGTCATCCAGGAGGCCAACGTGGGCGAAGACCTCGCCGAGATCGTCTGGGTCATGCATCCGTGTCCGCGCAAGCTCCTTACCTCCGCGTTGGGCGCCATTGGCAGCCTGCGGATCGTCGATTCGATTCCCGGTATCATCCCGGTCGAGGAGTGAGTCTGAGGCGACTCAGGCGCATGCCCCACACAACACAAGGCCGCTGCCGGTCCACCGTGGGACGGCAGCGGCCTTGTCGTTTCTATGCGGGGGCCTGCACGGGGGCGCTATCCGGCGGGCCCCTCAAGCAACCGCGGCGAAGACAAGTAGGAAGACCGCTTCCGTGACCTCCGACATAGCGCCCACCGTATCGCCGGTATGCCCCCCCAGGCGCCGGGCGATCATGTAAGGCAGGTACGCCATGCCGATAAGCACGGCGAGTGCCGCGGCGGTCAGGCCCGCGTACCCGGCGCAGGCCACCGCCACGAGGATTCCCAGGCCGAAGGCCTGCAGGCAGTACGGCCCGGCCTTGGCCGCCTGGAAGAACTCCGCGCCCATCCCACCCTCCGGGCGGGCGTAGGCGAAGCGGGTCATCACCCAGACCTGCATGGCGCGACCCAGAATTGCCGCGATGGCCAGGGCCGCCAAGCCCTTGCCCGGCGACATGCCCGCCAGGGCGGCGAACTTCACCAAAAGCAGACAGGCCAGCCCGATTGCGCCGAAAGCCCCCACGCGTGAGTCCCGCATGATCTCGAGGGCCCTTTCGCGTGGCGTCCGGGATCCCAAACCGTCGCACGTATCCATGAAGCCGTCCAAATGCAGAGCCCCGCTGAGGCCCGCCAGAGCCACTATTCCCACCGCGGCAGATGTGAGCCAGGGAAGGACGGGGCACAAGGCCCAGGCGGCAAGCGCGGCAAGCCCCCCAATAAGAGCCCCCACGGGGGCAAACCACCACAGCATTCGCTGGGGGCCCGTCGGCTCACCATCCAGGAGGCGCCGAGGCACCGGGATCACCGTGAGGAAAGCCACTGTCGCGAGCAGTCCTCGTAGCATCAGTCTGCACTCCAGGGCAGGTCGCCGGCCGCCGGTTGGTTCAGGCGCAAGGGCATTCCGGCTACGACGAGGTATGCAAAGGTCGCGGCCGCGGCAAGGCGCTGGTTCGCGCGGCCGACCATGTCGCGGAAAAGCCTCCCCGCGGGATATACGGGCACGAGACCGAAGCCGACCTCGTTGCTGACAATGATGACATCGCGCCCGGCGGCGCGGACGGCCGCCGTCACCTCGTCCAGTTCGGCACTCAATCGGCTCTCCAGTAGTTGTTGGGTCCTGAGATCGGCGGATTGTCCCTCGGGCACATGGGGCAGCAGGCGCGACAGGTAGACGGTCAGGCAGTCGACCACGATAAGCTCATAGTCGCGGGCGGCCACTTCGATGGTGTGGCCCAGAGCCTGATCGCACTCGAAGGTATGCCAGCAGTCCGGGCGCCTCCGGCGGTGCAACTCGATGCGGCGCGCCATCTCCTCGTCCGTGGCCACCGCCGTGGCGACATAAGCGACCGGCCCGGGGTGCGCTCGCGCGAGCTTCTCAGCGAAAGCGCTTTTGCCCGATCTGGCGCCGCCTGTGATGAAGATCAGTCTGCCCGGCACGGTCTCACCCGCCTCGAAGCGCCCCGGCCTGGGCCGACAACCAGGCGCTGTGGTCCTGCAGGGACATGGCCCCCATCTCGTGCACCACGTAGTTGGGCCCGAGCCTGTCCAGCAACTGTCCCACCAGGGGATGGCACAGCGGCCGGTGTTGATCGCACTGAAGGAAGAACCCCGAGACCTGCCGTGCAAACTCGGGCGAGGGGACTGCATCACGCACCAGTGAACCGGCGGTTTGCCAGATATCGGCGGGCACGCGCTCAGGGTCTGTCCAGTGAAGATGCACAACCTGCACGGGTACGCCCTGCCCGCGGAGGCCTTCCGCCACGTGCAGCAGCCGCTCACACGCCACCTGAGGGTTGGCGAGCTCTCTATGGGCGTTCAGATAGTGGCCCGTGTCCAGGCACAGGCCCACAGGAAGGCCTTCCATGGCATCCAAAAACGCCTTGGCCGTGTCTATCTCATCGAAGTTGAGACCTACGCCAAAGCAGTTTTCAAAGCACACGCTGAAGGGCGGATTGTACTCGGACAGGACGTCGATCACGAGTTGGGCCAGCAGGCCGAGGAACTCAGGCCCGGACAGGACGGGCGTGCCGGTGAACACCTCGGGGAAGGGCGCGAAGTTGGCGTGCCAGATCGCATAGTCGGGCTCAAGTCGGGCGAGTTGGCGCAACTCCTCGGCCCGCAGACCTACCAGCGTCTCGTAGCCGTCCAGGTTTGCATAGCGCTCCGCGCCGTGTCCAAACTCTCTGAGGTTTACGCCTTTGAGCGGGAGCCAGTTGCCGATACTTCGCAGATGGACGCCGCGAACCAGCTCGCCCGGCGGGGACGTATCCTCGCTCACCCCTGAAGCCAACAACTCCAGCCCGGCGATTCCATGCGCCTGACAGAAGCGCCGGAGGCCCTCCCAGCCGTCTTCGAACCAGGATTTCCCCCAGACTGTCCAGTTGGTCAACTCGACGGGGATCACAACGCCGAATCAACTCCCGCGTCGGTGAAGGTGGCCATTTCGTCGAGTATTCGCGCCGCCGCCTCGACCACTGAGAGTGCCAAGACGGCGCCGGTACCCTCGCCCAGTCGCATGTCCAGGGCCAGAATCGGCTCGAGGCCCAAAAGGTCAAGCATGTGGGCATGCCCGGGCTCCTTGGAGCGGTGCCCGGCGAAGATGAAATCCCCGGACCGGGGCGCGACCTTCGCCGCGATCACGGCCGCCGACGTCGAGATGAACCCATCAACCACGCAGGGCACGCGCCTGGCCGCACAGCCCAGGATCACGCCCACCAGCCCCGCAATCTCGAGCCCCCCAACCTTCATCAGCACGTCCCAGCCATCGGAGGCATCGGGGCGGTTGAGAGCCAGAGCCCTGCGGATGACCCGGGCCTTATGGGCTACGCCGGCCTCATCCAGGCCGGTGCCGGGCCCCGTGACCTGTTCCGGAGCAATCCTCGACATGGCACACAATATGGCGGTGGCCGGCGTTGTGTTGCCGATGCCCATCTCGCCGGTGGCCGCCAGGTCGAGACCCTTGGCGGCCTCCTGGTCGACGAGGGCGGCGCCCGCCTGTACGGCCTGCAGCATCTGCGCGGGGCTCATCGCCGGGCCGCGGGCCATATTGGCGGTGCCGCGGGCCACGCGCAGGTCCCGCAAGCCTGCTTTATCCCCCGGCACGTCACCCGCCAGACCGATGTCGGCCACCACATTGCGTGCGCCCACGTGACGCGACAGGACATTAACCGCCGCTCCTCCCGCCAGGAAGTTCGCCACCATCTGCACGCTCACGCTCTGCGGAAAGGCGCTGACGCCCTCGGCAACCACGCCATGATCCCCGGCGAGGGTGAAGGCAACCTTGTGATGGATTCGGGGCCTGGGATCGCCACAGATACCCGCAAGGCGGATGGATATGTCCTCGAGGCGCCCCAGGCTGCCCGGAGGCTTGGTGAGATTGGCCTGGCGGTTGCGGGCCGCGGTGGCGGCCCCATCGTCGAGGGCGGGAATGGCCCGGCAGAGCCGGTGAAGATTGCCGTGTCCCGATTGCGATACACCCATCCTGATGCTCCTTGATCACAGACTCGGGCCACGGTCACAGCACCGCGGCCGCGGGGGAACAGTAAGCCATCCACCGAACTCGGTCAAGAGTGCGACAGGCCCCATAACCGACGGGCTCGCCGGTCGGTTGAGTTAAGAAACAACCGATTGCCGTGTCTGCCCTTGCCTGAGTGCCGTCGGCGAAAAAGAGGGGCGCGGAGAAGGCGTGCTTCACGCCTTTCTGAAGACAATCGGTCGCCGACGCCCGGAGAGGAGAAGGGGATCAAGCCCGCCCGGCGAAGTAGACGCGGTCTGGACTGACCACACGCCGCTGAGGGGCTCGACACATGCAAGACCGCACGCCAATTGCCGACAGGGCCGACCTGGATCAGGCTCTATCCGACACCCTGAGCAACACGCCAATCATTGATCTGCATACCCACATCTACAGCACCGACTTCGGCGAGCTGCTCTTGTGGGGCGCGGATGAGCTTGTAACGTACCACTACCTCATCGCCGAGGTCTGCCGGGCGCCCAGCGGACCTTCACCGGCAGAGTTCTACGCCATGTCCAAAACCCAACAGGCGGACCGGATCTGGCAGAATCTGTTCGTGGACAGCTCTCCGGTAAGCGAGTCATGCCGTGGCGTGCTGACCACCCTGGGCGAGTTGGGGATCGACGTGAACGGCGGCAATCTCAAGGCCGCGCGCGAGTACTTCGCCGACACGACTGTGGCCCAGCACATCGACAAGGTGTTTGCCCTGTCGAATGTCAGCCACGCGGTGATGACCAACGACCCCTTCGATCCGCTGGAGCATCCGGTCTGGGAGGGCGAGGGGTGCACCGATGAGCGCTTCATTCCCGCCCTGAGACTCGACGGCATCCTGGTGATGTGGGACAAGAATTGGCAGACGCTGAAGTCCTGGGGCTACGATGTGGATCGAGGGCTGACCCAGAAGACCTTCAAGGCGGTGCGCGCCTTCCTGGCCGACCAGATCAAGCGGATGAAGCCCGCGTATATGGCCGTCTCCCTGGGCGACGAGTTCCGGTACCCGGCCGAAGACCTCACCGCGCAGATGATCGCCAACTGCGTGCTGCCGGTGGCTGAGGACACGAACACGCCCTTTGCGATGATGATCGGCGTGAAGCGGCAGCTCAATCCGGCTCTGAAGCTGGCCGGTGATGGTGTGGGCAAGTGCGACATCGGGGCCGTGGAGCGCATGTGCGCCCAGAATCCCGGCATCCGGTTCCTGGTGACACTGCTGTCGCGCGAGAACCAGCACGAGTTGTGCGTGGCCGCGCGCAAGCTGCCCAACCTGATGCCCTTCGGCTGCTGGTGGTTCCTAAACGACCCGCTGACCATCAACGAGATGAGTCGGATGAGGCTGGAGCTGCTGGGTTTGTCGATGATCCCACAGCATTCCGATGCCCGCATCCTGGACCAGCTCGTCTACAAGTGGAAGCACTCCAAGGCCATCCTACACCGTGTGCTGATGGACAAGTACACAGACCTGATGGCCACCGGCTGGAGCCTCACGGCAGACGCCGTTAAGGCGGATGTGGAACGGCTGATGTCGCAGAACTTCAAGGACTTCGTCGGGCTCAAGTAGGGGCGAGGGTGCACTGCCCCAGAGGCGGGCCGCCGGCTTGGCCGACCCACCGGGCGACCGATCGGCGCCGGCGCTACGCAGGGAGGGGCGCGTGCGTGCGCAGGCCCAGCCGGCCCAACCGGCCCCCGCCACTGACATTGCCACTGCCGCCCGATATGGCTATAGTTCTGGCATTAGCGGAGTTGCTTGCAGGTCTACGAAAGGACGAGGACCATGGGCAAGACCCAGATTGCGGCGCAGCTATACACCCTGCGCGAGTTCACCCAGACCACTGAAGACTTTGCGGAGGCGATGGAGAAGGTCCGTGACATCGGCTACGAGGCCGTCCAGGTGTCCGGCATCGGCAAGGACATCGACTGGCACGATGTGCGCAAGATCTGTGATGACAGCGGACTCGAGGTCGCCGCGACGCATGTGTCTTTCGAGAGCCTCAGAGATGAGACGGAGAAGATGATCGAGCAGCACAACACCCTCGGGTGCCGGTACCCGGCCATCGGTGGGCTGCCCGCAGACTACCGTGGCAGCGCTGAGGGCTTCGAGAAGTTTGCCAAGGAGGCCACCGAAGTGGGCCGCAAGCTCGCCGCCGCCGGAATGGCCTTCGGCTACCACAACCACAGCTTCGAGCTCGAGAAGTTCGGCGACCGAACCGGACTTCAGATCATCTATGAAGACAGCGACCCGCAGTACGTCACCGGCGAGATCGATACCTACTGGATCCAACACGGCGGGGCGGATCCGGCCGCGTGGATCCGCAAGCTGCAAGGGCGCATGTTCCTGGCCCACTTCAAGGACATGTGCATGAAAGGCAGCGAGCAGCGCTTTGCCGAGGTGGGCGAGGGCAACCTCAACTGGCCCAGCATCCTCGAGGCCTGCAAGACGACCGGCGTCGAGTGGTACATCGTCGAGCAAGACCAGTGCTATGACCGCGATCCCTTCGAGAGCCTGAAGATCAGCTACAACAACATGAAGGCCTGGGGGCTGAAGTAGCCCACATCGTGCAGGCACTTCCGGCCGGTAGCAAAGAGGGGAGCATCGTGTCGGTGCTCTCCTCTTGCATGCCACGGGGCCAGGGGAGAACAAAGGCCTGTTGTCGACAGGATGTAAGCGGCTTTCGGCGAACCCTAGGCCCAGGGCCCCCTAAGACGCCGCCGCGCCGGGATGGCCCTGGGCGTCGGCTACAGCCCATCGCTTGAGACGTGGTGCGGCGCACGCGGTGCGAGCCGGCCGGGCCTGCACGCACTCACGGCACAGAAAGCACAGGAGGTATCGGCATGGACTACGCTCAGCCCCCGGATCGGATTGTGCCCGGTAAATCGATGCAGGACCCCAAGTTCGGCCGTGATAAGTTCCTCGTGCACCAGAAGATACTCAGCCTCAACGCGAAGTACTATGTCTATGACGAGAACGAGCAGCCGCTGTTCTTCGTCGAGCGCCCGGCGCTGAAGCTGCGCGCTCACATCAAGGTCTTCGACGACGACACCAAGACCGCCTTACGCCTGACCTTGCGCCAGGACAAGATTATTGCTATCAACCAGCAATTCACCTTGCTCACCCCCGACGAGCAGATGATCTGCACCTTCGAGCGACAGGGCATCTTCTCAATGCTACGCCGCACGTGGAATGTGCGGGACCCTCAGGGCCAGATCATCGCCACCGCGCAGGAAGACTCCTGGGCCAAGGCGCTCCTGCGCCGCTTTGTCACCGACTTGATCCGCACCGACTTCGAGATTGTCCTGCCCGACAACACGCGGGTGGGCTACTTCCACCGCAAGTTCACCATCGGGGACAAGTACTCCCTGGACCTGAGCGAGGACGTCGGCCGCAGGCTTGATCGGCGCATAGCTGTGGGCATGGCGATCCTGCTGGACACGGCGGAGGCCCGCTAGCCCGTCCAGGCGCATATGCAGCAGGCGAGGAGAATGGCAAGGCCCCCGATGGACGGGGGCCTTGTGGGTGTCGGGTGAGTCTGCAGACGGCGGTCAGTCGGTCTGGCTGCTCGCCAGCTTGCGGGCCAACTCCCCGAGGGACTCGGGCAAGACCACGAAGTGGTTCCCGTACCCTTGCTGGGCGGCGGAGGCCAGTATCTCGAGCTGCCGCTGTGCCAGTATCGCCGGGTTGTCCTGCAATACCTTGGCGGCATTGGCCTGGGCCCGCGCGGCGGCAACCTGGTGGCGCGCCTCGATCAAGGCCGTCTGACCCCGCAGATCGGCGCGCAGCTTGGCCTCGTAGGCCTCCTTCAGGTCGGCTGCAAGTACCGCATCCTTGACGGCCACGTCGACGACCTCGACGCCGAACTGTCGGGCCCGCTCAGCGGTCGCCTCTATCAGCGGCGCGCTGAGCTGCATGCGCTCGGTCAGGAAGCTCTCGAGCTCTCTGGTGGCGACCAGCTCGCGGGCCGCCAGTTGGGCGGCCTGGTGCAGGGCGTCATGGTATGAGACCACCTCATGCATCACCTTTGCCGGATCGGACACCCGGAACCTCACGAGGATATTCAGCCGCACACTGATCCGGTCTGCGGTGAGGACATCCTGTCCGGTGATCTGCAGAGCCTGCTCGCGCACGTCGAGTTTGGTGATGGTGCGGCCCGAGAACGCCCAGACGCGGTATCTGCCCGGCTCGAGAACGCGCTGGAAGCGCCCGGCCCTGTACTCGAGCCCTCGCTCGTATTCCGCTACGGTGATCGGGATGAACATGGCGCATTCACGCCTCCTTTGTCGCTCCGTCTGGCGGGCGATCGTGCGTGTTACGTCCCTCCGCCCCCGCCCCGACGCCTGGAGCGGGAGTCCGGTTGAGCCGGGGCCCCGAAGGGCTCCGGCGGTATCCCCGCCTCGCAAGGCCCCATGCCGTCTGCGGCCAAAGCCGCGGGGGCGGAGACGGAGGGACTGGTGAATGGATTTTCAGTCCATTCCAAGCCAGACCCGCAATCCCGGCCAATGTCCGGAACTGGTCGGAGAATGCTCCCCATCGCCGGTTGCCGGGAGCGGGTCGCAAAAGCCGAGCGGGACTCGAACCCGCTCGGCAAAGCCGTCATGTGGCGAATAGCCGCCCTCCAAATCCCCCTTCGGCCTGCGGCGCCGTGTTCCTGCCGGGCGTCGGCCTCACCCCCGGCGTGACCGAAGTGGGCTCCCGATGGACAACAGGCGCATACCATGCCTCAATGTGCAGAAGAGTCTTGACGTAACTTGTGCCGATGCCGTCTGCGACCCCGAGCCGTGGCCCGCGCCGACGCGGACACCTCGCCTTGCTCCCGTGTGTCATCGGCGCGGGAGAAGGGGGGCCGGGGGGACGGTGTTCCCCCGGCGGGTCCGGGCAGAGCCCGGGTCGTAGAGACGCGAGATGAGCCTAGTCGCTCCGTTGGTGGTGCCTGGAATGCTTGACCTTCCACGGCTTGTGGAAGTCCCACACATCCCTGTGCAGCTTGGCCGCCAGGTCGGGCTGCCGATGGATGATATTGTCTCCCTCGATGGGGTCGGCCACCATGTCGAAGAGCTCGTTAGGCCTTTCACCGCGGTTGTCGATGAATTTGTGGGTCTGAGTCCTGACCCCGGTGCGGTAGTTGAAGGCCCCCATGAAAAGCTGATCGCGAACCAATGGCTCGTTGCCGTCGATGATGGCCGTGAGGTCCTCGCCTTCGAGCTCTGTATCGATGGACAGCCCGCACAGGCTAAGGAGGGTGGGGACGAAGTCTACGTCGGAGACCAGAGCGTCTGTACGGATGCCCGGGGCAATGCGGGCGGGCTTGCGTATCATCCACACGATGCGCGACAACTCGTCGTATAGCGGATAGCCGAACTTGCGCACAAGGCCATGCTCACCCAAGGGCATGCCATGGTCTGAGGCCAGTATGACGAGGGTGTCCTCGCTCAGGCCCAATTCGTCCAGCTTGTCTAGCACCAGGCCGACGTAGTCATCCGTCTCGGTGACGCCCGCCTTGTACAGGGCGCGGACGTGCTCAATGTCGCCGGGCATCATCCATGTGTGGCTGTCAGGCGCCATGGGCATGGGCAGGTACCGGCCCTCGTGGCCAAATCGGGGGCCGTACATGCTGCGGTAAGGCTCGCCTGAGTCCCAGGGCTCATGAGGCTGGAAGCTGTCGATCCACAAGAAGAACTTCCGATCGCGGATGGCCTGCAGCGTCTCGCAGGCCCGGGTGAAGAAATGCCTCCCCGGGGGCATGCCGTACTTGTCCATGCACAACTCGTAGTTGGTCTTCGTCTTGGCGTAATACAGCACTTCCTTCTCGGGATAGCCCGGAGGGAAGAAGGCCTCGGAGTAGTCGCACAGCTCACGCCCGTCGGCCGGAGGCAGGCACTTGCCGGTCGCGAAGTGGTGGAACTGCTCGAAGCCTCTGTCCATATTCGCCCCGTTGTTGAAGGGTGTATCGGACAGGGCGACGGTGTGGTATCCGGCGTCGCGGAACACCTCGGCAATGTGCAGGTCATCCGGCTGCAGAGGCTGCCAGGGCCTGGCGGGGAAGGTGTAGGCGCCGGAGACGAAACAGGTGCGGGCGGGGATGGTGTTGGGGAACTCGGCGTAGGCCCTCTCGAAGACAATGCTCTGTTCGGCGAGACGGTCCATATGGGGGGTCTTCACCTCGGCATTGCCGTGGCAGCCCAGGTGATCGGGGCGTAGCGTGTCCAGCATGAGTACCAGAACGTTCATGACCAGGGATAGTTGTGCCTTTCTGGGCCAGGGGCCGCGGACTGCCGCTCCGCCACCGTCGGCGACCGTAGGCCATAATGCCCGCAATACTCAGCCGCCTCATACCAGTTCATCGTGACACCCGGTGGTGCTCCCGGTCCGCCTTGGGCGCGTGCCCCCCGGCCCGCCTGCCGACCGCGCAGGAGTTGCGGCCAATCCCAAGCCGCCGCCCAGGCCCTTCCGCCTCCAGGGCTTGTACGCTTTCGACGCATCCAAGGGGCCTCTCGTTGGCGTTGCTCTGGGCAAACCGCGCCCGCTTCTTGAACGCCTCCCGATGCGCTCGGGGTTCCTTCCGGGCGTGATGGACGCCGCGGGCCCGATGGCGCCTGCCGGGGTGGCGGCGCCGATCGCCCCGCCCGGCCTGACACCCACAGCAAAGCGCTACTCCCGGGTGGTGTTGCGCACTGAGCTGCGGAACAGCCCGTGGCGCAGGCAGTGGTAAAGGTCGTCGCCACGCGGCCCCTGGTAGGAGCCGAGCTGGTGGCCCATGAACAGGAGGATCCCTTTTGCCCCGACGCGTCGCGCTCCCTGTACCTGGTCGATCAACAACTCCGGCTCAATCGGCACTGAGCCGCCGGTCTCGGGATACAGGATCAGCGTCGGCCAGAACGGTACGCGGCCGGCGATGAGTTCGGCCGTCTTGTGGCAACTGGCGGTCACCCAGCGCGCGTCCTGGGCGTAGGCCATCGTCGTGATGGCGTCGTAGGTCCCCAGCTCGATCCAGTCCGGCCAGATCATGAACATCCTCTCGAAGCTGGACCGGTAGCCGTGGGCCGTGACGCATCCGATCACCGAAATGCCCGGTCTGCCCTTGCGCGCGGCTTGAGCAAGCTCGTGCCCCGCGCGGATGATCAACGCCCGCCGCCAGTCGCGCCACTTGCGCGCAAGGGGATCATCCTCGCTTGACCGATCGAGGTTTGTGGGATCGAAGGAGGCGCTCAGCTTCTCCCGGGCAATGAAGGCCTGCCGGCTGCGCTCACTGTATCCCCCATCGTACCCCTCGTAATCGAACGCGATGCCATCAATATCCAGCTCGCGGCATGCTCGGCCAACGGCCTCACAATGCCATGCCATGGCCTCCGGGCAGGCGGGGTCCGGCGCCTTCAGGGGCCCTGTGGCACTGTGGTCTGCCCAGTCAGGGTGTGCCTCGAGGGCCTCGGTAAATGGCTCAACCGGCGAGCAGGGCAGCCAACTCCACAGCATGGGGCGGATGCCGTGTGCCTTGAGCCGGCGGAACATCGCGTTGGCATCCCCTGAGCGGCGGGCGGCATCGCCGCACAGGATGACCGCGGTGTCTATCCCGGCCATCTGCATCCGCTGGAGGAAGGCGTCCAGCGGCGGCCCGGTGAGCACCCCCGGCATCCACACGCCACGGACTTCGCCGGGAGGCGACTGGACCGTGGTGAACAGCAACTGCTTCGCATCCGCAAGCACCTTCTGGACAGACTGCCAACTGCCCGAGCGGTCGGTGTCCAGTTGTGCGCGGGCCTGCGCCAATGTCCCTTGGAGCGCATCCAGCCTGGCTCGTGCCTCAGCCGCCGCCGGGACATCAGCGCTGGTTGCGCCCAGGCGCTGCCGGACACGGTCCAGATGGTGTTGCGCATGCCGCAGCCAGGCCTCCGCGTCGATGGTAAGGGTGATGCGCTCGTCGTCGAATGCCGCCTGGGCGCCGATCATCCCGCGGTGGCTGATCCAGAGGGCCGCCGATCCGACGCCGGAGATGACGAACCCGTCCTTTGGGATCGGGCAGTTTCCGCCGCCCACCTGGATAACGCGGCCCTTCGAGACCACCAGCTCACGTCTGAAGATGGTGGCCGGGGACACGCGGCCAAGCTTCGGTGTGTAGACGGCCAACTGGTTCATGACTCGGATGGGCTCGTCGATCAGGTCAATCGGGTGCTGATACACGTTTGGCCTGAAGGGTGTCGCGGGCGTCACGTTCAGGCTTTGGCCGGGCGCCGCGTGCTGATCGAGCCAGTCATCGAGGCGCGCCACGACCCAGTAGTCGTTGGGCGCAAGCTGTTTGGGCGGCGCCTCGCCGCGAGACTTGACG
>Ga0272441_10011615_pt1 | contig 13033 bp, 3 predicted proteins | sample SSMProp6N_FD_193582 | JGI IMG/M metagenome (GOLD analysis project Ga0272441, IMG submission 193582) | Marine sediment archaeal communities from Little Sippewissett salt marsh, Falmouth, MA, United States - SSM-Prop-6N | ecosystem: Environmental > Aquatic > Marine > Wetlands > Sediment ...
GCAAGTACCAGTTGCGCAGGAAGTCGACAATATTGGGCGGCGGCGGGTCCATCGCCTCGAACTGCGGGTCCAGCAGCCATGACGTACAGGTGAAAGCGCGGAAAGGCCCATCGGGGAAGTGCTGGTCGAAGAACTCGACGGCCTGACGGAAGGCCTCTCCGCAAGAGGCCGGGTCCATGGGGCCGCTCGCCGGGATGTGGACGGTCATCACCGGATCCCCGGAGCGGAGGATCTCGTGCCACCGTGACACATCCAGGGCCAGCTCAGTGGGCAGGATATGCCCCCGAGGCGACACGGGATTGCCTACAATGCGGTCCTCGGTGATGGCGAGACCGGACATCCACAGCCCTTCGCGCACCGCTCCCTCGTCCGCGTCGGCGAACTGCCCATCTCCGCGCAACAAGAGGCCGTCCTCGGCAAGGGCGACAACCTGGCGAGTGTCGCTGTGGCGGTAGAAGCGGAAGGGGTGGCTGAAGCGGCCAGGCAGGAACTCCAGTCGCGCCAACCAGAAGAGACGTCCGCGGAAGTGATGCATGAGCCAGCCGATCTGGCGGAAGCCAAAGACACCCTCGCGCCGCTTGTACTCGCGGATCCACAGCTCGAGGTCAGCCAGTGTCTGCGCCGTCACCTCAGGGTCGATCCCCCGGACTGTATGGATGGCCTGAACGCGGGGCAGGCCCACCATGAGGGTCATCGCGTAGAGCATGCGTATCGCCGGACTGCCCTCCGGGGGCGGGACGGGCCATTCCCACATCCGCATATCGATGCCCGAATCGAACACCATCCAGTGGCAGTGCCAGACGAGGCGGCGCAGGGCCGTGTCCCGGGCCATCTCACCGGCCGCCTGCACCACAGCCCGCTTCACTTCCTCGCTCATGCGGAGGGTCTCGCAAGCCTGCTCGTACCACCCCGGGTCGCACAGGGACGCATTCTCAGGGTCGAAGGAGCCCTGGGACTGGGGCCAGGTCTCGCACCATACCTGGGGCGCGTCCGGCAATCCAACGGCCTTGCACACACTACCTGCGTCCAGCAATATGCGTTCAGGGCGATCGTGCATGTGCTCTTCTCCCTCGGGGCCATCGTCGGGCCCGGTGGCATTCACGGTATGATGTGTTTTCGTCTCTGCCTGACCGGGTGGAAGGTTCGTCTTTGCTCCCCGTCCGACCTCGCGGACGCGACGGAGCAGCGGTCCGTGAAGGTAAGGGACCATCGTCGGCGGAAGACGCTCTGTGAGGCGCCGCGCGCAGCGCCAACCATCGCCAGACCGACGTTCCGGAGGTACACACATGCATCGCATTTGCCTGCTTGCCGCCTTTGCACTGCTGACCGCGCCGGCCTATTGCCAGCAGCCGTTGGTTTTCGAGCCGCAGGACTGCTCATCCCCGCAGACCGCCTGGGGCGAGGACATCACCCCTGTGGACAAGTGGAACCTGTGGAGCAAGGACAAGGACGCTGAGAAGAAGTGGTCCGGCGGCACGGTGCTCCAATCACCCCCCGTCCTGGAAGACCGGGAGAGCCCCGAGGAGGGCGCGCCGGTGCTGCACACCGTCCTGACGGACATCCCCGACGGGGCATGGGTGGTGACCATCAAGTACGGCCGCGACCTGGCCGTGTCTCTGGATGGCAAGCAGTGGAAGCGACTGTCCTCCCTGGGAGGGCGCCTGGGCCGTTTCGAGATCACGGGTGGGCGCTTCGAGTTCTGGGTCGATGACCTGTACGCCCATGAGGCCAACCCGGGCTTCTCGTACTATGACACCATCACCCTGACGCCCTCGATGCCGGAGGTCAACGGCGTGTCCAATGGGGGCTTTGAGTTCGGGGAGGATTTCGCCTCCAGCGGCTGGTCCTTCTGGTCGCGGGACCAGGGCGCCGGCTCTGCCGAGCTCGTCCCGGAAGCCCACTCGGGTAAGCGTTGTGTGAAGTTCACCCACGCGGGGCAGCGAGACTTCGCCATGACCGGCTCGGGTAGGCTGGCCGTCAAGCCCGGAGAGACGTGGGTCGCTTCGGCCTGGATGAAATGCCACAAGACCATGGCGGCGGACCTGGCGGTGGTGGCCATGGGCAAAGGCAAGCTCATCACCTGGAGCCTCGCAATCGCCGGTGTGTGGGACGACCGCGACTGGACGCGGGTTGAGGCCAACGCGCACATCCCCGACGGCTGTGACCAGATATACGTGCGCGTCGTGGGCAGCGGCGACGCCACAGTCTGGGTGGATGATGTGGCCCTGGCCCCCGGCGAGCCGCCACCCCCTCCCAAGCCCAAGATGAAGGTCGACGGCTGGGCCGACCGGCGAGCACGGGAAAACCTGGGCCGCGGCCTGGTGGCGCTACCGACGCAGGCCCAGGAGGTCTACCTGAGCTGGCGACTCCTGGCCGAAGACCCCGAGGGCGTCGCCTTCAATGTCTACCGGGCGCGAGGCAGAGGGCTGCCCGTCAAGCTGAACACCAAGCCCATCGTGCAGACGACGGATTTCGTTGACGAGAGCCCCCGGGCCGACCTCGACACCCAGTACTGGGTGCGACCTGTGGTGGATGGCGACGAACAGGAGCCTTCACACACCGTGAAGCTACCCGCCAATCCGGCGCCACGGCCTTACGTGTCCATCAAGCTCCAGGGCGAGTACACCTTCCAGAAGGTGGGTGTGGCCGACCTGAATGGCGACGGCAAGTTGGACTATGTCATCAAACAGCCCCGGGACAACATCGATCCCTACCGCACCTACTGGAAGCCCAGCCCGGACACGTACAAGCTTGAGGCCTACCTGCACGACGGCACCTTCCTGTGGCGTCATGATATGGGCTGGGCTATTGAGCGGGGCATCTGGTACTCACCATACCTGGTGTATGACTTCGATGGGGACGGGAAGGCCGAGGTGGCCGTCAAGAGCGGTGAGGGCGACCCCCGGGGACCGGATGGTCGCGTCATGGAGGGCCCCGAGTACATCTCGATCCTCGACGGGATGACGGGTGAGGAGAAGACGCGCGCCGACTGGCCCAACCGCGATCTGCTTGGCCGCAGCCGCAGCAGCTACAACTACGCCTCACGCAACCAAATTGGGATAGCATTCCTCGACGGCAAGACACCTTGTTTGCTCGTGGCTCGCGGCACTTATACGGTCATGCAGCTCGTGGCCTATCAGTATCACGAGGGGGAGCTGCAGGAGCTGTGGACGTGGACGAATACCGAGGAGGCCCATGGGAACTGGCGAGGGCAGGGGGCACACTGGATGCACAGTGGTGACGTGGATGGCGATGGTCGCGATGAGGTGGTTCTGGGCTCGTGCGTGATAGACGACGACGGCAAGGGCCTGTGGACCACGGGCCTGGGCCATCCTGACCGGTGCTTCTTGACCGATGTGGACCCTTCCCGACCGGGTCTCGAGGTTTTTTATTGCGTCGAGACCGCCCAGATGCAGAACGGTGTGTGCCTGGCGGACGCCTCGACCGGTGAGATTATCTGGGGCCTTAAGGAGCGCACCTATCACGTGGGCTTCGGGATGACGGCCGATATCGACCCGATGCATCCCGGCTACGAGTGCTGGGGCATGGAGGATGGCAAGGGCGACCCCAAGGGCGAGAACTACAAGGGCGCGCCGCCTACCTGGCTGTTCTCAGCCGGAGGTGAGCTGCTGGCGCGAGACGCTCAGGCCCCCTCCACCTTCAGTTGCGTCTACTGGGATGCCGACGCCCTGCGGGAATTCTGCCGGGGCTCGCGCATCTTCAAATATGGCGGGCAGGTGGTCGCCCAGGACCTCGAGGGCGGCCAGGCGTTCTCGGGGGATATTCTCGGCGACTGGCGTGAAGAGATCATCACCTCCGTCCCCGGCGAGATGCGCATCTACACGACGACCATCCCCGCTACGGACCGCCGCGTATGCCTGCTGCAAGACCCGATCTACCGCCACGACGTGGCCCATGAAGCCATGGGCTACACTCAGCCGCCGGTGACGAGCTACCACATCCGCCAGGTCGGGTCCAGCCTGTGGATGCGTGGCGCGGCGGACAGCATCCGCCATGGCGAGCCGCTGAAGATCACCGCCATGCTGGCGGCCCCGGCGGACAGAACCGTTGAGGGCATCCTGAAGATGACAACCCCGCAAGGCCTCAGCGTAAGCCCTTCTCAGGTCCCGGTGAAAACCGCGGCGGGTGGCACAACGCAGGCTGTGTTTGAGGCGGCCCTGCAGGAGGTCCCCACGCTGCTGAGCGGGGGTAAGACACACACCCTCACCTTGTCCCTTGAGGGCACTCAGCCCCTGACAGCCACAGCATCCCTGAAGGCCGAGGAACCGACCCTCTCCGGCCCGACAGTCGCCCAGGCGGAGAGTTTCAGCGACCAGGGCGGCGGCGAAGTGCAGATCAGGCAGGATAAGGTCGGCACGGTCGGAGAGGCCTTCTCCCATTGGGATAGTGAGGGCCACTGGCTGAGCTGGACGGTGCAGCCGGAGCAGGACGGCCGGTACATGCTCGTGGTGCGCTACTGCACGCCCAACAGCGTGCAACGCCAGGTGCAGATTGACAATGGCGCGCCCCTGAGTCAGACCTTCCCCGGCACCGGTGGCTTCGGGGGCGTCTCCGGGGAGTGGAGCCATGCAACACTCCGGGACGGCGAGGGCAAACCGCTTGTGCTACAACTCACGGTGGGCGCCCACAGCATCAAGATGACCAACGCCGACGGGCAGGGGATGAATATGGACTACCTGGCGCTGGTGCCGGCGGCGGATTGATGCTCGACTTCCGGAGTCAGCGACGCGACCCCGCAGCGGCCAAAGGCAACGGCGCGGGGCTTCGCCCCTGCACCCGCCTGGGGGCCAGCCCCCAGACCCCGCTTGCGGGTACGACTCGAACTTGGCACGCGTCATCGACGCGCAGAAGGGGCTCCGGGGCCACTGCGTCCCCCCAGCGCCCGCAGCTTGGCCGGGGGGATGCGAAGCAGGCGCCACGAGGGCTACTCGTCCATCACCAGCCGCACAGCTCGGTAGATGCCTCCGGCGAAGGCCGAGTCGTTGACCCGGATTGCGAGGACGTTCTCAGCGCCGGGCTTCAGGCAGTCCGGGGGCACGGGAAGGGAAAAGGGCTGCTCCCAGATTTCCCCCACCGGGCGGCCCGTGGACTCGACGGTGCGTTCGCCGATAAGTGTGCCATTGAGGTAGACCCACGCCTGCTCATCCACGCCGCCGAACTGCAGTGACATCTTCCCCGCCGGCAAGGTCGCGGGGGCCATGAATCGAGCCCGGTACCAGGCATCGCCATCGTAGGGCCCTACCTCAGTGGTTTCCCAGGGCACGCCGACCTTGATCCGCTGCCATTGGCTGTCATCGAATTGGGGCGCAAACCAGCCCCGGGCTGTGCCGACGCCCTCAGGGTCTGTACGGAAGGCCCACTGCTCGGGCAGGACCGCGACATCTTGTGCCTCATCGGGCACGATGCGCAGGTACAGGCCCCACGGGAACGTATCCCCGGTGAGCTGGGTCTGGCTGAGCTTGACCACTATCAGGTTCGTGCCCTTGCGCAGGCTTACATCCACGGTGGTGCGATCCGGACAGTCGGCGTTGAGCCCAGGCCGGTAGTAGACCTCCTCCCCGTTGAGGGAGACGCGGTAGGGGAAGAAGCTGTCCAGCTTAAGCTGCGCCGGGACCGCTCGGGGAGAGTCCACGACGGTGCTCGCGTAGCAGTAGGACAATGTCCAGTCGCCTTTGCGAGCGGCGAGGGCCGTCTCGAGGTTGAGAAGACCTCCCGGGCTGGTGTAGTCCCACCATTCAGCCCGGACATCATCAGCCGTCGTGACGGCCTCATCTGTGGAACGAATGGGCTCAAAGGGGTCCCGGCGCTGGTCGGCGTCATGGGACGTGTTGTCGAAGGGCCCCAGGATTCGCCAGCGAGTGACATACCCCAGCCTGCCCGGGAAGTGCTTCGCGAGAGCCTTCAGGCGCATGGCCTTGGCCCGCCGACGGGCGTCCGTACCGTCCACCCAGCCGCGCTCATCCAGGGCGCTGATGAGACCGTCCATGCGGTCAAAGCTTGCCAGGGCTCCGTCGTAGTCCTTCGCCTGCGCCGCCCAGACGCCACCCAAGTATGCCTCGAGGTATTGCTGGGCCATGTCCACCATGGCCGTGCGCTGCTCGTAGGGCGCTTTTCCCCGCGTAAGGTCCATGCCGCGGTCGAGGGCTTCCCGGGAGCGCGCTATCAGCGCGGGGTTGAACAGCTGGTGGTAGAAGGTGGTCCCCACGCCAACCCTGTCGCGCCCGGGGTGGTGGCTGTCGGTGACCTTCGCCAGCTCGAGGTAGTACTGCTCCATGGGCCCGGCGGCGGGCCCAAAGAACGCCTCACAGGCGTCGCGCAGCACTGCTTCGGGCTCTTGATCCGGGTCAACCTTCATCTGCAGGGGGATGTAGCGGTTCAGGAAGGTGCCCGCCCATGCCGCGGGCCGCACACCTGCATCTGAATAGCTGCCCCTGGCCCCCACCTCGGTGAGAAGGGTCTTCAGAGAGCTCGCCATGTCTAGGTAGGTGGGGCAGGGCAAGCCCCCGGTCCAGGAGATCGGGTCGTACTCATAGCAGTACACCATGGGGGTTAGCTTGCGCCACCGGCGCACGAACTCGTGGAAGTCGGAGGTGGGACAGCCCGCGTGGGGCGTCAGATGCAGCATGCAGTGACCGCTGCGGGTGACTACCACGATCACGTTGTCGGCGGGCCTTTCGCGCACCGGAAGGTCGCTGTGGGTCCAGTATGAGTAGAAGGCCACGTAGCGGTCCGGAAACTCCTCGCGGATGCCCTCGGCCACGGCGTTGGCGAAATGCAGCACCCGGTCGGTAACGCTGGGAGCCCCACGTGTGAACTGCCCTGGGGCGTCCAGGGCCAGGCACTGGGGGCACTGGCAGAAGTCAATCCCATCCATCGGGTCCATGGGGAAACTCATACGATTGGGGCTACCCCGCAGGAAGTCCTTCGCCACGCGGATCATCTCCGCGATCACTTCGGGATTGCTGGTGCAGAGTTGCTTGGGCTGCCGCTTGCCGGCGATAAGCGAATACCACTCGGGGTGGTCCTTGAAGTGCTTGTCCGGGGGGATGGCGTAGAACCAGTAATGCTGAGCGGTGAGCCAGTTCTGCCAGCCGGCCATGTTCCGTGCCCAGTACTGAGCGTACGGTCCGCCGCCGCCGCTGGGCTCTACCGCAAAGTCACTGCGCGGGGCGAAGCTCACAGTTCCTGCCGGCAATACGAGGCGCTCCACCCGGGGGATGCACTCGCCCAGCTCGCCCACCATCACCCAGCGACACCCCCAGTGGCGCAGAAGGTAGTAGATGCCGTTCTGAAGGCCCAGGCGGGTGGTGGCCCGTACGGTGATACTTCCGGGTGAGGTGTCCAGCGTGAATCGCTGGACCTCAGCGGCGTCGAAGGCGCTCACACCTGCCGGATAGTCTTCCTTCACCAGGCGCAGCGGTATCAGGTCGGCGGGTGCAGTCTCGGGGGCCCGGTTGGCCCGCAGGCCGACGGTGTTCCATCCGCCCACCGCGGGCCGCAGGATAAGCCGGCCATCCTCAATCTCCGAAGTGCCCGCGTACGGCGTGCGGCACCAGTTGCGCAGGTGGCGGGCGGAAGCGCTCTCAGCACTGAAGTCGCTGTGGAACAACACCGCTGCGTTGTGGGAGACACGGACGTCATCCAGCCAGACAGCAGCCTCACGCTCTTTGGCCGCGTAGGCGGTGACGAACATCGCGGTCGCGCCGGACCAGCGCTGTGGCCAGTCTTCCGTCCAGGCCTGGGGGCCGTTCTTGTCCGACTTGCCGGGCTCTCGCGTATCGGCCCCGGCCGAGACGGGGTGAAACCAGTCGGTATAGCGCCAATCATCGCCATCGAGGCAATAGCCGCCCCGCAAGCCCGCAGAGCGCGTCTCCAGCGCCAGCTTAACCGAGCCGCCCTGCTCGAAATCAGGTACCGGGCTGCTGAGGGTCGCGGCGGTGAAAGGGCCGTAGCCGGGGCCATAGTAGGGCTGGTTGGCCACGGTCAGCCGGTAGGTCAACGTCTTGGCCGCGCGATCCCATGAGCATACCCAGCCCACCTTCTCGCCGGGCCCGGCGAAGGGCTGGCTCTCGAAAGTCAGCGTCGGGGACAGGCATAGCCCCGCATCGGCGTTTACGCTGGCCTGGCTCGAGGCATCGGCCATGCGCACGACCCTCATCTCGAAGCGCGTGGGCTGCTCGCGGCCGGGGTCGAAGAGCATGGGCGCGCCGCCGGCACGGGCAAGCGGCTTGCCGGTCATGCGCTCGAAGTAAGTGCAAAGGTCGCCAATCGGTCCGCGCAGGCCCAGATCTAGGGCCTCCTGGTCTGTCACGTCCAGGTAGATGCAAGGGCGGCCCTCGGAGAAGACCACCACACCCTGTGCAGTCGCCGCCGTGCACAGGCAGGCGCACAGGATGGTAATGGCCGGCAGATGGCGTGGTTGGCGCAAGGGCGTCATGGGGCGGGCTCCAGGTACTTGAGACCGGCACCCGCGGCGATGCCGGTAGGCTGGGACCGAAGTTTCGCCTCGTTAGATCGCCCCTCCTCCGGTACGCGCGGCTCCGGGCTACTTCCGTCTTACCGTAAACCACGTCGCCACTTGCTGCTTAAGAGGGTTGCCGCCTTTGTCATATAGCGCCCGGTCCCACACTACGAGGATGCGGCCCGGGGCGATCTGCTCCGGCACCGTATAGCTGGTGGTGCCCCCGCGGTAGTAGCAGAAATGGCCGACCTATGTCTTGCCCGAGTCCAGGCTGAAGGCCAGCCAGTTGTCGGGGCGGCCGTAGGCGCACACCAGGACGCCACTGTCCATGACGCACACGTTGGGCCACACCCCGCGGTCCGCCACTTGTTGGGGCGCGCCCCATGTGTGGCCCTCGTCCGTGGACCGGCACTGGTACATGGGTGAGGGGGCCGCCGCGCTGCCGCCCGTGCGGAACAGACATAGCAGCGACCCGTCGGGCGCACGTACAAGGTCCATCTCATTGCACCCCTCAGACCCCAGGCTGGGCTCGGCCGTCACCGTGGACAGGTACTCCCAGCTCAGCCCCCGGTCGGTGGAGCGGCACACCCAGCCGCAGTACTTCATCGCCCCAAAGCCCTCCGGATAGGAGCTGATCGGTGTGGTATCCCCCTTGAAGGTGCCGCAGCACGCTGCAAGCAGGCTGGCGTCGCGCAACCCGATGATCGAGTGGTCGCACCAGGGCCCCTCGCGCTTGCTGCCGTCGTCATCGACCATGGGCACGAAATCGGGCACATGAAGGCGTGCGCGCAAGGTGGGTAAGGGATTGCCCTCAGCGTCCCACCGCTGTAGGGCACTGCTGAACCATCCCGGAGCATCGCCGGGGCCGGTGCGGTAGTCCAGTTGGATGACCTCGCCGTCGGGCAGTTGGCAGGCACCCACCCACGGGCCGCCGGTGTCGTGCCACGTCTGCCCATCGTCCTGGGAGCGTCGCCGGCCAACCTGGAGCATGCCGCTGGCGAACCTGAAGAAGCTCTGGAAGGAGGTATTGGGCATGACTTCGACGGTAGACCCCATGCTCACCTCGAGCCCCGGCATATCGGGGAGGGTGATTGGCGGCGCCGGCTCGACCTGTGATCCCTTGAAACGCACCATCTGCCACACCGAGTCAGAGGTAGCTGTGCTGGCGCTGGAGCCAAAGCCAACGCGATTGCGGCCTTTCACCAGCGTCTCGGTGGTGAACCGGCCTGTGCCGTCGATGAGCGGCTCGCCGTCGGCGAAAACCTGGATGTCCTGGCCCTTGAAGACCATGCGGTACGTGTGGAAGCCATCAGTTGTGGGGAAGGGAGCACTGACTTTGGCGTGGCTGAGCATCACGCGGTCGGGCAGGAAGCTAATGTCCTCCTCATGGACCCCATCCGCCACATTGACGCATGCTCCCCATGGCTCGCCGGCGGCGGTAAGCTTCATGCGTGCCTCGACGGCAGCGCCCTCCTGCGGGTCCACCTCCCACCGGTAGCAGTACAGCCGCCCGCTACCCGTCTCGGTTGACGGGTCCACAATACGCAGGCTGTCACCGACCCGTTCCGATCTCGTCCCGGGGCCGATCCAGGACACCTCGGGCTGGGTCTTGAAGCCATCTTCATAGAAGAGGCGCCAGTCGGCGGCGGAGGCGGGGTTGAGGGCTGTTGACGCGAGCAAGAGACAGGCCAGCGCTCGAATCATGAAGCAGCTCCTTAGGGGAGGTGTTCGCTGGTCCTGGATCAGTTCACGGCGGGGGCCCGGCCGCGGCAAGGCCGGCCCGGCTCTCCCCTACCCCGCTCGTGTCTACCAGACTTAGTTCGCGTCTTTACGTCGCGGGCTCTGCCCGCGCCCGCCGGTGGACCAGTGCTCCCCCGGACCCCCGATCGCCACGAGAACGCCGCCTGGCGATCATTGGCGCGCCGATGGCGCGCGGAGAGTTTCGTGCACCGCCCGCGTCGGCGCGAGGCGCAGCGAGAGTGCCACATCAACGACTTCGCTTTGTATTCACGATGCGCAGTCAAGGAACGCGGACTAAGTCAGGCCGGTACTAGCCGATAGCGAAACACGTGTTCCTCGAGCGGCACGGAGAGCCAGCCGTCCTCCACGCTCGCCTCAATGTCCTCGACGGGTTGCTCGTCCTCGTCTACCGCGGTCACGCGGACATCTCCGGTCAGACCCAGGGCGCCCAGGTTCACCCGCAGGAGCGTCATGTCGCCCAGGGGCCAGAGCTGCCAGTCGCCCTGGGGGTTGCGCTTGAGGATCGCCGCGCCATCGGTGTCGAACTCACCCACCACCTGCCGACTCCCGCGGGCGTCGACGACACGGGTGCCTTCACAGGCGGCGTAGTCCACGCGACCGCTATCGGTAAGCGCCGAGTAGACGTCTAGGCCGCCGGGACCTCGTGCCAGGAAGCCCGAGGGGGGCAGGCGCACTGAGCTCTCCCCCACCTGCACCAACCACTCCTGATCCAGGCTTCCGTTGACCCAGACCTCCATATCACCCTGGTAGCGAACGTGAACCTGGCTGTCGAGGTAGGCGCCGGAGCGGACCGCGTCGGAGGCATCGAGCATCTTGCCATTTGCCGTATCACGGTACCGGATCGCGAGCGCCTTGCGCATGGCATAGCGCATCTGCAAGGGCTGAATCATGTAGTAGGTCTTGATGTCGGTGGAATAGCCACGGAACTGCCGGTGGGTGAAGGTGCCCTGATGCCCGAAGGCGATGGTGGCCGCGGTGTACCGATCCTGGGCGCCTTCCGGGCCGCCAAGTTGCGCGACCGCCTCGGCATCCTCGACATAACGACTGATCCAGCTCATCCCCGCATCCATCTCGAGGGGGTGGATCTTCAGCAGGTCAAAATCAAGCAGGAAGGGCTCCAGATGGGGATGGGGCGACTTGAGCTCGGCATCGCTGCCGTCCGCCAGACCGGCATAGAGCCAATGGGCGCTTCCCTCGCTGTACACCGCGCCGTACTGCTCGCGCTCGTTCAGTAGCAGCTTGCCGTAGCAGCGGTACGTGGTGCCGAACTGCCCGGCGCCCGGCAGGCGGGTGTCGTAGTCAAGCTTGTGCCAGGGCGCCACCGCGGTATGCACATCGCAGAAGGAGCCCTGTGTGCCAAAGCGCTGCGCGATTCGGGGAGCGTACCGGGCCTGGAGCTCCACGGCCCGCAGGGGCTTCAGCGGGTACGAGCCCGGCCAGCACGCATCACTGATATCCCCATCGGGCAGCCGGGCGATCATGTCCCAGTCGAATTGCTCGGCCACGGGCTGCAGATCCGTGTAGTTCGTGTACAGTACCGGAAGGAAGCCCATGGCTTTGAGCTCATCGATGTAGCGGGCCACCTCGACGTCTCCGGCGACGGGGCCGGCGTGTTCGGTCAGGGTCCATTCCTGGGGGCCCTGGGGCACATCGGCCCACATTCCATCGAAGTGGCGGATGTAGACCTTGTTTACGCCATAGGCCTTCAGCCGCCGCCAGGTGCTGAGTTGCTCCTGAAGCTGCGACGCCTGCCCGCCGGTGGAGTGGCAGTACGGCGCGAGCTTGTCACGGTTTGGCGACGGGGCGTGAGGGATGCTGGGAAGCACCTCGTGTAGGCTGCTGGAGACGGTGAAGATGTAGCGCTCTCGCAGGTGGCTGCGACGACCGTCGCTGCAGGTGCCATAGTGCGCGGTAGGGGCGTAGCACAGAGATTGCGCGGTGAGGGCCTCCGGCCTATGGGACACGTCGGTGCCAAAGGTCATTGTGGAGGCCTGCGAGCGGTACCAGTCGGGGTATGCCGACAGGAACATGCGTCCGGCCACCACAACGCCTCCATCGCGCCCCCAGTCCCAGAGGCGCCAGGTCCAATAGGGCATGGGAACGAACCGCGCGTCGGCGGGCCCGCTGCAATGCCCCGGACTGAAGTCCGACACGGCGTCCTCGGCGCTTTCGGCCTCCACGAGCAACGACTTGCCCTTGATCTCGAAGGCAAGGGTGTACTCGGTCGCGCCACCGGAGGCCTCGCAGCGCCACGTGGTGACGATCCGGGCGCCCTCGACCTGGGTCCCGACGAGTCGGCGCTGCATCCCGGGGCCCCCGGGGCGATAGGCACGCCGGCCGAGCCGGATTACGGGCCCGCCCTCGGCGGCCAGGTGACACACGGTCTGCCCCTCTGTCTCATCGCCGTCGGACCACTGCACGGTGAGGTCGTCCAAGGTACCCGTCAGGGGGCTGTAGCGATAGAGAATGCTCTCATCGGCGCCCTCATAGGCCAACTCGTAGGTATCCTGGCGCCGTGCGACCCGGTTGCGGAACTCGGCAGTGGGTGTCGAGGGCAGCAATCCGTCAGGTGAGACGGGGAAGGGCACATCCTCAAGGTCTACGGATGTCGTCAGCTCATCCGCCGGCCGCTCTTTGGCCACGACGAGGGCATCCAGGATGAGAGATCTGGGCTGCAGGTTGGTGCAGCCAACGAAGCCGACGCCGGAGAATGCCAGCGGCCGCGGCCAACCGTCGGGGATTCTCGCCCGGGCCACATACCAGTAGGGGTATCCTACGGCCCGGCGGAAC
>Ga0272441_10011617_pt1 | contig 13032 bp, 7 predicted proteins | sample SSMProp6N_FD_193582 | JGI IMG/M metagenome (GOLD analysis project Ga0272441, IMG submission 193582) | Marine sediment archaeal communities from Little Sippewissett salt marsh, Falmouth, MA, United States - SSM-Prop-6N | ecosystem: Environmental > Aquatic > Marine > Wetlands > Sediment ...
AGGGGCGCGGGCGTTGTCAAGGACTTCCTGGGCTATTCGCGACCATTCCAGGGCTATCCCGCCGCCACATCACCCGGGGACATTCCGGTGACAGTTACCAATATAGGCTCTTCCGCGGTCAGGGTACTTTGTTAGCCCTTCCGGGTACAGGCACCGCCTCGCTTCCGCCTCCTCCTTCGCCCTTCGGGCTACGGAGGACGAGCGGCGCGCGACTTCCGGTGCCCGTCCCCGGGGCCGAAAAGGGGTCAGTCCCCTTTTCGGTTGCGCCGTTTCTTGCTTTTCCCGCACCCATTCCCGCCCATGTCCAGTGTCAGTGAGGCGGCCCTCCACAGAACGCCTCTAAACCGGGTCTAGACGCCCTTCTGTGGCACGCAAAAGAACTGCTAAATTCCTGGAAAAAGCGTGAACCTTTTTCACTCCTCATGCGTCTAACCATATGGCGCACCTCCCCATTGGAGGCGCGCCCCTCTCCCGTTGAGGGGAGGGTCGGGACGAGGCCGCCCGGCTGCCGGGCAACCCCTCACCCCTGTCCCTCTCCCCTTGACAAGGGGAGAGGGCGGGATTGTCGCGCGGCAGAAGGGCCGCGCAGATCGTTCGGGGCCAACGGCCGAGCCTGGCGCCGTGCTTAGGCGGAGTCCGGGGCCCCGTGGAGAACGCGGGCGGGGGGGCGCGGCGCCGATCTAACCCGGGTGGCGCGGGCCCTTAAGTCCCTTCCTGTCAGTATCCGGTACCGGTTCCTGCAGTAGGGGAAAAGAGCCCGGTACACTCGAGGGCGGGGGCGGCGGCGGCCGCGAAGGCGGGCGGCATCCGTCCCCCGCAGGACGGCAGTTCCCGGAGCATCGGAGCGTGGTTGACCAGGTCAAGATCCGCGACGCAGCGCTCCCGCACGGGGAGGAGCACGCATATGTCACCGTGACACGCCGGGCCTCGGGCACGTGCGGGCCCCGCCGGCTGCTCGCCACGCCGCATCCGGCTTGCATTCCGCCGCTGACGTGGTACACTCCCACGGGTGGCCACCAAGCGGAAGAGCAAGAGGGACGCGAAGGCGCGGGCCGCTCCCGACCCCGACGACGGGGACGAGGCCGGGCGCAAGTACGCCGCGCGGAACCGGCGGGCGCGCTTCCGCTACAGCCTGCAGGAGCGCTTCGAGGCCGGGATATCGCTCCTCGGGAACGAGGTGAAGTCGCTCCGCGAGTCGGGCGCCGCGCTCGACGACGCTTACGCGCGCTTCCAGGGGGGCGAGCTCTATCTGGTGGGCGCAAAGATAACGCCCTACGAGAAGGGCCGCCCCGAGGATCAGGAGACGGCCCGCTCGCGCCGGCTGCTCATGCACCGGCGGGAGCTCAAGCGCCTCGAGTCGAAGCTCGCGGGCTCGGGGCTGACGGTGGTCCCCCTCTCGATCTACTTCAGGAGGGGGTGGGCGAAGGTGGAGCTCGCCCTCGCCGGCGGCAAGGGCGGACGCGACCGGCGCGAGGATATCAAGCGCCGCGACCAGGAGCGCGAGATGGGCCGGGCCCTCAAACGCGGAGGCGGCGGACGCAAGGGCCGCTTCGCGCGGGGCTCGGGCCGCGGAGAGTGACCGCGGGCGGCCGCGTGGCCCCGGCTCCGGGCGTTGCCCGGACTCCGGGCCGGAGAGGCGCTCGCGCCGGATTTGGATATCGGGAAGGAGGTGGGGGCGACCAGGTTTCGACCGGGCAGACGAGTCGTGAGCTGCGTGTCGAGGTTGTCAGGCGGCCTCGTAAAACACCTGGCACACTAATAACTGCCAATGAGCAGTATGCAATGGCTGCCTAACTAGCAGCCCGTTCGCCGGGGGCCCGCCTGCAGCTCCCGGATGAACGCCGATAGCGGGCTGTCGGGCGGTCGACGTGGCGGGGGCCGTCCGCGAGGAAACTACCGGCCACTAGCGATGGCGGAAGCCTGTCGCTCGGGGTCCGCCGGGGCGAATCTGAAATGAGCGACTACACACGTAGATGCTGGCGATGAACTGCTTCGGGACGCGGGTTCGATTCCCGCCGCCTCCACCAATGCCGGCCGGGCGTGGGCCGCTCCGTCGGGGCTCTCGCGTCAGCAGCCCATTCCTTGACAGTAGCTCCCCGGGATCATATACTGGCGGGCACAACTCGACATGCACCTGGAAGAGGTCCTCACCGGGTGGAGGCAGCGCCAGTGCCCACAGAAGAGGATATCCTCTTCGGCGACCTGGCCGTCGAGAAGGGCCACGTCACCCGCGACCAGGCCGACGAGTGCCTCCAGAACCAGAAAGCCATGGCCGAGATGGGCGTCAAGCAGCGCCTCGGCGACATCATGGTCTCCAAGCGATACATCGACCGCGCGGCGCAGCGCGAGATCCTACGCGAGCAGCAGAAGCGCACCGGACGGCACATCGTCATCGGCTCCTACGAGGTCGTCAGCAAGGTCGGCCAGGGCGGCATGGGGGCCGTCTACAAGGCCAAGGTCCAGAGCACGGGGATGGTCGTCGCGCTGAAGGTGCTCCCGAAGCGCCTCGCGTCCAACACCACATTCGTCGCGCGTTTCCACCGCGAGGCCGAGATCGCCTCGGAGCTCAACCACCCGAACATAGTCCGGGCCATACAGTCGGGCGAGCACGGCGGCTACCACTACTTCGCCATGGAGTTCGTCGACGGGGAGACCGTCGGCGAGCGCCTTACGCGCGAGGGGTCGATTCCCGAGGGGGAGGCCCTCCGGGTCGCCCGTGACGTGGCGCTGGCGCTGCAGCACGCCTCCGATGCCGGAATGGTCCACCGGGACATCAAGCCCGACAACGTCTTCCTCGGCCGCGGCGGCGACATCAAGCTCGGCGACATGGGCCTGGCCAGGGAGACCGACCAGGATATCACCAGCATCACCCAGTCGGGGATGATGGTCGGAACGCCCCACTACGTGTCGCCCGAGCAGGCCCAGGGCGAGCGCAACGTCGACATCCGCTCCGACATCTACTCGCTTGGCGCCACGCTCTACCACATGGTGACGGGCCAGGTGCCCTTCGAGGGGCCGACGGCCCTGGTGGTCCTCAGCAAGCACCTGAACGAGGAGCTCCCGTGGCCGGCGGAGCTCAACGACGACCTCACCGACGACATCTGCTATGTCATCCAGAGGATGATGGCGAAGGAGCGCGAGGACCGCTACCAGGAGCCGCTGGAGCTGATCCACGACATCGACGTCGTCCTCCGGGGCGAGTCGCCCGAGTCCGAGGTGCTGCCGGTGGGGAAGTCGTCGATCCGGAAGGCGCTCAGGGTCCGTGACGACGACGATGTTGCCGAGCGGCGACGCAGGAGGCGCGAGGTCGACGCCAGGCGCAGCACCCGCAGGGCCATAAGCGTGGCGGGCCTCGCCGCGGCGCGGCGCCAACGGCAAACGAACTGGGCCTTCGTGGGGAGCGGCATCGGCGCGGGCGTGGTGATGGTCATCATCGCGCTGGTCCTCATGCTCAGCCCCCCGAAGCAGCAGGCTTTCAGGGACCCGTCCCCACGGCAGAGGGTGCCCGCCCGGACTGCGGAGGGCCGGCCCCCCCGGCGCACTCCGGGAGTGAAACGCCCGACGCCCCGCCCGGCCGAGCCCGTCCGGAGGCCGCCCGTTCGTCCCGCTCCTGCGCCCCCGCGGCCGTCGCCCCCCGCGCGCGAGCCCGTCGCCCCGGCCCCCCCGGCCCCCCCGGCGGTTACTCCCGCGGCGCCCCGGCCGGCCCCCGGGCCGGCGGGCCCGGCGGCGTCGCTCACGATCGACCACGGCAACGCCAAGATCATCTGGCAGGAGAGCTTCGACGGCGCCGAGGCCGCCGGTTGGTCGGGCGGACCCGAGAGGACCGTCACCCTCGAGGGCTCGGCGGGAGCGCGCGCGGCCACTTTCAAGCCGGCGAACGAGTACCAGTCCTGGTCGGTGGGCTTCTCATTCTATCGAATGGTCCCGTCAAAGCGGGCCTTCTCCGACGCCGTTTTCCTGGCCGAGGACGACGTCTACATCTCCTTCTACTACTATCTGTCGGGAGACGGCAAGATCGCCGTCTACGGCAACAACTCACGCCTGCGCAAGAACCTTCACAACAACGTGGACCCCGCCGTCCAGAACCGGTGGACGCCGATGGTCCTCAAGGTGATGGACTTCGAATGGAGCTGGGACAAGACGGCCACGACGCGGGTCGGTGACAAGTACTCCGAGCTGTCCTTCGCGGCCGGCAAGCCGGGAGAGAAGGGCGCCAGGCTCGTCATCGACGACTTCACCATATCGAAGGGCCCCCGGCCGGTCATAAGATCTGGCCGGGCGCCGGCGGGGCTCGTGAAGTCCTCCCGGTACCGCGAGACCTTCGACGCCGGGGGCGGCGGCTGGATAGGCGAGCCGGTGCACGACGCAGCGACGGGCGCGCGGGCGCTCCGCTTCGAGGCGATACCGGGGAACAAGTACTTCGCCTATCACGCGGTCTGCGAGCGCCACCAGAAGAAGATCGAGGGCTGCTCCCTGAGAACCCGGTTTCGCTTCAACTACAGGACGACGGGGGGTCTCTCGCTGGTGCGAATGCAGTGCTTCCTGGAGGATGCCGCGGGGGTGAAACGCAACTGGGGGACCGCTCTGCCGCCGTCCCCCTGCGGGCAGTGGATATCGGCCGACTTCCCCGCCGAACGGCTGCAGATGCACGCGGGACCGGCCTCGGACATCTCCAGGGGCTTCAAGCTGCTTGACGCCAAGTTCTACGCCGGTCGGCCCGGCGAGGCGGGGAAGTGTCTCATTGACGACTTCGAGATATACGACACAGCCCCGGCCAGGCCGGAGCCCCGGGTCGTTACGACCCCCGCCCAGCCCGCCCAGCCGGCGCGGGAGACACCCGAGGCGCGCTTCCGGGCGACCATGGACGAGTTCGACGCGAGGGCCATGGTCGTCGAGTACAGGGATGCCCGGCAGCTCCTCTCGGCGGCCAGGCGCGAGAAATGGTCGGCGCAGTTCAAGGAGGAGCTCGGCGCCGCGGCGAGGGTCCTCGCCAAGCTGGAGGCCGACGAGAAGATGAGCAAGTCCGGCCTGACCGAGGCCGTCGGCAAAGAGATACAGATCCACGTGGGCGGGAACCTGCGCACCTGCAAGATCACCGCGGTCCACGACGACGCCCTCGAGGTGGAGCGCGAGGTCCGCATGGGCCCCAGGCGCGTGAAGGCCAGCTTCAGGGTGAAGCTCGACCAGATCGACCCGGCCTCCCTGGAGAATCTACGTGAGAGGCACAAGCCGAAGACGCCCGACGGCTACGTCGCGGCCGCGCTCCTGGCGATGGCCAGGAAGGACCGCAGGGCCGCGGCCAGGTACCTGAGGGCGGCGGGCGATCACCCGCTGGTCCCCCACTACAGGACCAGGCTCGAGCCCGGCGGGTCGAGCTCGGCCCCGGGGGCGCCCGCCACCCCGGTCGCGAGCGGCAGGCCCCGGCCGGCCGCTGCGCCAAGTTCGTTCAGGCTCGGCGGCATCAACTTCGGAAACGCGAGGGTGTCTAGGCTGCGCGACGGCCGGATCGAGGTGCTGTGGGAGTTCGACAGGCCCATCGACCCCGACGCCTGGTACCTCCAGAACGTGCTGCCGGACGACGCCGGGAAGGGACACGTCCGAATGCTGCACCCCGGCGTCTGCGGCAGGACTTCCTGCGCCTACCACCGCACCATGGTCCCCAGGCTCGTCTTCGACGGGGACGTGGAGGTGGAGGCTGTCTTCTCGGGACTGGGCGGGATGAACTCCAAGGGAGAGAAGGCCTTCCCCTCGCCGCGGATCACCATATGCTCCGCGCGGCCTGCCGCCGGCGGGAAGATCAAGGCGACGCAGATCGGCTCGCACTGGGATTACACCAGCCATTTCTGGGGGCCCCTGGATGTCACGGGCAAACATCTGCCTCCGGTCGCCTCGGATCACATCCTCAAGGTGGCGACGCGGGGCCAGGTGGCGGACCTCTCCTGGTCAGCGGACAGCAAGGGGCCCCACAAGACGGCCGGCCGGCTCCCCGCGTTCCCGGGCCGGAAGGGGCTCGAATTGACAATCCACCACTGCTGGCTGTATCGCGACCAGGGGCGGCTCGAGCGGCTGAGGGTGGTGGGACAGCCCGTCGCGAGGCTGGACCTGGCTGATCCGGTGCTGTCCGTGCCCAAGAAGGCCTCGGCCATGGAGCAGTGGACGTACGCCGCGGCGATCAAGAACTGGAACTCGGTCGAGGCCCATGCCGCCTACCGCGCGCAGGTGCTCCATTTCCCGAAGGACATGGCTCACATCGGGGGGGAGGGGGCGCTCTACCGGCTGACGATTCGCGGCGGCCCTGCGGCGGCGCTCGAGCTGTGGGAGAAGGTGAAGGACGACATTTCTCAGAACGAGGCGGTGAAGGGGAAGTGCCACCTGCTGGTCGGCCAGGCCTGGCAGTACCTCGGCCGCAGGGACGAGGCCCTCGAGCATCTCATGCTCGGCAGGGAGGAGATAAGCAGCTACGCCAGGGCGGTGGGCGAAGCGTACTACGTCTTCGGCGAGCACGACAGGGCGATCCGTGAGTGGGAGCGCTGCGCGGCGAAGTGGAATGACGATCCCGCGGTGTACGCCCAGCTGGGCATCGCGGCGGCCTACCGGCAGAAGGGCCAGCTCGACAGGTCCCTGGCCGCGTACCGCAAGATGCTGCAGAGGTGGCCCACCTCCTGGCTGGCTCCCAGGGCTCACTTCGCGATGGCCGCGGTGCACCGGGAGAAGGGCGAACTGACGCAGGCGCTGGCCGTCTCCCGCCAGATCATCGCGAGGTGGCCTGCAGACAAGGGCTCCTGCGACAAGGCCCGCAAGATGATCGCAGAGATCGAAGCCCTGCTCGGCCCACGCAACAGGTAAGCCCCGCCCGCGCTACTCTATCGTGAACTCGACGTCGAGGGCGAGCACGGAGGCCCAGGTTCCGCCGTGAGTCTCCCCGCTCTGGTGGAAGCTCTCCTCGGTGAGGATGACCTTGGCGACGTAGCAGCCGGCCGGAAGCTGAACCTCGCCGATGGCCGGCCGCGTGTTGACCCACTCCTGCTCGAGCCAGATGTTGGTCGTGTACTCCGTCGGGTCGGGCGGGTCGTAAGCGAGTTCGTTGTCCAGCGAGAAGACGTGCGGGTAGACGGGCGAGTCGTCGCCGTCGGGCATGGCGCCGCTGTTCAGCTCCGGGCTCCAGAGGACGTGGTAGGTGCTGTCGAGGAGGAAGTACTTGGTCGCGTCGCCGTCGCCGTCGGTCACGAAGTAGTCGACGAGTATGTAGGAGGCCATGTTGGTGCCGGGCGAGTTGGCCTTGTACCACTCGTAGAGCGAGTCGAGGACGTTGGTGCCCTCTCCGTCGATCCACCACCTGCCGTTGTAGCCGATGTTCTCGAAGGCCGTCGGATAGTCCCGGTTGCCGTCGAGCTTTATCTGGTAGGCGAAGTTGGGCTTGAGGCCCGTCGCCTCGATCCACCCGAGGAAGGCATCTCCCACCGGCGCCCAGTGGACGGTCACCGACGGGTCCGACGCGTAGTCGTAGGAGTTCCTGTAGGAGAGCCGGAAGACGTTGGCGCCTATGTCCATCCACCTCTCGCCGCTCGAGGGGCTGATGTCGAACATCGTCCCCTCGGCGGCGATGACGGCCCGGAGGCTGGTGGCCGAGTTGTTCGCCCCGTCGGGGTCGTCCTCGTTGGCTGAGACGGTCGCCGTGTTGGTGATGCCCCCCGACTCGTCCGCCTCGACCACGATCGTGACGGTGGCCGTCGTTCCGTAGGCCATGTTGCCCAGATTGCAGTCGACCGTGCCCATCAGTTCGGTGCAGGAGCCCTGGGTCGATGTCCCCGAGACGTAGGAGGCCTCGCTTGGCAGCACGTCCGTGACCGTCACGCCCGAAGCGTCGCTGTAGCCCTCGTTCCTCACGGTGATGGTGTAGGTGAGGGTGTCGCCTATCGCCACGAAGTCGGGCGAGACGGATTTCGCGATGACGAGGTCCGCGCCCACGGTGGTGACGGTGGGCCTGAGATCCCCGAGCAGGTTCAGCTTCCCCGCGCCGAATACGGGGTCGAGCCCCGGGTCGCCGATGTCGATGGCGTTGCGCCGGAGTATCGCCGCGACCTCGTCGGGAGACAGGAACGGATGCATGCTCAGGACCAGCGCGGCCGCGCCGGCCGTCGTCGGCGAGCTGAACGACGTCCCGTAGGAGTCCTCGATGCCGTAGGCCCAGCTCGAGGTTCCGTCGGGTGCGGCGATGTCGGGCTTCTGCCGGCCGTCGTTAGTCGGGCCCTGGCTGGAGTAGGACGCCGGCGGCGGGGTCTCCATCGTCCAGTTGAACTGGTGTATGGCGGCGACGCTGAAAGCCCCGTGGGCGTTGGCGGGGTCCATGAAGCTGGACGAGGCAACGGCGTCGTCGACGAAGTCGTTGTAGAAGCTGAAGAGCGTCATATCGAGGCCGTCGGTGGAACCCGACCACAGGCGGATCCGGAGGTAGTACGGCCCGTTGGACGCGTTGTAGTTGAAGCTGACCGCCTCGGAAGGCTGCTGCCCGGGAGTGCCGTTCTGGGGGGCCTGGCTCGCGGCGATCGCAGTGCCCTTGCTGTCGAATATCCACAGGTCCAGGTCGGTGACCGCGCCGTCGTACTGGTCCCAGTTGAGGAAGATCACCCCCCCGCCCGGCTGGAGCTCCATCTCATAGTCGCCGGGCGAGAACTCGAGCCAGTCGAAATATTCGCCGCGCCACTTCACGGTGGTCCAGGTCGTGGGCTCGGTGTCCGGATGGCGCCAGTGGCGCTTGGCGTCGTTGCCGGCGGCGACGGCCCAGAAGACGCCGTCGTTGTCGTGCGAGTCGTTGATGATCTGGTTAATCGGCCCCGTGTCGTCGTAGTAGCTCGCAATCACCCAGCCCACGGAGTGGTTGGCCACGGCTATGCCGTTGTCGCGGCAGTAGGCCGCCGCGTTCTCAAGGTCCACCTCGTCGCCGACCATGATGACGTGCAGCTCCGCCCCCGGGGCCATGCTCATGACGTGCTCGGATACGCCGACGCCGTGGACGGTCTCGCTCTCCATGTCGTCGTCGTTGCCCCCGGGGAGGTCGACCACGACGGTGTTCCAGGGGAGCTTGCCGGTGTTGATGGAGTCGGCGAGACCGATGAAGCCCAGGTCCACGACCGCGACCTTGACGCCCGTGCCGAAGACGCCGTCGCGGTGAAGCTCGGCCGCGCCGGTGAGCTCGGCGCTTTCGGCCACGTGCGGGACGCCGCCCAGCGGCTTCCTCGGCGTCGCCGTCCTCGCGAGCCGGACACCGGGGACGGCGGCCAGCCTCTTCAGCTTGCTCGCCGGCACCAGCACGCGCACGAAGGAGGCTGATACGGCGTCGACCACGCCGCCGATCCTCCTGATCCGGGTGAGATCGATGCTCTCGGAACCGGCGCCGGCCCTGGGCTCGAGGATCACGGGCACCAGCGTCCTGCCGCGGGACTTCCTGAGCCGCAGGTTGCGGGCCCGGGCGAACTTCCTCACCGCGGCGGGGCCGCCCCTGGCATGCTTCCGGCCGAGCCCCCTCAGGACGGGCCCGAGCGAGCCGCCCTGGCCCCAGGCGGAACCGCACGCCACGCCCAGGACGAGGGCGGAGAGCGCCATCCGTTGAAGTATGCCCTTCATGGCTTCCCCTGAGCGCCCTCGCCGACCGGGAACCGGCGGGAACGCAACGCCTGCGATTCCCTCCGGTTATTGTATTATTCTACCCCGCAGGTCGACTAACGTCAAGGGCGGGCAGCACATTTCGCCGGGTCCGCCCCCCCCCCCCCTCCCCCGCCGCCTCCCCCGTCAGTTCTCCAGCCACTCGTCCACGAGAGCCTTCGTGAGCTTGAGCACGCGGACGGGGTCGTCGCTGGGCTGGAGCTCCAGCGAGACGAGCCCGTCGTAGCCCGAGTCCCTGAGCGTGTGGAAGAATTTCTTGTGCGGGAATCGATCGCTCAGGATGTCGTGCACGTGCACGTGTCTGACGTAGGGCTGTATCCTGGCCCAGACCTCGTCCCACTGCTCGGGAGGCGTGTTCTGCGGGGTGCCGTTGTGGACCAGGTAGCAGCGCGGGTGGTCCGCCTGCTCCACCACGGCCAGCGAGTTCTCCCAAGGCGAGAACTGGTTGTGCATCTCGATGGGGCAGTCGACGCCGAAGGGGTCGGCGTACTCGCAGAGCTCCCGCAACGCCCCGGCGACTCGCGCTATGGTGACCTCCTTCGCCTCGCCCTCGTCCTCGTGCAGGCGGTCGCCCAGGCACCGCAGGCGCGGCGCGCCGATGTCCTTCGCGAGCTGGATGTATTCCTTGGTCTTCTCGATGTTCGCCCGCGACTCCGCCTCGTCCATCGAGTCGTAGGGGCAGTTGATCGAGAGGGCCGCGATCTCGACGCCGGCCTCCTCGAAGCTGCGCTTGATGGCGGCGCGCTCGTCGGGCGGGGTCTCGAGGGGCACGCTCGACTTGAACTCGTCGCTCTCCATTATTTCGAAGGACGCCATGCCGCTCTCGGCGCAGATCCCGATCATCGTCTCGAGATCGCGCTCCCTGCCCATCACCCAGCCGTGCAGTCCAAGTCTCATGACTTTCTCCCCGGAACCTGTCCGCTCCCCGACCGGCCCGATGATAAGCCCGGGCCCTCCCGGCGGTCAAGGGCCCGAAGTGCTTGACCCGGGGCGCAGGACTGTTAGCATGTATCCGCCGCACGGCGAGACCGAGGGAGGGGGCGCCGATGGGAGGCTTAGAGGTATCGGGGGGCAGGCTGGTCATCGACCACGACCTCGACGGCGAGCTCAGCCAGTTCAAGGCCGCGTGCGATGCGCTGCTGGAGTCGGATGAGGACGACCTCGTTCTCGACATGACGGCCACCAGCTCCTTCTTCAGCCCCTACATCGGCACCATCGTGGCTCTCGACGTGACCGCCAGGGAGCGCGGGAAGCACTTCAAGGTCCTCATCTCGCCCGCCCTCAAGAGGATATTCGACATGGGCCGGCTGCCCGAGATGCTGGACGTTGAGGTGATCGAGTAGCCCGAGCCTTCCCCGCCGCCGTGCCCGCGGCCCGCACTCCCCGGCGCCGGCTCGCCAGATAAACTCCGTAAGAGCCCCACCGCCCCCGCGACATACAACGGAAGGGCTGCCAGAGGCGGGCGGCCGGAAGGAGGCGGACAATGGACAGCAAAGCGAAGATGATTGTCGGGGGCCTGGCGCTGGGGTTCGCGCTCGTCCTCTCGGGCTGTACCGGGCACGGTGAGGCCCCCAGGCCCGAGGAGAAGCGCGCGGAACGCTGCAGGTGCGGCGCGCCTAAGGGCTCCCCCGAGTGCAAGTGCGCGATGATGAAGAAGCAGGCGCCGAAGGAGGTGGCAGAACACGCAGCTGTGCCGCAGTCCACCTGCCCCGCCATGGGCGGGCCCGTCAGCAAGGAACTCTACGTGGAGAAGGGCGGCCGGCGGATCTACGTCTGCTGCGGCGGCTGCGTCGCGACCGTGAAGGGAGACTTCGACAAGTTCGCCCGGAAGATCGAAGCCGGGGGCGAGACGGTCGAAGTCGTCAAGCAGCCGGTTCTCTGCATGGGCTGCGGACAGGTCAAGGGCTCTGACAGCTGCTGCAAGGCGGGCACACCCAAGTGCGCCAAGTGCGGCCACCAGAAGGGCTCTCCGGGCTGCTGCAAGATCGGCTGAGTAGGTGCCAGGGCAAGCGGGGCGGCATTTGCCGCCCCCCGCCCCGGGGCGCACGAAGGAGGCAGTCGATATGAGCGGGCTGATCGAAATGCTCTCCGAGACCCTGGCCTCTGGCTCGGTGCTCGTGTACGCGCTGGTCTTCGCCGGCGGGGTGGTGGCGAGCTTCACGCCGTGCACGTACCCGGTCATACCGCTGACCGTCGGATACATCGGCAACCAGGCCGGCGGCAGACGTAGGGCCGCGTTCCTTATGAGCCTGGCCCTGGTGGTCGGGATGGCGCTGGCGTACGCGGTGCTGGGGATGATATTTGCCGCGGTGGGCATGCAGTTCGGCGAGGTGTGGGGAAGCGGCTGGGCGCTCTTCGCAATAGCGATATTCTTCATGATGATGGGGCTCTTCCTGCTGGACGTCTTCAGCTTCCCCGTGCCCCAGCGGCTGAACTCGCTCCGCAGCAAGGTGACAGCCGAGCACAGGGGCGTGGCGGGGGCGTTCCTCGTCGGGGGCGTCAGCGCGCTCATCGTGGGCCCGTGCACCGGGCCGATACTCGCCGTCATAATCGGCGTGGTCGTGACGACCATGGGCGAGTCGAGCGGCCTCGGGTACGTCGCGGCCGTACTGGGAGGGGGCTTGAAGCTCTTCCTCTTCGGCCTGGGCCAGGGGGCGCTGATACTGCTCGCGGGCACGTTCACGGGGTTCCTCTCGAAGATGCCCCGCTCCGGCGCGTGGCTGGCGACCGTGAAGAAGGCCTTCGCGCTGCTAGTGATGCTCGCCGCGAGCCTGCTGCTCGTATACGTCGGACAGAACACCGACTTCCCCGACCTCTCGGGGCTCCTGGCATCCGCCGAACGCGGCTCGGTCGAAGCTCCATTAGAGCCCGGTCTCGGAGAGGCCGACGACGGGGGAAAGGTTGACTTCGGAGGCGACGAATTCCTCGACTGAGGACGCCGCCCCGCCAATGACAGGAGGTGCTCACAATGGTCGTCATGAGAACAGCGGTTGCGGCAGCAGCGGTCGCGGCAATACTCTCCGCAGTTCCGGCCGCAGCACGAGGCGAAGACTCCCGTGGGGGCGCCAGGCCCGGCGCGAAGGCTCCCGACTTCACGCTGAAGACGCACGACGGCAGGTCGCTGACGCTTTCGAAGCTCCGGGGCAGGCGAGGCGTCGTGCTCGTCTTCTTCGCCACCTGGTGCCCGAGCTGCATGGCCGAGGTGCCGCGCATCAAGGAGTTCGTCGCCAAGACCAAGGACGCCCCCGTTCTCGTCTACGGCGTCAACATCAAGCAGCCCGAGCGCGTCGTCGACAGGTTCGTCGCCGGGCACAAGGTCAACTACCGCATACTCCTCGACTCGGCGGGCGAGGTGGCGCGGAAATACCA
>Ga0272441_10011618_pt1 | contig 13032 bp, 8 predicted proteins | sample SSMProp6N_FD_193582 | JGI IMG/M metagenome (GOLD analysis project Ga0272441, IMG submission 193582) | Marine sediment archaeal communities from Little Sippewissett salt marsh, Falmouth, MA, United States - SSM-Prop-6N | ecosystem: Environmental > Aquatic > Marine > Wetlands > Sediment ...
CCCATCCCAATCTCATTTCCTTCATCCCCAATACCAATAGTTAGTATCCTTTTTTATTTGCTTCTCTTATTAAAAAATCAATGTTTGCGGTATATTTCGAAATATCAATCCCACTGCAGGAATGAATAATTCCTTTCTCATTCATCCCTCCTTTTTTAATTGTAATAATAGCTTTGGGTTTGAATTTATTAATTAAATCTTTTGAAAAATTCTCTGCCATTTCTTTTTCTAAAGGGAAAGAGATAACGGATGCGGTGTTTATTGGAGCATGACAATGGGGAGCTAAGATTGCTTTGTCTGGAGATAAAACTCGTAACCCTACTACATTTACAACTGAAGACATGGCAATGACTAAATTACTTTCAATCAATACAAAAGGAACAGCATTAAATTCTTTATTTATTACACGAGCCAACATAGCCGCACCAAGCGGACCATCGGTTTCTGCAATATCAGGATCAATATTTTGTCTATCGGTGCAACCAGTTGCTATAAAAATTACATCGCTTCGGATTATTTTTTTATTAATTTTTTCTGCTGCTAATAAAGCAAGAGGGTATTTACATTTTAATCGAGCATATTTGTTTAATTGTTTAATAAAACCCCGTCCTACGAGATCTAATGTAATTAATTGATCAATCTGTTCACCTATTTTGATTGTTTCTTCTTTTTTTTCATTATTTATATATTTTAATATATCTACAAGCCTCTTCTCCCTAATTTTTTATAAAGAAATCATAATAAATATAATTTTCTCTTTTTTAAGATTGTACAAAATTTTATGATTATGTTATTTTTTTTGCCCCTTCTGCCTCTTCTAATTTATATAATTTGTTTGGAAATAATTTGAACATGATTAATAAGCCTATTGAAGCTCCTATTCCTAAGTATCTGATCCATCCTAAATCTAGAGGAAATGGGATTATAATCATTAAACCACAAATAAAAAAAATAAATCTTGTAATAAAATTAATAGAGCCTTTTGAAAAAGCACCAGATACTGAAATTGAAATAAAAGCTACTCCAAAAAAAGCTATAATAAATCTAGTTACAACTATACCCAAGGGTCCAATGCCTAACAAATAAGGCTCCATATATACATATGTAAAGGGTATTATCATGGCAGGTAAAACGATTCCAACTGCTGTAATACCTGTTTTAAACCAGTTAGAGTTAGCAATACCTGATGCCATAAAGACGCCTGCACAAACAGGAGGAGTTAAAGTACCAAAGGCTGCAAAATTTATAAAAAACATATGCATTGGTATCAGACTTATTCCTAACCTATGTAAGGGCGGTGATACTATTGTTGTAATAAAAAGATAACCTGCAACAGGAGGCATTCCCATACCAAGAAAAAGTGTAAGGATTGCAGCCATAATTAAACTAATAACTATTGAAAAGCTACCTACTTGCATAATATAAGATGCAAACCTAATACCAATTCCAGATTCTCCTATCATAAAGACAAATACCTGGGCACATATCAAAAGGGGCGCAATACGAGAAATCGTTTTTCCACCATCAATAAAGATAAAATAAACAATTTTTAACCTTTCTTTTATTTTAGAAAAATTTAGATCTTGAAAAATAAAAAGTAATAAACATGTTGCTGTAGCAAGAAAAACACAATAGCTAACTGCAAACCCTTTTGCTAAGAGTAAAAGAAAAATAATAATAGGTAAAAATAAAGGGGCTAATTTCCCCCATTTAATGATTTCACTTATTTTCACTTCTTTAGTAACAATACAACCCATATCTTTTTTTATTGCAGTAAAATGAACAAAACAGAAAACTGCTGTAAAGTATAAAATTGCCGGTATAATAGCATAACCCATAATACTTAAATATGAAATTCCTAATAATTCCGCCATAACAAATGCGGTTGAACCCATCAACGGAGGAGTTAACACACCCCCCATAGATGCTACAGCTTCAATCCCTCCCGCCTCTTCTGGTGAATATCCGATTTTTTTCATCAGAGGAATCGTAAAACTTCCTGTTGTAGCAACGTTGCTAACCGTACTACCACTGATCATTCCAAAAAGTGCACTTGCAATAACTGCAACTTTAGCAGGACCTCCTCGAGCTTTTCCAGAGAAATAGCTTGCTAAATCAATAAATGTTTGTCCACCACCACACGCTGTCAAAGCAGTGCCAAATAATAAAAATATGCCTAAAAGGGTTGAACCTAAATAAGTAAGGAGGCCCCACATTCCCATTTCACTATGATAAATAAATCCTATCAGTGATTCCATGCTGCTTCCAGTAAGATTACTATATAATATTACCCCTATAGCCAATAAAGGCAAAACAGGTCCTATTGATCTTCTTGCAGCTTCAAACACCAAGAGAATTGCAAAAATACCCAAAATAATATCCAGCGAACTATAAGTTGAAGGTCGAACCATAATCTCCATATAATTTATATAAGGATTTAAGAATGCTATTACAGTAACACATATTAAAACTATATTTATTATAAAACCTATTTTACCTTTCTTTTTTTTACTACTTATACTCATAGAAAATACAACAAGAAGTGAAAGCAATGCAAATATTGATTGTTGTTGCACTCCATGAAAAAAACCAAATCCAGCAGTGTAAAAATGATAAAATGCAAGTAAAAAACAAATAACCTTTACAAATGAATCTACAATATACTTCATATTCATTATACCTTTCTATTACCAATTACTTTAATGAGATATCATGTTAATCAAAGACTACAAAATTATCTTTTTAGGTTTTTTAATTACTTTCTTGATACTCTGGTGGAATAAGATTTGCAGGCACTTCATACCCTTGCTCTAATGCATATTGAACAAACCCTGCGGCTAAAGGAATAAGATCATTACCCCATGCAATCGTTAAATCTAATGTATCTCTTATGGGGTGATAAATTCCAGCAGGTGGATATGCTATAGCAATTTCATCATCCCAGTGTTGATCCAAAGCTTTGATAATATTATATTGAATATCCTGAGGTATTGCTGTTGTAAAAGCTATTCCTGTCCACCCAGAACGGTATGCCCAAAAAGAATCAAGCTCGGGCAATTCTTCAACTCCGCCAGACAATACTTTGTTCCACCTAATGTTAGCAGGTGCAATAGGTGCAATTTTATTCATTTCTTCTTCGGTAAAGCCTACAATCGTCAATGGAACCGTTGCATTTATTTCAAGCATTGTAGCATTAAATTTAGTGCCATAATTCGGTCCCGGGGGTATTCCTGGTGATGATGTCCATATACCATCTATCTGTCTATTCTTTAACTGTGTGATTGCATTACTTAAAGAATCAAACGAATATATAACACCTGTATTTAAAGCTTCTTCCATTGCTAACGCAGATGCTTGGGTAAGGCTATCAGGGAGTCCTGCACTAATTTTTTTCCCTTTCAGGTCTTCCATGGTTTTAATTCCCGAACTTTTTGTTACAAAAAGCAATATTAGGGGAGTCTCTCGAGTACAAACAAGTCTAATATTCTTAACTGGTTCATTTCCTTCATACAATCCTCTTGCGTAATAAGCATCCTCAGCATAGCCAGGACCCATAAATGTAGTCATTTGAGCTTCTCCGCTTCCTAATCTAGTAGGATGTGTTGTAATACTGCCAATACCACGAGTTTTGCAATCTACCCCATCTACATACTTGTTTATAATTTCACCTACAGCCATTCCCCATGGATATCTAGAAGATGTAGGACTAGTTGTTATGTGAGTAATATTAAACTGGGCAAAAACATTTAAAGAAGTAAATAAAGTAATCAAAGTAAGAAAAATTGTAAATGCTAGCACTGAGTTTAAATAATTTTTTTTCATTGTATCCTCCTTTTAATAAGATTTCAATTAACATGATATCTCTATATAATAATGATCATTAATTCTTATTTTAATCTTTAAGAATTTCACTATAGACTCTTAGGTTGTTTAACCCTAGAATTTTATTAATTTCATTATCTGAGTATCCCTCTTTTATTAATCCCCTTGTGATATTTGGAAAATCACTATAACTTTTAATACCTTTTGGACGAATTCGAGGAGTAGGATATAGGTGATTGAATTTTTTGCGCATTGATAATAGTTTATTAATCACTTTTTCATCAAGTCCTTCTGATAAATCTAATCCTATACCTACATGATCAATCCCAACTAAATCAACGATATAGTTTATGTTCTTAATAAAATCTTCAATACTTCCTTTCATATCTTCCGGACTTTTACCTCTGTCATCCTCTCTTATAAAACAAGAATCATAGACATTTATTACTCCGTTAGTCTGCGCTACAGCTTTAATAACCTCGTCATTTTTATTTCTAGGTGAATTAACTAATGTGCGTACATTGGCATGAGAAACAAAAGCAGGTTTATCTGAAAGTTCTATCGCTTCAAGCGTTGTTCTATGACCTACATGTCCCAGGTCTACAATGATCCCCAAGCGATTCATCTCTCGAATTACATCTTTCCCAAAGTCAGTTAAACCGAAATCCCTTGATTCACCACCGCCAAATCCAATTAAGTTTGCTGAATTATAAGCTATTTGTATAATTCTTACTCCTAACTTATAAAGAGTTACCAATAAACCTAAATCATTTTCTATAGGCAGTGAGTCCTGCAATCCCAAAAAACATGCAATTTTACCAATCTTTTTTGCTTTTAGTATATCGCTTGCTTTGGTTGCAATAAAAATCTTATCTTTATTAGCCTCTATGTCAGCATAGATTTTGGTTATTCCTTTTACAAAATCATAAAGAAAGCAATTAACTGGCATAACGGTTTTATTGATAGCTGTAATACCTACGTCTAACATCCTTTTTAGTTGTGAATCTGTTAATTCACAGACTGTAAGCGCATCAACTATTAGAGACTCTTCATGAATTTTTCCAACCCTTATTTCTTCTTCTTTGCTTAAAGTATAATACATTTTATTATTTTTTTCTTCCATTGCAATCTCCTTTTTACTTTTTTATTCTTTTTTTAAAGCAACTTAACCTTTAGCATAATTGAAAATTATAATTCTAAGTATTTAAACTTTTTCTTTAAAATCCTAATGGCTCTTTCTGGATCGATTCTTCCATATAGACCTCCTACAGTAGAAAGAATATAAGAAGAATCTAGTAATACTCTTTTATTAGGTCTTAAAATAGTATATTCTTTCTCATTAAAAAGGGCACCTTTTGCAATTGTCTTAAGATTTTCCCAAAGATAATCTTTATTTTCTTTACATTTATGGTAAATTGTTCCACCAACTAATAATAGGGTACACTCTTGAGTAAAGAAATTAATCCCTTCCTGTAAAAAGTAGACATCAGTTTCTTTCACATGTCCAACATTATTGGCAGTTGCAATAGCTAATGTTTCTTTTGCTAAAATACTTCTTACAAAATTCTCTTCTTCTGTCTTCGGCATAATGTGGGGATTATTATGAATCCATTTTAGGTATCCACTTAATTGAATATACCATTTTCTATTGCGATATTTTAGGAAATTATCAAAAGAATCTCCGTTTTCTTGAAAATGAGGATAGATTTGATTAAACAAATCATTAATTTCTTTTTCCACTTTTCCGTTTTTAAACTTTTCTAGTTCCATCAAATTTTCAGCGTTATAAGCTAATCCATATTTCCCTTCTACTCTTCGATAGGCTAAAGGATAGTTTGGAGTTTTAAGTATGGTTCTTTTGACTTTTTTCTTAGGATCATCCCAAGGATATAAATAGAGAGGATTCGAACGTACGTTAGCAAAAAAGTCAGTTGTGCAACCCCCGATATCTAGTGCAACAATATTACCCAAACCCTCTTCCTCTCCATATCCACGAGCTAACAAGTTAATACCTAAAAAAGCAGCTCTTGGAGTTGGGATAAATTTGGTACTCATATATTCTTCTACTACATCAAAACCTTTACCCCTAATAACAACAGTTTGAAATAGTTCCCGAATGGCTTCATTTACAGCCTCAATATTATATTTGTTTACCTCTGGCATAATGTTATCAGTTACCCTAGCATCAATTCCATTTTTATTAAAAATTTCCAGAATATCATCTTGAACATCTTCATTTCCTGAATAAATAATAGGTATACCATATTTTGCATATGCAGCAATTTTTGCATTTTCTGCCAATATTTTTGCATTATGGAGTACAGTATTTCTATCACCACCATCATTAACTCCTCCACTTAGTAAAATAATCTCCGGTTTGTCCTCATGATAAATCTTTTTTGCTAATTCTTGAGTTAGCTTGCCATTATAACTATTTAGCAACTTAGCCCCCGCAGTTAAAGTAGCTAAATCGGCTGCAAACCCACTTTCTCGATTTGTTAATGAAACAGTAACCATTTTTAATCCACCCTTAGCACTGCTACAGGGCAGTTTTACATCAAATTCCATCATTTTTTCTCTAAGAGGATCCCAATTCCCAGAATTCTTGCATTCAGCGAGAACTCCAAGACCATTAGCTAGTCCCTCTCTTATATCATTAATAGTGGTAGGAACATATCGTAAATCTACATCATCAGTATTAGTATTAAAAGTAGCAATTTTAGTATAAGTACTACCAAAATCAACTGCTAAAATATTTTTGTTATTTAAATTATGTATCCCAACTTTCTCTCTAAACTCTTCTGCATTCTCTTTTTCAATTACATCTTTAGATTCTGCAATCATTGAGTAATCATTAGACTGAGTAACATTTTTATAAAAATACCATGGATATTTTTTTCTTACTAAATCAACTCTTTCAAATTCGTCTTTTACCTCTTTACGCTCAAAAGTATCAATGCGACAAGTTCCGTCAATTATTTTTGTTCTACAAAATCCAGACATTTCATAACGTTTATCAACTACTGTAACCTGAGGAGCTTGAAACAAACCAACTTGTAAAGCTAAATCTAAATTATCTGCACTAATCATATTACATTCATTGCCTGGATAGTTTTTTTCATCAATTAAATCCAAAAGCATGGTTTCATAATTCATAGATCGTTCTTCGCTCTTCTCCCTTTTACTCGCTTCTTCTTTTGAAACTGCGAACTTAAAGAAATTGTCGAGGCTCACCTTTCCTTCATAGCCCCCCATTAAGGCTAGATGAAAAATATTGTACATTGAACCTTTTTTTAATTCTTCTTTTCTAGCTTGTACTTCTGGATTATTCCAAATTTCATATGCAGGAGCTTTATAATACTCCTCAAATGACTGTTTAGTTATATCACAACTAGCTATAATATCTTCTGGTTTAGCATCATGATGGGCTTCACAATAGCTAACTACATGAACAATTTCTGGATCCATAAACATTTGCCAATAAGTAGTCATTGCCAGATGAGTCTTGGCTTTATCTAAATTTGGGGGAAAGCTAGATAAACCTCCGCGAGTTTCTTTAATGATTTTAAAATCAAATTTTCTTGTCAGGGGCTCGATCAATTCGTAAGCTGCTTTCATCTTAGCTAAGTCATATTTCGGATGTATTTCAGGGGGTAGATCAAACATTAACTGCATAATGTAGTTTTTTATGCCCATTTTTAGTGCTATTACACCACATAAAATATGATCCGCAATATACATATCATCAGAACACCTTCTTAATTGCCATTGATGTGGATCATTTATTTCTAATGGTTTATCAATAGAAGCCCACCATTTTATTGTATTAAAATGTTCTACAAATCCATCATTAATAGAAAGAGGTCCCCTGCCATCAAGACGGTTATAGAAAAAAATTGGAACAGCAGGAAATGCCATATTTAAATACTCTTGATATAATTTAGCATGTTCAATTAACTCATCAGTGCCAGAATAAATACGACAAGTAGGATAATTACCATATTTTGTAGCATCTTTTAAAGCAATAAGATCCTTCCTACTTCGTATAGGAGCCCCCCCTTCTCCATTTTTATACTTTTTTGGATTTTCTTCTCCTCTAACAAACTTAGGCAGGAATGCTTGGGTTGTTTGATCTGGTGCGAGAGACACAATTTCAAGACATTCTGCTTTTGCCAAAGCACGAACTCCATCAACTGTTGGTTTAATCGTATCAGCAGCTGCTCCTATATGTGCTCTTATAATTGGCCTATTTTCTATTTCCTTTACTTGCTTTATTCTCTCTATTAGGTCATCTGACCATTTAACATTTTTCCTTTTTCTACAAATTTTATCTTGGGCAAAAGTTTCTAATTCGGCCATAGTGACATAATCATCAATTATTAAATCAAAAAAATTTTTGAAATTTTTTTTATGCTTATATTCATTAGAAATTTTTTCCAAATTGAAATGTCGGTCTTTTGTAGGTGAAAACTTATCTTTTAATATAGGAAGCCCTGTCATTGCTCTTACTAAATTAGCCGCTGGTCTTAATCCTCCAAAACAATATCTAATTCCAGATTTTTGTGGTTGAAGTTCATATTTATAAACTTTCTCAACCAATTCTTCAATTATTTCATCAACATGGAAATCCCCTAAACGATAACAAAAAGCAACAACTTCTGGTCTTGATTCTCTTATTTTGTCAATTAATTCATCAATCGAAATAGCCGGTCCTAACTTTATCGCTAGATAACCAATTCCCTTATTTTCCATCCACTCAGCAAATCTCTCCACACCTAGAGTATGAACACATGGATCAATCGAACAATTAAGTACTCTTCTTTTTTTTGATTCTTTCAAATTATGCATATCCTAATTCTCCTATATATTTTTCTTTCTAAAATTTTAATTTTTATTGTTAGAATTTGACTATTTCATTAATACTGTTAAGAAAATAATTTTGGGGTATTCGGGTAGATTGAATATCTTTTCCTATTAGTTGACTGTTAACTAAATACTCCTTATTCATCCACTTACTTGTTTTTTTTATTACTCTTTTTATTATAGGTACCTCAACCCCAGCAAGATAAGCAATTGAATAAGTAACTAATAATCCAAAAGGTATATCTTCTGTTAAGTAACGAGAGTTAAAATTAGGTATATAATAACCATTTGATATTTTCATAGGTGCTTGAAGTCCATTATACGCACGATTAGTTGTAAAACAGCTCATTATGGTGCTTTTATCAACAATATCGTTTGGATACGATTTAATCAACCAATCTTTCAATGGTAAAACATGACTTAAGTCTATCTTTTTATATCGAGAAGTAATGACTGAGACTATCCTCTGTATTTCTTTGCTCATCTCATTTAGTATTTCTGCAATTTCCCTGTTAACACCTTGATAAAACAATGGTATTTCTTCTTTTTTATACCTCATATTTTCTCTTCCTTTAAAAAGGCCATACATAATGCCAGGATGTACAATTTGACCAATATTAGCCAAAGTAAGGGTTAGTAAATTTGGTAAGGGTTCAATATCAATTGAGAGTAAGTTGGTTAAAGTCTTTGTTATTTCAAAGACACTTTTATGAGGATATGTAGCTAGACCAACTGAATCTTTTATACCAAGAATGTCAACTCTACTAGCATATTTTCTAATTCTACAAGCCCAAGGAAGTGTTTGCATACCAAAAATTTTAATATCTTCACGCTTATTTACTTTAAGAATATTCAATGAAGAAAATTCAAACCCACCCCGTGCTGGAATTGCTCCAATAATACTATTTAGTTTTACAAAAGGGATAATTTTTTTTAAAATTGGTTCATGAATAAAAGCAGGTATTGGTAAAAGAATTAAATCTGCATTATTACAAACCTCTTCGGGAAGATTGCTTGCATTGTTTATACTACCAGAAAATGTTTCAGAACCGAAGGTAACACTAATTTTCCCACTACTTGTAATTAAATGATTAAATTGTTTGAGCTCACTTTGAATAGGAAGAAATAGGTTAATTTTCCCACTAAATTTCTTGCGAAGGATTGGTATAAGTGTATGAGTAGCATTTCCTCCACCACAGATTAGAATTTCGTTTATTTCCATTTTTTATTATTCTCTCTTACTCTTATAACTTACAATTATAAGTATTTCTCCTAAATATTGATACAGATATTTTAAGAGATTGATAAGCAAAATAATAAATTTTAACTATAATAATATTAGTATCTAAATAAGGTATACGGTATACGGTATACAATAATTATATTGTTTAAAACAAATGATGTCAAATATTTTTGAAAATTTTTATTGAAGAAAAGTTTTATAGTAGTAATTTAAATAAAATTGAATAAATAAAACGATTTACCAGGGAACAACAGCACCATCCGCTCTTGGATCAGTTGCACCTATTAAAATACCATTGTTATCTCTCCAGATAATTTGTCCCCGCCCGAACCCAACTGAATCCAGACCTCCTTCTATAATATGACCTCTTCTTTCCAGGGCTTCAGCTATATGTCTGGGAAAATGATATTCTGTTTTCACTTTTCTCCCTTCTATCCATTGCCATCTCGGAGCATCCAGTGCAGCCTGGGGATTAAGACCAAAATCAAGCATATTCATCACCACCTGGACATGTCCCTGAGGTTGCATAAACCCACCCATTACTCCAAACGGTCCTATCGCTCTGTTATTTCTGGTTAAAAATCCGGGAATAATAGTATGATAGGGTTTCTTTCCCGGTTTCAAACAATTTGCATGGGAAGAATCAAGAGAGAAATTAGCTCCCCGGTTTTGTAAAGCAATGCCTGTACCTGGTACTACCAATCCGGAACCAAAACCCATATAATTACTTTGAATATAAGACACCATATTGCCTTCACTATCAGCGGTTGCCAGATAAACAGTATCACTGCCGCCAGGCTTTCCCGGATATGGATTAATAGCACCATCAGTGATTAATTTTCTCCGCTCCCTTGCATATGAAGCTGAAAGTAAATTTTTTATTTTTTCCGACATTTTTTTATAGTCAGTGATGTACCTTTCTCCATCAGCAAAGGCTAATTTTATTGCCTCAATCTGGTAATGAAAAGTTTTGGCTGATTCTTTGATATTAAAGCCAATTCCTTCAAGAATATTTAAAGCCATTAAAGCCACCAAACCCTGTCCGTTGGGAGGTATTTCCCAGACATCATAACCATGATAAGGAACGCTGATAGGTTCAACCCATTCGGCAGTAAAAGAAGCCAGATCTTCTTTTCGCAGATAACCATCATATTTTCTGGAAAAGGCATCAATTTTTTCGGCAATTTCCCCCTGGTAAAAATCAATTGATTCAGTTTCGGCAATCATCTGTAATGTTTGAGCTTGTTCGGGCAGTCTCCATAGTTCCCCTGGTTCAGGGGCCCTGCCCTTCGGTGCAAAAGTTTTAAACCAATAACAAAATGTTTCATCATTTTTATAAGCAACATACCTCTGATAAGCTATTTTCCACAAATAACTTACTAAAGGAGAAACGGGAAATCCTTCTTCAGCATATCTTATGGCAGGAGAAAGAACTTTATTAAAAGATAGATTGCCATATTTTTTGGAAAGTTCAGCCCATGCTGCCGGAATTCCAGGTACCGTCACCGGTATCCAGCCAAAATCCGGCATCTTTTTATAACCCTTTTTTCGTAAGAGCTCATCGGAAATAGACCTTGGCGAGGGACCACTTGAATTTAAGCTATGAAGTTTATTCTGATTCCATATTATGGCAAATGCATCGCCACCAATTCCATTGGAAGTAGGTTCAACAACCGTAAGACAAGCCGCTGTGGCAATAGCAGCATCAATAGCATTTCCACCCTGTTTAAGTATTCCTATTCCAGCCTGAGCGGCCAGTGATTGAGAAGTTGCTACCATCCCGTTTTTTGCAAAGATAACTTTTCTCTGAGAAGGATATGGATAATACAGGGAATCAAAATCCATCACCGCCTCCTATCTCATCTAATTATTTGATAAATATAAAATGATAAGCCTATATTTATAAACCAATTAATTCAAAGACTCCCAGTAATTTAGCTGACATCGCCAAAATAGCAATAACAAGAAAAACTCTTATCCATTTATCTCCTTTGCTAACCGCAAAATTACTCCCTAGATAAGCACCAATAGCATTACCAATAGCCAGCGTAAATCCCAATATAAAATTAACTTTCCCGTTAATAAGAAATACTATCAGTGAAGAAATAATATAGATTAATACAATAAACAATTTCAGGCTATTAACTTTTACTAAAGACATGCCGGTAATAAGTGTAAGAGCTACAATAATAATAAAACCAACACCTGCCTGAATAAATCCACCATAAAGGCCAACGCCAAAAAAAGCTATCATAGCAATAATCAATCTGAGCGTGCTTAAATTTTCACTATCAATTTCTTTAATAAACTTTTTTTCCGGACGTGTCAAGATAAGAACCAGGACAACTATCATAACAATAGCTAAAATTCTTTCAAATAGTTCTCCAGATATAGATACAGCAACTCTTGCTCCTAGAATAGAACCCAGGATAGCCGGAACTCCTAAAATAAAACTCAGTTTAGGATAGAAAAAACCCTTTCTGCGAAAATTAGTTACTCCAACAATATTTTGTACAATTAAAGCAATCCGATTTGTCCCATTGGCTACTGCCGGAGGTAAGCCCATAAAGATAAGTACCGGTAAAGTAATTAATGAACCGCCTCCGCCCAATGTATTGATAAATCCTGCCATAATACCTGCGGCTAAAATTAACCCAATTTGAAATAAGCTCATTAACTCTCCTTTTAATAAATATTTTTGTGGAATTTGGATTGAGTCAATACCTAGTGAGATTCGAACCATTTCTAATACAAACCTGTGATTCTAAAAATAAGAAGAGTACGACACAAGCTGGCATACTCTTCTTATTTTTATCAAATATTTATTATTCATTATAAATTTAGAGACTTACAGCCATATAAATTTAATGGCAAAAAGGATGCCTAGAATATATATTAAAGGATGCACTTCTTTACCTTTTCCACTGAGCAGCTTGATTAAAGGATAAGTAATAAAACCAAGAGCAATTCCGTTAGCAATTGAATAAGTTAAGGGAATGGCAATCAAACAGACAAAAGCTGGTAACGCTTCCGAGAAATCATCCCATTTAATGCTTAAGATATTGTGCATCATCATTGTGCCTACCACAATTAAGGCAGGTGCA
>Ga0272441_10011619_pt1 | contig 13031 bp, 13 predicted proteins | sample SSMProp6N_FD_193582 | JGI IMG/M metagenome (GOLD analysis project Ga0272441, IMG submission 193582) | Marine sediment archaeal communities from Little Sippewissett salt marsh, Falmouth, MA, United States - SSM-Prop-6N | ecosystem: Environmental > Aquatic > Marine > Wetlands > Sediment ...
AGATAACTCCCACCCCCGCCGGGGGGGGGACGAACATATACCCAGGCATGACCGCCGCGCATCAGGCGCTCTCCGGCTGCAGGGCCAAGATCAAGCACATGATCGTGCTGAGCGACGGGCACACGTCGGGCTCCGGCTACGGGCCGCTCGCGGCCCAGTTGAAGGCCGAGAACATCACGGTCTCGACCGTCGCGGTTGGCGCGAGCGCCGACGCGGGGCTCCTGTCCTCGATCGCCGCGGCCGGGGGCGGCAAGGCCTACCAGACCACGGACCCGTCGAACATACCGCGCATCTTCACGCAGGACGCGATGGTCCACATGGGCCGGTCCCTGCGCGAGGAGGCGTTCTCGCCCACGCAGGTCGAATCGCACCCCATGCTCAAGGGCTGGTCGGGCTCGGAGGCGCCCGAGCTCCTCGGCTACGTGAAGACCGTGCGCAAGGCCACCTCCCAGATCCCGCTCGTCACCGACTTGGACGACCCGCTCCTGGCCCACTGGAGGTTCGGCCTGGGCAAGGTGACGGCGTTCACGTCCGACTGCAAGTCGCGGTGGGCCTCGCTCTGGATCACGGGCTGGTCGGGGTACGGGCAGTTCTGGGCGCAGATCCTGAGGGAGACCGCGCGCGAGCCGCAGGGACGGAACATGGACATCCGGATCGACGAGCGCGACGGGGCCGCCCAGGTCACGGTGGACGTCATGGAGGACGCGGCGCGCTTCAGCAACGACGCCGACGTCGCGGCGGACGTCTACTTCGTGCCGGCGCGGTCGCTCGGCTCGTCGATGCGGCCGACCGCGTCGCTCGAGCTCGACCAGACGGGCCCGGGCCGGTACTCGGGCCGCTTCCGCCCCGACAAGGCCGGCGTCTACCTCGTCCGCGCGGCCTCGGGGGGAGAGACGGTCTCCGCGGGGATGGTCCACAACGTCTCCGGGGAGGCGGCGGCGGGCCGGGTGAACGCGGCGCTGCTCAAGAAGGCGTGCGACATGACGGGCGGATCGCTCCTGGTCGAGGGCGGGGAGGGCTCGACCGGGAAGCTCCGCGCGAGGGTGAGCTACCGCGAACTCGCGCCGCTCCTCCTTCGGCTGCTGCTGCTCGCCTTCATCGCCGACCTCATGGTCCGGCGGTGGGAGAACGTGCTGGGGGTGGTCGACCTCGTCCGGCCCGGGGCCGGCCGGCGGCGGGGGTAACCCGGCGCGACGCGTCCGCACGGACCCCGAAGGACCGCGCCTGTGACGCGCGACCGTAATCGCTTGGCTGCCGGTCGATGACAGGTTTTTGGGGAGAGGGAACATAGGTGATCATCGCATATGGCCTACGCACCGCCGGGCGCATCCGCACGAGTGCTGGAGACTTGGTCTCCACCGTCTTCCTTCATCTTTTCCTCGTACCCGTGGTTCCGCTCAGAAGCATCATCGTCTCCAAGAAGGGGTATCTTCTGGACGAGGGTCAGGATGCTTCTCTCAATAAGCTGAGCGTATGCGTGGGCTATCTTCGCACGCTGCTGGTCGCGGGCATTGGGCTGGGTCTCGTCATGGCCTTCGACGGCATGTTACTCAACAATGTCGTTGAAGGGGACAAGCCAACACTGGTGGCGGCGGGCCTTGCGATCTTCGCCGCATCCTCCCTTGTGTGGCTCTTGGCGATGTTCCTGATCGGCACGCGAGGCAAGGATTCGGTTATCCCGAGGCCGCAGAAGCTGAAGTTTCTTGCGGGAGTCATCGGCGGCGGAGTGTTGGTTGGCCTCCTGTTCAGCGCCAGGGCCTTTCTCCCAAGAGGGCCGTCTATTGAGGCAATCGCCGCCGACACTTCCATACCCGATGAAGAGGCGGTGTCGAGGTTGGCGAGAATGGCATTCCCGGAGCGCGCCCGCACCGAGGTCGTGCGCGGGCCCGAAGGCATCGAGGTCCAAGTATCGTGCCTGACCGGCAGAGATCCGAGCACTCGTGTCTTCGAGGGACAAGACGCGGGTGACGCCGCTGCCATACACAAGGCGTCCGTGGTCACCCCCATGGTATTCAGCGCCAGAAAGCTGATTCGGCACGGCAGCGGCCGCAACCTGTCGAAGATCGGTATTGTCCTTGGGACCACGGTGATGGATGTGCGAGGCAACGCCACGCAGGTTGAAGTATATCGCGTCAGCATTCCGAAGGCCGTGTTCGACCGTCTCACGGCAGCGGAGGTCTCCAGGGCGTTTCTGTTTTCCGCTGACAAGTTGCTGGAGAAGCTGGGCGTGGTGGTGCTGGATCGTTTCTCCGAGATCGACTACCAGCGATAGCCCGCGCATTAGGCTGCATGGCTGTGCAACGGGCCGCTAGGCCATGACGGCCTCGGCCGCCTCCTTCTCTGTGGATGCGATCTCGAAGACGCTGTCGAAGCCGAGAACCTCCATTGCGGCCATTACCGACTCGTTGGGCTTCAGGAGGGCGAGGCCTCCCCCCGCGTCCTCGATCTGCTTGCGGGCGGCTATGAGCACGCCCAGCCCGCGGCTCGCGGCGTAGGGGACGTCCGCGAGATCGACGATCACGCGGCTCACGCCGCCCTCGAGAACGCCCTTCATCGCGGCGTCGAGCTTAGCGCAGGTGTGGGCGTCGATATCGCCGTGGCACCTTAGGACCACGATCGGCGTGCCCTCGATTGAGTCGAGGTCGATGGCAAGTTCGGACATCATCCCCCCTTGATCAAACGTGACATGTCAAACAGGCGACATGATAGCGGTCGCTGTTTCCGCCGCAAGTGGCAATCGGGTCCGGCCGGGTCGGGCGATCGGCTCGAACTATTCAAGCGAGTAGCCGCGCCGGCCCGACGGAGTGGGGAACAGACCGTGGCGAAGGCCTGGACAAAGTCACGCTCCAGCATGGTCCCGCGTGAGGCACACGCGTTGCTTCCTGCAAAACGTTCACGGGCTGCGCTAGCGGGAATCCGCAATCCGTGACACTGAATCGTTGACTGCTGTACCGAGGAGGAGAGTACGATGGCATATCTTCCCACGAAGCGGGCCGGGCGCAGGATGCCCGCGTACCCGATTCGAAGGTTCTTCGGCGACATGGAGCGGATGATGGACGAGTTCCTTCGCGGGTGGGCGCCGATGCGCGGGCCGGAGGAGACGACGATGTGGGCGCCCGCGCTCGACGTGCGCGAGACGGACACCGACCTCGTCATCGAAGTGGAGGCCCCGGGGCTGAAGCCCGGCGAACTCGAGATATCGGTCGAGGACTCGACGCTCACGATCCGCGGCGAGAGGAAGGCCGAGCACGTCGAGGAAAAGGGGGAACTGCGCCTGAGCGAACGCGAGTACGGCTCCTTCTGCCGGAGCGTCGAATTGCCGGTCGGCGTCCAGAGCGAGAAGGCCTCCGCGAGACACGAGGACGGCGTCGTCACGATCACTTTGCCCAAGACCGAGAAGTCGAAGGCGAAGAGGATCAAGGTGGAGTGACGACGTGCTCGCCCGGCTCTCTCACGAGAGGTCCGGACAGCCCTTCGCTACGGGGCAATACGTGCGGTGTCGCGACACATTCGACCGGGCGCAGTCCGTGGCAAGGAGTCGTAGCGCCGCCGCGAAGTCTGGGCCATATCCCATTATGGCCCAGATGGCTTCCTCACGATGGCTTCGCCGTCATGAGAAAGCCAGGCCAGGGCGATGCCGGGCATGGAACAGACCCGTCGGTCCGACCCGACCAGCGGAAGGCATCCTGCCCGGCCTCGCCCGGCGCGTCAGGGCGTCGCGTCGCCCGTGGGCAGGGCCCCCGATGCGCGGGCAGGTGACGCGGGGGCGTCTCCTTCCTTAGCGGGCGCTTCGGATGTCATCGCGGCGAGCGGCTCGGGCTTCTCTTTATACTCCAGGGCCTCGGGGAAGAACGCGCCCGCCGCGACGAAGACCAGTCCGAAGCCCAAGAGCGCCGCCCCGCAGGCGATGAAGAGCTTCCTGAAGACGTTGTCTGAGAAGACCTTTCTCCCCGCGCCCACGGCCACCGCGACGAAAGTGAACCAGACGACGTCCGCGAGCACGTGGCCGACGTAGAACGTGCCCGCGCCGACAACACCGGCCCTGCCAGACGAGTAGCCGACGAGGGTCACGCCCACGAAGGCCCACCATATGTACCAATAGGGCTGAGTGGCGCTAGTCCACACTCCCGCGAGAAATGGCCGCCACCAGCCCTCCTGGAGGATCCCGCCCTCCGCTTCATCAGGTCGAGCGCCGGTCGCCGGAGGGGCGGGCGGCCGGACGATCGCGATGGCCCCGAGCGTGACGAGGAAGACCCCGCCCGCGACAGAGATGGTCCGCGCGATGGCCGGATGCTTGAGCGCCGCGCCCGCGCCGAAGAGTATCGCGACGACGAGCGCGAGTTCGAGGAGACCGTGCCCCATCGAGACCAGGACGCCCGAGCGCCATCCCCACCTGCGCGCGTGCATCACCGTCGCCGCGAGCATCGGCCCGGGAAGGATCGCGCCCGTCAGGCCGAAGGTGAAGCCGAGGATAGCGAATACGCGCCAGAGGTCGCTAACCAAGAACGCCTCGCTCTCACCACGTTGAACCGGGCCGCGATCTCTTGGCGCAACCGGCCAAGGACCCGGCGATAGGGCGAGTATAGGCGCCCGCCGCGACAAGGGTCAAGAGGGGCGCATTCAGGGGCGTTGCTGCTATTCCGCGGCCCGTCCCTTGAGCCAGCCGACGAGGGCGGCGATGTTGATTCGGCCAATGGACTTGTCAAGGTCGCGGCGATTCACGACGCGAAGGACCACGACGTCTTTACCGTGCGGCCAGAAGATGGGCCTGAACTCACCGGTCTTGATCTCCCAGAAGTCCGAGCCGCGAAGTCGCTTCACCTTGCCGCGAGGCCATGGCGGCGTTTGGAGGATCTCGAGATCGCCCAATACCTGCCGGGCGAACTTCCTCTGAAGCCCGACAAGATCGCGTTGCGCGCGCGGGGCGTAGACGAGCCGGCGGCTATCCACGCCTGGCGCCCTTTCGCTTCGCGCGCCGGCGGGGTTTCTTGATCAAGGCCTTCATCTCGTCGTGACCGATGCCGCCCTTCTTTTCATACTCGATGCGGGCCTTCTCGGCTTCGGAGAGGAGTGTGGGATGGTGGGCGATCACGAATTCGTCGAGCGTGTCCTCGTCGAGCGGCACGAGCGCCGCGGCCGGCTTGCCGTGCCTCGTGACGACGACGTCGTCCTTGCCCAGGCGGTCGAGCACCTTGGACGGGCTGATCTTGAGTTCTCTCATGGCAATGAACTTCATGGCGGGGCCTCCTGTAGCCCATTTGGGCTACCGCATGTTAGTTCGCAGACGGCGTGCTGTCAAGACAGAATGGCGATTCGCGCTCTTATGCGCGACGGAGGACGCTGTCAAGGAGGCCCCCGCTACTCGCCTGCGGCGTCGAGGCACGCGCGGGCCTTCTCGCGCTGGGGCGGGCCTCCCGCGCCCGTCTTGAGATATCCGCGATACGCCTCGGCGGCCTCGGCGATGAGGCCGAGTTCCTCGAGCGACCGCGCGATACCCCAGAGCGCCTCCGGCCTGCCCGGCGCCTGCGCGAGCGCCTTATCGAATTCGCTCCGGGCGAGGTCGGGGCTCCCGAGCTTGAGGCGCACGTAGCCGAGGTTCAGGCGCGCCTCCACGAAGTCGGGCCTGAGCGCGAGCGCCTTCTCGTACATCAGGGCCGCCGCCTCGGGCTCGCCGATGAGGAACGCCCCCACCCCCATCCTGAAATGCAGCGCCGCGCGCCGACGGTCCGAGAACAGTCGCGCGCCAGAGGCGGCCTCCGTCTTGAGCGCGCGCTTGGCCGCTCCCGCCGCGCCGATGTCCGACTTCCGGCCGCGAGCGGCGAAGGCCCTCGCCGATGCCTCGTCCCCCCTTGCCGCCGCGCGCGCCGCGCGCCCCGCGTCGCCGCGCCCGCGTTCGGCGAGCCGCTTGGAGAGCGCCGCCTCGCCCCCCGCGCCAAGCCGTCGTTCGTGTCTCCCGATGAGGGCGCGGTTGGCGGCGATCCTGCGGGCGAGGACTAGCGCCGCCTCGTCCGCGTGGACGACGGCCCATTCTTCGAGGTCGAACACGGGCCAGAGCGGGTTGCCGCCGCCGTAGTGAAAGACGAGCGCGAGGTTCACGTCATGATAGTCGAACACGCGCTCGAGCCGGTCGCGCGTCGGCGCGCCCGTGTAGAGCGCCTGGAAGAGCTCGGGCGGGTAGGCGTTGGTCCGGCCGTCGATGAAGATGCGCCGCTTCGGGTACCACTTCCACGCAAGGTACCCACCGGCGGCGAGGTCGTTGAAGACCGCCCGCTCCGGCGCGATCTCGCGCTCTACGAACTCCGCAGCTCCCTTTGGCACGAGACCGGGCTCGACGCCGAGGGCGATCCGGTACTTCCCGCTCGTGAAGCTTGCCGCGAAGGGGAGGACGACGAGCGACAGGCTGAGGGCGCTTGAGGGCAGGCGGGTGATGATGGCCGCCGCTTTCGCGACGCGCGGGTGCACGCGCGCCTTTGCCCACAATCGCGTGAGCGCCGGCGCCACGATCGCGGGCGCGACGAGGGCGAAGTTCGGTATGCCGCGGACGGCGTAGATTCCAAGAAGCGCGAAGACCGCGAATGCCATCGCGTCTCCCGCGCGCAGGCGTCGGCGGTCGACAACGAGCGCCGCCGCCCCCGCAACGACCAGCAGATAGAAGAACGGCTGGCCGCCGGGCGTCGCGGTCCGGAACTCCTTGAGGGGCACGACCTTCGCGAGCCCCACGTGCCAGAGGTTGTACGTGTAGACCGTCCAGCCCGCGGGCGAGACCATCACGAAGACCGCGCACGCGAGCGCCGCGGCACCGAGCACAAGCGTCATTCGCGCGGCCGTGCGCGAATCGGGCGCGTCAGCCCCGAGCCTCGCCCGGCGCACGAGCCATGTGACAAATTCGCCCGCCGCCGCCATCCCGACTAGCCCCACGCCAAAGAGGCACCCCGCGTGGAGGTTGGCCCAGAGCGCGGCGAGGGGTGGGAGCGTGAGGACGGGCCAGTTTCGTTTCGTCATGACACGACCCAGCGCACGCCACGCACTGCCGTCGAGCGCAGGCTCGCGACCGTTCTCGGCACTGTTTTCGGCGAAGCGCTCGCGGAAGAGCTCGATCAGGTACGCGAAGCCCGCGAGGCCAAGCATCGTGAAGATGTGCGGCCGCTCGAGGAAGCGCCTGCGCGATGCCACCACGCCGATGGCGACGACCGCCGCCGCGGCGAGCGCCCCTCCGCCGCGCCTACGCGCGAGGAGAAACGCGAGCGTGAAGGCCGCCACCACGAGGAGCGCCTTCGCCACGACGAGGCCGTTCACCCCCGCCACGGAGTGGAGGCAGTAGGCGCCCAGGCCGAAGAGCCAGTGCGTCGGTGTCACGGGATAATCGGGCTCGGTGAAGCTGTAGAGGCTGGTGCGCGGGATGCCCCGCCCCTGAGCGATCTCCCGGCCGTTCGCGAGGTGCCACCACGTGTCGTAGGACTGCAGCGGAAAGAGCGCCAGGATGAACGCGAAGCACGCGACCGACGCGGCGAGTATGACGTCCCGGCCGCGGGGGGACGACTCCGCGAGCATCAGAGCGTGGCCGCCGGCACGAGGACGGTGTAGGTGCCCGGGACACCGGACAAGTTCTCGATCTTGAGATAGTAGAGGCCCGCGTCTGTGTTGGCGTCCACGATCCAGATATTGGAGCTCCCGCCGACCTGGCCTGCGGAGTATATCCCTCCCTTGTAGTCGAGGAGCGTTGCTTTCACGTCGATGCCGTCGCCCGTCACGGTGATCTCGCGGGCCGTGCCGTCGTCGGCCGCCGAGACCGCGTAGACGAGGTAGTCGACGTCGGCCCCGTCGCCGGAGAAGGCGCGAGTCATCGCGTTGCCGTCGGGTCGGATGCTGCGCCACGCCGCGATACCAAGCGCCGGCTCGAAAACGTCGTCAGGCTCGTAGCCGAGCGTCGAGGAGTAGTCCACGGGGTCGTCGCCAGATGGCGTGAGCCTTGTTCCCGCCCGGAGCGAGATGTCGTAGGCGCCGGTAACGTCTTCGGTGCCCGTGACGCGGACGTAGTAGCCGGTGCCGCCCGAGAGGCCGGCCGCGCCGCCGTCGATCCAGAGATAACTCCCGCCTGTCTCCTGGCCGCCCGAGTCCGCGTAGTCTATGGGGTTGTCGTTCTCGTCAACGACCTCTATGACCGTGTTGGCCTGCCCGCGGATGTTTCGGGTCTCGATCTCGTAGCAGTAGGATGTATCGGGGATGTCGAGCTTGATGACGTCCACGTCGCCCGCGGGGTAGAGCGTGAGGTCGGAGATCGACCCGCCGGGCGAGAGCGTTGCCTTCCCGTCCGCCGCGGCGATGGTGTCATCGGGCGTCACGGAATCACGCGCGTCGGCGGCATCCACGGCCACCAGCGTCGACGCAACGCCCACGTTGTTGGTGGTGTCGCTCTCCGCCGACAACGTATCGGCCTTTACCAAGACGTACCACGGCCCCGGCGTGACGGCCGAGAAGTCGACCTCGATGGACAGATCTCCATACTCATTGTCGGGAAGGGTGGCGATCTCGCTGGCCGTGCCTATGAGGGTGTCGCCGCCGATCGCCCTGTCGTCGGAGACGTAGGCGGAACAGTTGACCTCCAGCGCATCGGCCCCGCCCTGGTTCGCCACGCGAACCGTGATGGTCTGGGTACCGGCGGCGCTCTCCGGTTCCACGGTGACCGTGGTCACCGTCACGTCCGCCTTGGCGTCGCCGTTCTTGTAGAGAGTCAGCCAGAGCCCGTATTCGCCGGCGGCGCCCGAGACCTCGTCCGCCCGAACGAAATAGACCCCCGGCATATCGAAGAGGCCGCCGTCCGGGGCGGTGATCGCGCCATCCTCATCTGAGAGGATGACGGTTGGGAGCCCATGCACAGTCTGGAGGAAGAGCCCATGCGCCGGCTCCAGGGAATCAATATCGCTCACGTCCGGCGTGGTGACTCGGAAGCGTATCCAGTCCTCGTCACCTTCGGGATAGAGGGTGTGTCGCTGCGGGGCTGCGTTGATCCGTTGCTCTGTCGCCGCGAACTTGTCGTCGTCCGGCTCGAAGCGGTCGGGCTCGCCCGACCAGGGCTCTTCGGGGTCGGGCGCGTCGCACGCGAGAAGAGCCGTTACCAGGATCGCAAAGACTGCAAGCCGCTTCATGACCGCCTCCATTGTCCGAAAGATCCCGGCCCCAAGCCAAGAGTAGCCCCTGCGCGAGCGCCGGTCAACGGGTCGTCTTCCCAGATACTGGACGTTGGTGGAGGGGGCCTATTAGACACACATCGCCAATCCTCATCCTCGCGATGATATGTGTTTCAGGGATATGCATATATGGAGAGCCCCCCGAAAGGGAGCTCTCTGCGGGAGAGAATTGAGGGTTCGGGCGCCTCACCAGAGTGCGCCCACGGGGCATCTAACCTGTATGCACTTCATATGCCATTGCGGACGCGTGGTCTCGGCGGGGCCCGCGCGTGCGTATCTCGCGCCTCGACAGCCGGTTACGGGTCGCGGCCGGTGGCAGATGGAGGCTGCTGCGCATGGCTCTCGCGTGGCATACTGCAACGTCACGCGGACATGGAGCGTCATGCATATGCAAGAGTGTCACCAAAGCTTCACGCTGGGCGCAGGGAGCGCGGACCGGCATCGGTATGGCGACCGCGTCGCATGTCGATCAAGGGCGGGCGCTGTCCGTGGACATCACCCGGCCCCCTGGCATGCCGCCTTGCCGCAACATGCAAAGGTCCTGTTCAACGCCCCCGGGCGGTAAGGGAACGAATGGGCAGCGACAGGGACGTCGTGGATTCATACGTTTCAGGTATCCGCTGTCGTTGTTATTCCCTCCAGCCTTTTCAGTATCGTGATTTTGGCTTGACATGCGGAGTTGCCTGCGTAACATTCCTTGCCCGGAGCGAGGACGCCGCAGGGGGCGGTCTCCGGTGTGCGCGGTGTCTCGCGCTCGGGGGGGGCGATTAGCTCAGTTGGCTAGAGCGCTAGCTCGACAAGCTAGAGGTCACTGGTTCAAGCCCAGTATCGCCCACCATTGTTAAATGTTACGTATCCCGCCGGAATCGCCGCGTTCGGCGGGGACCCAAATTGATCGGCAGCGGCGCACTAGGGGGTAAGTCATCGCATTCCGTTTTCGCGGCCGGGGCCTTCCGGGGCAGATGCCCAAGAAGGGCGGCAAGTTTCGGGTCAATGAGGACATCCGGATCCGCCAGGTCCGCCTGGTCGACAAGGACGGGGAGATGGTCGGGGTAGTCCCGACCGATGAGGCCCGTGCGGCCGCCAGAGAGGCGGACATGGACCTCGTCGAGGTGAGCCCAAACGCCGACCCCCCGGTCTGCAAGATACTCGACTACGGGAAGTTCAAGTACGAAGAGAAGAAGCGGGAGCACGAGGCCAAGAAGAAGCAGCGCGGGGGCGACTTCAAGGAGATACGCCTGCGGCCCAAGACCGACACGCACGACAGGCAAATCAAGCTCGACCGGGCCCGGCGCTTCCTGAGGGAAGGCAACCGCGTCCAGGTGACGCTGCTTTTCCGCGGGCGCGAGATGCAGCACATCTCTCGGGGCAGCGAGGTGCTGAACGCGATCGCCAAGGAGCTCGAGGACGTCGCGAAGATCGAACGCTACGCGAACCGCGACGGCCGGCGAATGCACATGAGCCTCATGCCGAAGCCGGGCCTCAAACCGCCCGCGAAGAAAACGGAGAAGTCTGAAAAAGCCGTGGAGGCAGCCAAGGCCGCCAAGGCGGAGAAGTCGGCGAAGGCGAAGAAGGCGGCGCTGGCAAAGATTGCCGCAGAGGCGGACAATACGGAGGCGGCGGAGCAGCCTCCCGAAGAAAAGGAAGAGCCGCCGACGAACGTCGACGGTGGCACCGTCGCGAGCGAAGCTGCCCCCGATGAGACGACGCCTGGGGCCGCCGGCCCGGCGGAGTAGGAATTACGGAGTTCACAGATGCCCAAAATGAAGACGCACAAGGCCGCGAAGAAGCGCATAAGGGTCACCGCGAAGGGCAAGATCAAGCGCAAGAAGTCCGGCCTCCGCCATCTCGCCGGCAGCAAGTCCGCCAAGCACAAGCGCCGCCTCCGGAGGTCCACGGTGCAGGGCGGCAAGCCCGCCATAAACCTCTTGAGGCTCGTGGGCGAGGCCTAACGGAAGGGACGTGACGACGTGCCGAGAGTCAAGAATACCCCGGCCAAGCTGAAGCGCCGGAAGAGGATACTCAAGCGCGCCGAGGGCTACTGGGGCGCGCGGCACAAGTGTCTCCGTATCGCACGCGAGGCGGTTCTCAAGGCCGAGGAATACGCCGCCCGCGACCGTCGCGCGCGAAAGCGCGACATGCGGCGCCTCTGGATCACCCGCCTCAACGCCGCCTGCCGCGAGCGCGGCACCTCCTACAGCCGCTTCATCAAGGTGTTGAAGGACGCGGGTGTCGAGATGAACCGCAAGCAGCTCTCCGAACTGGCGATCCACGACCCCGCGGCGTTCGACGAGCTCTTCGCGGCGGCCACCGCGGCGGCCGGGGAGGCCGCGACCGCGGCGGCGGGCAGCTGACGTTCCGACGCGAAGTGCCCGCGGCCCCTGGATCTTCCGATGAGCGACCACGCCAATCCCGCCGAGCTTGCCAAGTTCACTGATGAAGACCTGCATCTGCTGGAGCAGGCCCGCGCGGAATTCGCGGGCGCGGGATCTCCCGCAGCTCTCGAGGCCGCGCGCATCAAGTATCTCGGCCGCAAGGCCGGCCTCGTCCAGTCGCGCTTCGAGAATCTCAAAGAGGCCCCCAAGGAGGACCGCGCGCGCCTGGGCAAGTCGGCGAACGCCCTCCGCAAGGCCGTCGAGGCGGCGCTCGCGGATGCTCAAGCCCGCGAAGTCGTCGGACTCGCGGACGGTGACCAGGCGAAGGCGAAGCCCGACCTGACCCTCCCCGGCCGGCGGGCGGAGACGGGCCACAGGCATGTCCTCTCGCGGACGGTTGAACTGCTGGTGGACGTGGCCGCGACGCTCGGGTTCTCGGTGGCCGAGGGGCCCGAGGTCGAGCTCGAGGCCAACAACTTCGACGCGCTCAACATCCCCCTCGAGCATCCATCTTACGACCCGTTCGACACCTTCTACATCGAGACCGCGCCGGGCGAGCCCAAGCGGGTGCTGCGCAGCCACACCTCGCCGGTCCAGGTGCGCGCCATGAAGGAGCGCGCGCCGGAGCCGCTACGCGTGGTGGCGCCTGGCCGGACGTACCGCCCCGACAAGGTCGACGCGACGCACTACCACACGTTCCACCAACTGGAGGGGCTCGCGGTCGACGAAGACATCACATTCCTCGACCTCAAGCACACGCTCGACCTCTTCGCGAAGGGCGTCTTCGGGGCCGAGACCGTGACGCGCTTCCGCCCGAGCTACTTCCCCTTCACCGAGCCGTCGGCCGAGGTCGACGTGTCGTGCCCCTTCTGCGCGCGCGACGGCGGGGCGTGCCCCGTCTGCAAGGCGACCGGATGGCTTGAGATCCTCGGCTGCGGGATGGTGCACCCGAAGGTGCTCACAAACGGCGGCTACGACCCCGAACGTTTCACGGGGTTCGCATTCGGGATGGGTATAGAGCGCATCGCCATGCTGCGGCACGGCATCCGGGACATCAGGCTCTTCATCGATCCGGAGCGCGGGAACGACCTCAGGTTCCTGGAACAATTCTGACGGCGGAGACGTCCCGAGGGGACAAGAGACGTGCCCATAGTCGTCACCACCGAATGGCTGCGCGAGCTAGTGCCCACCGACCTCCCCGCGAGGGAGATCGGGGAGCGGCTCTCGGACGTCGGCCTCGCGGTCGACGTCTATGACGAGATCGCCGCCGGGCCCGAAGGCATGCCAGAGGCGCGGCTTGAACTCGAGGCCCCGACCAACCGCGGCGACTGCTGGAGCATCGTGGGAGTCGCGCGGGAGCTGGCGGCGGCCCTGGGGCTCAAGGCCAAGCTCCCCCCGGCGAAGGTGCGGACGTCGGGCGAGCCGGCGGCGAAGTCGGTCAAGGTCAAGGTCGAGGCGCCGGATCTCT
>Ga0272441_10011620_pt1 | contig 13030 bp, 12 predicted proteins | sample SSMProp6N_FD_193582 | JGI IMG/M metagenome (GOLD analysis project Ga0272441, IMG submission 193582) | Marine sediment archaeal communities from Little Sippewissett salt marsh, Falmouth, MA, United States - SSM-Prop-6N | ecosystem: Environmental > Aquatic > Marine > Wetlands > Sediment ...
CCCACGTAGTACCCCGCCTCGGCTCCCTTCATCATCAAACTGAATGCGTTTCGTCACCTTAAAAACTGGCACATACACCAGTATCTCTGAGAAAAGTTGGACACGGCTTCACGTTTCCTCGAGGGAGACTACATAGAGACGGTTGACGGACTGTTCTTCGCAGTAAAGGGGCTGCACCACCCGGTGGGCAGCGTCGTAGCCACCCTTCGCTATGTCCCCGACCCATGCGGGGAGAGGCTGAGAGAAGGCGTCAGGTACCGGCGCGTGTACGACCTAGAAGAGACGACGCGGATGCTAGACGCGGAGTACCCCGGCTACCTCAACAGGGTCGAAGAGCTCAACCTCGTGCTTCAGACGGTGCCCCTCGACAAGATTAGACGAGTCTACAAGCCGACCGAGCGCCTAGCCGCCATAATGGAGGAACCCGGGGCGGGCCCCGAGACGACGGTTGCACGGTTCGCGGAGGCTCTAAGCGACGCAAGCCGGGTGCCTGAAGCCCGCCTCGGCGTATCCGGCTCCCTGCTCATCGGCCTCCACCGCCCGGAGTCCGACCTAGACCTCAACGTCTACGGAGCCGCCGAGGGCATGAAGGTCTACCAGGCCCTGAGACGCCTGAGGAAGGAGCTCGACTGGGTGAAACCCTACGACGACACCACCGTCCAGCCTGTCCTAGAGGCACGTTGGGGCAAAACATGCATCGACCTGGAAAAGCTCAGAGACCTCGAGAAAGCCAAGGTACTCCACGGCCTAGTCCACGGCAGGGACTACTTCATGAGACTAATCAGGGACCTCGAGAAAGACGAAGCCAGCAGGCCGCTGGACGCCGTCACCATCAGGGCCACTGTGACCGACGCCAGGGGCTCGATATACACGCCGTGCCTGTACAGCCTGGAAGGCGCCGAGGCCCAGAGACACACGGTATCCGAGCTCCTTAGCTATAGAGGCAAGTTCACCGAGATGGCCCAGGAGGGCGAAGCGGTGGAGGCGCGTGGGACCCTGGAGGCGGCTGTGCGTGGAGGCGAGAAACGATACAGGGTGGTGCTGGGCGCCAGGGGAGACTATCTGGTGCCCACGCGGCTCCTCGACGCATAAATGATTTAGATAACCATATTCATGAGGTATTAGCTTCAGATGTTGGACATGGACGCCGGGTTCGCGGAAAAACTGGACACCCTCGGGTTCAGGAAAGGGTGCACAGCCGAGGTAGTGCTAGTCACCGTCAACCCGGATGGCTCCCCCAACGCGGCCCCCATGGGCGCCAAGAGGACCGGCGCCACCATCTTCGAGGTCAAGCCCTTCAAAAACAGCGCCACATACAGGAACCTATTGAGGGACCCTAGGTCAACCATGAACGTCACCAGCGACCCTAAGATGTTCCTGGCCACCGCGTTCAAGGAAGAGATACCCAAGCAGCCCGACATGGACGGCCTCAGTCTCAAGGCTTCTGACGCATGTATTACCTGTGAGAGGATCGAAGGCGCGGAGTACTCCGCCGAAAGACACCTCTTCAGGAACACGGTAAAGGACATATCCGTGCACGTCTCCCACCCCAGGGTCTACAGCAGGGGCGTGGCGGAGGCCGTGGAGGCGGTGATCCACGCCACAAGAGTAAAAGCCTTCCACTCGCAGGGACGACACAAAGAAGCGGATGCCTTGGAGGAGAAGGTTCAGGAGTGTATAGGCGTTGTCAGGAGGGTCTCGGCCGGGGGCTCACCTGAGGCGGAGACCGTGGACATGCTTGAACACATGCTAGATGGATGGAGGTCTGGGGCATAGAGGTCACCGTGAAGGCGCCAAGCAGGCTCCACTTCGGCATCATAGACATGCGAGGGGATCTGGGTAGGCTCCACGGCAGCGTCGGCGTCGCCACTGAGGAGCCCACCCTAATACTCAGGGCCAGCAAGTCCGACACCGTGTCCTTCGAGGGCTACAGGGTGAGACGCCTCGAGGATTACACACGGAAGGTCCTTGAGATACTCGGCGTCGAGGACGGCGTCAACATAAGGCTGGAGACCGACATCCCGGAGCACTACGGCTTCGGCTCCGGCACCCAGCTCGCCCTCAGCGTCGGCGCCGCCGTGTCGCGGCTATACGAGGTAGACATCGGCGCCATGGAGCTAGCCCGTTGTCTCGGCAGATCCAGGCGCTCCGGCGTAGGCACCCACGCCTTCATGAAGGGAGGATTCATAGTGGACGGAGGTCGCCCTGTCGACGAGCCTGACATGGTGCCGCCGTTGGTGTTCAGGGCGGACGTACCCGAGGAGTGGCGTTTCGTCATCGGCCTACCAAAGATCAAGGACAGGGTCAGCGGCAGCAGAGAGAACAAGGCGTTCAAAAGGCTGGAGCCGCCGCCCCGGAGCCTCGTCGCCGAGGTCTCCCACGTGGTGCTGCTCCAGATGATCCCCGCAATAATCGAGGAGGACATAGAGGCTTTCGGCGCCTCCATGACCGCCATGGACAGCATGTTCGGCGACTACTGGGTCAAGATCCAGGGCGGCAGGTACGGCCACCCAAGGATAGAGGAGGGGGTGAACCACCTACTCGCCGAGGGGGCCCACGGAGCCGGGCAGAGCAGCTGGGGCCCCGCCTACTACGGCCTCGCCGAGAGCGAGAGCCACGCAGTGGAGCTCAGGGACGGCCTGCAGGCCATGCTGGACGAGACGGGCGGCGGCGACGCGTTCTACTCGCGCCCAGACAACGCGGGCGCCCAGATAAGGGTGTCCGGTGACTGAGTTGAGGGTTCTAGTGGTCACGGGGGCCCTAGCGGAGGCAGAGGTCCGGAGACACACGGAGGGCCTCAGCCACAGCGTCGACGTCCACGCCCTGCCCGTCACGGTTGCGGCCTTCATCACCCCGGGCTACGCCGCCAAACAACTGGGTGGGTTGGACCTGAGCAGCTACGACATGATCCTGCTGCCCGGGTCGGTGAACGGCGACGTGTCGCCCGTGGAGCAGGCAACCGGCGTCCCCACCTTCAAGGGGCCCATCCACGCCGCCGACCTGCCCCTAGTGATCAGGGACGACTTGGAGCTCTCCCGGACGGAACCGGCCGACGTGCAGGTGGCGGGCGTCATCCGGTCCAAGGCGATCGAGGAGATCGAGGCGGTGGACAGGGACTGGCGTAGGGTCCTCGAAGAGAAGGGCGGCTTGGTGCTGGGCGCCGGGGATTGGAGGGTGCCTGTGGGACCCGGCTTCCCCATGAGGGTGGCCGCGGAGATAGTCAACGCGCCTCTCCTGGATCTAGGAGACGTGACGAATAGAGCAGCCTATTACGCGTCCCAGGGCGCGGACTTAATAGACATCGGCATGCTCGCCCATGATTCGAGGCCCGGGTCCATACCGGGCATCGTGGACGCCGTCAGGCGGGCGACAGAGATGCCCATCAGCATAGACTCGCTGGATCCCAAGGAGATCGGGGCCGCAGTGGACTCCGGCGTCGACCTGGTGCTAAGCCTAGACGCAGGGAACATCGAGGAGGTGGCGCCAATGCTGGGCGACGCGGCGGCCGTGGTCCTCCCCACCAACATGAGGGAGGGCGTTCTGCCGAGAAACGCCTGTGAACGCGTCGAGATGATGCTCCAGAACATTGCACTCGCTAGGGAACATGGAGCCGAAAATATCATCGCGGACCTCGTCGTTGAGCCTCTGCTGAGGCCTGGGCTCATGGAGGCGCTTAAAGCATATCAGCTCTTCCACTCGGAGGAACCTAGGACGCCCATACTCTTCGGCATAGGCAACGTGTCGGAGCTTATAGACGCCGACTCCACGGGTGTCATCGCCGCCGTGGCCGCGCTGGCGGCGGAGGTGGGCGCCGACATGCTCCACGTCCCCGAGTACAGCGTCAAGAACCGTGGCGGCGTCAGAGAGGCCGTGGCGGCGTCCAGGATGATGTTCCTCGCCGAGAGGCGGGGCACCCTCCCCAAGGATCTGGGCGTCGATCTATTGGTGCTCAAGGAGAAGCGCTGGGCCGAGGAGCCCTATAGGGATCACCCGGAGGCGGAGAAAATACAGGGCGCACCGGAGACCGGGTTCAGCCCCGACAGGAAGGGCTGGTTCAAGATAGCCATCGACAGGGAGCTCGGTGAGATAGCCGCCATCCACTACCCTCAGGGCGAGGAGGAGCCCGACGTCGTAGTCAAGGGCAGGGACAGCCGAGCGATCTACCAGACTATCATAAGGGAGGATCTGGTCTCGAAGCTGGACCACGCCGCCTACCTCGGGAAGGAACTCGAGAAGGCCCACATCGCCCTCGTGCTCGGTAGGTCCTACGTCCAGGAACGGCCTCTATTCAGCGGCCTCAGCCGTCTCTGACCCTGATGATGGCCACCGGGTGGTGCGGCACAGTGTCCATCATCTCCCAGGTGACGCCCGTGAAGCCGGTTCCCATGCTCTCAGCCATGCCCCAGACGGTTCTCCCCGCGCCTCGGCCACATCTGCGGTGGTAGAGGCTCGCCAGCCAGAGCGCCCTGTCCGGGTTCAAGTTACCGCCGGCGAACGCGACCGGGGTCTGTCTTGCTCTCAGACCCAGGGCTCGGCCCAGCAAAAAGGTGAGGAAGCCACCGATGTGCACGAGGCCTGGGGCGGCAACTCTCCGAGGGGCCATGTGTAAGGTCCGCCAGGTGTATGTCGTATCACCGTCCACGATCATGACGGCAACGTTTTTCCCCGTCTCCGCCTTTACACGTCGGGCGATCCCCTCAGCCGTCTCCTTGGGCCTCTTCAGAGGCAGGCACACGTAGCTATAAGGCAGGTTGCTTGCGTCTATCCCTCCCTCGGAGTAGTGCCTCAGGCTCTGCGCCAACCCGGCGTACCATAAGGCTGTCTGTTTGTGGGCGGCTCCTTCTTCAGCCGGGTAGCCTCTCAGGTTCTCCATGGTCTTGTCTTTGAGCTTCGTAAGCTTGCCAAGTGGGCCTCCCCAGAACCTCCTCGTCCAGGCCCCCGCGAGGAACCTAGCCACGAGGCCCGGCGTGACATGGGACTCGTCCACGAGGTTCCCTTGGGCCGTGGAGACGGCTTTCTCGCTCACCGCCAGCAGGTCGCCGTCTCTCAGGTAGGGTTTCACCGACTCGACGATCTCTCGCCCATAGTCTGTGCCCGGCCGCCAGTAACTGGTCTTGATGGGTTTGATCCGGATCTTCATCCCCGTTCATGCTACGGACTGTATCTACCCACGAGGTGGTCTTTCAGCTCCTCCACGGCCTTTATGGCTGGGGCGTCGGCGTCGTAGTCCAGCGTGGGGATCCCCTTCATGTCTGCCTCGCCCACCGTAGCGTCGTAGGGCACTATGGAGACCACCGGCACCTCCATGGCTTCCATGTTCTCCATGATGAACCTCCTCTCGGCGTCGTTGGCCACCTTGTTGCCCACGGCGAGCACCTCCCGGATCTCTATCTCCTCGGCGAGCCGGATTATCCTCCGCATGGTGTCCATGGACTTCATACGTGGCTCCACCACCACCAGCATGGCGTCCATCCTCCTCGCGGTGCCCCTGCCTAGGTGCTCCAGGCCGGCCACCATGTCCATCACCAGCGCCTCGCCTCTCTGTATAAGGATATGCTGCACTAGGACCCTGAGCAGAGCGTTGGCGCCGCACATGCAGCCGGTGCCGCCGCCCCTGACGGTGCCCATGACGAGGAGCTTGACGCCGCCCTGGGCGTTTACACCGAACCTGTCCACGATGTCGTTCACGGTGGGGGTCATGTTGAACACCGGCGCGTAGGAGTCCGAGGACACCCCCGTCTTTTCCCTGATGAGGGCGTCGTTCTCCGTTAGAGGTACTATGCCGTCGGCTACCTCGCTGGGGATTCCGAGGGCGTACGCGAGGTTGAAGTTGGGGTCCGCGTCCACGGCCAGCACTTTGTACCCGTCTGATGCGAGGAGCCTGCACAGCGTGCTGGAGATGAAAGTCTTCCCGACGCCGCCCTTCCCGGCCACCGCTATCTTCACGGCTGCCACCTACCTTGGGTAGCCTACCTTCATGGCTATCTCTTTGACTGACTCGTAGGTGGGAGAGTCTTCAGGCAGCTCCAGCAGTGACCTGCCTTCAAGGTTATACTCGGTTATCCGGGGGTCCGCGGCGATCCTGCCCAGGTACTCGAAGGGCTGTTTACGGGCTTGGTCGTCGAGGCTCTCGGGGAACCTGTAGCCTCCTACGAGGTAGTAGTTCTCGAACTCTATGTCCACCTCCTGCATTATCCTGTGGCTCCGCTTGGCGTTGTCGAAGCTCTTCTTGGAGGGGTCCAGTATGTTGAAGACGTCGCTCACCTTCTTGGTTATCCGCCTGTTGAGGTGCTCGACGCCGGCGGGGCTGTCTACTATGACGTGCCTGTAGTTCTCCGCCCACTTCTCCATGATCATGCCTAGGCTCCTGTCGGGGAGACAGTAACAGCCAGCGATCCACTTGGTGCCCACGCCCAGGAAGTCGTAGTAGCCCCTGCCCTCGTAGAGGCTCTCCTGGAAGAGGAAGGGCTCGATCTTTTCTGTTGGCGTCATGCCGGTCATGCGCGCCATGCGGCGCTCCTCCAAGATGTCTGATAGCACGTCGGCTATTGACTTCTTTCTCTCGTCTGAGAGGTCTATTCCCAGCATCTCCGCGAGGCTCTGGTCGGGGTCTGAGTCCACGAGGAGCAGCGGCTCGACGCCGGACTCCCCGAGGAAACGCGAGAAGAGGGTCGTGAACGTGCTCTTCCCCGTCCCGCCTCGGCCTGTTACGACTATTGTGTCACCCATTTTTTCCACCGAATCGACGCCGTGAGCATTTTGGTTCCGGGCGTCGCTCTGTGATACATGGAGGTGGCGGCTTTAAAACTAACCACCGCTGAGGGTGGGGAAGTACTTCTTGGCTCCCGGCAGATACAGCGCCATGCTGTACTCGTCGATGAACTCTATGTCCACGAGCAGGTCCACGTACACCATCTTCTGGGCCACCTCCCTTGCCTCGCGCCGCTTCTCCATGGACATGAGCGTGGCGTAGGCGCCTGAGAGGCTGCCGTTGCCTATGGGGTAGACGGTGGCGTTGGGGAACTCGGGGAAGATGCCGAGGAGGGTGGCGTTATCCAGGTTGGTGAAGGTGCCGAAGGCCCCCGCGAGGTAGATGTTCTTAACGTCCTCGATGCCTATCCTGAGTTTCTTCATGAGCACGGTTATGCCGCCGCAGGCCGCGGCCTTGCTGTCGATGACGTAGTCCAGGTCGGCCTGGGTGAGCACGATGTCCTTCCCGATGCCGGTGTCCTCCGCCGGTACCACCAAGTACTCCAGGCCCCACTTCCCCTCTCGAACCATGGGGGAGCCCGGCACTAGCTTGCCCGAGAAGTCGAGGACGCCAACCCTGAACAGCTCGGCGACCAGGTCTATGAGGCCGGAGCCGACTATGCCCTTGGGCTTGGCGTCGCCGATAACCGTTATCTCGGCCTTCTTGGTGTCGTCGTCGATCTTGATGTGGTCTATGCCCCCGGAGGCGGCCCTCATGCCGTGCCTGACGCCTTCCCCCTCGAAGGCCGGGCCCGAGGCGCATGACGCCGAGAACAGCCAGCTGCTGTTCCCGAACACCACCTCGCCGTTGGTGCCCAGGTCCACCATGAGGCTCATGTCCTCGGACTTGTGCATGTCTCCTGCGAGGACGTCGCCTATGGCGTCGCCGCCGAGGAAGCGGCTGACGTTTGGGACGCAGTACGCGTACGCCTCGGGGTTTATTTTCAGCCCCAGGTCTCGTGCCTTTGCTATGATGGGGTCTCTGGAGACCTCGATGTTGGCCATCTCCAGGTAGTAGGACTCTAGGCCGGCGAAGAGGTGGTTCATAACGGTGTTGCCTCCCACCGAGACTTCTGATATCTTTGTGGCGTCCACCCCGGTCTCCTTGGTGAGCCGGTCTATCAGATCGTTGATGGTCTCAACGACTATGCTCTGGAGCTTCTTGAGGCCCTCCTTGGTCTTGGTGAGTACTATGCGTGTTATCAGGTCTTCGCCGTAGGTGATCTGCCTGTTCATGCCTGAGGCGGTGCCGATTATGTCGCCGGTGGTGAGGTTGACAAGTATGGCGACCACCGTCGTGGTGCCTATGTCTATGGCCAGCCCGTAGTTGGCGCCCCGGGTGTCCCCGGGCTCGGCGTCGATGATCTCGGGGAACCCGTTGGTTCGTGTGACCGTGACGGTTGCCTCTCCTTCTCCGCTTAGGCGGTCCAGCTTCTCGTAGATGTCGTCGTTTATCCTGGGCTGTGGGCCGTCGTACTCCTTGAGGCGGACGCCGCGTCTGCTTAGGAGCAGGGAGGTTCTGGGTTTCCGGGTGGGTTCGGCGAGGTATTTCTTAGATGCTGGGTTCAGGTTTTCGAGGTCGAGCTTGCTGCTGAGGAGTATCTTGGGGTTGTCTATCCTGCTCTCGGTGGGTATGGTGAAGACGCAGTCTTCTATGAGCTGGACCATGCAGGCGAGGTGGTAGCCTTGTTCTATCTCGGCTTGGCTTAGGAACTTGTCTGGGGTGGTGGATTTTTTCTTTATTTTTCCTTGTTCGAGTATGACTTTGCATTTGCCGCAGAGTCCTTTGCCGCCGCAGAGGGCCTCTATTCTAATGCCTTCTTCGCGCATGCGGTCGAGGAGGTTATCGCCTTGTTCTGCGTTGAGTTCTCTGTTAATGGGGTTGAATAGTACCCTTATGGTCAAGTCCTTTCAGATATGAGTGTTAGGTGTTCCTAAAAACGTTATGTTGTTGTGGGGTTGTGATCCTGTTGTGGGTCATCTGTTTTTTGGTGCTTGGTGTTGTAGTGTGGGTTCATTAAAGTTATCCGCTGTGCTGTCTAGTATTTGTTGATGGTTATGAGTAAGCTCATAATAACGGCCGCGGTGACGGGCGGGGAGCCTGTGAGCAGGGAGATGACGCCTTATGTGCCTACGACGGCGGAGGAGATAACCGAGGAGACGGTGCGGTGCTGGGAGGCCGGCGCAAGCATTGTGCACCTCCACGCCAAGGAGCCGGGGACGGGTAAGCCGGCGCCGGACCCCAACCCGTTGTTGAGGCGGTACGTGGATATGATACGGGACAGGTGTGACATCATCACCAACGTCACAACCGGCGGCGGGAGGCGGGCGACGGACGAGGCGCTGGACAATATGATCGAGGAGCGGTGCACCCTCGGCCAGGAGATGATGTCCATGAACATGGGCACCGTCAACCACTGGACGCCGCCGTACCGAGGCGTCTTCATGAATGACGTGCCCCGCATAAAGCGTTGGGCGGGGTACATGAGGGACCACGGGGTGAAGCCGGAGCTGGAGGTCTACGACACGGGGATGATCAACACGGCCAAGATGCTGGCAGACGAGGGCGTCTTCGAGACGCCGCTGCACATACAGTTCGTGATGATCGGGAGAACCGGGTTCAACGCCACTCCCCGGATGCTCCAGTACTGTGTGGACCAGCTGCCGGAGGGCTGGACGTGGAGCGTGTGCGCGTTGGGCCGCAACGAGCTGCCCATGGGCGCCGTCGCCATGACCATGGGCGGCCACGTCCGCGTCGGCATGGAGGACAACATCTTCCTCAGCCGGGGCGTGCTGCTGGAGAGCAACGCCCTGCTGGTGGAGCGGGTGAGGACCATCGCCGAGGCGCTGAACATCGAGGTCGCCAAACCCGACGAGGCCCGGAAGTTGCTGGGGATCGGGTGACTGCATGGATAAGCTGATTATCACGGCGGCGGTCACCGGCGGCGAGTACGTCTCAAAGGCGACTACGCCTTACGTGCCGAGCACAGTGGACGAGATCGTTGCAGAGGTTGTGGCCAGCGTCGAGGCGGGCGCCAGCGTGGTGCACCTCCACGCCAAGAACCCCGTGACGGGGGAGGCGTACAGCGGCGACCCCAACCCCGTGCTAGGGGAGTACGTGGAGCGCATCAGGGACGAGGTGGACGTGGTCATCAACCTCACCACCGGCGGCGGACGCGTCGGCAACCCACCTGAGATGTGGGACAGGCTCGTCGAGGACCGGTGCAAGCTGGGCCAGGAGATGATGAGCCATAACATGGGCACCATGAACAGGTGGGCCGAGCACCCCACAGGCGACATATTCCTAAACACGGTGAAGATGATTGAGCGGTGGTGCGGCTACATGACGGCGCACGGCGTCAAGCCCGAGCACGAGGTCTACGACACCGGCATGATAAACGTATGCAGACAGATCGCCGACAAGGGCATAGTGCCTGAGCCGCTGCACATCCAGTTCGTCATGGTGGGCCGCACGGGGTTCCTGCCGTCGCCGCGGATGCTCCAGTACTGCGCGGACCTGCTCCCGCCGGATTGGACTTGGAGCGTCTGCGCCTTAGGCCGCCACCAGATACCCATGGCCGCGGTGGCGACGGTGATGGGCGGCCACGTAAGGGTGGGCTTCGAGGACAACGTGTACCTGCGCCGCGGCGAGCTGGCCCGGAGCAACGCCGATTTGGTGAGGAAGGCGGCCAACATCGCCCGGGAACTTGAACGGCCCATAGCGACGCCCGACGAAGCCCGGATGATGCTTGGGATAAGTGGGCGCTAGCCGCTTAAGCCGAGGGCGTCGAGGATGAAAGCGTACTCGAACGCCGTGTCCTTCAGGTAGTCGTACCTGCCGCTGCTGCTGAAGTGGCCCGCCCCCATGAAGGTCTTCAGCATGAGCCTGTTGCCGTCGGTCTTGGTTGCCCTGAGCTTGGCCACCCACTTCGCGGGCTCCCAGTACTGGACCCTGGGGTCGTTGAGGCCCGCCGTCGCCAGTATCTCCGGGTACTCCTTCGCCTCTACGTTGTCGTAGGGGCTGTAGCCCAGCATGTAGCGGTAGTACTCGGGGTCCCTGGGGTCGCCCCACTCCTCGTACTCGCCCGCCGTCAACGGTATCGACTCGTCCAGCATGGTGGTCACCACGTCCACGAAAGGAACCCCGGCCATGACGGCCCTGAACAGCCCGGGGGCCATGTTGGTTACCGCCCCCATGAGGAGCCCACCCGCGCTACGCCCGACGGCGACGAGCCTCTCGCTGTCCGTGTACCCCTCGGCGATGAGGTGCCTGGCGCAGGCTATGTAGTCGGTGAAGGTGTTCCTCTTCTTCAGGAACTTGCCGTCCTCGTACCACTGGCGCCCCATCTCGCCGCCGCCGCGGACGTGGGCGATGGCGAACGCCACTCCCCTGTCCAGCAGGCTCAGCCTGTTTGAGTTGAAGGCCGGGTCTATGCTCGCCCCGTAGCTGCCGTAGCCGTATAGTATCAGTGGGTCGCACCGGGCCTTCCTGAAGCCTTTCCGGTAGACGAGGGAGACAGGTATGCTGGCTCCGTCCTCAGCCAACGCATACAGACGCTCGGTCTCATAGTCTTCGGGGTCGTATCCCCCAAGCACGGGCTGCCTCTTGACGAGGGTCCACTCAAGCGTCTCCATGTCCATGTCGATGGCGCTCATTGATGTGGTTAAGGACGTGTAGTTGAGACGCAGCTCCTTCGACTCAAACACGGGGTTCGTTCCCTGCATGTAGGTGTACACCTCCTCGGGGAACTCCACGGGCCTCGACTCCCCGGTCTCCATGTCGATGACCCGCATCGTCTTGAGGCCGCGTCTTCTCTCATGGACCACCATGTACCCCTCGAAAAGGTCCACGGCCTCTATCTTGACGCTGGGCCTATGCTGTATATACTCCTCCCAGCCTTCGACGCCCGGCTCGGAGGCGGAGACCCTCACCACCTTGTTGTTCACGGCGTCGCCCTGGTTGGTTACCATGTATAGATAGCCGTCCCTGTGGCCGGGTCTGTACCTGAGGCCCTTCTCGCGGGGATGGATCAGCCTGGGGCTGGCCGAGGCGTCGTCGGCGTCAAGAAGATGGTACTCGGTTGTCTCCATGCTGGAGAGGCCCATGAGCAGGAAGCGTTTGTCCCTTGTCTTCGACAGTCCGAGGCTGAACAGCTTGTCCTCCTCGTGGTACAGCAACTCGTCGTCCGCCTGGTCTGAGCCCAGCACGTGGCGGTGGAGCTTGTCGCTTCTCTTCGCCTCGTCCTGCGTGGCGTAGTAAAGCGTCTCACAGTCGTTGCCCCACTCTGCGCTGTACGCGGCGCCGACGATCCTGTCGGGGAGATGCATCCCCGTCACAAGATCCTTGAATTGGATGGTGAAGTTCTCGTTCCCGTCTCTGTCCAGGCTGTAGGCCAGGAGCCTGTGGTCGGGGCTGATCTTGGAGAAACCCATGGTCAGGTACTTGAGCTTATCCTCCTCGACTATCGCGTTGAGGTCCACGAGCACCTGCTCCTCCGCGTCCATGGTTCCTCTGCGGCGGCAGCGGATGGCGTACTGTTTCCCCTTCTCCGTCCGGGTGTAGTAGAGGTAGCCGCCGTTCCATACGGGGGCGCCGGTGTCGGTCTCCTTTATCCTCCCAACCATCTCCTCGTAGAGACGCCGCTGAAGCCCCTTCGTGTGCCTCATCGACTGCGCCGTGTACATGTTCTCCGCCTCTAGGTACCCAATGACCTCGGGGCTCTCTTTCTCCCGGAGCCAGTAGTAGTCATCGACGCGGGTGTCCCCGTGGACGGTGATCATCTTGGGTCTCTTAGCCGCTGAGGGTGGTCTAGGGGTGCTCATCGATATCTAGACAAGATGAGGGGCCCCGATTATTATCTATAGCCGTCACGGGATTCACTCGGTTTAATAAACATGGTTCACTTGTCTCCTTGATATCCTTTAAAGTTCTACTTGACAGGCCTCGGGAACCTCTACGACAACGTGGAGCACATCGCCGGGGCCATCATCGAGGCCGACAGGCTCGGGCTCGACGGCGCGCTGATGCCGGACCACTACATGTGGGGCCCCGAGATCGGGCACAGCATACAGAACCCATACAGGACCCTGGAAAACTGGACCACCCTAACCTACCTCGCGGGGAAGACCCAGCGGATAAGGCTGGGGACCCTCGTGTCGCCGCTGCCGTTCAGGCACCCCGGCGTCCTCGCTAAAAGGCTTAGCACCCTCGATGTGCTCACGGGAGGCCGAGTCGTGCTGGGCGTAGGCGCAGGGTGGAGCAGGGACGAGTTCTAAGGCT
>Ga0272441_10011621_pt1 | contig 13029 bp, 8 predicted proteins | sample SSMProp6N_FD_193582 | JGI IMG/M metagenome (GOLD analysis project Ga0272441, IMG submission 193582) | Marine sediment archaeal communities from Little Sippewissett salt marsh, Falmouth, MA, United States - SSM-Prop-6N | ecosystem: Environmental > Aquatic > Marine > Wetlands > Sediment ...
GCTGTTTGGAAAGCCTCAAGTCTATTCACGCCCACGGTTTCCGGGTGCTGCTGATCACTGCCCCTGTCCATTCCCAAATAGCCCCCGCCGTCGAGGAGAGGGTGGAGCAGCTGATCGAACCGTTCAGAGCGAGCTATCCGATCACCCAGTTCGCACCTTCCGACCTCGATCGGGTGCGTCGGGTTCTGGAGAGCCGAGGACTGGATCCGGGCTTGGTCAGCCTGGAGGCCTACGCCCAGGTCCGCAACTGCCAGATCCTGGGTTCGGTTTTGCTGGCGAGCGAGCTGATCGTAGCCATCGATGATGACGAGATCGTTCCGGCTGATTATCTGCAGAGGGCCCTGCAATCGATGGATATGCTGGAAAGACTGGCGGCGGGAGAGGCCGGTTTGGCCGGTATCTATCTGGATGCGGCGGGGGATTACCGGTTGAAGATAGGTCCGGAGGAAGCTGCGGCGCAAAACAAGTTCGTGCGCAAGGCCATTCTGATCAACCGGCAGTTCGACGCCTGCATCGCGGTAGGGGAGGGAGTTGTGGAAACTCCGTTGGCCCTTGGGGGCAACATGGTGTTCCCCCCGAAGCTCTTCCGTCGCGTCTCCTTCGATCCGGGGATCACCCGGGGGGAGGATATCGATTACCTGATGAACTCCCGGTTGTTCGGTTCTACCTGGTTTTTGGACGGGCATCTCACGATCACCCACCTGCCGCCCAAAGCCTCTGCCGGGGACCCGATTACCACCACCCCCTACGCAAAGCTTCAGCGCGACGTGCTGCGCTTCGTGTACCAGCGGCAGAAGCTCCGGGTCTCTCAGCAACATCCGGATCTGCAGCCCCTGGAACCCGAGGATTTCGGATTCTACCCGGGGGAGTTTCTCAAAGACGATCTGGACGAGCAAGCCCTGGAGGCGCTGCATGTTCTGCGCCCACCTGAGGCGGATGAGCGCTTCTTTCCGCAAGCCGAGCAGTTGCTGGAGATGGCCAAGCAGAGGGCCAAGCGGGCCGAGGAATATCCGGCGTTCAACGCCTCCTGGAAGAGGGTCCTGGATATTGTAGACGGAGACGAGCAGTTGAAAGAGGAGATGCGCCGGAAACTGGGGGAGTGATCCGATCCCGGCACACGACGACGGAGGAATTATGTCGGAATCTCAAAGCTGGCAACCCCTGGCTGCGGAAAATCTAGAAGAAATCCGCAAGCGCTTCAAAACGATCTTCCCGACGAACGAATATGGAGATCTCTCCGAGAGGATCGGGACACACTGGATCGCCACGCTTGAACAGCTGTGGAAGCGCAAGGATCCGGCTGCAAAAGAGCAAGACCTGGGCTATCTTCCCACTGATCCCCTCTCCCGCATACAGCAGAACACCCTGGTCATCGCCTACGCGGACAGCATCCAGCGTCCCGGGGAAGCCACGCTGGCCTCGCTGGAAGAGTTTCTTTCTCGGTTTTTCCCCGCCGTCCGGGGCATCCATATGCTACCTGCCTGCGTTGTGGTGGAGGACCGCTTCAACGACGGCTACTTCGCCCAGGTCGTGCGGAACCGGATCCACGAGCGATTCGGTAGTAATGAGCAGTTCGCCGCCCTTATGCAGAGGCGCTTCTCCATGGCGGATTTCGTGCTCAACCACGTGGATATCCGCAATCCTCGCTTTCAAGCCTATCTGGAAGGCGATGATGCGGCCGGGGAGTGCTTCTTCGTGTTCACGGAGGCGGAGTATCAGCGGCACCTGGCCGACGGAGATTTCGCGGAGGTGTTTCGGCCCAGGCCATTCCCCCTGTTTACCATCTTCCGGCGCCGACCGTCGGATCCCCGGATCGCGGAGATGGGTCTTGAGGAACGGTTTGCGGAGATGGAGCGCCGGCTGGGGGCGGCTACACCGTCCCGGGAGGTAGTCGGGATCCTCTACCTGTTCAACAAGGTGAGCAATGACCAGATGCTGCTGGAGGAGGACTATGAGCATATCCTCCGTTTCCGCGACTACCTGACCGAGCACACCGGGGTCGATCCGAAACTCCTCTTCACCGTCTCCGAGACTCAAGAGGTCCAGCACGAGCCCTACATCTTCACATCCGAGATCGGAAGCCGGGCCGACCTGCTCGAGGCGATGGGTCAGGATCCGGGTCTGGCCGCATTGTACGAGAAACACGACCCGGACGTGTTCGGACCGGAGATCCGGGTTCTCACCACCTTCAGCCATATCCAGGCGGATCTGAACACGTCGACCTTCGAGGGGCTCAGGATGCTGGCCCAGGATTTTTCCTGGTACCTGGCCATGGATATCAACCTGCTGCGCCTGGATGCCGCCAACTATTCTTTCAAGAAGTGGAAGACCAGCTGCTTCGGCCTGCCCGAAGTGAGCCACCTGATGAAGATCCTCTACCTGTCGATGGATGCGGTTTCTCCGCGGATCGTGCCCAATCTCGAGGTCAACGACCGGCTCGGTGCGGTCCTCGAGCAGATGGCCGATCCCGAGGCGCCGCCGCCGATGATGTACGATTTCCACCTGGCCAGCATCCTGCCCCAGGTGTTCAACTCGGGCCGGATTGCGGCACTGCCCCGGATCTTCGAAATGATCGACAGCTATGAGATCCCCGAGACCAGCATCCGCTTCAGCCTGGCGGAGAGCCACGACGGCAAGTCAGTGCGGGGAAGCATGGACCTGCTGACGCTTTCGGAACGGCAGGCCCTGGCCGAGGTGGTGGCAGCGAACGGGGGCAGGATCAAGTACAAGTCGACCCCGGAAGGCCGGGAGCCCTACGAGCTGTGCTGCACGACCCGGGATTCCCTGGTGCGCCTGGAGGATGTTCAGCTGGAGATCCGGCGCTACCTTTCCTTCTACACCCTGGCCTTCGCCCTGATGGGGCGCAACGTGAAGTCGATCTACTTCAACGATCTGATCGCCCTGCCCAACGATCACGAGCGTCTCGCCAGAACCGGGGAGCTGCGGGATCTGAAACGCACCCGCTCGGATTTCGACATTCTCGCCGCCCTGATCCGCGATCCCGACACCTTCGAGCACCGGATCGCCCGGGCTATGAACGACCTGATCGCCCTGGTGGACAGCGACCCGGCCCTGCATTTCCGCGGAGGCGAGGCGGAAGTGCTGGCGCCGCTGTCGGAGAGCACCCCCGAAGCCGTAGCCGTTGTGCATTGCTCCTGCGCTGATGATCACACCCTGGTCGTGGTCAACGTCAGTGCAGAGGAGCAGTTGTTGGTGATCGATCCGGGGGCGGCCGGGCTGGCTGCCGGCTGGCCACCGGGCGGCTCACTGTACGACAATATCGCCGGCGGCGAGGTCACCCGGGGTGAGGATGGCAACCTCTCCCTCACCCTCGAGCCTTTCCAGCGCATGTGGCTCAGTGCAGCAGAAATCGGCGTGGACAGGCGGCTCCTTTTCCAGCTGTGATTCGTGATGCGAACGCTGGAATGATCCCTATTTGGTCGCAGCGGGGCCGTCTGCTTTCGGAATGAACAAGTAGAAAATCGAAGACACAAACAGAATAGCCGAACCGATATACCAGGCAACCGATATCGAATGTACCTTTGAAACGAATCCCATGAAGATCGAGCCGACCACGGCTCCTGACTGCAGTATCAAGGATTCAAAAGACAACAGGGTCGAGCGTTTCGTATTGGGGATTTCCCGGTTCATGATCGCGGCGTGGGGTGAGGTCGATATTCCGTGGAACAGGAAGATCACAATGTAGAACACCGCGAAACCCTGGACGGTTGTCTGCAGGGCAAGGACAAACCAGATGGCCCCCATGCAGATTCTGGAAGCAAACAAAAGTACGGCGTATCTGTTGCCGAACAACCTGCAGATAGTCGTCACAACCAGATTCCCGACCGAGGCGGATAGAAAATAGCCGGCGGAGAGCAGACCGAACAGCCAGGACTGGAACTCTGCACCGATGATTCTCTTGAGCTGGGGCTGCCAGAAATTCTCGAGTCCGGACAGGGCAATACCCAAGGCGGCGGTAGAGACCAGCAGAAGCAGCACGACGCGATTCTTCACGCCGTAGGTGATGGAAGCCCCCAGAATGCGGGAGAGCCTGCGAAAACCGGAAACCCCTTCGGTGTCCGTTTCCGGAACGTGGTGGTCCTTGATGGCCAGGAGCGTGAAAATCATCTGGATGACCACGAACAGTGTCATGGCGAGCAGATTGGACGAGTAGATATCCAGGTAGCGGGCTGGCGCCAATAACGGGCCCAGGGTGTCCGGCAGGATGCCTCCAACGATGGATCCCAGGCCCAGGCCCATCGGGATGAAAACGCCGATCACGGCGAGGGCGTGCTGGAGATTGCCGGCCGGATCGATCCTGTTGAACTCATCTACGAACCAGGCGTCCATCGTACCCGACGAAAGCGCCCTGGCGGCGCCCAGAGCGAGAAAGCCGAACAGCACGAAGAGAAAGGCCTGGGCGAACAGCACCACGGTGATGGCGATTGTTTTGACGACAAGCGAAAAGAGGTACACTCGCTTGCGTCCTATATTGTCTGCCAGTCCACCGGTCGGCAGTTCCAGGGCCATGACGGTTCCGGAATAGACGGCCACCGTCAAGCCGATCTGAAACAGATCCAGGCCCTTCTCCAACTGCAGCAGGGCTATCACCGGAACCAGAAGCCCAGTGGCGAACCAGTGCAGCGATTGGTGAGCTGAATAGAGGACGAGCAGCTTCTTGCCTGTCATTTAGCCCATACTATAGCTTCAGAGCCAGGGTTTTACAATTTGCAGTTGCAATCGGCGCACAATTTGTATTATACTAAAAGTATAATACAAATTTCGCCTCTACGGAAGCGTTATTACGAACAATATCGTGACCATAGGGAGTGAAACCCTAGGCAGGAACATGAAACGGTTTATCTTCGATCGCCTTGTAGACAGGGAAAACATCTGCAATTTGCAAAAAGAACAGGATTCCCTCCGCCGGTTGGTTCAGCGGGGAGCCAAGGTCGTTGTCTACGCCCCCCGGAATTACGGCAAGACCTCGCTTGTTAAGAACGTGATCATCGACGATTTCCGGGGGCAGCACAAGCGCTGCTTCGTGTTCTTCGCCGATCTCCTTTCCGTGCACAGATTGGAATCCCTGGCCCTTCGACTGCTAACAGCCTTCGAGCACTCCTTTGCAGAATCCTTTCCCGTGAAGAATCTTCTGGAAAACGCCAGACATTTCCTATCAGCGCTGAGACCCGAGCTGTCGATCAATCCCCTAACGGGGAATCCGGGCCTCACCCTGGGTGTCGCCGAAGATACGACCGGTGAGACGGTTCATTCGATCTTCTACCACATGGGGAAGATCGTGGAGGAAATACCGGCGTTGATCGTTCTGGATGAGTTCCAGGACGTGGCTGGCATCGAGGAGGCGCCGGCGATTTTTCGATCCTGTTTCGAAGTAATCGCCTCGGCCCCGATTGTCGTTCTGGGTTCAAAGCGACACCTCCTGTCCTCGCTGTTTGCCAACCCGGAAGCACCGCTGAACGGTTGGGGCACGGATCTCGAGGTCTCTCCGATTCCCTACGTCGAGTTCCATGCCTATATCCGAGAGCGCTTCCAGCAGACGGGCTTATCGATCTCCATTGAGACCGCCCGCTACCTGCAGGATCTGCTGCAGCGGGTTCCGGAAGCTGTGAACCGCCTCTGCCAGCAGATTGCGGATCTGTACGGTGATCAGGAGGTGGATCAGGGGATCGTGGTCGCCTCTCTGATGCGGCTGTTGGAGAACAGGGAGAGCCGCTATGAGACCTATCTGGGACACTTTTCCGCCAACCAGAGCAGGGTATTGGTGCTACTGGCCAAGCAACAGGTGGTGCCCCACCCCCAGTCCAAGAATTTTCTGGCCGGCGCTTCCTTAAGTGCCCGGGCGGTCGGCCAGATCATCGATCGGCTGATGGACCGGGGCGTGGTGGAAAAAATCGATCCGGGTTATCGGCTCTCCGATCCACTTTTGGCCGCCTATTTGCGTTACTACAGATGAAGGATCTGCCGGATGCGGGACTTGCCGTGGAGGCCGGGGAAAACAGGCTAACCGAGGAGGTGCGAGCCCCGAGAATCTAATCAGCATGGAAAATACGTACAAGCGAAGAAAAATATTCGGGTAGCTGTGTGTTCTGAGTTTCCTGCTGGTGATGAATCCGATCGATATGAAGTATCCGATGATACAAAACCCTGGAGAAGGACAATCGGTATGAGGAGCCGCGCGTTCAAGCCAACGGCACGCCCAGGTTGCCCAGTTCCTCCTTGAGCTTTTCGTACAGGGCCTGATGCTCGGCGGTAGGGCGCAGGGTCTGGAGGTCGTACAGTTCCTCGAAAGCCTGGCCCTTGGGCGCCTGCTCCAGATCCAGCTTGTCTTTGTAGGTGTCGTAGAGCCTGGCCACGATCTCCGCCGCCTGGCTGCGCTTCAGCCCCGAGGCCGCTTGGGAGACCTCGGCGAACAGCCGGGCCATCAGGGGGCTGACGTTGTTGAATCCCAGCGGTTCGGCCGGTCGGGGACCGGTGACATTGCTGCCGCTGGTGACAGCGGTCAGGGCCAGGGCGGAGAACTCCCGGGCGTACTGCTCGCTTCCCGGTCTGCCGGAGGTCGTGTGGCTGGTGGTGGCGATGATACTCGAGTTGCGGGCTACAGCCTGGTTCGCCAGGCCGGCCAGGAACAGGGAGTGCATGTTGGTCTGCTGCTTGAACTTGATGTGCTGCGGCCCGATGTGCACTATCTCTCCGCCCAAAACCACGGCGGCGATGAAGGAGGCAACGGCTACGATCGCTGTTCCCGCGGGTCCGCCGCCGTAGCCCCCGATCAGGGGGGTGAAGGCCATGTAGATCGGACAGCCGTAGGCCAGGTAGTAGGCCAGGCGGGTCATGGTGACGTCATCCACCTGCAGCTCGGAGATCAGCACCATGGCCCGGGGATCGGTGGAGCGCAGGCCCCACTGCTCGTTGGTGCAGGCGATCTCGTTCAGGGCCATGACCGCGTGTCCGGTGATGGGCATGCCCGGCCTGCCGGCCCGGCGTACCGCCTCCCGGGACCACTGGCCGTAGAGCATGGCGGCCCGGCTGGCCAGGGCCGAGGTGGGGCGGATCATCTGGCCGTCCAGTTTTTTCAGGTAGCCGGGAAACAGCAGGCTGTCGATCAGCCGCTCCTGGGCGAAGGCTTCGTTGAGCTTGACGAAGTGCTCTTCGCTGGCATCGGCGTTGAAAGGGCCGCTGAAAACGAAGGGCCTGCGGGGATCTTCGACCTGCCGGTGATAGGCGCGGACCGCGTCCTTGCCCTGGCCCATGGGCAGCTCGGCCGGGGCAAAACGCAGGGCCTCGTCGATCTCTTCGGCGCTCAGCTCGATGATGCGCTTGGAGTTCATGCTGAAGATCCCGCTTGCAAGCAGCAGCTCCCGGGCGGCCTGCCAGCAGCGATCGGCCATCTCATCATCCAGGTTGATCAGGGTCTTTCCGTCCCAGCTGATCTGGTACTTCTTCTCCAGTTTGAGCACATTGGCGGAGACCCGCTTCATGAGGAAGTCGTTGGCCTCGGTCAGGGGCCCGGTTTCTCCCCGCTTGGCGATCTCTTTGAAGTTCATTCTGCCCAGGCCTCCTTCTTGCCGTCCAGAAGCTGCACCGCCTCGTAGGGGCCCCTGGCATAGCCGTCCGCGCCGATCTCCTCGGCCCAGGCCTGGGTGACCGGGGCTCCTCCCACCAGGGCGAAGTACTTTTCCCTCAAGCCCTTGTTGCCCAAGAGCTCGACCACGTCCCTCTGGTAGAGCATGGTCGTGGAGAGCAACGCCGACATGGCGATGATCTGCACATTGCGGCTCTCCGCTGCCTCGATGAAGCGGGAGGCGGGAACCTCCACGCCCAGATCGTGCACGGTGTAGCCGTTTGCCTGGAGCAGGGCGGCCACCACGGTCTTGCCGATGTCGTGGATGTCTCCCTCAACAGTGCCGATCACCACCGTGCCCTTGCTCAGGATCTTGCCGCCTCCGGCGGTGATCGCCTCCTCCAGCACGGCCATGCCCGCTTTCATGGCGTCGGAACCGAGCATCAGCTGGGGCAAAAAGATCTCCATGCGGTCGAAGGCTTCCCCGAGCTTGCGGATCGGTCCGGCGAATCCTTCCTCCACGGCTTCCAGCAGGTCGATTCCCGAATCCACGGCCTGCTGCGCCGCCTCGGTGGAGGCGTCGCTGTCGTAGTTCTCGATTGCTTCCCGCATGGCGGTGAAGATCGCTTGTTTATTGGGTTCGGCGGCCACTGTGCCCCTCCTTGCTGTTGTTCGCTTGCAGGATATCCGCTCTCATAGCTCCCGCCCGAATAGACCAAGGGTGCTGCCCACGCCTTTCTCCCGAGCCAGCTTGTATACCTTATGGCAGAGGCACACATCCTCTATGGCCATCCCGATCGGGCTGAAGAATACCCGCTCTTCCGGGTTCATACGCCCCGGCTGATCCCCACAGACGATCGCGCCCATCTCCAGGATGTCCTCCCTGCGGATCTTGCCCTGCTCGATCATCAGGGCGATCACCGGGGTCTCCCGGTGCAGGACGTGGTCGATTCCGTCCACCACGACCTTGTCCGAGTTGCTCACCACCTCGAACTCCTCCTCCTGATACGAGCCCACAGCGGAGAAGAAGCTTCCCCGCTTCATCCAGCGCTCCTTGACGATCGGCTCATCCGCCACGGTGACCGTAACCACGACGTCCGCCTCCCGTACAGCCTCTTCGGGGCTGTCTACGGCGTGCACGCGCAGCCCCTCTCCACCGAACCGCTCGTTCATATCCCCTGTGAAAGCATCTGCGGTTTCCCGGCGGATGTCGTAAGCCCGCACCTCTTTCAGTTCAGGCAGCACGATCTTCAGGGCCTCCAACTGGGTGCGGGCCTGCACCCCGGCTCCGATCATGGCCACGCTCTTCGAGTCGGGACGAGCCAGGTACTTGGCGCCCACCCCGGTCACCGCTCCGGTGCGCATGGCGCTGAGGAGGGTGCAATCCATGACGGCAAGAGGTATTCCCTTCCAGGCGTGGTTGAGGATGAACAGGCCGGTTCCCCGGGGCAGGCCGTGCTCGACGGGATTCTTGGGGAAGCCGGCGATCCACTTGATGCCAAACACATCGTACTCCCCGCCGACGTAGGCGGGCATGGCATTCCCCCGGCCGCGCTCCCGCTCGCCCAGGTCCAGCACAATTTTATAGGGAAGGTTTACCTGTCCCCGGTGATGAAGACGAAAGGCGTCTTCAACGGCGTCCAGGGCCATGGCCATGCTTACCCCGGTGGCCCGAATATCGCTTTGATTCAGATAGATAAACTCGATGTCCTTCATTCAGTGTCCTTTAGCCTCCCGCTTTTCAACATCCCGAATGATCCGCTCCAGCTCGGCCTCCATGGAGGCCGGCAGGGCTTCGACGGTGTGCTCGGCCAGCAGCTGCTCGACCCGTCCTTGAGCCTGATCGACCATGTTTCTGCTTCCCCCCTGTTCCCAGCGCTCCCGGGTCTGTCTGTTGGCCAGAAGGGGCAGGAAGTGTTCGGCCTGCAGGAACTGCATGGTGTGGCGCTGCTTGAGAAAGTGTCCGCCCGGGCCGACGGTGTGGATCACATCCTTTGCCAGGGTCAGCTCCTCCACCTCTACGCCCCGCAGCACCCGATAGATGCTGTCGATGATCTCACCGTCCAGAACCAGCCCCTCCTTGCTCACCGTCAGGGCTCCCTCCATGGTCCCGGGATAGAATATCTTGTTCACTCCGCCCAGGGCTGCCATGGTGAGCACCAGGGTCTTTTCATAGCCCGCCTGGAAATCCAGGAGCTTGCTGTCCGTGGCCGAGGCGGTGCCCCGGCAGGGAATCCCGTAGGAATGGGCGATCTGGGCACTGGCCACGTTGATCAACCCCATCTCCACCGCGCCGATGGCGATACGCCCAACCCGCATGTCCATGATCGAACCGCAGGTTCCGTACCACACCGGATTGCCCGAATTGGCCAGCTGGATGATGGTAATGCCGCTGATCACGTCGGCGGTCTGCTGTGCCAGAAGCCCCGCCAGGGTAACCGGGGAGGTGGCGCCGGCCTGGGGCTCCGAGGTCACGTCGATGGGCAGCCCGTAGCGGGCGTACTCCAGGGCGCCTTCCACCTGCTCTTTGTCGTGCAGCAGAGGAGCCACGGGATTGTCCGTCGTGAAGGTGTAAGGTTTCTTCCTCAGGGTTTCTTCGCCACCGGCGATCACCGCCACCATGCGCAGGCAGTCCTCGGCCATGATCCGCTCCCGGGAGGTGGCCTTGATCGGCTTGGTGGAGTTGCGGACCGACTCCCGATATCCGTAGACATGGGTTGCCCGGATCGGAACTCCCTCGATCTGGGGCATAATGGCCCCGGAGTGAAGCAGGTGGTAGCAGGGAAGGGCATCGGCCAGTTTTACCAGATCCGCCACATCCTTGAGGGTGGTGCGGTGAGTTTGCCCGCTTCGGGACTCGAAGCAGTTCAAACGGCCGATCATCGGTTCGATGTGCAGAGCCTCCGTGGACACCTCGACATTTGCTTGCGGGTTTCGGGCGTAGATCGTGAAGGAGGAGGGAGCCTGTCGCAGAGCTTCTTCCACGACGGGGGAGGGGATCCTGCAGATCATCGTCTCCATGTCCACCTCTGCCCCGGCCTTGCGGAGCAGCTCCAGGGCCCGGGGTGCTTTGACCTGAACGCCGGTATCCCAAAGGATGGAAAGGGCGGTCCGATGGATTTCGTTGATCTGTTCTTCCGAAAGGACCTTGAGCCGGGGTTGAAAGTTCAAGCCGCTTGCCTCCGTATGTAAAATGGCAGACCCATACTATGGGGAATGGCGAAGTTCTTCAAGAGAGTTCCCGTGGGAAGGGCGTGTAACGTGTTTCTTTGCTGCGCACCGTCGCGGATTCCCGGAGTCGCAATCCTGGAGTCGCGTTTCTCAGGTCGCCTCACAAAAAATAGGGCTGCCCGGCGGGGCAGCCCAATAAACTTTCGGCAGTACGACTCAGGAGTGTAGCCTAGAACAACCCCTGTACTTTTCCCGTCTTGGTGTCCACGTCGATGTTGCGGAAGGCGGGATCCGAGGCGGTACCCGGCATCAGCTTGATCGCCCCGGCTACCGGCACCACGAAGCCGGCACCGCCGTAGACCAGCACGTCCCGCACCGGCAGGGTCCAGCCTTTGGGTCGTCCCTTGATGCTGGGATCGTGGGTCAGGCTGAGGTGGGTTTTCACCATACAGGTTCCGAGTTTGCTCAAGGATGCATCCGCTTCGATTGCCTTGGCCTTGCTCTCCGCCTCCGGAGTGTAGGAGACTCCATCGGCGCCGTACACGTTCTTGGCGATCAGCTCCACCCGCTGGCGCAGAGGCGTATCGTCACTGTAGAGGAAATCCAGCCGCGGCTCGTGCTCGCAGGCCTCCACGACGGTCTGGGCCAGTTCTTTGGCGCCATCTCCGCCCAGCTCCCAATGTTTGCTCACCGCGACCCGGGCGCCGTGGGCCTCTGCCCGCTCGCGGATCAACTCCACCTCCTCAGCGGTATCCGTGTAGAAGTGGTTGATGCACACGACGGGAGAGATTCCGCTCTGTTTTACGGTTTCGATGTGGGCGAGGAGGTTATCCACACCCTTGTCCAGCAGGTCCATGTTCTTTTCCGTATAGGCTTTATCCAAGGGATGTCCCGGAACCACTTTGGGACCTCCGCCGTGCATCTTCAGGGCGCGGATCGTGGCCACGATCACCGAGCAGTGCGGTTTCAGGCCGCTGAAGCGGCACTTCAGATTCCAGAACTTCTCGAAGCCGATATCCGCTCCGAATCCGCTTTCAGTAACATGGTAGTCAGCCAGCTTCAATCCGACCCGGTCGGCGATGATCGAGCTCTGGCCGATGGCGATATTGGCGAACGGTCCGGCGTGAACCAGTACGGGCTGCCCTTCAACGGTCTGCATCAGGTTGGGATTGATCGCTTTGGTCATCAGAGCGGTCATGGCACCGTCCACCTCCAGATCCGCAGTGGTGACCGGTTTGCCCGACTTGTCGTAGGCTACCACGATTTTGCCCATGCGCTGGCGCATGTCCGCCAGATCGCGGGCCACGGCCAGGATTGCCATAATTTCCGAGGAGACGGTGATCTGGAAACCGCTTTTCATCATCAAGCCGTCCATCTTTCCGCCGATGCCGATGACGATCTCTCTCAATGCCTGGGCGCAGAAATCCATCGACCAGCCCATGGCCACGTTGCGGGGATCGATGTTCAGGCGTTTCAGCTTTTTCTTGTCCAGCACATCATCGCCGTAGTTGAACTCATGCTGCAGTCTGCTGGTCAACGCCACCATTGCCAGGTTGTGAGCATTGGTGATCGCGTCGATGTCCCCTGTTAGACCCAGGCTGAAATCCGTCAGGGGGATGCATTGAGCCAACCCGCCCCCGGCAGCGGATCCCTTGATGTTGAAGGTGGGACCTCCGGAGGGCTGGCGGATCGCACCGATGACCTTCTTGCCGATTTTGCCAAGCCCTTCCACCAGCCCCATCGAGGTTGTGGTTTTTCCTTCTCCCAGAGGAGTAGGGGTGATTGCAGTCACTTCGATGTATTTTCCATCGGGCCTGTCCTTCAATCGATTCAAGATGCTCATGTAGTCGATTTTTGCCACGTAGTGTCCGTACGGAAGGAGCTCCATCTTTTCCAGCTGCATCTCTTCGGCCAGCTGGTACACCGTTTTCATCTGCTCTTCCGCAGCTTCGGCGATCTCCCAGTCCTTCATTTTTGTGGGATCCAGTTTTGCCATAATTTCCTCCACGGTATATGAGATTTGCAAAAAGTAGGACCAGAATAGAGACTGCAGAACGCTCTGTCAAGTTTTATGTGAATAGTTTCGCGGTATTAGGCGGAGTTTACGCGGTACTGTTTGGGCGTTACCCCGGCGTAGCGGCGAAAAACTTTCGTGAAATAGCTCTGATCATTGAATCCGCAATCCAGAGCGATCTGATTGATGTTGAGGTTGGTTTCGTCCATCAAAGCACAGGCCTTCTCCACGCGGAAATGATTCAATAGATCTGTAAAGGTAT
>Ga0272441_10011623_pt1 | contig 13027 bp, 9 predicted proteins | sample SSMProp6N_FD_193582 | JGI IMG/M metagenome (GOLD analysis project Ga0272441, IMG submission 193582) | Marine sediment archaeal communities from Little Sippewissett salt marsh, Falmouth, MA, United States - SSM-Prop-6N | ecosystem: Environmental > Aquatic > Marine > Wetlands > Sediment ...
TAGCATACCGGGCGAGCGGGCGCCGTAGACAACGTCGATGCTTCCGAATTTGGACCTGTTGGCCGGATCCAGCATATAGACAATGGAGGAGCGGAGGGTGGTGAAAGCAAATCCGCCACCCACGATAAGAATGTTTTTCCCTTCCAGAAGGTCCCATGGATACCAGTTTCCCAAAGGTCCCCGCAGCCCCATAATGTCTCCCACTTTCATGTTGTGAAGATGTGTGGTGACGACGCCCGCCCGGTTGACGGTGAATGTTACAAACCCTTTTTCTACGGGTGACGAGGCGATGCCGATGGGGATTTCCCCTTTGCCCGGTATGGAGAGTTCTCCAAATTGACCTGCCTTATAGGCGAATTTCTCTTCGTCACCTTCGTTGAGGAAGACCAACGTGAACGTTTTCAAACTCTTGTCTTCAGCTTCGACGGTGATTTCGTCAATGCGGACCGGATAGGGTAAATACGGATTTTCCACGTGTTCCTCCCTCGATTATTCTTGCGTCGTGCAGGCGTCTGCAGGATTGAAGCTGTTCATCATTTCACACACACGGCGGATGTCGATATTCACCGGACATTGGCGGACGCAACGGCCGCACCCCACACACATGATACCCGCTTGGTACTTGTCCACGAAATATTTAAGCTTGTGCATGAAGCGTTGCCGGACACGTTGGGTTTTCGTATTACGGGGATTGTGTCCTGTCGTGTGAACAGTAAAAATGGGGAACATGCAGCTGTCCCAGTTTTTTGTTCGAACACCATCCGTACCGTGAACTTCATCCTGAATGTCGAAGCACCAGCAGGTGGGGCAGGAGAATGTGCAGGTCCCACAGTTCAGGCAGGCAAAGGCGATATCATCCCAAAAAGAGGCACCATGAAGGTCAAGCAGTTCGGTGCCTGCCAGGTTTTCGGTGTTGACAGACGAGGCAATGCGGGCCTCAGCGGCCTCTTTACCTGCCACGAAAGCTTCGGCCTCTTCTGGCGTGCTCCGGTTCCAACCGGCTATGTCTGCAAAGGCCTTACCCTTTGGCGTTAGGATTTTGGCAAGGAAATCCTCGTCGCGCTGCATGACCAAAATATCCAACCCTTCTGCATTGTAGGGCCCGCAACCGGCCGTTGTGCAGAAACAGGTGGAAAGAGGCGTGTCACAGGCGAAACCGATAAAGGTCGTTGCCTCATAGGGCCTTACCCAATAGGGATCTTTAAGTTGAGGTGTGTCAAAGTTCAATTTGACCAGTTGGATCGCTTTGGCATCGCAGGGACGAATACCCACGACGGCCCGCTGCGTATAGTCTTTTGCCACCTCTTTCATGATGTGGTGATCTTCCCGCTTTTCATCCAGGGAATATTCAAGCATCTCTTCCGATTGGGGAAACAGCAGTGCTTTTGGTGAGAGACGGGTGTTGACCATATTGAGATCTGGGGATTCACCTTTTTCCAGTTCTTCGAACTGGTGGTACTCTTTTTTCTTCACCGGTCCGAAAAGCCTGTAGGAGTCGGCGGCTGCCGCCAATCCCCCAGCCCATTCTTCCTTGTTGATTGTAACGAGCGTCATAGCGTTACCCTTTTTTCATCTATTTTATAAAGGTTCCCGGATCGTTGACCTGGTAGACATCCAGGGCCGGACGCTGGTCCAAAGAGAGGCCGGCTTCCCAGCCGAATTGTTCCTGGCAGTCTTTTTCAAGTTTTCTGGTAAGCAGTCGCATATTGATGCCAACCGGGCATGCGCGCTCGCAGGCGCCGCAGTCCGTACATCGGCCTGCGCAGTGATAGGCCCGCAAAAAATGGAACGTTCGTACATCAATGGGGTCCTGGCCCTTGCCAACCCATTGAGGCTTGGATTCGTCCACGAAGCAGGTGGGGCAGTAGCACAGCGGACAAGCATTTCGACAGGCATAACAGCGAATGCAGGGTGAGAGCAGGTCCTCGAAAAATTGCCACTTCTCTTCGTTGTCCATATCCTCAATTTTACGAATGTCCGCATACCGGTCGATGTCCGTTTGTTCGGCCACCGGTTCGGCCACCATCTCATCATGAATGACCGGATTGCGATGAAAGCACAAGGCGCAGTTTTGCTGAAGGACCTCTTTTTTGTCGAAGAGAGTTTCCGCGTCGGCCGTTTTTACTTTCACAGTGGAGTCGGTTTCTGAAACCTCCAGGATTTCACCCTCCACCATGGCGGCAATTTTGCGTTTGTCGATCATTCCGGTGCAAGGAACGCCGATAATGTGAACCTGGTCACGTTTGATTTTGTTTTCGATGATGTGATTCACGATATTGCGCGAGTCGCAGCCTTTGGCGAAAACAGCAATTTTTTCTTTCCTGTTGGTCAGGTAGTTCGCCAGATTGATGCCGCAGTTGCTGTCCCAGATCAATGATGGAATATCATCGGCGTTGGTGACAAAGCAGGGCTCATTCATCATCGGCATGCTGCCTTTGCGGAAACCGATGACCATTTCCACGGTGCAGTCTTTGAGAAGGCGACCGGCAATGTCCTGCATTTTTTCGGTGTATCCAATCATATTACGCTACCTTCGCCTGTTGTTTCACAAAATGTGTGTTGGGTCCCAGGGCGCGAACCGCTTCTGTTACCTGCGTGACGACATCGATAAATTTTGTGGCTTCTGCCGAAGACACCCAGGACATGTGCAGACGATCGCGTTCGACACCCATCAATTCCATCAGGTTGGTAAAAAGGGTGAATTTTCTCCGTGCGTAGTAATTACCTTCCAGGTAATGGCAGTCTCCGGGATGTCACCCCGAAACCCAAACGCCGTCGGCACCGTTTCGGAGAGCTGCCAAGGCGAACTTCGGGCTCATGCGGCCCGTGCAGGGGATGCGGATAACCCGTATGTTGGGTGGATATTGCATCCTGCTGACACCGGCAAGGTCCGCAGCGCCATAACTGCACCAATTGCACAGGAAGGCTACAATTTTTGGTTCCCATTCAGACATAGATTAACTCCTTTATTGGGGGCCGGCCGATCGGATCAACAACGCCCTGCGCTGGATCGCCACCGGTCCGGTTCATTAAATAGCATCCAACATGGCAAAGATCTGATTGTTGTCAAATCCGTTCAAATGGATCGCGCCGGATCGACAGGAGGCCACGCAAAGACCGCACCCTTTGCAAAGGGCGGCATTGATCGTCGCCTTTCCGGCAAACATCCGTGCATCCTCGTCAATGAAACCCGGCGCCGAATACGGGCAAATGGATACGCACACGCCGCAGCTAGAACACATCTGCGGATCAACGGATGCAACTTCTCCGCTGGTAAAAATGTTTTCTTGGGCAAGCAAGGTGACGGCTCTTGCCGCTGCGGCTTTACCCTGGGAGATCGATTCATCGATGGATTTCGGGTAGTGGGCCAGTCCGCAAAGGAAAACACCGTCCGTGGCAAATTCAGAGGGGCCCAGCTTTGCATGCTTTTCCACGAAAAACCCGTCGTCATTGAGCGGGATCTTGAAAAATTGGGCGAGTTGTTCGTCGGCATAGGGCACGATAGCCGAAGCCAGGGTCAAAAGATCCGTTGTAATCTCCATGGGCAAGCCGAGAATGTGGTCCGTTACGCGAACAGCCAGGCGTTCACCGTCCTTGATGACCTGGGGCTTGTTTTCCAGATCGTAACGGATAAAAATCACGCCGGCTTCACGTGCTTGCTGATACAATGTCTCCCTCTCCCCATAGGTTCGAATATCCCTATTGAGGATATAGACATTGGCATCAGGGTTGCGCTCCTTGATGGCCAGTGCGCTTTCAATCGAATGGGTACAACAGACCCTCGAACAATAGGGACGCTGAGGTTCCCTGGAGCCCACGCACTGGATAAACACAGCCGACGTCAAACCGTCCAAGTCGGCATCGTTGGAGAGCATTTTACGGTCCAGCTCGAGGCTAGTGAGAATCCGTTCATCTTCACCGTACAGGTATTCGTTCGGCGTCAGTTCGCTGGCGCCGGTGGCGATCACGGTGACACCATGCTCGATCTCACTTTTTTCATCTCCTTCGGCCAGAATCGTTTTGAAGTTTCCAACGAAACCATCTACGGACTTCAATTCTGTATTGAGGTGCACGGTCAGGCCTTTTTCAGCATTGACCTGGGAAACCAATTCGGACAGATTTGCCTGGATGTCCTCTCCTTTCCATGTCCGATAGAGGCTGCCGGCCATTCCGCCAAGTTGGCCCGTACGTTCCACCAGATGGGTCGCATATCCCTGGCGTGCGAGGCTCAATGCCGATGTCATGCCGGCAATGCCACCTCCAATGACCAGGGTTGCCTGGCCGACGGTAAGCTGGTTTTCCGGCAGCGGCTGTTTCAAAACAACATTCTGAATGGACATTCTCACCAGGTCTTTGGCCTTTTGGGTCGCGATGTCGGGATTGTTTTTGTGTACCCAGGAATCTTGGTTGCGGATGTTTACCATTTCAAACAAGTATTTGTTGAGACCGGCGTTGATCAGTGTCTCCTGAAAAAGAGGCTCGTGGGTTTTTGGCGTACAGGCTGCCACAACCACCCGGTTGAGCTGCTTTTCCTTGATGATCTGGGTCATGTTGTCCTGGGTGTCCTGGGAGCAGGAGTACATGTTGTCGGTCGCATATTCAACGTATGGCAGCGTCGCAGCGTAATCACGAACAGCAGGGACATCCACAACGCCACTGATATTGATTCCACAATTACAGACAAACACGCCCACACGGGGACGGTCCCCGATGACATTGACTTCGGGGATCACCTCGGCGGTCCGCGTCTGGGTGTTTCTTGCCTCCCGGAGAAGTTCTCCAGCCGCGGCCGCTGAAGCGCTGGCATCCACAACCGCCGTTGGAATGTCCTTCGGTCCCTGGAAAGCGCCGCAGACATAGACCCCAGAACGGCTTGTGGAAACAGGGGCAAACGTGTCTGTTTTACAAAAATTCCCCTCCGTGAGATCAATATCCATGGATTCGGCCATGGCCACCACTTCGGGTGGCGTTTCAAGGCCGACGGAAAGAACGATCAGATCGAACGCTTCTTTTTGCATTTCACCGTTTTCGTTTACATAACGGATGGATAGATCATCGCTGCCCGGAACTGCATCGATGGTATGCACCTTGGAACAAATGAAGCGAATACCCTGTGCCTTTGCCCCTTCGTAGTAGCGTTCGAAATCTTTTCCATAGGTTCGCATGTCCATGAAGAAGATCGCGCAATCCAGGTCCTCTCCCGCATGTTCCTTGGCAATGACCGCTTCTTTGATGGCGTACATGCAGCAGACCGATGAGCAGTATTTGTTTTCGCAACGGTTCTGGTCCCGTGAGCCCACGCATTGAAACCACGCGATTTTCTGCGGTTCCTTGTGATCGGATGGACGCGTTACGTGACCCTCGCTGGGGCCGGAAGCAGAGAGCAATCGTTCGAACTGCATAGAGGTGATTACATTGGGATGGTGGCCAAACCCGTAAAAATCGAGTTTAGACGGGTCATAGGGGGTAAACCCCGGAGCAAGAATCACCGAGCCGACGTTGAGATCCAAAAGTTCGCGTTGTTCTTTATGGGTTTCCAACGTGACGGCGCCGGCGCCGCAGGCATTCACGCACTGATAACATTCGCAGCAGTAGCCGCAGTTCAGGCAGCGATGCGCTTCGGCTTGTCCGGTTTGCTCGGTAAACCCCAACTCGACTTCGTTGAAATTGCCTTTCCGGGCTTCAGGTTCTAGTTCGCGAGCCTTGGCGCGCGACATAACGGGTTCGTCTTCGGGAATCGGCCGATAAACGGGATCCGGTTGTTCGATCGGTTCTCGGCCAGCGGCCATGTCGGCACCATCTAAGTAGCGCGCGATGGACTCTGCAGCTTCCTTTCCCGCGGCAATGGCACCAATGGCCACCCAGGGTCCGGTCTGTAAATCGCCACCGGCAAATACACCTTCTCTGCCTGTCGCATAGGTGATGGGGTCCACCTCGGTTGTGCTCCAGCGGGTGAACTCCAGCCCGTCAACGTCTTCGATGGAGGAGAGGTCGGGACGCTGGCCGATGGCCGGGATCAATTGATCGATATCCAAATCATATTCGCTTCCCGGAACGGGAACAGGGCGGCGGCGTCCGGAAGAGTCCGGTTCGCCCAATTCCATTCGGATGCAGCGCAAACCCGTCACCTTGCCGTCCCTCACCAGAACTTCCTGGGGCGCCGCCAGGTAGGTCAGCGATACACCTTCGGTTTCTGCCGCCTGAATTTCCTCTTCCCAGGCGGGCATTTCCGTACGGGTGCGGCGGTAGATGATCTGTACGCTTTCGGCACCCAGTCTGACGGCAGACCGCGCAACATCGATGGCTACGTTGCCGCCACCGACGATGGCGACATGTCGGCCCACAGGTGCGCTGCCCGACAGGTTGACCTCCCTGAGAAAATCGACGCCTTGGCGTATACCTTGCGCCTGCTCTCCCGGGATGCCCAGCGTGATGCCTTTGTGTGCTCCCAATGCGAGATAGACGGCCTTGTAACCTTGGTCGAAGAGATCGTCTACGGTCAACTCTTCCCCGAGGGGAGCGTTGGTCTTGAGTTCCACGCCCATGTTGGTGATGAGCTCAATTTCATTGTCGAGGACTTCGGGGGGCAACCGATGGTCAGGAATTCCCACGCGCAGCATGCCACCTGCCTGGGGCAGGGCTTCGAAAATAGTGGAGAGAATTCCTTTGCGTGCCAGTTGATAGGCCGCTGAGAGGCCCGCTGGACCAGAGCCGATAATGGCAACCCGTTCTTCCCGGGGTTCGGCTTTGGGGACGTCTATTTCCCGAGGGTCGAATTGATCGGCAGCAAGCCGTTTCAGATCGCGAATCGCTACAGGCTCATCGACCTTACATCGGCGACAGGCGTCTTCGCAGCCGTGGGGGCAAATGCGGCCCAAGACACCCGGCAGGGGAAGATCTTCCATGATGATCGTAAGGGCCTCTTCGTACTTGCCCTCGCCAACCATCTGGACATAGCCCTGAACGTTAAGGCCCGCAGGACAGGCCAGACGGCAGGGGGCCTTGTCAACTTTTTGAATGGCAAAAGCACCGGGGATTGCCTGGGCGTAACGCTTGTATGTCGCCTTGCGTTCGCTCATCCCCTGGTTGTATTCATCCGGCAGCGCCACAGGGCAGACTTCGGCACAGTCTCCGCAGGAGGTACATTTTGCCGGGTCGATATAGCGTGGGCCTTTGTCGATGGTGACGGTGAAGTTGCCTTCGGTTCCCTGAATCCCTTTGACTTCCGCACACGTGATCAGGTTGATGTTTAGATGCCGGCCGAACTCGACCAGTTTCGGGGAGATAATTCACATGGCGCAGTCATTGGTGGGGAACGTCTTGTCCAACTCGCTCATCACCCCGCCGATGGCCGGGGATTTTTCGACTACATGGACAAGATATCCCGAATCGGCCAGATCCAACGCAGCCTGCATACCGGAAATACCGCCACCGACAACCAGAACGGAACCAATTGCATCCTTTGTCATTGTTAATTCTCCTGATCTATCTTGAAGCAAATGATATTCAAACATCCAATATCTATATTCGATTGAAATAATAATAGGAGGTTACGTCCGATTTTTCCAAGGTGTCTACGTATCTGCAGCCAGCGTTTTTGTCAATAGAATTCGGCTCCTCATCAAGGGTGCACTCCCTCTTTTTGCGCATAAGAGCTAAAAATAAAGCCTCTCAACCCAAAGAGTTTTTTTTTGATGACGAAAATCCTATTCCCGTGTTACCGTCGCAGGATCTGCATGAAACCGCAGAGCCGGTTTTACCTCATTGAGTGACAGGACCCGCGATAGATGGAAAAAGATACCGCTTCAGTCGTAAACATTGCCTTGATCGGTGGTGGCACTTACTGCAGAGATGTACTGCAGCAGACCACCGTTGACTTTTTGCAGGACCAGGTCAACTCGACGATTGTCGCCGTCGCCGAACCGGATGATTTGGCACCCGGTGCGGCTCTGGCCAGAAGGCAGGGCCTGGACGTCGTCTCCGATTTCCGACAACTATACGATTCCGAACACAATGTTCACCTTTTCATTCTTTTGGATCCGGATCCGGGGCTGTTGCATCAAATCTTGAAATCCAAACCAGAGCATTTGCGTGTCCTCGCCTACCAGGCCTTCGATCTTTTCTGGAAAGCCTCCAAGTCCAGAGAAACGATTCTCAAGCAAAGGACCCAAGAACTGCGGACCGTTTTCAACGGTATTCAGGACCTGATCCTGGTGATCACACCGGATCAGGTGATCCTTGATGCAAATGACGCATTTTTGCGTCAGATGGGGTATCATCGCTGGGAGGTCGTGGGGAAAAAGTGTTTCGAAGTTTACCACCAGACCAATCAGTCTTGCTACGGCGAAGAGAGCGGCTGCCCGCTCAATTCCGTCATCCGAAACCGGGAAGCGGCAAACTCCATTCGCACTCGCACAGACCCTTTCGGAAAAACCCACTATATGGAAGTTTCGATCTACCCGGTTTGGGAAAAGAGCGGTAAAATATCCCGGTTTCTTGAGATCAGTCACGATTTTACGCAAAGAAAAAGACAGGAGGAGGAAAACCGTCGACGGCTGGAATTGATGGTAGAGGAGAGAACCCGTGAGTTGCAGGAGACCCACGCCAAACTTCTTCACAACGACAAAATGGCCTCATTGGGAAAGCTGGCTGCATCTGTTGTTCACGAGATCAACAACCCGATCGCCGGCATATTGAACCTGGTTCTGCTGATCAAACGGATACTCAAAGAGGAGCAAAGCGGCGACCGAGAAAGAGCATCGTTTGACCGTTATCTGACGCTGATGGAAACCGAAACCCGCCGGATCAGTCGAATCGTTTCCAACCTGTTGACCTTTTCACGCCAATCCCAAATGGAATTGGGGACACAGGATGTGAACCGGCTCCTTGATCGAACCTTGCTTCTCAACGACAATTTGCTAAAAATTCACAATGTGCAGGTGAAAATGAACCTCGATCCAGATCTGCCGATGGTCGTTGGCTCCGCTGACCAATTGCAGCAGGTCTTTATGAATATGGTGTCAAATGCTGCCGAGGCCATGGAAGGAAAGGACAACGGAACCTTGTCTATTGAGACGTGGAGCGGCGGTGATGAAGGACCGGTGTATGTTTCATTTTCCGATACAGGTGCCGGTATTTCATCGGAGGGGTTGGGCAAACTGTTCGATCCGTTTTACACCACGAAAAAAAAGGGCAAAGGCGTCGGGCTTGGGTTGAGCGTCGTCTACGGTATTATCAAGGCCCACAAGGGCAGCATTTCCGTTGACTCCCTTCCGGGCGAAGGTGCGAGGTTCATTATTCGTTTGCCCTTGTCACCGGAAACTCGAGGAACAGATCCGGAGAGACAGGAAAACAACTGTATGGAGTCCATAAATGGGACACCCATTGGCAGACATGTGGAGGAACGATGAGCAAAACCCGAATTATGGTTGTTGATGATGAACTGATTATTCGGGAATCATTGGCAGCTTGGCTGGAGCGTGACGGGCACCACGTCGAGATGGCCGGAAGTGGCGAAGAAGCCATGGAAAAACTCGCCGCGACCCACTATGACATCCTGCTGGTGGATATCAAAATGGAGGGAATGAGCGGCCTTGATGTGCTTAGAGCGGCCAAAGAGAAAGATCAGGATTTGGCCGTTGTGATGATCACTGCCTATGGATCGATAACCACAGCCATCGACGCAATGAAACACGGGGCAACGGAGTACCTGTTAAAGCCTTTCGACCCGGAAGAGATCGGCATGCTGATTGAAAAAATCGTTGCCCAGCAGGCCCGGGAAAAAGAAAATTTATATCTGCGCGAGGAGGTGAGGGCCAGAACCCGTTTTGAAAGCATGATCGGACAGTCTCCTGCCATGCAGGAGATTTTCGACCTGATCAATGATGTGGCGCCGATGGATTCTACGGTGTTGATTACCGGTGAGACGGGGACCGGCAAGGGGTTGGCCGCCAAAGCGATTCACACGTGCAGCCAACGATCTCAAGGGCCTTTCGTTGCCGTTAACTGCGGTGCTATTCCGGAACATTTGATGGAAAGCGAATTGTTTGGTCACCAGAAAGGCGCTTTCACGGATGCCCGGGAAACCAAAAAGGGAAGATTGGAGCTGGCCAACGGTGGGACGTTGTTCTTAGACGAGATCGGCGAAATCGGCATGCGCATGCAGATCGATTTGCTGCGCGTCCTCGAGGACAGGGTTTTTTATCGTGTTGGCGGAACACAACCTTTAGAGGCGGATTTCAGGGTCATCGCGGCCACCAACAGAGACCTGAAAAAAGCCATTGAAGACGGCGTGTTCAGAGAAGATCTCTTCTACCGGCTCAACGTCATCGCCTTCGCAATGCCACCGCTGCGCAATCGCAAAGAAGATATCCCGCTTCTTTGCGACCACTTCCTGCGTCGTTACTCGCAAGAGACGAATAAACCCATTCGAAAGACCACAAGAGAGGCTATGGACGAAATGATGGTCTACGACTGGCCGGGGAACATCCGTGAACTGGAAAATGCCATTGAAAGGGCCGTCGTCGTCGGGAAAGGCACCCAATTAAGCTTAGAGGACCTTCCCATTATCTGTTCTCCGGAAAAAGCCAAACCCCAAGATCATAGCCTCAAGGAGATTGAGAAACACCACATCCGACAAGTGCTGGCGGAGAACCAGTGGAACATATCGGTGTGTGCCAAGATCCTTGGTATTGACCGTTCAACGCTATACAGCAAGATCAAGCGCTATCAGCTGCAGAGTCCGTCTTGACAAGTTTCTTCAACGGAACGATTCTAATTGCCCCTATCGGTGACTTCGACGCAGATCTTCTTCAGACATTGGAAAAAATGGTTCGGGAGACATTCGGGTTGCCCTGCCGAATTGAACCGCTTCTTGATGACATACATTTTGCCTGGAATGCGGAACGCGACCAATATCACTCTACGGTGATTTTGGGCAAACTAACCGAGGCACTTCCTCAAGATGCTTACAAAATTATCGCTTTAACCCATGAGGACCTTTTCATTCCGATTCTTACCCATGTATACGGCGAGGCTGAATTGGGGGGCGTCAGCTGCATCGTGTCTACCTTTCGCCTTTCCAGTGACATTTCACCGACAAGTCGCCGGGATCTCTACCTGGACCGCATCTACAAAGAGAGCGCACATGAACTGGGACACACGTTTGATTTGCGGCATTGCAAAGACCCGCAGTGTCTCATGCACTATTGCCGAAGGATAAGCGATGTGGATGGAAAGATGAATCATTTCTGCCGGTACTGCAAGGTGATGTTGGAAGACGAGTTGAAAAGAGCGGGTTCGTGACAAACCCGTTATCCGTCTTAAACGAATCCTTCGTCCCTTCGGCCTACACGGTCTACGCCTGATTCGTCAGGATTCAAAAGTATCGGTTTAGGGTTTGTTACGAACACCTTCCGTCTCTACTGTTGCCAATTCACTTTTTCAGAAATTTGTTGGCCAACCGATTCCAACAAGCCGAAGGCAGTTTTCCGAGGATGTCGTCTGACAAGTTGCCGCCGTCCGTTGCCATGGGACCCAATTCGGTTTCGATCTCTCGGTAAAGGTCTTCTATCTCGGCATCCATGAAATCGGTTGCCTCGGAACCCATTTGGAGGTTGCGCAGGTCGTCCCGTAGATTTGTCGGTTTCACCATCAACAGCCAGCCGTTTCCGTAAGGGTCGGCGGCTGGGGTTTCTGGGTGATTTCGAACGTCTGGGTTAAAGGCCGTGACAACACCACTGACCGGTGACATCAGATCCGCATTCAGGCTTCCGCGCTGCATACGGATGTCGCCACTATCCCGTCGAACCGTTTTTCCCATGAGGGGGAGTTCGATCTTGTCCATAGGGCCCAGAAGGCGGGCAGCAAAGGCGTCGAGTCCGATCCGAACTTGTCCGCCGGAGGCCATTCCCACCCAGGTATGCCCTTCGTGCAGGTACACACCTTGCGGAATTTTTATTCCTTGCACACTTTGCATTTTTACCGGTTTGAGAACGGCGTGGACCATATATTGGTCTTGGAAGTACTGATCAAATTCACAGTTGCTGCAAAGGTAATCGTTTGTACAAGATCGAAAACCGATTCGTTTTTTCATATGGTGCAGACAAGGGCGCCGATGCGCCGGTCGTTCTTTCAGCTTGTCCGCCCAATAAACGATTTTTCCCTTTCGCCCGGGAGCTGGATTTCCGTTTGCAATGAGCTCCCTGTTTTTTTCTGCCAATTGCCGCAGGGCCCTGTCGAAACGGCAGCCGGTACAATCGTAGTTCCTGCGGCAAGCTTTGTTTTTAACCACCCCGGCCTGCATCCATATGCAGGAACCGGCAGGCGGTGTGTGCGATTGATTTGCCATTGCTTTAGTCCGTTTTCAGAAAGGTCTGGGTTAATTTTCTCCAATCCAATCCGGGAAGATTACCGTAAATATCCGGTCCGAAGGTACCTCCATCCGCTGCCAGCGGTCCGGCGACTTCGGTGACCATCTCTTCCAGCACATCCACTTCACCGCTGATCCAATTGACACTTTCCGTATCACCGATCAGTTTTTTGGCTGCCGCTTTTATGTCAGGGGTGCGAACCAAAAACAGCCATCCGTCACCGTACGGTTCGCGGTTGGCCAGGCCAGGATCTTCCATTACGCGTGCGTTGACCTCTGTGATCACACCGTTGATGGGCGCTCTTACATCGGCGAGGTTGTCACGACGTTTCAATCCCCACCCGATTTCACCGTGGTTGAGCTCTTTTCCCATAAGAGGGAGTTCGAAGCCATCAGCCTGGCCGAACACCTTCAGTGAAAAATCATCCAGGCCAATCCGCATGAAACCGCCACTTTCAATGCGGGCCCAGGTATGACCGTTGTGGAAATGGTAATGACGGGGTACGTCAAAGCCTTTGACGGTCGTCATCCAGGTCGGGTCGCTTTTTGTCTTGGCGCTGAGGATGTCTTCGAAATACTGGTCAAAATCACATTTTTCGCAACGAAAATCATACGCACAGGCGCGGTGGGAAATCCGTTGCGTCAAGGTGTGACGGC
>Ga0272441_10011624_pt1 | contig 13026 bp, 8 predicted proteins | sample SSMProp6N_FD_193582 | JGI IMG/M metagenome (GOLD analysis project Ga0272441, IMG submission 193582) | Marine sediment archaeal communities from Little Sippewissett salt marsh, Falmouth, MA, United States - SSM-Prop-6N | ecosystem: Environmental > Aquatic > Marine > Wetlands > Sediment ...
CAAGCTGTGCTCGGTGGCTGTTGAGTCATCCCACCGTCCCCCGCCATACGGCTTGACCAGCACCAGGGCCTTTGTGAAATCGCGGGCAAACACCTTCCAGTCCGAGAACGCCCCCTCAAAAAGCCGGATGTCATCAAACCAGGCGACGCCGGTCGCGCCGTACATGCGGAAATTGATGCGCCCCGTGGGGTCATCCGCCGTGCGAAAGCCCATTGAGTACTCCCGCCAGTCCGTGGCGCCGGTCACCGTGACCATGCCACCCCCCGTAGCGCCCTCGAACTCGTACGGGTACACCTGCGCGCCGGGGCTGCCAACCACATCCTGCGTCTTGATGTGGCACACGAGGGTATAGCTTGTGTTCGCCTTCAGGGTCACGTAGTTGCGGCTGAAGTTGTTGATCCGTGTCGTGTCGCTGTCGATGCGGGCCGAGTACCGCCCGCTGTGCTTCACTGTTTCATCGAGCTCGACCGGCTCGACCACATCCCATTCATCCGGGTTTAGGTCGCCGTCGTCATCGGTCTCGAACTCACCGTTTGGCAGCAGATTGGGTCCGGTGGCCCGGCGCTCCGCTTCGGCCTGCGCGAAAAGCCGGTAGGGCCCCGTTGGGATCCCGATGTCCACCGCGGCCACCGGGGGCCAAAGCTCCTGAACCCCGGCATATGGGTGACGCCCATAGGCGTAGTACGTATGGTCGCCATGCACCAGGTAGTAACTTGCCAGGCCGAGGATCACGTCTCGGCTATGCTCGATGGGCGCCTTCTCGCCGAACTCGGACAGCTTCTCGTGGAAGATCGGGTTGTACTGAATCATCTGGATCTTGCCCCGGGCGTCCATGTGGGCGGTCTGCTCCAGTACGCGCTCATACTGTGCCACGGGGGTAACCGCCTTCAGCCATCCCTCAGATTGCAGGCCATCGATGACGAAGGGCCTGCCGTGCCAACCATTGGCGGTGATGGGCGCATCCGGCAGGGCCGCCTTGATCCTGGCAAGCATTGTCTGCATGGCGTGCAGCCACTGATGGGGGGCCTCGGGCGGTCGCGGGAACTCCAGCACCTGTGCGGAGCGACCCGCGGCGGGTACATCCGGGGGCATAGTGTCGACGTACAGGCCGTCAAACCCCTCGGCCTGGGCGGGGCAGTACACCTGCGCCACGAACTGCTGATAGCCACGGTGCCCCACGTTCATCACGAAGTCGTCCCGCGGCGGTCCCCAGTAGTAGATTGGGATTCGCGCCTGGCTCTTGCGCCGAGCCGTCGCCCCGGGGTTCACAAGGTCCGCCGCCTCCGCCTCGTCCACTACCCCATCCCCATCCCGGTCGTTAGACGGGTCCCAGCCCGGAACGAGGCGCGTCTCGCGGGGGTTCGAGGCCCGCTCCGCGCCCACGTGCAGCGTCACCTGCGTATCCGCACTGAAGTGGCAGAACATGTCCTCGACAATGCCGCTGTCTGTAAGGCCTTCCTCAACGCAGAACTGCTCCAGTGCTTCGGCCTTGGGGGAGGGGATGACCATCGTCGCCAGCAGGGAGTATCGCAAGGCAAGGATGTCGGGGCGCACCTGGTTGGGCTCAGCGCGGAAGCTCAAGTCGAGGTTGGCCGCGGCGAACTCGGCGCTGCCCCCAAAGTTCATGAAAGTGCGGATATGAGGGCGCACCATGGGCCTGGGGCGCCGCTCGTAGGTGAACCGCAAACGCTCCGACCACGGTGAGGGGCCGTCGGCATCCCACACTCGCACCCGCCACCAGTAGGCCTGTTGCTCAACCAGTGCCGGGCCCGCGTATTCCACAGCGGGTACCGGTGTGTTGAGCTCGCCCGAGTCCCAGGTCTGCTGCTCACCCGTCCCCACGACCACCTGGCAGGCCGTCTGTGCGCCGCACTGCCAGTACATCTCAGGACATGGGTCGGAGATCACGGTGTCCGCGCCGTGCCACTCGGTGAGCATGCCATCCGGGGCCTGGGCCGGCGCCGCGCAAACCACCGCACCACTTGCCAGCAATGCCACGACCAGCCATGCAGCCATCTAGGTCGCCCCCTATGGCGCGCCGGCAGGTTCTATTCATCCAGCACGCGCGTGACCAGCGTCGATACCGTCTCCGCGAACCCCAAGCGCTTCTCGACGTACACGCCATCATACTCAATGATCTTCATCAGGTCTTCCGCGGTCTCCGAGTGACCGCTGACGACGATCACCTTGGTGTGCTCCCACAGGGGGTTGTTCTTGATGGCCTTGAGTACCTGCCAGCCATCCACCTCAGGCATCATGATGTCCAGGATGACCACGTCGAAGGATTCCTTGGCCACGACGCACGTGCACATCTTCTCCAATGCGATGCGCCCATTGGCGGCCGTCTCGGCCTCGATACCCTCGAGGGACAAAGCGGCGGAGACCATCTCGCGGGCCCCCGGATCGTCATCAACTACGAGAACGCGTGGTATGTCCATCGCCTCCGTGTGAATACCGGTCCCCAGCGCCTCTGCGGGTTTTGAGGCGCCCTGTCCGGCGCAATACGCCGGTCACATCTTCAGCGGCCCCGGGCGGCCTCGGCCATGGCACGCTGTTTGCGGCGTTCGTAGTCGCGCTCGGCAATCGCCTCACGCTTGTCGTACTGGCGCTTGCCTCGGCACAGGCCGATCTGCACCTTGGCATACCCCCGCTTGTTGAAGTACACCTTCAGGGGAATGAGCGTATAGCCCTTCTCCCTGACGCCTCGTTCGAGGCGGCGGATCTCCCTGCGACTCAGAAGCAGCTTCCTGTCTCGTGTCGGGTCCGGGTTCTCACGGGCAGGCTCGTAGGGTGAGATGCGCACGCCGTGCAGCCACACCTCGCCCCTATTGATGGCGGCGTAGCCCTCCCTGATGCTCACATTGTGGGCGCGCAGTGACTTGACCTCCGACCCCTGCAAGGCCAGCCCGGCCTCGATCTGGTCCTCGACGAAGTAGTCGTGCCATGCGCGGCGGTTCGTAGCCACCGGCGGCGGCCCCTTTTTCTGCGTCTCGCTCTTGCCTTTGGCCATTGCTCTTTACCTTTTCCTGTGCGTGCCCAATTGTGGCCCCGCTGCTACACAGCCGGCTCCCTCGGTCGCTGCCCATGGGTGTCTTGCCGGTGAGGGGGCAATCCTGCGCCCTCTGTCCAGACGGGCCTGGCGGCCCAATGGCCGCCATCCTGGATTGTAGCAGAGCCACAGGTGATAGGGATACCCTCATTGCGCGGCGTGCAAACGTCTGGGCGGTACGGGTAGGGGCGTGGGCATACCCGAGGAGGTTTTAGGAGGCGGGCAGGCGTCGGGGTTCCTAGCGCCCTTTACGCAGGAATGGCGCCCCATCGTCTCACCACTGACTATGGTCCACGCCGTCGCAAGCACACACAACGCGTTCCACCGGCGGACGCCGTCAGAGAGCAGCCGCAAGGCCCCCGCGCGTTAGTCAGTGCAGTCCCGAGGGTTAGTCAAGCAGTCGAATGCGTTTGGGGGGCCAGAAGATCACCGTGGCCTTCCCGAGGATGTTGGCTCGTGCCAGGAAGGGCCTGGGCTCGAAGCCGCCATCGGCCCCGGCCATACCCCACGCGTGGCTGTCGTGGGAGTTGTTGCGGTTGTCGCCAAACACCACCACATGCCCCGGGGGCACCACCACCTCGCCGCCCTCCTCGGCATCCGCCGGCCAAGTGTGCCACGCAAGCTCCCGGGTATAGGGTTCTTGCACCCTCTGGCCGTTGCGGTACAGCCTGCCGCCCTTGACCGCGATGCGGTCGCCGGGCACGCCCACCACGCGCTTGATGTAATCCTTCTTCTCGGTGGTGGCCTGCGGCGGCGCGTCGAACACGACCACATCCCCGGCCGATGGCTCTGTGAAGTAATAGACGAACTTGTTCACGAGGATGCGGTCATGGATCTGCAGCGTGGGCTCCATGGAGCTTGAGGGGATGAAGAAGGCCTGCACGACAAAGGGTCGCAGGACGCAGAACACCAGCAAAACCGCGATGAGGCCCGAATCAATGAACTCGAGCACCGCGCCCTTTTGCTCCTGCAGCATGCGTGAGTGGGCAAAGGAGGTGCGGGCTGTGGCAAGCCCTCCGATGAGGGCAACGACGTGCCAGGTGTTCTCGAACGCATACATAGGTGCATGACTCCCGGTGTGGCCTGCGATGGCTTCGGCACCCCCGAGCCCTTAACGCTCCTCGGGGTGGTGAAGTTCACCGCGGGCCTGCCTCAGGCCTCCGCATGGATACCGCGACCTCGCACGGGCCTATGCATTGATTGACAGTGCCAGGGGACATCAACATAATTGTCATGAGAAGGGGTGATGCGGGTGCCGGGGTGATCTCAGACCTCGAGAGCCGCCTCAATGCATTGCTGGAGCAGGAGCAGGACCGCGGAGCCCTGCTGCGCGAGCTGTCGGCCTTGTCTCAGGACGATGGGTTCCGAGACCTGGCCCGGGTCTGGGCCCCCGCGCTGATCCAGCGCAACCCCGCCTTCTTCGAGGGCTTCCTCCTGCGTCACCTGGATGTCGCCCGTCATCGCGCCCTCATCGGTGATCTGCTGCCCCTCATTGAACAAGCCGACTCCGACGCGGACTCGCTGTTCCTCGCACTGTACCGCCCTGTGACCGAGCAGGCCGCCTGGGACAAGGAAGTCTCGTCCCTTGCCGCCTCAGACATGACCGACGAGGCGCTCTTGCAGGCCCTGCAGCGCAGGGACATGCAGCCCCTGTGGTTCACCCTCGGGCAAAACACGGCATTGGCGCTGTACCATCGAGACCCCGACCTGTTCACCGACTACCTGCAGGCCCATATCCACGGGGGCTGGCGGCCCGGGACCAAGCGCTTCGCCAAGCTTCGCAAGGAAGCCGCCGACAGGCAAGACGACGTTCACTGGCACTTGTTCCGCGAGTTCGCTACCCCCCGGGAGTGGAGTGCCGACCTTGAGAAGCTGCTCGAGGAGGACGTGGGCGGCGACCGGATATGCGATGAGCTGATCAAGCGCCAGCCACAACAGACGTACAACCTCGACGCCAGCGCGCTGGCCCCCTTCGTCGAGAAATACGGCGCGCTCGTGGTCGGCTACATCGAGGAGAACCTGGGGTGGACGGGCCGCAGGGGCCAGGCGAAGCTCCTGAGCGCCCTCGAGAAGCAGGGCGATGAGCGGGTCTACTGGCGTATGTTCTTCGTCGGCGGCGACACGGCCGCGTGGACCAAGGCGCTACGTGAGCTGGCCAGCAAGAACATCTCCGATGCCCAGATGTATGTAGAGCTGCAGCTTCGCACTCCGACGCGGGGCAGATGGTGGCGCTTTGGGGCCGATGTGGGCCTGGCACTGTACCGCCGCAACCGGGAGATGTTCCGCCCCTTTATCGAGGCCTACCTGGATAAGGCCACCGAGGAGCTGTGGCAGGAGGCCCGGCGCGCCGGGGATGAGGAGTTCCTCGACTTTCTGACCTTCCGGCGCATGCGCGAGAGCGAACACCTGATCTGGCAGGCCTACCCGCCGGAAAGCGCCCAGCAATGGGGGCGCAAGCCAGACGCCGCCGCCCGCACCGAGCTGGACCGGATCTCCGATGTCCTCGTGGAACGTCTGGAAGGGCTCCATTCCCGAGCGCCCGACAGTTATGTGCAGCACGCCGCTAACATCCTGGGTCGGTACCGGGCCTTCGAGATATGGTCAGGCCTCCAGGGCGTCCGCCTGCACCCCACCATGCGCTATCTGGCGGAGCGCCATCACGACGCGTGGCTGGCCTGCCCTCGAGCGATCACGGATGTGCTGGAGTCTACCAACATCTTCGTCCAGATCATGGCGCTGGGCTTTCTGGCCCGTGGAGGGCCGCAGGCGGCGGAGCGAGTGCTCGAGAACCTGCCCATCCTGCGCGCCCTGCTGCTGGGCAACGCTCATCGCGCAACGAAGAAGCAGGTCCTTCGCTGCCTGGAGCAGGCGGCGCATGAGGGCGCACAATATGCTGAGCCGATCCAGGCGCTGCTTGAGGACGCCTCCCACTACCGGGGCAAGCGGGCCATTGATGAGCCCATCATCGCGTCCTACGTGCGGACCAGACGCCGGCTTCGCCAGACGGCCGACGCGTAGGCGCACATTGACGCAGGTCTTGACACATTCGCCACCGCGCAGATGAGGTGCGGCTCGTGCAGGCCACCTTAGCTTACGGACATCGATCAAGCGTCACCACCTCCCTGGATGAGGCGGCGCTGGACTTCGCGGCGAATCTTGCCAGGGCGCCCGTCTCTTTCAAGGGCCGGGCCACGAACCCCTATCTGCTCCGGCAGATGCTCTTCGCGCTGCACCGCGTGGTGATCGGCGATTTCCGGTGGATGGATGAGGCCGAGTGGGCGTGGGTGCTCGACCCAGTCATCACCGTCCACCCCGACCAACTCTTCTTCGAGGCCTTCAGCACGGACGAATCGTGCTACGCTCGCCTGTCGTGCCCTCTGCACGCCTTCGAGGCCGAGGGCCCGGTCTCTTACGGCACCACCAACATCGACTTCACCTTCGGGCTACGGTCGGCCCTCGAGGGCATGCGCACCTCTCAGCGCACCATGTTCGGCGTGGGCGCCGAGGGGTTTGCCGTCGAGACCGCAGGAGATGGCTCACAGACCCACTTCGAGCGCAAGGTGGACATCCCGGAGGGTTGGCTGCGGGGCTTTCTGCAGGTGCAGTCGGCCCTGACGATGCATCCCTTCATGTTCGAGGTCAGGCCCACGGACCTACTGGCCATCATCGCCTTCTTTGAGGACAACAAGCCGCCCGGCCCCCCCCATGGGTTGCGCTATGAGCTCAAGCCCGATGAGCCCATCCGCGTGGTCCTCGAGCCGTGGGAGAAGGAGTTCATCCTGCGAGACACCCACTACAAGGGCTATGAGCGCACTGTCCGGGTTTGGGGTCGCAGAAGATTGCAGTTGCTGCAGCATGTATTGCCCTACGCCCACAAGGTGACCATCGCCGTGCTGGGCCGGGGCCTGCCCCATTTCTACTTCTGCACATGCGGCGAGCACCAGTTCCTACTGGGCCTGTCGGGCTGGACGGCGAACGATTGGTCCAAGGGGAGTTCTTTCGAGCTGCTTGCGCCCCAGGATCGGCCGGAGCCCCAGGTCGTTGAGCGGATCCATGCGCGGCTGTCCGAAGACCTGTTCGGGGTCAGGACGCAGTTGGCTGCCGAGGATGACATCCCGCGGGCCCAGGTGGAGCACGCGTTGTTCGAGCTGTGCCGGGCGGGCCGGGTCATGTTCGACCCCACCACCGGCTTCTATCGGCTCCGGGAGCTGTTTGCCGAGCCCCTGGACACGGAGGCCCTCTTCCCCACCGCTTCCCGCCTGCGGAAGGCCCAGGAACTTCTGGACGCCGAGGCGGTGGAGCTCGAGCACATTGCCGCCCCCGAGACCCCCGAGAACTGGCGACGAGAGACCAAAGCCACCGGGACCGTCGAGGATGCGGGCCAGTACAGCATCACCGTGGCCGTGGATACCGAAGGCCGGCTGCGGTTTGGCACGTGCGAGTGCCCATTCTTCCAGGCCAACATCATGTCCCGAGGCCCTTGCGAACACATTCTGGCAGGTCGTCTGGCCCTGGATCGGCACTTGAAGCAGACAGAGCAGCCCGATACAATAGTCGGTGAGGAGCTTGAGAACTAGCGACCGGCCGGGGTGGCCATGGTTAGCCACTATGCTGCGGCGTTACGCCGTGGTGGAGCGCTGACTGCGTTACCCCTTCGTGGGTTCCCGCCTCTCGAACAAGCGGGAGCCCACTCCACAGCGTGTTAGTAACCAGCCGCCCCGGCCGGGCGCTTTCCCCTCCTGTCCCCCACCGGCCCGCCCAATGGCGAGGCATCATTGTGCGCAAGTCCTGCCAACACATTCCACCCGTGGCCCTCGTCGTGGCCTACGTCTTCTGGCGTGTGGCCAGGCACTACGCCAAGGACAACCCCGCCATCGTCACAGCGGCGCAGATTGTTCTGGTCGTGGTCGCTGTGGGCTGGTTGGTGACGGCAGTGGCCGGCTGGCTAGCGAGACGCCCCGGGCCCGGCTTGGGCATCCCCACAACACCCGAGCAATGGCAGGAACTGGCTCAAAACTGGGAGCAGCAGCGCCAGGAACGCGCCGCCGAGCGCCAGCGGCGTAAACAGGCCCGGAAGGTCGCCGACCGCGCCTTCATGTGCGATGAGCTTCCCGGGGCCCCGGATGAGAAACGATCCGCTCAGACCGATGAGGGCAGGCTTGGCCGCGCGGGACTGCCTGTGCTGCGAAGTGAGCGCGAGCTGGCCGACTGGCTTGGCGTGGGCCTGCCCCGCCTGCGCTGGTTCACTCACCACAAGCCTGTAGACAGTGTTTCCCACTACGTGCGGTACACGATTCCAAAGCGCAACGGCGGGCGCCGCACCATCCTGGCGCCGAAAACCGAACTGAAGCGCCTTCAGCGCAAGGTTCTCCACGGCATCCTCGACCTGATCCCCGCTTCCGAGGCCAGCCATGGCTTCGTTAAGGAGCGGTCCATCGCCACCAACGCGGGTATGCACGTGGGGCGACAGGTCGTGCTCAACATCGACTTGACCGACTTCTTCCCCACCATCACGTATCCCCGGGTCCGTGGCCTGTTCATGGCCTTCGGCTACTCCTTCCCGGTCGCCTCCACTCTGGCCCTGCTGTGCAGTGAGTGTGAGCGCGAGCCCTTCGACCGGGGCCAGGAGCGTCTATATGTCAGCGTCGGGCCTCGGGCGCTGGTTCAGGGCGCGCCCACCAGCCCGGCCATCGCGAACCTCGTGGCATGGCGCCTGGACCACCGTCTCGTGGGCCTGGCGTCAAAACACGAGTTTGGCTACACGCGCTATGCCGACGATCTGACCTTCTCCGGAGATGGCATCGACGGGGCGTTGCGTATCCTGTCGGCGGCCGGGCGCGTCATCGCCGATGAGGGCTTCCAGATCAACCGGGATAAGACACGCGTGTACCGCAGGTCGTCCAAGCAGATGGTCACCGGCCTGGTGGTCAACGATCAGGTGAGTACACCTCGTGAGCTGCGTCGGCGGCTGCGCGCCATCATCCACAATGCCGCGAAGGCAGGGCTGCAATCGCAGAACCGCGATTCGCGCCCTGATTTCCGGGCCCATCTGCTGGGGCAGATCGCCTTCGTCAATGAGGCCTGCCCTGAACATGCCCGGCGCCTGAAAGAAGACCTCGCCTCAGTGCCTGACTGAGGGGGCCTCGGACCCTCCGATCAAGGCCGCACAACTCCGCCGAACCCTACCTATCTGCATCCCCCAGTAGTTGTGCGCTCAGGGCGGCGACTTCGTCATCGCTCAACGCACGGCCCCAGATGCGCATGTCATCGACCAGCCCTTCGAACTCCTCTGATCCGGAGCGGCAGCCCAACTCGATCCTGTCGCCCCAGAAGTCGAAGACTCCCGCGAAGTCAGTCTCCCTGACGCACTTGCCGTTCACATAGGCTTTGGCGCCGTCCGGACCGGCCGCCACCGCGAGATGCCCCCACTGCCCCTCAGGGATCAATTGCCTCATCCCGCTCACGTACAAGTCCCCGTGGGCGAAGCCGTAGCCGTTGGTGATCACCGGGTAGATGTTGTCGGGCCCAAAGCCGAACTCGAACCGGCTGGTGCTGTCCCGCCCTACGTAGAGCACACAGCCATAGCCCTCGGCGGGGTAGCTCACCGGCTTCACCCAGGCGGCCACGGTCATGGCCTGTGGATTGGGCAGCCGCGCACGGAAGACACTCCCGATGGTCCCCTCCCCGGTCAGGTCGAGGGCTCCGCCGATTACGCCGGTCGTCCACTTCGGGCGGGATAGCCGTAGCTCATTGCCCAGCCCGCTGCTGTCGTGGGCAATGTCACCCTCTGTCTGGTCGAAGGCCCAATGGGCCATCAGCCCATCCTCACCCAGGGGCGGCAAGTCGGCGGGCGCGATGCGCGGCGCCTCCAGGCTCTGGGCCATCTCTTTGAGGCCCTCGCCGCTCAAAAGCAGCAGTTGCCCCTCCCCGGGCCGCAGTTGAAGCTCAAGGGCGTTCCCCGGAACCGTTCTTGGGTCAATGTCCGGACAGCCGATGACCTCGATGCTGGAGACGGCCTCGTCGAACACGACCCGCGCCGGCCCTGGGAGGGCCTGCTGGGCGTCGTTCTGTGCTCGCGCATCGACAACCATCGCCAGCACTTCGTCCTGCTTGAGCAACGCGCCCACGATGATGCCTTCGTCTGCGGAGTTGACCAACTGCCCGTCCCCGGCTTCGACCAACGCGCTGGTGGGCAGGGCGTCGCCGAAGACCCCGACTGACCTGCATCCGAGAAGTCTTGGCCCCCATGCCTCGACCCGGCTGTTGACCTGCCGCACTACGTCATACGCGGGAAGGGGCTGTGGCGTGCCTGCTTCGTCGGGGTCAATGAGACACCGGTAGGTGAAGTACCAGATGCCCTGGGCGCCGAAGGCCAGGCACGAGTAAGGTTGGAAGCGAAGCAGGAACTCGCTCTCGACACCTGTGATGTTGAACATCGGCCACGGGATCATATCCAGCTTGTTACAGGCTTTCCGCAGGCTCTCCAAGGCGTCGCAAAGCAGGGCGCACTGCTGGGGCACGGGCAAGTGGGCCTGGTACAACGTGGGGTATATCTGCGGATCGCCGATGGGGTTGCCATTGTCCGCAAGGCTCCTGGGCCGGAAGCTGTTTTGGCAGATCCAGGGGAACAGATGAGGCGCGTTGTCCTTCAGGAACTGGGAGGTCTCGATCAGCTCAGGCGGCAGGCTCCCGTAGTCGTCTCCCAGCAGGTAGCCCGCCAAGGCCGGATGGTCGCTATAGCGCTCGTGCAGCCACTTGAGCTCGGGCAAGGTAGCCGGGTGATGCGTTGGGTGAGGTATGTACTCCGACGCCGTGCCTCCCCAGGGCTTGTCATTGGCGGTATAGGTGTCGATCATCAGCTTCAAATCGTGCTTCTGGGCAAGACCCAGGGCCAGATCGGGCAGGGAGTACCGCGGGCTCATCACGATGTTGAAGTGGGCCTGCCGCACAAGGTGGTAGTCCTCCTCAGTGGCAGGTGGCGGATACCAGGCGGCGATGACGAAGTCTTTGAAGGCGAACTGCCATCCGCTGCGCGGATCAGGCGTGCCCGCCTCCTGGGCGTACATACTGCGGGTCAGCAGGAAGGCGGCCAATACCCACAGCGCTTTCATGTGAAGATGCCTCCTCAGGTGGTTGCGCCAACACCCGTCATTGCCCGGTCTGGGCGCCTAGATCGAAGCACTGCAGGCTGCCCCCGCTGTCCTTTAGCAGCAGCCTACCATCCGACAGCACTACATGGGGCCAGCAGTAGGTCTTCGCCAACTTGCCTCGCGAAGAAAGCTCAGTATACGCTCCCTCTGCGGTCCGGTCTGTCTGCACCAAGGCCACCTTCTTGCGCCCCCACACGATGAGCCTATCGTCCGCGGTGACGATGCAGGAGGCGTCGTCGCCGAAGCTTCCCCCCGTCCAGAGGGTCCGTCCCGTCTCGACATCGGCGCACCTTAGCTTGTGCCAGGCGAAATACAACCGTCCCTCATGAATTACGGGGGTGCATACCTTGGAGAAGTGATCCTGGCGCCACAACTCGGTGGCCTTGCCCGGCTCGATCTTGATCCTGACCGTACGGTTGAGGTTGTAATTGCTGGTGAGAATCACGGTGTCGCGAAGAACCACCGGCCCCACAACGTTGTTGGCGTAGGCGGTCTGCCAATCATAGGTTGCGAGGGTTTCGCCCTCGTGTCCGGCATCCGTGCGGCAAACGAGGAGCCGGTTCTGGGTCACCGCCGCCAGGCATGGGATACCCTCGATGACCATAGGCACGGGCCCGGAGTTGTGTCCCGCCGGGTCCTTGCACTCGGACTGCCACTGCATCTTGCCCGTCATCTTGTCCAGCGCCACGAGGTTGGCGTCCTCACCGCCCACCTCGACGATGAGGGTCTGCCCGATCACCAGGGGCGATGATGTATAGCCGTAGTCCCGCACGCCCCCGCCGGCGTCGGGTCTGCGCCCCACCTTGAATGCATCATGCAGGTTGAGCCCCCAGAGCTTCCGGCCCGCGGCATTCGTATCCCAGCAGTTGAGGTCCCCATCTATGCTGAGCGTGTAGATGCAGCCTGAGGCCTCGTCGTAGGCCGGTGTTGCCGAGGGACCCCGATATAGGTTCTCATCGCCCCTGTGGTGCCTGCCATATTCGGGGCATTTGTAGCGCTGAACCCATATCTCGGCTCCGGAGGCGGCGTCCAGGCACCACAGGTAGTCCTGGCCATCGCTCCATCCCATCACGTACACGCGCCCGGCTATCGCGATAGGTGAGGTCGCGCCATGCCCGACCTCGCGCCCCCAGGCAGGCTTGTCCGGCAACCAGGCCCCGCCCGTCCAATGGGAGTTCTCCGCGCTGTGCCCGTCCCGGTCGGGGCCGCGGTAGTAAGGCCAGGGCGCAGCGGCACCCCGGGTAGGGATCACAAGCGCAACCAGCGCGCAGAGCGGTATCAAGCGGGTCAACAGTCTGCTCCTCCTCCGCAGGTTCCGATATGGCCACACCCATGTTCGCGGGCCGAGGGCGGGCCTCCTTCGCCATTGGCGGCAGGTCGCTCGCGGGTGGGCATCGAATCTGCCACAGAGCGCCGGCCGCTCACCCGCTGCTGAGATACGAATCGTTGGAGGCCCGATAATGACTGTTACAGGTTCCGCGCACTCATACATGTGCTGCGCACTGACATCGGCACTTGTGTCGGCTGCGCTGATCGTCGCCGCGGCTCCCGCAGGCTGTCAGCCCCAATCGGGGGCGGGCACACCGGGGCTGAACGCCGGTGCGGCAGGAAACCCCTACGCCGCATGGGCCAAGGGCCTTCCGGCGGACCCGGCCTTCTTTCCCATCGCGGTGTGGCTGCAGGCGCCCGCCAACGCGCAGCGCTTCAAGCAGGCCGGGATCAACGTCTACATCGGGCTGTGGAAAGGCCCGACGGAGGATCAGCTTGCGGATCTTCGGAGGGCACAGATGCCGGTCATCTGCGCCCAGAATGATGTGGGTCTGGCAA
>Ga0272441_10011625_pt1 | contig 13024 bp, 10 predicted proteins | sample SSMProp6N_FD_193582 | JGI IMG/M metagenome (GOLD analysis project Ga0272441, IMG submission 193582) | Marine sediment archaeal communities from Little Sippewissett salt marsh, Falmouth, MA, United States - SSM-Prop-6N | ecosystem: Environmental > Aquatic > Marine > Wetlands > Sediment ...
CTATGCGTCGATGGATCCGCTGCTGTTACACCTGGCTTTTGCCGTCGACGACGTGGTGGCCGTACGCCGCACGCTGTTGGCGGCCGGGGCGACGCCTGTCGGTGAGATCACGGTCACGCCCGACGGTGACGAACTGGCGATGCTCCGCGACCCGTGGGGATTCGCCGTCCAGTTGGCCAGGCGCGGTACGCCCATGGCCTAGATGATGGTTCGCGTTTTGCTTTCTGATAGATGACGAGAGGATGAAATGATGCGACGTATCCCGATGCAGGACTTGATTGACTTTGGCCAGCGTCTGCTTATCGCCAAGGGTGTGGCCCCTGCCGACGCTCGCTATTTGGCCGAAATCGCCGTCGAGGCCGAGGCGTTCGGTGTGACCACGCATGGGCTCGTTCAGTTGGGCAGCCTGGCCGGGCAGATCGGAAAGTCCATCGACCCGGCGAGCGAGCCCAAGGTCGTCCGAGACGTGGGGGCCTCGGCCCTGATCGACGGGGAGGGCGTTATCGGCCAACTTGCCGTTCGGCTGGGCAAGCGGCTTGCGGCCGAGAAGGCGAGGCAGTACGGCATCGCGATGATCGCCGTCAGGCGGACTTCGTGGATCGCCGCGCTGGGCGTATATCTTATCTCGCTCGCCCGCGACGGCTTTGCCGCACAGATCTGGGCTCAGAGCAGTCAGTGTCAGGACAGCGCACCGGTGGGCGGCATCGATGCCAGACTCTCGACCAATCCCATCGCGCTGGCCTTTCCGACCGATGGCGATCCGGTCGTCGCCGATTTCTCCACGTCGGCCATTTCGATGGGAGCGGTCTCGCGCATGACCAAAGCCGGCCGGCGGGCCGAGCACCCCATTTTCATGGATAACCAGGGCCAGCTCAGCGACGATCCCGGCGTGGTTCGACCCGACGGGTCGATCCTGTTGATGGGTGGCGAGCAGAGCGGACACAAGGGCTATGCCCTCTCGCTGTGGTGCGAGGCCATGACCGCTCTGGCCGGCGGCGTCTGCAATAACCCCGACCAGCCGCAAGCCCAGTCGTTCAGCCTTACGGTGATCGATCCGGATGCTTTCGCCGGGCGTGAGTACTTGGCGCGGGAAATGAAGCGTTTCGTCGGTTGGCTTCTCAGCAGCCGACCGCGCCCGGGCGCTTCGGAGATCCGCCTGCCCGGGCAGCGAGGATTCCGGCTCTTGCACCAGGCCCGCGAGGAAGGTGTTCCCGTCGATGACGCCGCGCTCGAGCAACTCAATCGCCTGGCGGCGGACAACGGCGTCGACGCTGTGACGGTGTAGCCGCGGCGGCGAGTGCCACACACGATCGACCCGCAAACTCCAGAAGCATGCCGACCGGCGCTACGTGAGAGCGTATGCTCATGTCTGATTGCCGGTCGCGCGCTTGACAAACACCCCTCACAGGGCTCAACCTAATGACGGCGATTGACCGTTGTGCGTGTTCGCGTCGGCCGGCGGACGTTTGAGATATCGGCGGGTGATCCAATGAGCATTCAGTTTCGCTGCGAAGGGTGCGGCAAGACGGTGAAGGCCCCCGACTCCGCGGCCGGCAGGCAGGGACGGTGCCCAGCCTGCAAACACATCATGTACATCCCACTGCCACCCGAACAGAGGCAGGAAATTCCGGTCGCGCCCGATGACGTCGATGAGAATGCCCGCGGCGAGCAGCTCAAGGAAGATCAGGCCTTCCTCGATCAACTCGTTCAGGAACAGGCCGGGCCCGCCGACGGCGCTGCCCCGGACACGCCAGCGGCCCCCACCAGCGACCCTATCGAGACTTTAATAGTCGGCTTTGTCCTTTCTTCGGCCCAGGGGCAAATGGAGCGTGCCGAGCGGTTCGCCGCTCAACTCACCCGCGGCGGGCAGCACGCCCAGGAGATCGTCGATCGCATGATGCTCGAGCAGATCCCACACGACGACCTGAAGGATCTGCCCGCCGCCGTCGTTAACGGGTATCTCAAGCAGCTTCGCGAAAAACTCTGAACGTCCCGTCGGCTGAAACCAACCTCAGAACGTCGGCGTCGGTGCGGGCATGGGCATGGTTGGAGGCGCGCCCGGCGTGCCGGTCATCCCTCCCATCGCCTGCATCGCAAGGTCTTTCACCGCCACCATCAGCTCCGTCGGGATGAACAGGTCCAGGCGGCTATACGCCTTGCTGCCGGAAACGACGAACCCCGCCGGCACACCCACCTGCGTCGGTTCAAATGGCGCGGGCTCCTCGATGGCCTCGCCGACCGACTTGATCAACTGCATCAGGTTGTCAAGGCTGAAGTAGGCCTCCGCCGCCCGCGTGGTCGGCAGCTTCTGGGCGACTTTCCTGATGCCCGGATCGGTCGACAACGGCGACTGACCCTGCGCCGACAACGCCGCCACCGCGGCCAGTCGCTTGGCGCCGCCGCCGAAGAGTACCACGACATGGTTGTCGCCTACCGCAGCGATCCGCACCAGCAAGCCGTCCTGGCCTGCCACGCTCTTGATCCGCGAGCGGTCCTCGTCGGTCACATCCGGCAGGCTCGCCATGTCGACCAGCACGTGATCGACCGACAGATCGCCCACCTGCTCCGCCTTCGGCTTGTACGCGATGTTCTTGAGATCCTCGCGGACCGCCTCGTCTTTCGGCAGCAGCTTGACCATCTCGATGGCCTCGCCGATCAGGCCCGCCGTCTTGGTCGCGTCATCCACCTGAAGCACCCACGCGAAGCCGATCAAACCGTCCGCCGCCGCCGGTAGCGCGCTGATCGACAGGCTGCCCTGTCGCACCTGACGCGCGAATGCCAATACCACGCCCTTCAGCTTTTCGCCCTGTGTTGGGTCGATGTGCTGACTGACGGCCGGATTGGCCAACAGGCCATCCAGAGTTTTGACCATCTGGCCCCGCGCCGCCTCACCCTGGTTCTGCAACGAGCCTACGGCCACGATGTACTGCTCTCCCATCGCCGGCAGGCCGACCAGTAGAGGCTTGTCGGTCATCTCCTGACCCGCCGACTGTGCCGCCAGGTCGCTGCCCGGCAGGAAGCTGAGGAACCCCTGGACCATCAGCCCGCTGGCATCGAGATCTGCCGCCACATCGACCGTGTTTAGTTGCAGCGCGAAGTCGAACACCGCCTTGAGCGGATTGGGCGGCGGCACCGCAGCACCCGATTCGGGCTGCGTCGTCGGCGCCGGCGACATCGACTGGATCATCATCTCAACCATCGGACGGTACGTCTTGAGCACCTCGGCCAGCTCGACGTGGGCGAACAAGTCCGACTTCTGGTAGACGCCGAGTCTGACTTCATCCAGCTTTCCCCGCACGCCCGCCGACGCCGTCGCCAGCATCTTGGCCGCTTCCTTGCTGGGTGCCATCACGGCAAAGCCACCGTACGGCACGACGAACGTCGGCTTGCCCATCAGCGCAATCTGCTGCACGCCGTCGCCCGCGTCCTGCGGCGCCAGATAGCCGATCATCTGCCCCATGTCGGTGACCGGAACCAACAGGCCCATGGGCGGCATGCCAATACCCCCGCCGCCGACCACCAGCGCAAGACTGCCCGTGTCGTTGACACCCTCCATCAACCCGATCAGTGCCTTGGCCATCGGCAGCACCGGCGGAACCGGCAGGCCGAGCTTCTGACCCAGAAGCACGGCGTCATTGCTGAGCGCCTGCATGTCCCGCACGATCACAAACCCCCACGCGTTGGTGGGGATGGCCTCCAGCACGTCGGTCGGGCCTGTGGTCACCGGAGCGGTCGTAGCGGGACCCGCACTCGCCGGTGCAGCCGGCTGCGTAGTCTGAGCCCAACTCGACGTGGTCAAAAGAAACGCCGCCGAAACACTCAATAGTATGCGAAACACCTTGGCGCTCATCCTTTTCTCCTCTTAAGACAAATGGTAAACAGCGTGCGCTATATCATCGGCTCAACCTGCGGTCAAGCGCCAGGCTCCACGGTGCCCGGCGACCGTCTGCATCGCACTAGAATTCCGGCGTCGGCCTTGTGGTGGCTGCATCCTGCTCGCCAGGCGCCGTGGTTGCACCAGGCTGCGTCGTGGGGATCATCATCTCCGAAGCCATCGACACCGCTTCCTTGATCGCCGCCGTCGGCACGTACAACTCGCACCGCAGCCCATTCGATACAAAACCGAGCGAAGCCGCAACCGGCGGTGCCGTCGACGCACGCTCAGCGGGCATCGATGTCGGCATCCCCAATTGTGCCACAAATGACAGCCCGAAGCGCATCGCCTCCGGCAGATCCACCAGACCCACAACCACGCGGTCGGCGGGCAGCTTCGCCAGCGCCGCCTTGACGCGTGCCTGGTTGCCCAGATCGGCCGCCGGCTTGTCGACCAGCGCCGCCATCGACCCGATATCGGTCGGGTCGGGCGACATGGTCATCAGCAGACCGTCCTTGACGGCTGCGATCTGCATGCTCGCATTCTTGCCGTATACCATCTCGAGCATCTGCCGCTGGGCGTCGGGCATCTGGTCGAACTTGTACTCATACTCGTCCACTTCCAGCTCGCCGACGGTCCGCACCGCCGGCTGGGACGTGACGGCCAATCCCTGCATGAAGATGTTCATTGCCTGCGAAGCCGATGCCATCATCTCCGCCATCTTACGTCGACCGGCCTGCGGATCGCTCAGGAAGTACTTACCGAGGATGCGCATGCCGCCCTGCGGGCCACCGCGTGCGATGGTCGAGTTGAACCCGGTCATGTTGCGGTAGAACCAGCCCGCGCTTTCGCGCATCGCCGCGATCTCTGACTCGCCCAGCTTTTGCTGGACCGCCGGCGCCGCCAGGAACCGATCCAGCAGATCCACAGCCAGGCTCGTCTGGTCGGCCGATTGCCACTCGCCCCCGAATGCCATGATAAATGGCTCGCTCGGCAGCCCGCGAAGGAGCGGCTTGCCCGCCGGCTTCTGCTTGGCAAGGTAGGCCGCCCCCGTGCCGTCCGGCTTGAGGCTGTAAATCGAGCCCAGTCCCACGCCCTCAGCTTCCAGACGCAGCACCACGTCTACCGTCTGCACCTGATCTACGAACGACTTCAGCGCGCCGACGTAGACGTCCATGATGGCCATCGTGACGGCCGGATCGCCGCCGCCCTGTGCGGCACCCGACATCAACGCCACCATCTGCATCATGCCCTTCATCATCTGAAAGCCCTGATCGATCGTCGCACGCAGCGCCTCGACGTTCACTCGCACCGACAGATCGGCGCCGGCGTGCAGGGCGGCCACCTCGGCCGATAGCGTTGCCAGCGTTGCCTTCGGTGCCAACGCCGACAGCAGCAGCTCGCTGCTCGGCGCGATCATCAAGAAGTCTCGCTTCCGCACTAGGTATAGCGGCTCGCCCCCTTCGACGGTCGCCTCGATGATGCCGCCGCCCAGGTCGTTCCGCTGGCGCCCGGTCAGCATCGCATCGAGGTCGCGCAGGCCTACGATGATGATCCCCTCGCTGAAGTCCGCCTTCGGCACGATCAGAGCGGCCGGTTTGCTCGCGTCGAAGCCGTCTTGAATGCCCGGCCCCTCGGCAAGCAGGGCCGCAAGCCCCTGCTTCGGCGGCGGCGCCTCGCCGACCGCTGTGACGATGTCCGCCACCAGCGCATGGCCTTTGGCGGCCAGCGCGTCGGGGTTCGATGCCCACACGCACAGCGCGGCATCGGACGGCAGCAGTTTCAGCAACTCGCCTTGCCCCTCCTGTGCCGAAATTGCCGGGCTCGTCCATAGAGACAACGCCATCAACGCCGCCAGGCCCAGCCTTCGATGATTCATCGTGAGTCCTCCCTCTCGATTGCCGGCTCCAACCGTGCCACGCCGCCGGCACCCATAGCATACCCGCCCGGACGCCGTAAAGCTGCAAGCGATCCGCCGATTTGCCCCGTCCCCGCCCGACCTCTGCCGGACGCATATCATATCGCCATCACCCCGCAAGATATATCTACACCCCAGTTGCATCGCCGTTTCGCCGCAAACCCGAAGCCGTGCCCTGCGTAGGGCAGGTTCCAATCACCTGTCTGAACAACGTTTAGCCGCGACCCGCCAGCCGAGCGTGTCGCATACCGGTCCTGGCCATGGGCCGTCGAGACCCTTATCCTCTGCATCAGCATCTTCGGCATGAAGACCGTGTTTCACGCGAGTCTGACCTGCCTGGACAGTGCCCGTGCCGATCTGCCGCGGAGGCAAAGAAGGTTGCCAGAGAGGACTTTCTCGTGGATACCGACATCAAGCCCGTCGAGATTGTGTGTTACTTCACCGACGAGGTACCTCGCACCCCGCTGAAGTTCGGCGGCGTGGTCATGGATCGGTCCAAGTACTGTCACGTCCGCGTTGTGGTCGAGAATCGTCGCGGCCGGCGCGCCGCCGGCTGGGGTGCCATCTTCCTATCCGATGTATGGGCTTGGCCGTCGTCGGCCGTCGCTCACGAGCAGCGCGAATCGCTTATGGTCGAGTTGGTTCGCGCGTGGTGCCGGCGCGTGGGCGAGTTTGCCGAGTTTGCCCACCCGATCGACATCTTCTGGAACCTCGAACCCGAACTCGTGCCGCTGTCGGACCGCCTGTGCGATCAGCGTAAGCTGCCCGAGCGAATGCCCCGACTCGGCGCCCTGGTGTGCGCTTCACCGGTCGACGCCGCCCTGCACGACGCCTTTGGGCACGTCAACGACATCGACACCTACGCCGGCTACGGGCCGGACTGCATGACGTCAGACCTGTCGCGCTATCTCGGCCAGGCCTTTGCCGGCAAGTACGTAAGCAACTACATCGTGCCCATGCCCGAATGGCTCGACGCCTTCCATCTCGTGGGTGGGCTCGACAAGCTCACCGACGTCGAACGCGCGGCCGACGACCCGGACGACGGCCTGCCCGTCTCGCTCGAGAAGTGGATCGAGTACGAGCACCTGCACTGCCTCAAGGTCAAGCTGGTCGGCAACGATCTCGATTGGGACCTCAACCGGCTGCTGTCGGTGTGCGGCATCGCCCGCAACGTCCACCAACGCCTTGGCATTGAGGGGCTGTGGCTTACCGCCGACACCAACGAGATGTGCGAATCGCCCGACTATATGATCGAGCTGCTCAAGCGTTTCGAAGACCGGGACGTGCAAGGCTTCAACTCGCTGCTCTACTGCGAGCAGCCCTGCGAGCGCGATCTGCGGCGCCGCCACCTCGACGTGCACAAGTTGGCCGAGATCAAGCCGGTCATCATCGACGAAGCCTTGAGCAGTCTGGAAGATTTCGACCTGGCGGTCGAGCTGGGCTACAACGGCGTGGCCCTGAAGACGTGCAAGTGCCAGTCGGCCGAGCTGGTCATGGCCGCCAAGGCCACCAAGGCCGGCGTGCTCTACTCGGTGCAGGACCTGACCAATCCGGGCATCGCGCTGGTTCAGTCAGCCGGCCTGGCAGGTCACCTGTCGGTGCTCAAGGGTGTCGAATCCAACAGTCGGCAGTTCTTCCCCGCCACCAACGAGCCCGAGCAGTGGGTACATCCTGGCATCTTCCGTCTGACCGACGGCAAAATGCACCTGCGCACGATCAGCGGTACGGGTCTGGGCTATCAGTGGGGCAAAATCGACCGGCGCTTCGACTGACACCTGTATGGTGCCAAGCGGGTGCCACTGGCGGCTGGTCCGCCAGTGCCTCTGTTTTGCGCATTGCGCGTCGGTGTGCCCCGCGCCGGATATGAACTCTGGCGACCCGTCCGATTGCCCCGTATGCTCTTGCCCATGCTCCGCATCGCCGGCCTGCAAATACCCTCGCCGGTCATCGTTGCCTCCGGGCCGCTGACCAGCAAAGTCGAATTGCTCCGCCGTGCCGAGGCGGCGGGTGCTGCTGCCGTCACTCTCAAGCTCTCCTTTGTCGAGGTACCCATCAGCGGGCAGATGCGGTCCTATTCGCTGCCGGACAATGTCATCCTGTCGCCGATCGACCACCGTCTCAACGTCGACGAGGGCTGCCGCCTCGCCCGACAGGCCCGCGAGCAGACCAATCTGATCCTCTTCGCCAACCTCGGTGCCCGCGGCGACCAACTCGACCATTGGTGCACCCTGGCCGAGCGCTTCGCCGAAGCCGGCGTGCACGGGCTCGAACTCAACTTCTGCTGCCCCAACCTCGACGTCGACGCCCTCCGCGCCGCCCGCGCGAGAGGCACGCACGGCGGCGTCCAAATCTGCGAGCATCCCGATCAGTGCCTCCGCATCACCCAGGCCGTCAGACGCACCGTCGGCCTGCCGATTATCTGCAAATACATGCCCAACGCCTCGCAGTCCGAGCAGATCGCCCGGGCTTGCGCCGAGGGCGGTGCCGACGCGCTGCACATCGTCGGGCTGCCGGCTGCCGGGCTGCCGCCCGTCAAGCCCGACTCGCTCGAGCCCGACATGCCCTTCGTCGACAACGTCGCGTGGGGCGGCACGAACGGCCCGCTCTGCCGCTACGCCACCTTCATGTTCACCGCTCAGGCCGCTCGCGTGGTCGACATTCCCATCATCGCCTCGGGGGGCATCAGTGACTGGCGCGATCTGCTCAGCGCCGTCGCCTGGGGCGCGCACGGCGTGGGCATCTGTAGCGCGATCATGTGGCACGGCTGGCGCATGCTCACCGAGTTGCACGAGGATCTGAACGACTATCTACAGCAACGCGGAATTCAGGACTGGCACCGTTTCCGCGGCCACGCCCTCGAGCACCTGACCACGCCCGACAAGATGATGCTTACCGAGGGCGCCAGTTACGTCGACCCCAACCTGTGCATCGGCTGCGGGCGATGCCTGCTGCCCGGCCATTGCGATGCGATCGAGCTGGACGACCAGCGCCACGCCGTCGTCGATCCTGACCGATGTATCGGATGCGGCATCTGCGCCCGCCTCTGCCCCACCGGCGCCATCGAGTTCAAGCCCAAAAACGCCTGACCCGCTCGACGCCGAAAACGCGCGACTCCTCTACCCCGAAACCTTATTCGCCAGGTAGATCTGCACCCCCATGTGCTCGATCTGATCCTGCTGCTCCTCGATCCAGTCGACGTGCCCGTCCTCGTCCTGAAGGATCGAATCCAGCAACTCACGCGTGGCGAAGTCGTTCACGTCGCCCGCCAGCTTGATGGCTGCATTGTAGGCTTTCACCGCGCCCATCTCGGCATCCAGGTCGTTGGCCAACTGCTTCGGTACGTCCGCGCCGATCTGGATCGGGCCCAGCTTGCTGACGATCGGCGTCCCTTCTAGAAACAGGATTCGCCCGATCAGCTTTTCGGCGTGCTTCATCTCGACGATCGCCCGTTCTTCGATCGACTTGTGCAGCGCCTCATAGCCCCAATCGTCGCACATCTCCGAGTGGACCATGTACTGATTGATGGCCGTTAACTCGTCCGCCAGTAACGCGTTGAGCGTCTCCAACAGCTTCGGGTCACCTTTCATCGCCGGATCCTCGTTTGTGCGGTTTTGAAGTTCTCATGCCCGACGTCCGCGCCGGACCTGGCCCTACTCTGTCCAGACTGTATCCCTCTGGCGGGCTCCCGGCAAGTCCCATGGGCCCTGCTTTCAGGGGGCGCCCGCCGAGGACGGCGTTGCCCATCGGTGTGGTGTATCGCGCTGCTGCCCGTTGTCGTTGGCTGGCTCGTCGGATACTATGTGGTCACTGCGCGTGGGGGAGTTCGCGGGTTCGTCGGCCGGCGTGTCGACGTTTGCGGGGTTGATAGCGATGTTGCACGTTGTCTTGCTTGCCATCGCGGGCGCACTGCTGGTGGTGATCGTCGGGCTATGGCTTCTCGGCGAGCGAGGATGGCCCATGCGCGAGTCGACCTGGAAGGGCCTGCGCGCCGGCGGCCTGCGTGGCCTGCTGAATTTCAAAGGCCTGCACATGTACGTGTACGGCCGTTGGACCAACCAGTACCTCAATATCTTTATCAACCATGTGCTCCCTCGTCTGGGGCCTCGCGGCAGGAAATGGTGGCGCGACCGCTACCACGCCAAGGTGCTCACTCCCGAGCACGCCAACGCAATCGTTACGCTCGATCGCCAGATTCCCCTGCGCGACCTCGAGCAGATCATCCCCTATCCCAAAGCGCGAGATCTGGTGCTCAGCGGCCCGCCCGACGTGGCGGTGTACGAGTGCGCCTGCCGTCACGCCCGCGCCAACCCCTGCCAACCCACGCAGGTGTGCATGGTGATCGGCCAGCCGTTCGTGGATTTCGTCGTGGAGCACCATCCACACAGCAGTCGACGTCTGACGCAGGCCGAGGCGGTCGATCTGCTGCAAGCCGAGCACGACCGAGGGCACCTGCATTCGGCTTGGTTCAAGGATGTGTGTCTGGGCCGCTTCTACGCGATCTGTAACTGCTGCCCATGCTGCTGCGGAGGCATGGAGGCGGTGCTTAAATACGACAGCCCGGTGCTCGCTTCCTCGGGATACGTCGCGCGGGTCGACGAAACTGAATGCAGCGCCTGCGGAACGTGCGTGGATGCATGCCCGTTCGGTGCTCTTTCGCTTGACGATGTGGCTGTATTGGACTGGGACAAATGCTATGGCTGCGGTGTGTGCACGAGTCGATGTCCGTTGCAGGCCATCGCCCTGGTGTGCGACGAGCGCAAGGGCCTGCCTCTGGACGTCAGGCTTCTGGGGTGACAGTTGCCGCTGGCCGAGCCCGGCCTGACGCGGCTTCCATCTGACCGGCTCGTCGCCGACGCTCGTTATCCGCCAGCGGCAAACGTAGGGAGAACCTATGCTCTTCTGGAAACGCACTCCGTCCGCTCGTGACGCCTTCAGGCGTCTTCTGGCGCTCAAAGCGGCCGTTGTCCACGCGCTGGCTTCGCCCCCGCGGGATATCCTGGAGGAACGGATGGCCAACTGGTCGGAAGACGAAAACGCTGAGTTCATGGACAAGGCTGCTGAAGGGCAACGGGAGTTCATACAGCGTGTCAGGCAGGGCGGCGTGTGGCGTTATCTTACGTCTTCCGAAAAGACGTTCCTGAACACGAGCGTGGCTGATATGACGTCGCGCCAACAGCTGGACTTTTCGTGGCGGACCGAGGCCGCACATACTCTCATGTGGGCGCTTCTCATCGTGCCCGAACTTCCCGCCATCCACGTGCAGGCGGAGCCCGAACTCCTGAAACAGGTTCCTCGCCCCAGCGAGCCCTACAAGCCCCGACTTCTCCCCAGCAAGGGAATCCAATCAGCCCGAGAGGCTATAGAGCTCTGGCACTGGCGCAGCCGGACGCGTCAACTCATCGAGCAAGGACACCAACTGGACCCCTCCCCCGAGATGCGATCGGCCGGTCTGAACAGCTTTGATGATATCGTCAGGCATACTGCCAGGTCCGCACACGAGGACGGCACGGTTCCCGCCATCGTTGACGACGACTTCGCGGTCAACGGGAAGGCCTATCGGGATCTATCCGCTGAAGAGTGGTCGCTGGTGCGTTCGGTGACCGTGGAACGTCACCACGCGCTGAATTGGCTCTGCGGGTACGCACCGCGTAATCGATGGGACGAGACGCCCACAGAGACATGAAAGCAGCCCCAACGCTGCGCCTGTCACGGGGCACAATCAAGCGCAGTCGCTCCGGGCAGCGCTAACTCCACGCCGGTGGTGGGGCATTCAATGGCGCGGTCAGCTCGACCACGCCTGTCACGTCACCCAGGCTGTCGCGAATCGGCGCCAGGACCGTGGCCAGGTTCTTCTCGTCGGAAGGCGGAACCGACACGATCGTGCCGGCTTCGAGCACCTCTTTCATCTCCGGCGGGGTCGCCAGTCGCTCCATCCCAAAGTTGTAGTAACGGTGGTAAGGGCCGTTATGCAGCGCAAGAGTGACCGCGTCCTGACCGGGCACGGGCACCCACACTGCGGCGTTCATGGTCACCTTGCCCAGCCGCTCCAGGCGCAGCAGCAGCTTCTTGGTCCGCAGGAACAACTCCTGATCGACGTCAAAGTAGTCACCGGAAAGATAGACGAAATTCGGGTCCGGCTCGGCGATGTAGTGCATGGCCTGCTCGTTGACGATCCGTTTAACCTCCTCGCCGTCGAGGATGCCGGCCGCGATCTCGGCCACGCGGCGCAGCTCATCGAGCACGGTTTCGGCACTGACCGAGTGAGTCGTCATCACTTGCCCTCCTTGCCCAGGGCGGTCTGGCGAATGGGAGCCCACCAAAGCGGGTCGAGCGCGGCGTGGGCGGTCATGTTCGCGTCGGGTGAGTCGGCCAGGTCGCGACTGTCCCACTGCTCGGGCGGCTTCTGCTGCACGACCTTCGGCGGCGGCTCGAATAGCGACGCGGGTACGCGCCGCGTCAGATCGGCCCGCACCGCGTCCAACCTGCCGCCGGCCCGCGCGCGGGCGTCGATGAGATTGATGTCCTGCACGGCGTTACGTTGCAGCTTCAGGCGGACCGACGGGATAGGTCCGGCCACACCGAACCGCTCGCCGGGGTAGATCATGCCCGTCTCGGCACCGTTGCAGTCGAACCACGGGTCGGGCCCCGGTGCGACGGTAAGCCACTCGCAGTGGCCGTGAATGCCCCGGCCCCACGTTCGCCACACGTACTCGAGCAGGGCCGAGCTGGTGTCGGCCACCCCGGGCGTGCCCGAGTAGGTCCACACCGCGTCGCCTCGCGCAGCCACAGTCGCCAGCTCGTCGGGATACCATCGGCTGAACGAGTTGCAGACCCAGTAGTTGACCATCCCCGCCAGAAGCTCAAAGTGACGCTGCATCTGCCAACTGGCGTCCATGCGGTACAGCCACGGGACCGGCGTGTCGCCGACGGCGGCCTTGAACAGCCGACCCATCTCGATGAAGTACTTGTCGTCGGTGGGATACTTCGGCTCGTCGCCGTCCCACTCGTACCAGCGGTATCGCTTCTTGTGGTTGAAGAAGAAGAACGGGTGCGTGGTCAGCCAGCCCTTCTCGCGGAAGTGTTGGTCGAACTGCCCGACGCAGCGGGTGAACTCGACTTCGTATCCGGGCTGGCCCCACCACAAGTAGTCGGCCGGCCAATCGACGCTGATCGGTGTGTAGACGCCCCATACGCACTTCACGGGTCGTCGTGCGCGGGCCGCACCCGGAAAC
>Ga0272441_10011626_pt1 | contig 13023 bp, 9 predicted proteins | sample SSMProp6N_FD_193582 | JGI IMG/M metagenome (GOLD analysis project Ga0272441, IMG submission 193582) | Marine sediment archaeal communities from Little Sippewissett salt marsh, Falmouth, MA, United States - SSM-Prop-6N | ecosystem: Environmental > Aquatic > Marine > Wetlands > Sediment ...
ATAATCTGACGCAGCTGACGCCAGAAAGACCGCTACGCCCTGAAGGTCCTCAGGCGTGCCCCAGCGACCCGCGGGGATGCGGTCGAGAATCGCCTTATTACGAGCCGGATCATCACGCAATGCCTGTGTATTATCTGTAGCCATATAACCCGGTGCGATAGCGTTGACATTAATATTATGAGCACCCAGCTCATTGGCCAGCAGACGTGTCAGGCCCATCACCGCACTCTTGGAAGCAGTGTATGACGGCACCAGAATACCGCCCTGAAAACTGAGCATGGAGGCGGTGTTGACGATCTTGCCGCCGCGGCCCTGTTGGATCATCTGCTTGCCAACGGCCTGGCTGAGGAAAAACAGGGTACGAATATTGATGTTCATCACATCATCCCAGTCCTTTTCCGTAAACTCCGTGATCGGCGCCCGACGGATGATGCCCGCATTATTGAACAGGATGTCAATGCCGCCCATCTGTTCAACGGTCGTGCTGACAATTGTTTCAACGGACTCTTTCTTGCTCAGGTCAGCGGTGACGGCGATGCACTTACGACCTAAAGCTTCGATTTTTTTCTTGCTGTCAGACATATCCAGAATATCGACCAACGCAATGTCGGCTCCTGCTTCGGCAAGTCCTACGGCCATACCCTGCCCGAGTCCACGGGCGGCTCCGGTCACAATTGCTACTTTTCCGTCTAATTTAAATTGATCTAAGATCATGTTTATATCTCCTTGTTTTATTTGATATCTGCAATCGTTAAATGGTCCATGTCGCCAAAGGCCTGATTTTCGCCGCCCATGCCCCAACAGAATGTATAAGCTCCGGTTCCCACTCCGGAATGAATCGACCAGCTTGGTGAGATAACCGCCTGCCCATCGGCAACAGAAATGTGGCGGGTTTCATCGGGTTTGCCCATGTAATGGAACACACGGTCGTCGGCAGACATGCCGAAGTAGAAGTACACTTCCATTCGCCGTTCGTGTGTATGCGGCGGCATCGTGTTCCACACGCATCCCGGCTCCAACTCCGTAAAGCCCATCACCAACTGACAGCTCTTTACACCGTCCGGATGTATACATTTGTAGATCGTGCGTTTGTTCGACGCTTCAACCGATCCGAGTTGTACCGGAGTCGCCTGTTCGATCTGCACATGTGACGTTGGATAGTCAGCATGGGCCGGATAGCTAAGCAGATAGTACTTGGCGGGACTAGACGCATCATCGCTGACAAATCCAATTTCCTTAGAACCGCGACCGACATACAAACAATCCCGATTGGCCATTGGATAGGTCTGATCGTCAACGGTGACACTACCGGAGCCGCCGATATTCAGGATTCCCAACTCCCGCCGCTGGCAAAAGTAGTCGGCACGCAGTTCGTCGGCCGAGGTTAACGATAACGGCTTCTGCATCGGAACCGCGGAACCGACAATCACCCGGTCCACATCCACATAGATCATTTCAATCAAATCCGGCTTAAAAAGTGATTCGACCAGAAAACTGTCCCGTACTTCCTGTGTTGTCATCCGGCAAAACCGAACCGGATCAGGTGAATATCTTACATCCATTTTACATATCCTTTCTGTGTTTATTCTACGTATTGAACGGTGACCGGATGATCGATCCGGACTTTAAAATTTTCCAAATAATTGATCCACTGCTGCTGCGTCGTGATCTTTCCGGCTTTGGCCCAGCCAAAACCAGCGTAATAGGAAACCGCAGGAGTCTGACCACGGTTGATCATCAGACTGGCATGGCTTTTGTCCTTCTCGTCGCTTTTAGCAATCCAAGTATTGTCCACTGGAGGCAGCAAGGCTATTGCCGCAGTACCAAGACCTTCGCCGTCGATTGCCTCCCAACAGGATACAATGCCGCGGTCATCGTTGGCTATCGGTTTGGCCATTTGGTCATGGGTCGTCACGCCAACAGCAAATGTCTGAATATCAGCGGCATCCGGACCAGTAAAGGTGCTGTCAAAACGACAAAGCTGCTGTCCAAGATCAATACTGACACGTTTCGTTTCGACAAGCTGCCTTCCGGACACTTTCCACGACTTATCATATGTAAGTTCAAAAACACTGCGTATTGGACCGTTTTCAAGCACTTTCCATGTATCATAAACATTGGAGTGAATCATTTTCTCGCCCTCAATAATCCGCAGGCCGCCGCAACCGGGGCTGCTGCCGACATGATATGGATCATACCCTTCACCCCAATCTGTATGATAGGTCTTCTCGTCCATCTGACCATACCATTTATCGATAATCGGATACGGTACACGCTTGAGCCAGCAATCCACTCCGGAATTCACCGCGTCATCCCATAATCCGGGCCCGTACATGCGAAATGCGATCAAGTCATTTTCCCATGTAAAATCGTCTGCCCGTTCGGGTACATAACGACAAAACGTCGTCGTCTCGGATACAGGTATTTCCAAATCGGAGGATTGTTTCATGATCCAGAAGTATTTTTTCTCGCCCGGAGCAAAGTCGGTCTGGAACAGCAGTTCTGTTTTTCCGTCAATCTCAATTACCTGCGTAACAAGCAGGCGATTGCTTTTAAAATCTAAAACGGTCACATTCTCCTTTGTGATATCCGGATCAGACTTTTTGACATCCTTCCAGTTCAAGCTGATCGTCTCGCTGCTCCTGAATGACAGGCCTGGGTTAGTGACAACGATCTTCCGGGCTTTCTCGCCTTTACGGACCGCAATTTTATACACTTCGCTGCCGGCCAGCAAAAACGAACCCACACCGTAAATCTCAGTCTGATCTGCGGTAATCTGTTTCGGATCCTTGCCAATCGGCTGCACATTGCCCAACATTCCATCGGGATGCACACAATTAACTAAACCGGTCCAAGATTTGATAACCGCCGGCAGATAGGTTTTCTCATCCAAGAGACCATGATTGATCCCCCAGGCAAGGCCGTAACAGTAAAAACCGCTGCCGCTGGCTTCCGGAGTGGGATAACTGACCGGATCCAACAAACTTGGATGCCACAAACCATCTTCCGGCAGGATTTTAACCAACCTGGCCGCCATTTCCTTGTACAATGTTTCATATCGGCCGCGGTCCGGATAGTCTTCGGGAAGTTCCTCCAGCACCCTGACAAGTCCGCCGAGTACCCATCCATTTCCGCGTGACCAGAAGATTTTTTCGCCATTGGCTTCTCGTCGGTCAAAATACCGGCTGTCACGATAATACAAATGCTCATCTTTATCATATAGATAATCCGTGGTGACCCACCATTCCGCATTCATGAAATCCAGATACTTCGGCTGCCCGGTAATACGGGCCATTTTAGCCCAAACGGGGGGCGCCATAAACAACGCATCGCACCAGTTCCAACGATCCTGATTGCCTTCACGAGCCATCTCCATATCAGATTTAGGCGGGCTCTCTAAAATGGCATCTAAATTCTTCTGAGTCGGAAGAATTATTTCGGGGTCTTTGAATTTTTTGTACATATCAATGTACATCTGGCCAACCGCATAATCATCCGCATGATAGAGTCGCCTGTAGGACTCCCATTTGTTCTTTTCTCCAAAGCCCATCAATGCATCATAATAGGTATCCGTGTCGGCCATTTGGGCCCACGCCATCAAACCTGCGTAAAGCGCCCCGTATGTCCAATCCCTGGTGTCACGTCCCCTCGATCTGGAAGATGGCGGGGTGGCTTCTTTGGGATTGGCAAGCTGCCAGTCCGCGACTTTCGCCATAACAGATTGAATCTGCTCCGGGTTCATTTCATCCGGTAAAGAATAAGGTTTCCGGACGGCGACACACCCGCAGAAAACGAGTGCTGACAAGACTAAAACCATCGCTCTTTTTTTCATCTAAAATTCCCTTTCGGCTTTATCAAATTCCCGCGCCAAGCATCCAATAGAGAAAAACAGAAATCCAAACTACTTACAGCCCGTATTCTTTGATCTTACGATATAGTGTGCGTTCGCCGATTTGGAGGATTTTCGCGGCTTCGGCGCGGTTCTGGCCGGTCAGTTCCAGCGTCCTACGAATATGCTCGCGTTCCACTTCTTCCAGCGGCCGCCCTGCCATCTCATCCTGCGAATACTCCGCCGATTCCGCCGGCGCCTGCAACTGCCGCACCCGCGACACTTCCGGCGGCAGATCCCGCAGGTCCAGCGTATCGCCGTCGCACATCGCCACCATCACCCGCACGACATTCCGCAATTGACGGATATTACCCGGCCACGAAAAGCTCATCATCGCCCGCATCGCCGGCTCGGTAATCAAATGAATATCCCGATTCAATTCATCGCACGCCTCTTTCAGGAAATACCCGAACAACTCCGGCACATCCTGCGGCCGGTTCCGCAGCGGCGGGATCGTCACGCTCACCCCCTTGATGCGGAAGTACAAATCCTGCCGAAATTTCTTCTCCTCGACCAGCTTGGCCAGGTCGTGATTGGTCGCGCTGATAAACCGGATATCCACCCGCACCGGACTGGTTCCCCCCACCGGCATCACGAGGCCATCTTCCAGCACCCGCAGCAGTTTGGCCTGCATCGACAACGGCATATCCCCGATCTCATCGAGAAACAGCGTCCCCTTATCCGCCAACTGAAACAACCCCTTGCGATCCGCCGTTGCCCCGGTAAACGATCCCTTGACATGCCCGAACAACTCACTTTCCAGCAAGCTTTCCGCCAGCCCTGCGCAGTTGATGGGATAAAACGCTTTGTCCCTGCGTTGAGAATTCATGTGGATGGCCTTGGCGGTCAGTTCCTTGCCCGTCCCGGACTCGCCCTCGATCAGAATCGGCATATTCGTCGGCGACACCCGCCGCAGCACACGATACACCGTCTGCATCGACGGGCTTCGACTCATGATGCCGGAAAAGACAAAATCCTCCGTCCCGCCGACAACCGGCACCGATGGAATCGCCCGCCCCGCCATGCGGACCAGCTCATCCATATCCAGCGGCTTGACCAGGTAATCGTATGCCCCCAGCTTGATCGCCTCTTTACAGGCATCGATGTCAGCGGTCGAACTGAAGAGAATCACCGGAACAGTCGGCGTCCTGCGCTGCACTTCGGCCATCACCGCGATGCCGTCATTGCCCTTTTCCAGGTGCGTCTCACACAACACCAACTCCGGCGTGTACTCTTCCATGCTTTCACACGCCTGTTGAAACGTACGTGCGGTGCGAACACGGCCGCCCCGGTTTTCGAACGCCGCTGTCAGTTTCGCCGCAAGAGACGTATCCGGCTCAACAATCAGAATGGAAGCGTTTTTTCTCATCCGCTAAAACAAACCCAATGAGCATTTGCCGGTGAGCTTGAAGAGTCATCCCCGGTCAATCCAGAACCGGTTCGGACTCCGTATCCGGATTTACGCCATCCACAACCCGGATGTCTTTGCCCTGCAAACCTTTATGGGTTTCAATTTGGTTAAACTCTACTTGCTGTCCGGTTCTCAGGCACCGGAAACCTTCTTTGTCGATCTCTGAATAATGGATAAATACATCCATTCCGTCTTCGTTCTGTAAGAACCCGAATCCTTTTTGGGGGTCAAACCACTTAACTACGCCCTTAGTCATAAGAAACTCCCTTTTCGAAGCATGGATTCCTATTCCCGCTTCAAATCCCTGTTTAAAAAAACACTCACCGATATATGTAAAAATCCGGTCAAAGATGCTTCTCTGACCGGATTGAAAAAACTACTTTTCTTCGTTGTTCATTTCTGCGATGGCCGCCTTACGGCTGAGCTTAAACCGGCCCTGTTCGTCGATTAACAGAAGCTTGACCGGAATCAGATCCCCGACCTTGCAGACATCCTCAACATTCTTGATGTAGTCCTTGCTCAACTCGCTGACATGACACAGTCCCTCGATGCCCGGCGTAATCTCAACGAACGCACCAAATTCCTTCACCGAAACAACACGCGCGTTCGGGTAAATCCGCCCGACTTTCGGCGGCGTTGTCATCGATTCGATAATATCCCGCGCTTCCAGATGTCCGCTGCCGCCGACACAACTGATATTAATGGTGCCGTCCTCTTCGATCTCGATAGAAGAGCCGGTTTTCTCCTGAATGCCGCGAATCATCTTGCCCGAAGGCCCGATCACCTTGCCGATGTACTCCGGATCAATCTTGATTGTCACAATCTTGGGAGCATATTTGCTAAGTTCCTTACGCGGCGCCGCAAGGGTCGCCAGCATCGTATCCAGGATATCCAGGCGTGCTTTCCGGGCACGCTCCAGGGCCGCCGTCATGATATGATGCGGCAGTCCTTCGGCCTTGATATCCAACTGAATCGCGGTAATGCCGTTTTTCGTCCCGGTCACCTTAAAATCCATATCGCCGAAGTGATCCTCATCCCCGATGATATCCGTCAGCAATTCAAAGCGGTCTCCCTCGGCGACTAACCCTATCGAAATACCGGCCACCGGATCCTTAACCGGAACGCCGGCATCCATCATTGCCAACATACCGCCGCAGGTCGATGCCATCGAACTGGAACCGTTGGATTCGGTAATATCTGAAACCAGTTTGATGGTATACGGAAATTCCTCTTTGTCCGGTTTCACCTGCTCCAGCGCCTTTTCCGCAAGTGCCCCGTGGCCGATTTCGCGACGTCCGGGACCGCGAATGGGCCGTACCTCGCCAACCGAAAACGGCGGGAAGTTATAATGCAGCATAAAGTCCTGACCGTACTCATCAACCAACCCTTCCACCAACTGCTCATCCCGTCCGGTCCCCAGCGTACAGGACACCAGTGCCTGTGTTTCCCCTCGTGTAAACAGCGCCGAACCATGGGATCGCGGCAGCACGCCGACCTCACAGGAGATCGGACGAATTTCATCATATTTACGACCGTCCGGGCGCTTGCCCTCCAACAACAGCTTCTGGACAACATCCCGCTGGATTTTTTCAAACATCCGGGTCAACTGCACCTTGGTGCACTTTGGCTCTTCAACATCGACGTATTTCGCCACCGCCGCATCAACGATCGCCTTCAAAGCCGCGGAACGTTCTGCCTTCTGTGTAACCTGATAGGCCTGATAAAACGCATCCGATGACTCGTTCGTCAATTGCTTCAGCAGATCGGCGTCCAGTTCAAATAACGGAATCTCTTTTTCCTGTCCGCACGTGGCCACCAGTGTGTCGATCATACCGCAAATCTTGCCGATGGCGACGTGTGCCTGCTGAATCCCGTCGGCCACGATGTTCTCCGGCGTCTGCTTGGCGTCCACCTCGATCATGTTGATTGCGTCCCGGCGACCAGCCAGTACCAGGTTAAAATCGCTCATCTCGCGCTGTTTGTGAGTGGGGAACATCACAAACTCACTATTCACGCGACTGAGCCGTACCGCACCCAGCGGGCCCTGGAACGGAATCTTGCTGATGGACAACGCCGCACTGGACGCAATCATCCCAAGCACATCCGGATCATTGTCCGGGTCGGCGCTGACGACCGAAACCATAATCTGTACCTCATTGAAGTACCCATCCGGAAACAGCGGACGAATCGGGCGGTCGATCATACGGGCCGTCAGAATCTCTTTCGTCGTGGGCCTCCCTTCGCGTTTCATAAAGCCGCCGGGAAACTTGCCCGCCGCACTGTATTTTTCACGATAGTCCACGCTCAGCGGGAAATAATCAATATCTTCCGAACGCGGCGGCGCGGTTACGACCGCAGCCAGTACCATGGTTTCGCCCATCTGTGCAACGACGGCACCGTGGGCCTGTCGAGCGATTCGGCCGGTTTCTAAACTCAGCGTCTTGCCGGCAATTTCTAATTCTAATTTTTGTGTATTAAACATGTCCATTTTTCGTTTCTTTTGAAGGTTCCTTTTGTCCTCTGCCAATACGGATTTTCTCCGTAGATACCGGCAAAGGTTTCTTTTCTTGATTAACTACTTACGCAGGCCCAGCCGCGAGATAATCTGTCGGTACCGGTTGATGTCTTTGTTCTTTACATACTTCAGCAAAGACGAGCGGTTTCCAACCATTTTCAGCAAGCCGCGACGCGAGGAGTGGTCCTTTTTGTGCATTTTGAGGTGCTCAGTCAGCTCATTGATCCGACTGGTGAGAATCGCGATCTGGACCTCCGGCGAACCAGTGTCGCTGTCGCTTTTTTTGTACTCAGCAATGACTTTCTGCTTCTTTTCTTTCGTAAACATACCTGATTTCTTTCCTTTCAAACTGTCCTGACATGGGCCTTATTGCCCATTATTACATATTTTCCACTTTTTCGAGACTTAGCATTATACCGCCTGTAAAATCGTTTGCAACCATTATTTACCCGCGATTTCGGATTAAATCGCACTTTTTTAACCCGGTACGAACCGGTACGAAGCAATATCGAGAAGATGGGTTTTGAATGAAATGCCAACAACCATAAATTTCAGGTCTTAAATTTATGATTGTCCAGGGAGCTATACATTAAAGCGGAAATTGATGATGTCGCCGTCTTGGACGGTGTAGGTTTTGCCCTCCAGACGCATCTTGCCGGCGGCCTTGACGGCCTTTTCGTCGCCCAGTTCTTTCAGATCATCATAGGCCATGGTTTCGGCACGGATAAAACCGCGTTTGATATCGCTGTGGATTTTCCCCGCCGCGTCGAGGGCTGAGGTGCCCTTCTCAATGGGCCAGGCACGAACCTCGTCTTTGCCCACGGTTAAAAAGCTGATCAGGCCCAGTGTGCTGTAACAGCTTTGAACAAACGTTTTCGAGGCCGGCTCGGTCAGGCCCATATCGGCCATGAATTCAGCCCGGCTGTCAGCATCCAACTGCGCCAGTTCGCTCTCCAGAGAACCGCACAACTGCACCACTTTCAGCCCTTCGCTCGCAGCACCCAATTCGATTTTGCTGTCAATCTGGTCCTCCCCGACATTGACAACGACCATGATCGGTTTGAGCGTCAGAAAGTTCAGCGGTTTAATCAGGTCCATCTGCAGGTCGTTTTCGATAACGCTGCTGATGGGTTTTTCGGACTCGATGGCTTCCTGCAGTTTCAATTGCAATTCCAGCTCCGCTTTTTCCCGGGCCTGTGTCTTGGTCGGTTTGTGAACACTCTTTTCAAGCCGCTCGATGCGGGTCGTCACCAGCTCGAGGTCCGCCAGCAGCATCTCGGTCTTGAGTTCATCGATGTCGCGCGCCGGGTTGATGCTGGTCCGGTACGCCGCAACCGATGGATTTTCAAAGGCCCGCACCACCACCACGAACATATCCGCCATCCGCGCCTCGTTGAAAAATTTCCGGGCCGCCGTTCTGCCGTGGTCGTCGGTAAACGAAATCCCCGGCATATCCATACAATCCACCGTGGCATGAACGGTTTTCTTGGGCTGATACAACCCCGTCAGCCAGTCCAACCGGTCGTCCGGTACCGGCACCATGTGTTCATGAACATCCGTCGAACCCATCATGGCGGGTTCCTTGCCGCTGATAGCGGACAATATTGTACTCTTACCCGACTGCATCAAACCAATTAATGCTACTTTCAATCTTCAACTCCTGTTCTATGAATCGCGTATGCACGCTAAGATACAAATTATTATTCAATCCCAAGCTTTTTCTGAATATCTTCCAACGGAACACCCTTTGTCTCCGGCATCTTTAAGAGTACCCATATTAACTGGACCACCATCGCACCAGCGAAAACGGAAAATGCAATTGACGGACCCTTTTCGCCAAGTCCTTCAGCAATCGGCTTAAAGGACCACGAAACGGCAGCAGCCATAAACCAGTGCGTAAATGAACCCAGTGCCTGACCGCGGGCTCTGACACGATTGGGAAAAATCTCACTAATAAATACCCAAATGACGGCCCCTTGGCCAAACGCATGTGAGGCGATAAACAGAACTAAAGCACCCAGAACGACTTTGCCGCCCATGGGCGTAAAGGTTGAACCGAATTTAAGGAACGCCGCCGCTGCAATACCTAAACTGACAATATACCCAATCGAACCGACCAGCATCAGTTTCTTTCTGCCAAAGTGATCGATAATCGCTAACGCCGCCATTGTGAATATCAGGTTAGTAAAGCCAATCAGGACAGATTGGAACATGGCGCTTTCTTCACCGGCACCGGCCATTTCAAAAATACTGGGAGCATAGTAGAGAATCGCGTTAATACCCGAAAGCTGATTGAACACCGAAATCGCCATCGCAAGCATAATGGGTTTTAAATACTTCTTACAGTAAAATCGTTCCTGCAAAGCATGATATTCGGTGTCGAGCGAAGACTGAATCGCACCGATCTCTTCATCAACGTTCCCGGTATCACTACCCAGTTTGGAAAGGGTCTCTCTGGCTTCGTCGATTCGCTTTCGAGCCACAAGCCATCTGGGACTATTGGGATTGGCAAATAGCAGAAAGAAAAATGCGATCGCCGGTGCGGCCTCAACGCCAAACATCCACCGCCAGGCAGTGCCTTCGACAATGCCCTGTCCCATGTTCTTAAAGATAACCGTGATGACATAGTTCGACAAAAACGCCAGGAGAATACCGAAAACAATATTAAACTGGGTAACAGCTACCAACCTGCCGCGTAGTTTTGCCGGGGAGATTTCCGCAATATATGTAGGCGAGACGACTGTCGCTCCACCAACGCCCACACCTCCAATAAAGCGGAAGATCAGGAGCGAATACCAGTTCCATGCAAAGGCACTGCCAACCGCTGAGATAAAGTACAAAACAGCAGTGAGTAAAAGCGTATTCTTACGGCCAAATTGATCGGACGGCTTACTGAATGTAATCGAACCGATAATCGTACCGATCAAAGCGCTTGTCACGGTGAACCCGTACGACGCATTGGTTAGCTCAAATAACTGCCGGAGTGCCTTTTCCGCGCCGGAGATAACGGCCGTATCAAATCCGAACAGAAGTCCACCCAGCGCCGCAACAATCGCACTTCTCAGTAGTAGTCCCTGTGTTTTCATACCTGTTTATCTCATAAAAAATAGGGGGAAGGTTTCATGCACACGTTACTTCAAATGCATCAATGATCATCTTTATAAACACTGTTGCCATGGCAATCATAGGCAACGATCTCACTTTTTGTAATATGCTTGCTCAACAACGCGCCCGCGCCGCCAATCGTAACGAAATGAACCCCGCCGTATTTGACCATTGCATCGCGAACGGTCTGGTCACGATACCCCTTGCCAAGGGTCGCTTTGAGCCCATGCGCAAACAGGATCGGTGAAAACGCATCCATCCGTGACGATGTTGTCGGTCCGGCGGCGCCGATCACGCGCCCGGGTGCAGCCGGCGTTGGACCCACGAAATAGATCACAGCATCCGCCAGATCAACGGGCAGCGTCTGTCCGTCGGTAATCGCCCGGCAAAGCCGCTTGTGCGCCTGATCACGAGCGGTTAAAACAGCACCGCTAATCAACACCTCATCGCCGGCTCGCAATTGCTGCACCGCTGAGTCCGTTAAAGGTGTCCAAATTTCTTTTTTTTGTACCATTTATGTCCTGCATAAAACAATTAAAAATCCAAGCTCTTCATTGTATAGACCGACACTTGCAAATCCACTAAAAAGATGGCTGAGTTGCTTCTTTTTGATGCAGATATAGCGAAAAATCGCCTTTTGGGGCCCCTAAACATCTTGAATCCTTTCTCAACAGTGTTACAATACGCATGAATTTTCAATAAGGATGATCAGATGCAAAAGGAATTTCTGGTTTTAGACCCGGCATGGCAGTTCAAAGAATTTCCGCAAGCGGCGCGGCGGATGCGCGATCTGGATTCCGGCGACTGGTTGGACGCGACGGTCCCTTCTTCAATATTTACCTGTCTGGCCCGGCACGGCATTGTATCTGAGCAGGATTTGATCTCAAACCCGGAAAAAATATCATGGGTCAGCGAAAAAAGCTGGGTCTTTCGACAAGAATTTGACGTCCCGTCGGCCTTGCTCGACAAAGAGCATCTTGAGCTTATCTTTGAAGGAGTGGACACCGTCGGCCACGTTTGGCTCAATGAAAAGCTGATCGGCAAAACGGAAAATATGTTCATCCCGCACCGGTTTGATATTAAGCCGTATCTGAAGCAATCCGGGAATACACTCTACGTTAAACTGGTTTCTCCAATCGACCACACGGATCGATTGGTTCATCGCTATGGAAAACTCGGCGACACTCCCTTACGTGACCCGCGAAGTTCATATCTCCGTAAAGCCGCATACCAGTTCGGTTCCGATGCCGGACCGTCTCTGGTTGGCTGCGGCATCTTTAGGAACATCCGAATCGAAGGAAGCAATACCGCCGGCATTGCAAACCTGCACCTTCGTACCATCGACTGCAATCAGCATTATGCAGACATTCGCGTTGCGTTGCAGATTCATCGTATCCATCAAAACACGCGCCCGGTCCGATGTAAAATCACATTGACCGGCGGCGGGTTGGAAATAGAGCAGGAAATTGTGCTTGAACAGCCGAGCGCTTCTGCATCGACCCTCTTGCATATCGAACGGCCGTTTCTGTGGTGGCCGCGGGGCTATGGCGTTCAGCATTTGTATCATATCAAAACGGAATTGCTGACAAGCAACGGACAATTGCTTGATTGTGCCTCTCAGGACTTTGGTGTGCGTACAATCCGAATCGAGAAGACACCTGATAAAACGGAGCTTTGGGTCAATGACCGGCTCATCTACATCAAAGGCGCCGACTGGATGCCGCTGTCCTTATTTCCCGGAAGCCAACCCCCCGACGAATACGAACAACTCCTAAGGCGAACTAAAGAATGCCATATCAACCTGCTGCGTGTCTGGGCCGGGGGATACTATGAATCGCCCGCCTTTTACGAACGGTGCGACCGGATGGGCATTCTCATCTGGCAGGATTTTATGTTTGACAGCGCCTACTACCCGGACCGCCAATGGTTCACCGACAGTGTCAAAACCGAAGCAATAAGCATCATCAAACAACTGCGCAATCATGCCTGTATTGCCCTCTGGTGCGGCAACAACACTATCGAACATCTTCATCAAAGCAGCAAACTTGGAAAAGGGAAAAAATTCTATGGCAAGTCGATCTTTCATGAACTGCTGCCCAAACT
>Ga0272441_10011627_pt1 | contig 13023 bp, 5 predicted proteins | sample SSMProp6N_FD_193582 | JGI IMG/M metagenome (GOLD analysis project Ga0272441, IMG submission 193582) | Marine sediment archaeal communities from Little Sippewissett salt marsh, Falmouth, MA, United States - SSM-Prop-6N | ecosystem: Environmental > Aquatic > Marine > Wetlands > Sediment ...
TCTGCAGCGCCACAAGTTTCATGGCGACTGGAACTATACCATTCGGCCACGACCCTCACAGCCAATCTGATACCTTTATTTATTTACGCTGCCTAAGAAACCTCTGCGAGACAGGACCTCGAAGCGAGGGAAGGCTGCTGCTCCAGGCGGTTGCCCCGTTTGGCTTCGAATTCGTGCATGCTTCTTGCAGAGGGACCTCAACACTTCGGCGTTGCCGCCCAAGACAGTCGTTGTCGCCGTCCGCCCCAAACCGCACAACCGTGCCCGCCAAGTCGACACCGCCGCGCGAAAGCAGGTCGGGAAGGCATACCGCTGGGTTTGGGCCCCCTCAAAGGCCACTGCAGACACGGCTCGACATCCCGCCTTTGAATCCGGGCTGGATTTGGACGCGAGGTTCTCGATTTCACGTGGATTTCGCTCGCACTTCAAATTGTCTTCACAGGGGCCTTCTACAATGTATCCGGAGTGAGCGAGGTCGTGTCGCATTGAAGGGTCCGGGTCGATAGTGAGGAGGGCAGGGACATGAGAACCATGGCACTGTTGGTTGCGTTAGTGATTGGGTCGCCGGCGGTGTTCGGGTGCGAGGACGTGCTGGTCCCGTGGGAGGAATTCAAGGGCCTTTACCGGGCCAGCATCGAAAGGGAGATCCGGGAGGAGGCGGGACCGCAGGAGGAGGCGCCGCAGGTCCATTCGATTGATGAGGCGCGTTACAGGCTGACCATCGGGGGCGAGGATGCGAGAGGTGAAGTGCTTCTCTCAGGACGCGTCATCTCTGGGGGGCCGGAGCCCATCCCGCTGTTCGGATGCGAGGCCGTGATAACGGAGCTCAAGGGCGTGACGGGCGGCGCGGTGCTTTGCGGAGAGGATGAGACGCGCGTTTCGTTTGTTCCCCAGGGTGGCGCGGGGGAGTTCGCGGTCACGGCGTGTTTCCTGGTGCGGCCCCAGGAGGAAGAGGCGTCTCGGGTCATCTCGTTTGACATACCGCGCGCGGTGCGAAATTCGCTCGCCGTCGACCTGCCGGCGGAGTCCCGCGTTTTGGAACATCCAGGCATTGCGGACGCGGACGGGATCTATCATTTCTCGGCCTCGCCTCGTCTGACTATCCGCTACCTGGACCCACGAGGCCCGGCGGCCGCAACCATCGTCGAGATCGATTCGGTATCGCGCATCAGCGTCCAGAGAAACCGGCTCCTCGTTAGCACGTGGTTTCTGCCGGTTCGCGCGGCCCCCGACTCATTGATTCTCGATGCGCCGGCGGGCGCGGAGTACATCGCGTCGTCCTTGAAGGCGTCCCAGGTCGAACAGTTGGACGGCGACCGATACGCGCTGAGCATTCCGCGAGGCGAGGCCAGCCCGTTCTCGGTCGAGCTGGCCTTGGCGATGGCGACGGACGCGGGCGAGGCGTCGTTCTCGCTTCCGCGAATCGAGGGCAACAGCGGACAGGAAGGGCGGTTTGTCTTGGAGGAGCCGGCCGATGGCCAAGCCACGGCAAGCGCGTCAGGCCTCGTGTCGCAGATTCCTATCGAGAGGCTGGGTGAGGCCTTGGCCGAATGTGTCGAGGACAGCCGGTTCTACATGAGCGTTTCGCCGGACGAGCCGATCGCGCTAACCGTCAAGCGGTTCCAGGCGGTCAGCACCCCGGCCACGGTGTTGGAGTGCCAGTACCTGTTCACGTCGTTTGAGGAAAACGGCAATATCCTGTCGGTACTTGTGATGGACATCCCGCCCGAGTTCGGCAGCCGCATGACGTTGAAGGCCGTTGCGGACTGCGAGGTGTGGTCGCTCGTGGTGAATGGCGCGAAGAAGCGGGTATTCGCAGACGAGGCGGATACGTGGGTCATTCCGCTCGATAGCGGCGCAGTGTCTCACGTGGAGCTCGCCTTTCTTGGCAACGGGCCGAAGCTCGGGCTGCAGGGGAAGCTCGAGGCCATCGTGCCGGAGACGGGTCTGGCGTCTCGGGAACTCCGCGTGGGCCTTGCGCTTCCTGCGCGGGTTGAGCTGCTCTGCACGGAGGGGCCGCTCAGTGGGGCGCCGGGCGAGAACTGGAAGCTGCCCGCTGAGTTCGTGGGCAAAAGGCATTTCTTCTCGCGGTCCTTCTACAAGGGTGAGGGAATGACGTTGTCGATCTCGTACAAGGAGCCGGTGAATCAGGTCGGACAGAAGGGAGGTCAGAGATGAGCAGAGAACGAGTCATCGCGATCGGGGTTATTCTTCTGGTGGCATCCGGGGGATGGTTTCTCCTCGGCGCCACAACGGAGAGGCGGTCGATGGCGTCGAGCAGTCGCTTGGGCGCCGAAGTGGAGGCGTTGTGGGGCGTGCCCCTGGTCCAGGCGGCGCCTGCGATTGCCGTGGAGATTCCAGGCAGCGAACGTGTGCGTTGGCTCATGCCGTCCGAGAACAAGGTCAAGGTGGAGGTGCGGACGGATTACCGCAAGAAGGGCCTTGTCTGGTATCCGACGTACACCTGCGCCTTCGACGGCGCCTACACCCTCACGAATGATGAGGAGGTCGCGCAGAAGATCCGCATTCACTTCGACTTCCCCGCCAAAGGCGGCACGTATGATCGGTTCACGGCGTCCATTGACGGCAAGCAACTGCTTGCCCCCGTCAGTACCGCAGAAGGCGTGGGCGAGATCGTCGAACTGGCGCCGGGGCAGAGCGCCGGCTTCAGGGTGACGTACGAGACCCGCGGCATTCGGGAGTGGCGCTATACGATGGACCGGAACGTGGGGCGCGTTCGGAACCTGGACCTCGTGGTGAAGACCGACTTCGGCAATGTCGACTATCCGGACGGTTGCCTGTCGCCCATGCTGTCCGAAGCGGCCGACGACGGCGGCCTGACGCTCTCCTGGCGCGCAACTGACCTGATTACGAAGGAGGACATCGGCGTGATCATACCCGAGAAGCTGAATCCGGGGCCCTTGACCTCGCGTATCACGTTCTTCGCCCCGGTGTGCCTCGTGTTCTTCTTCGTGTTGGTCGCAACGATCAACATCCTGTACAAGGTGAACATCCACCCGATGCACTACCTGTTCGTGGCGGCAGGGTTCTTTGCCTTTCATCTGCTGCTTGCGTACATGGCGGGCGTGGTCAACATCCATGTTGCGTTTGTGATTTCGGCGCTTGTCTCGGTGTTCTTGGTCACGAGTTACCTCTCCGGGGCGCTTCGAGGGGCATTTCCATGGAAGGTGGCGGTTGCCGGCCAGGTGTTCTTCCTGGTGCTGTTTTCGTACAGCTTCTTCCTGAAGGGGATCACGGGGCTCACGGTGGCGATTGGGTCTGTGGTTACCTTGGCCGTGCTGATGAAGGTGACGGCCCAGGTCGATTGGGACGACGTGTTTTCGAGAAGCAAGAGCGCCCCGACCCCGCCTCGCTTGGATACCCCCGGCGCGGCTGTCACTGTGGGGAGTGGGAACCAGACCTGAGAAGTTTGACGAAGCAAGATTCCCCTTGAGAGTGTTGTTTCGGTGGGGCGAGCGTCCCCGCGAGCCGTCTTGGGTTCGTTCTGAGCATCCAAAGACCCGGCTCCCGAGGACGCTCGTCCCACCGCGCGCCCGGCGTCGTGTTGAGAGAGACCCCATTTCGCAAATGCCTGCGCACGGATTGCTATGGCGGGGGGCGGATGCGTACCATGGGAGTGGTCTTACTTCCCGTTTGCTGGCGATCCATGGAGGTTGATAGATGCTCGTGCTGTTGATTCCGCTTCTGATTGTGTCTGTGGGGGCCGAGACGTTTAGCGCACCGGGGTATGACGTGCCGGCGACCGGGGCGTGGTACGCGCCCGGGGAGGCGTCCAGCGCGATGCCGTTGGGCGTGCTGGGTACCGGTTTCGTGGACTTCACTTCCCGCGCGACGTTTGGGGCGTCCACGGCCGAGAACAACTGGCTCCACCCCCAGCCTGTGCCCGAGGCGTGCGGGTTGATAGTCCGGGCGGGCGAGGAAGAGGTCAGTCTTCTTGCGGGTGCGGAGTCGTCGCCGCCGTCGATGCGATTCTGGGGGCACTATCCTGCGGCGGATGTGGATTTCGGGGACGCTTTTAGCGACATCGAGGTGTATCTGCGGGCGTATGCGCCCCTTGTCCCTCACGATTATGTGCTCGCCAACATGCCCGCGGTATTCTTCCACTTCACCGTGGTGAACAAGGGCTCGGCGCCGACGTCGGCTGAACTCGCGCTACAGTGGCAGGCCGCGCTCAGGAACTCGACCAAGGCTCAAGGCAACGTCGAGGGTGCGCTGGGCTGGCGGCGCGAGGCCTTGGGGCCGGAGGCCACGTGGACGGTCGTCCCGAAACTGGTCTTCTCCCCCAATCGCGAGGAACTCGAACTGCGCGTCCGCCAGGCACGGACGCTGATGGGCCTGCTTGAGGGGGCAAACGTACCGGAAGGGAAAGCGTATGCCTTTGGCAAGGTCTCTGATTTCCTCCTCGACGCGTCCGGCGGCTTCGATTGGGAGACGCACCGGCGGGAATCGGCGGCCTTCGGCGGTGGGCCGAACATCGGCCAGGTGTTCTGGCATCTGGCGTATGGGGACCAAACCGCCGGGCGGGGCAGCGAAGGACCTTACGGCTTGGCAGACGGCGGGCTCCCGGCGCGGACACGTGATGGCGCGCTCGAGATCCAATTAGCGGTGTCGAAAGCCGGCACGGACGGCGTCGCGCTGGCGTACACGATCACCAATGTGTCCGGCAGGGAGCTCCGCGACCTCCGGTTCGGATTCTCAACCAACGTCGACATCGGCGGGCCGGGACATGAGAGCAAACAGCGCGCGGCGTTCGACAAAGCACTCGGTGGGATCGCGTTCGAGGACACGCGCATTGATACGGTGGTCGCGCTGGTTGGGGACGCAAAGGATTGCGTGGTCGCGACGTGGCCCGGTGCCAACCAAGCGATGAGGAACGCCGCGTGGACGGCGGTGGACGCGGCGGAAGTGAAACCCGAGGTGCGCACGATTTCGAACGGCATGCAGATAGCCGCGCCGGGCGGGTCGTATGCCGTGGCCGGGGTCGGCGGAGCAGGGTGGTCGCTCCAGAGCGTGCAGCAGGGCGCGGACGTGATACGCACCCGGGCGCGCCGGACGCTCGCGCCGGGCGAGACGGCCGAGACGATCTTGGCGCTGGCCTGGCATTTCCCCTATTGGACTTCGAGCGACGGCGAGCGGGTCCGCAACCGGTACGCCTTGTCCTATGCGGATGCGGGCGAGGTTATGGCGGCCGGGCTCCCGCGCGCCACGGAGATCGAAGACCGGATCGCCGCGTGGCAACAGCGCATCTACGCAAGCGAGGTCCCTGCATTGTTGAAGGACGCCGCGATCAACAGCCTTTACGTGCAGGCGCGGAATTCGTGGTGGCTGGCGGACGGGCGCTTCTTCCAGAGCGAATCGTTCACGGGCTGCCCGATTACGGAGACCTTCGTGTGCCGCTTTAACGGGTCGTTCCCGCTGGCCCTGTTGTTCCCCGAATGCGAGCGGGCCACCATGCGGGCGGTCGCCAAGGCCCAGGCGCCGAGCGGCGAGATCCCCTTCGGGTTCGGGCGGCCGGCGGCCACGCGCTCGCCGTACTTTCAGGTGCAGCACCCGATCGTGTCGTCGGAATTTGTGCTGACGACGTGGCGGAACTTCTCGCTCTGGGGCGATTCAGCCTACCTTGCCGAGATGTTTCCACATGTCCAGGCGGCGTTGCGCTACGCCATGACGCTCGACACGGACGGCGATGGGGTGATCAACGAAGACCCGGGAAGCGAGACCGGCTTCCCGGCCAACCAGTACTACGACATCTGGCCGTGGTGGGGCACGAGCGCGTATACGGGCAGCATCTGGCTGGCCGCGTTGCGCGCCGGCGAAGAGATGGCCAAGTTGCAGGGCGACGAGGTGTTGGCCAAGGAACTGCGCGGCTGGTACGAGCGCGGCGCCAAGGCCTTCGAGGACACGCTCTGGACCGGCGAATACTACCGCCTGTACAACGACCCGGAACGTAAGCGCGTGAGCGAGACCTCCCTCACGAACGCCTTGTGCGGCCAGTGGTTCGCGTACGCCTGCGGCCTGGGCGAAATCGTGCCGCAGGATCACATCGGGTCCGTCGTTGACACCGTGCTGCGGTTGAACGTGCCCGCGACCAAGTACGGCGCAGTGAACGGGGTCGGCCCGGACGGCACAGTGGACGAGACCTTCCCCAACCATTCCGCCGTGATCACCATCGGCGAGGTGTGGAACTTCTGCGCGATGGCCGCGTTTGCCGGGCGCCAGGAGGACGCCGTCCGCTTGTTCAACGTCAGCTACGACAACATCCTCCACAACCAACGCACGCCTTGGAACATCCCGTGGTGCCTGCACCGGGAGACCGGCGCCATCAAGTGGGGCATCAACTACTACTCGAACCCCTGCGTGTGGACACTCCTCCAGGCCCTGGACCCGGACACGTATACGCAACTGGGGATCGAGGCGGCAAGCGAGGGTTTCTAATCCATGAAGGCTTGTGTGCTACATGGCATAGGCGAGCTGCGGTGCGACGAGGTCGCAGAACCCGAGCCTGCCAGCGGAGAGGTGTTGGTGCGCGTCCGCGCGTGCGGGGTGTGCGGGTCGGACGTTCCGCGCGTGTTTGTGAAGGGGACCTATCGTTTCCCGACGATCCCGGGGCACGAGTTCGCGGGCGAGGTGGCAGCGGTCGGCGACGGCGTGGACGCGGGGCTGGTGGGCAAGGCGGTGGCGGTGTTCCCGCTGATTCCGTGCCGGGCATGCGCGGCCTGCGAGGTGGGGGCGTTCGCGCAGTGCGAGGACTACGACTACCTCGGGTCGCGTTGCGACGGCGCGTTTGCGGAATTCGTGTGCGCGCCCGCGTGGAATCTGCTCGAGGTGCCTGACGGCGTGTCGTTCGAGGAGGCTGCGATGACCGAGCCCGCGGCCGTGGCCGCGCACGCACTGCGGCAGGCGGGCGTAGACGCGGGGGACGCGGTGCTGATCTTCGGGGCCGGTCCGATAGGGCTGCTGGTGGCGTCCTGGGCGAGGATTTCCGGGGCCGGGGCCGTATTGCTTGCGGACATTGACGCGCGCAAACTCGACTTCGCGCGGGAGCTTGGCTTTGAGCGGGCGTTCAACCCGAAGGACGGGGACACCGTGAATTGGGTTCGCGAGGTCACGGGGCGCGGCGCGGACGTCGTGGTCGAGGCGTCGGGCAGTTCCGCAGCGTTTGAGCAATGTATGCTGACCGCGCGGACGTTTGGCCGCGTGGTCTTGATGGGGAACCCAGCGGGCGACATGCGGCTCAGCCAAGAGGCGTACTGGGCCATCCTGCGACGGGAGTTGAAGGTCTGCGGGACATGGAACTCGTCCTACACCGGCTTGCCGCGCAATGAATGGCAACTCGCGTTGGACCACATGGCCTCTGGCCAGCTTCCGGTCAAGCCGCTGATCACCCAGCGGGTCAGCCTCGAAGACCTCGGAGATGCCTTGGTCATGATGCGTGACCGCACGGAGTTCGCCACGAAGGTCATGTGTATCCCGTGAGATACCTTGCCGGGCCGCGCATGAAGGAAGAACCTTCTTGGATCAGCGTGCGGTTCTGGGCTTGTAGCAGGCCCTGGCCACGAGGTCGATGAAGAGCGGGGCAACGCTCAGGGGGAGGACGAGGGACCAGCCGAGGATGCCGAGGGGGACGGTGCGCATAACGTTGGCCAAGGCGGGCACGTAAACCACCAACAATAGAATGGCGGCGCAAAGCACGAACGCGCCCCAGACGTACGCGTTGCGGGTGATTTCGTTGTTGAAGAAGCCGGCGCCGCGCTCGCGCATGTTGAACACGTGAAACAGTTGGGCGAAGGCGAGCGTGAGAAAGGCGATGGTCACCGCGGCGTCTGTGCCCATGTCCAACGTGAAGTAGGCGAGCGCGAACGCACCGAGGGTACACGCAGCGATGAGCGCCCCATACACCGGCAACGCCTCCCAAAGGCGGCGGGTGAGGACGGGTTCGCTGCGGGGCCTGGGCGGGTGTTGCATGACGCTTTCGTTGCCTTCGCCCACGCCCAAGGCGAGGGCCGGGAACACGTCGGTGACCAGATTGAGCAGCAGGATCTGGATGGGCAGGATCGGCAAGGGGGTGTTGATGAGCGACGCCAGGAAGATGACGAGGATTTCGGCAATGTTGCATGAGAGCAGGTAGAAGACGAACTTGCGGATATTGCCGAAGATGATGCGCCCTTCCTGGATGGCATAGACGATGGTTTTGAAGGAATCGTCTTTGAGCACGACGTGGGCCGCCTGGCGGGCGACTTGAGTGCCGCGCTTGCCCATGGCAATGCCGATGTCGGCCTTCTTCAGGGCGGGCGCGTCGTTCACGCCGTCGCCCGTCATGGCGACGATGGCGCCTTCTTCTTGATGCAGTGCGATGAGGTCGAGTTTTTGGCGCGGGCTGACGCGCGCGAATATGGCGGTCCCACGGTATTGCCGTTTCTCTTGGGCGGACAACTCCGCGAAGGGCTTCAGATCTCGCCCGCGGATAGCGACCGCTTCGTCGCTCTCGACGATGCCTACGCTCTTGGCCACGTTAAGTGCCGTGGGGGCCTGGTCGCCGGTGACCATGACGACGCGGACGCCGGCGTCGCGGCACCGGGCGATGGCCGCGGGGATGTCCGCACGCGGCGGGTCCACCATGCCCAGCAGGCCCAAAAAGACCGCGCCTTCATAGGGGTCTTCGTTCTCGCTCTGCACGCGCTTGCGGGCCAGGGCGAGAACGCGGTACCCGTCGCGGGCGAGTTGTTCGTTGCGCTGCAGGAGTTGCTGCTCGAGTTCCGGGGTGAGCGCTTGCTCGCCTTGGGGCGCGAGCACGGACCGGCACGCGCTTAGGACGGGCTCGGGTGCGCCCTTGATGGCCACGTAGAACGTGCCGTCTTCCTTATGGTACGTGGCCATCCTTTTGCTCTCGCTGTCAAAGGCGTCTTCGTTGACTTCAGGGAGTCTCTCGACAAGCTCCGAACGCGGCATGCCGGCTTCCAACCCGGCAGCCAAGAGTGCGATCTCGAGCGGGTCGCCGACCGATTCCGCACCGGCCTTGTCGTCCTGCTGGATGGCGGCGTTGTTGCAGAGCACGCCCACCTTGAAGGCCTCAGTGGCGGGGGCGCCTTCGTTCCATGACACAGCGTGCCCTTCGCCATCAAACCATTTGCCGTCCTTGCGTTCGATGAAGCCGCCCATGAATTCGAGGCGGCTCACGGTCATTTTGTTCTCGGTCAGCGTGCCGGTCTTGTCCGTACAGATGACGCTGGTGCTGCCAAGGGTCTCGACGGAGGCCAGGCGACGCACCAAGGCTTGGCGGCCCGCCATGCGCAGCATGCCGCGCGAGAGGGCGATGGTGGCCACGATGGGGAGCCCTTCGGGGATGGAGGCCACGGCCAGGGCGATGGCGGTCTCCAACATGAGATAGACCTCTTTGCCCCGCAGAATCCCGACGCCTGCCACGAGCACGGTGATGATTATGACGATCCAAACCAGGTTGCGGCCCAGGGCGTTGAGGTTTTTCTCGAGTGGGGTGGTCTCTTCCTGGGCTTCCTCGACCAGCGATGAGATGTGGCCGAGTTCGGTCTGCATACCGGTGGCGATGACGACGGCCGCGCCCGAGCCCCGGGTGAGCGCCGTACCCTTGTAGAGCATGTTGGTGCGTTCGGCGAGCGGCGGGTCGCCTTCGAGAGTCTCGGTGTGCTTGGCGACGGGGACGCTCTCGCCGGTCAACGCGGACTCGTCGCACTCGAGTTTGGATGCCTCGATGATGCGGAGGTCGGCCGTAATGATGTCGCCGCCTTCAAGCACGACGATGTCGCCCGGAACGAGTTGATCTGCAGAAATCTCCTTGACGTTGCTGTCGCGGCGGACGCGGGTGCGCACACTGCCCATCTTGTAGAGGGCTTCCATGGATCGGGTCGCCTTGACTTCGGTGAAGAAGCCGATGGCGGTATTGATGGCGATAACGGCGAGAATGGCGAAGCCCTCGGTCCAATCACCCAGGACAAAAGAGAGGACTGACGCCGCGACAAGCAAGGCTACGACAAAGCTCTTGAATTGGCTGACGAGTATGGTCCATGCGCTCTTGGTATCCTGCTGGCGGAGTTGGTTGGGGCCTGTGGTCCGGAGCCGGGCCGTGGCCTCATTCTCGGAGAGTCCGGTTTCGGGGAGTACCCGGAGTTGTTTGAGGGTTTGTTGCGCAGAGCTGCGATAGAACGTGGCTTTGTTCATGGATGCTCGCTTATGTGAAGGGAGACGTTGCGAAGCGTTTGTTGGTAGACATGATAGCAGATTCCGAGCGCTTGGTTTCTGAACACGAAGAAGGGCCCCCCCGGCCGAGGCCGGCGCCCCCTTCTTGAATTGTTGCGCGAGCTATTTCTTCCGGGAAAGCAAGGCCCCGCCCAACACCAGGCACGCCCCCGCCAAGAGGCCGAGGGCGGCAAGTCCGCCAACGGGCATGCCGGTGCCGACGGAGAGTATCGCTGTGTTGGATGCGAGCACGGCGGTTTCGTCGTCGCGCACCACACAGTAGTAGGCCCCGGTATCCGAGGTCTGCAGGGACGGGATTGCATAGGACGCATCGGTCGCGCCGGAGATCCTGAAGGTGTCCTTCCACCATTCGTAGGCCAGCGGTGCGAAGCCGCCCTGGGCGACGACCACGAACGTGTGCGCTTCGCCCGGTTCCTTGTTGTCGCCTGCGGGGTGCTGGGTGATCTCGAGTATGGGCGCCACTTCCAGGGCCGGGGTGTTCGAGGTGTACACGATGCCGTCATACGTGACGTCGCACCAGTAGTCGCCGGCCTTGCCCGCCACATCGGCGACGTCGTACACGGGCGAGTTGCCCCCGACATCGTGGATCATCTTGCTCACGTTATCGTCCCATTTCCACTGGTAGACGGGGGTGCTGTTGCCATGATCGGTGGCCACGGCGAAGCTGTGCGACTCGCCCTCGTAGCGCCGCCCGCCTTGAGGCTGCGCGGTGAACCCACGCCAGTTGTGGATGTGGTAGAGGGCACTCGAGCCGCCGGCATACGGATTCAGCGCCGGGTCGGTCACCTGTATGCCCACGACAATGCCCAGCGTACCGTCGGCCTCGGCATCGTCCGGCGTCACGGCCACAACGTACGTCGGGTCTGTGCCCGTCACGATGAACGTCGCGGCACCGGCCAACGTACCCGTAAGGGTCACGTCGGCATCGCTGAATGTGGGGGCCACAGGCTCGTTGAAAGCCACCTCGATGTCCACGGAGTCCAGGTCCGTGGGCGTCGGATCAAGGAGGGTGATAACGGCCGTAGGCGCCATCGTGTCGACGGTCAACTCGTTCGTGGAGCCGTCGGTCCCGCTCCTCGCCAAGTCGTCCATGGCCACCGCCACCACGTCGTAGGTGCCGTCCGGAAGCACGTCGGTGACATCCGCGGTCCAGCCGCGCGTCTGGCCTACAGGCGGCAACAGCGAGGCTGAGTAGATGTGACCGTGCACCGTCACGTCGACGCTGACGATGTCGCTGGCGGCCCCGGCCCAACCGGCCGAGCCGGAAAGCTGCGGGGTATTGTCACTCGTGGTCAGCGAGTTCACGAACACCGACGGCGCGTTCGGGTCAATGGTCAACTCGTCGGTGGTGGCGTCGGAGCCCGTGTTGCCGGCGGTATCGGTGGCCGTTGTCTGGACGTCGTACTGGGCCCATACGGACGGCAACGCATTGGTCACTTGCCCGCTCCATGCATTGCCGACCACGTCAGCGTCGTACAGGTATCCGTTCACCCAGAACGTGACCGTGGCCACTTCCACGTTGTCGTTCACCGTGCCGGACACGATGGGCGTGGTATTGCTCGTGATCTGCGGGGTGACCGTAATCGTCGGATTCGTGAGATCCACAGTCAGCTCGTTGAGGGTGGTGTCGTTAGCCGTGTTGCCTGCCGTGTCCGTGGCGAGGGTCTGTACGTCATAGTTGCCTTCGGCGAGGTCGGTGGGCCATGGGAGGCCCCACGCGCCTGGGGACAGGGTCGCCGCGTAGGTGCCTTGGCCAGGTATGGTGACCTGTACGCCCGCGACTTCGACGTTGTCGTCCACGGAACCGGATAGCAACGGTTTGGTTTCCTTTGTCACCAGCGTGTCGACCGTCACCGTTGGGTCGGTCATGTCGATGGTCAGCGGGGCGCTGGTGACGCTCGAGGCCAGCGCGGTCCCTGCCAGGTCTTCGACATCCGAGAAGGTGTCTACCGCGAGCGTGATAGTGCCATCGCCGCTGACGCCGGTGATGTCTACGGAGTAGGTCTGTGGCCCGCCACCGAAGCTCGCGACACCACCATAGGTCACAGTGCCGGTTACATTGATGACGAGGTCACCCGCGTTATTGAAGTTCTGGACGGCCTCGTCGAACCCGACGGTGTAGTTGACGGTGCTGCTGTTGGTCGGGTTCGGGTTGGTCGTCACAATCGAGGTCGCGTTGGGCGGCGTGACGTCAATGGTCAGGGGATCGCTCGTCACGCTGGATACAATGGGGTTGCCGAGGGTATCGCGCACGTCGGTGCCGGTGCTGGCCGCGAGCGTGACGGTCCCATTACCGGTCACTCCCGTGAGATACACGGTAAACAGGTTCGGGCCGTCGGCAACGGTGGCGCCGGTATGCACCACATCACCCGTCTCCTCGATGACCAGGTCGTTCTCCAAATCGAAGCCCAGTACATCCTCGTCAAACTGCACCTTGAACACGACGGTGCTGCTATTGGTCGGATCCGGGTTGGTCGTCCAGATGGTCGTGGCGTTCGGGCCTAGATTGTCCACGAGCACCGGGTCGCTGGTGACGCTCGATCCCAGCCCGTTATAGGCGGCGTCCCGGACGTCCGAGGTCGTGCTGATGGCGAGGGTGACGGAGCCATCGCCCGCCAGGCCCGTGATCTGCACGGAGTAGTCCTGGTCGCCGGGGTTACCGTTGACGACTGCATTGGTGTGCGTTAGGCCGACCTCGCCGATCACGAGGTCCGTCTCATAGTTGAACTGGTACACCGGCTTGTCAAACTGCACCGTGAAGCTGACGGT
>Ga0272441_10011628_pt1 | contig 13022 bp, 10 predicted proteins | sample SSMProp6N_FD_193582 | JGI IMG/M metagenome (GOLD analysis project Ga0272441, IMG submission 193582) | Marine sediment archaeal communities from Little Sippewissett salt marsh, Falmouth, MA, United States - SSM-Prop-6N | ecosystem: Environmental > Aquatic > Marine > Wetlands > Sediment ...
GAGAGAGCGATAGCTCTTGACTGATGACATGCTCAATCGGCGGGATGCAGTAGATTGGCGCCATGATTGAGAACGCCAGTAACCAGGCAACTCCTAGATTCTTATTAGCTTGGCTAGAACCAATCCTTGGAGGCATCAGCATTCAAACCTAATTCTATTTACTATCCAACCCACCTCGCCGCGCGGAATATTGTTGTGCTCCGTAACGGACGGTTGCTCACGGATTGCAGGCAGGTTCGAGATGCTCAAAACACGATTCCGCCCTTAAGCCCGATCACTCGCTATAATCCTGCTGCCGACGAAAACCGGGACAGTCCGGCTGATATCGGTGCGGCAGCAGAACCTCACATCACGCGCAAAACCTGTATCGTGCAAAAACCGCCCGGCTTCACTCTCCGAAACCAGGTCGAATATCAGGTTTTGATGCTTCCTAGCGAAGCAGCCGGCAAATATTGCACTGTCGCTCATAATAACCGAACCACCAACTGCCAGCAGCCCTTCCTTTACCTTTTCAGCAATCAATCCGGCACAGAGGGTGTCCTCCAGCGAGGTATTACCGTAACGGCCGCTACAAATAATGGTGACATTTGGTTCGCGCTCATTTAGTGCTTTATTTATAGTTATAGCTGATACTGCTGAAAGATTAATCATTGCTGCCAGGTATACCGGCTGTTGGGTGATTTCGTATGCTTTACGGATTAAGGGAGTTCCGTTACTGGTAGTTAACAAGATTGTTTTACCGTTTATTTCAGCGGTGTCCATGTATTCGAAGGGCGAATTTCCCAAGTCGAAACCAGGTATAGATTCCCCCCGCGCTTCTCCCCCCAACAGATAATCAACGCCAGGGTTTGATTCTAAATAAGCACTTACCTCAGCGATGTTAACACAAGGGTAAATCTCAGCCGCACCGCTATCAAGTGCGGTGGTAATTGTCGTGGTAGCGCGCAGGACATCGATTAATATGCACAATTGATTACCATCGGATGCTACGCTTTCATTAAGCAGGCACGGAGCCATAATAACGTTAATCTTCATCTTCTCGTATTAAACCGGAGAGTGTTTTGAAATCATAGTCCTTGTTTGGCAATCATGGTGGCCAGGTCGCCGAGGCGGCAGCTATAGCCCCACTCGTTGTCGTACCAGGAGACCACCTTGACCATGTTGTCCTCGATGACCATGGTGCTTCCGGCATCGACGCTGGAGCTGGCCGGGTTGCCCTTGAAGTCGATGCTGACCAGCGGCTCGGTGCAGTAATTCAGAATCCCCTTGAGGTTGCTTCCGGCGGCCTTCTCGAAGGCCTGGTTGACCTCCTCGGCGGTGACCTTACGGCCCAGCTCGGCGACGAAGTCAACCACCGATACGGTGGTGGTGGGTACCCGGAAGGCCATGCCGTGAATCTTGCCCTTGAGGTCGGGGATGACTAAGGTGACCGCCTTGGCGGCGCCGGTGGTGGTGGGGATGATGTTGACCCCGGCCGTCCGTGCCCGGCGCAGGTCCTTGTGGTACATGTCCAGGATGCGCTGGTCGTTGGTGTAGGCGTGGATGGTGGTCATCAGGCCCTTGGTCACGCCGAAGGTTTCGTGGAGCACCTTGACCACCGGGGCCACGCAGTTGGTGGTGCAGGAGGCATTGGAGATGACCTTGTGCTTGGCCGGGTCGTAGTTCTTCTCGTTGACCCCGATAACCACGGTGAGGTCCTCGTTCTTGGCCGGGGCGGAGATGATGACCTTCTTGGCCCCGCCGCTTAGGTGGGCAGCGGCCTTGGTGGCGTCGGTGAAGAGCCCGGTCGATTCAATTACGATGTCCACCCCATAATCCCCCCAGGGAATCTGGGCCGGGTCGCGCTCGGCGATGACCTTGACGGTCTTACCGTCAACGGTGATGGCGTCACCCTCGGCGCTGACCTCGCCGGCGTAGCGCCCGTAGGTGGAGTCCCACTTCAGGAGATGGGCGTTGGTGGCGGGGTCGGTGAGGTCGTTAACGGCGACGACTTCCAGATCGCCGTCGTGGTACTGCTTGATGCCGCGGAAGGTGAGCCGGCCGATTCGGCCGAAGCCGTTAATCCCGATTTTGGTTGTCATCAATGCCTCCGCAATTAGTTCGTTCAATGACCCAGCTAATGAAGATGATACTTTACCTATCGTAGCGGGGTAACAGTTAGACGATAACTCAGATCCACCCCTTTATTTCCGAAGTATGTTTGATAATATTCAGGAACTGAGATGCCTTCAGGCTGGCCCCGCCGATTAAAGCCCCGTCAATCTCCCGATGATGCATAATATCGGCGGCGTTGTCTTCGTTAACACTGCCGCCGTAGAGAATACGCGTTCTTTGGGCGGCTTTCTCTCCATACATATCAGTCAAACACCGCCGAATAAAGCCGATGGTATCATTAGCCTGTTGCCCGGTAGCGGCGCGGCCGGTGCCAATAGCCCAGATGGGTTCGTAGGCTATCGTAAGATTATCAAGCGAATCTATCCCGGCTAATGACGATACCAATTGCTCTGCGAGAACATACTCTGTTTTGCCGTCTTCATTGTCCTCAAGCTTCTCGCCGACACACAGGATAGCCTTGATTTTAACGTCCAGTACTGCCTTAACCTTCTTGTTGACAACATCACCCGTCTCGTTAAAGTACTGCCGACGTTCTGAATGTCCGATAATCACGTACTTGCAAAGCCCAACCAGCATCGACGGCGATATTTCCCCGGTGTAAGCGCCCTTAGGCACAAAATGAATGTTCTGGGCACCGATCTTTATCGAGCCATTTTTAATCACCTCATTGACCGCTGCTAGAGAGATAAACGGTGGACATATGACCTTCTCAACATTCCGTAATGCAATTAAAGTAGTATCGGCACATATCTCGCGCACCAAGTCAACCGCTTCATTGATGTTTGTGTTCATTTTCCAATTACCAGCAATCATTGGGGTACGCATTGGGTGCCTCCGAGATACAAGTTTTATTTCAGGACATTAATTGAGCCGAGCATTAACAAAAAACGTGACAGGTAGAAAGTAACTACACAATTATCACTCCAGGTCTCCGGAAAATCTGTTGGCGGCTGCAATTTTACTCCGTACCGCTGCCTGGGCGGCTACTAGTTTTGCCACCTGCAGTCGGAACGGACTGCAACTAACATTGTCGACGCCGATGGCGTTGAAGAATTCTATCGATCTAGGCTCGCCACCCTGCTCGCCACAAACACTTATCTTGATGTGTTGATTAACACGCCGTGCCCAGAAGATGGCGGTTTCCATCAGGCGGCCGACGCCCTTTACATCGATAACCTGGAAAGGATTATCCCTCAACACACCGGCTTCAAGATAGGTGGTAAGGAACTTCTTCTCGGCATCTTCTCGGCTAAAGGAGTAGGTTGCCTGTGTCAGGTCATTAGTACCGAAAGACATGAAATCAACGCAGGAGGCTATCCTACCGGCACGCATGCAAGCGCGGACGGTTTCCATCATCACCCCCATTTTGATACTGGGGTTTTTTATCATCTTGCGTACCAGTGCTACCTCTTGGGAGGTGATCACTTGGGGTACCATAATCGAGACATCAGCTTCAGAGACTTTCGCTTTGGCTCCCTCGATAGCCTTGACCTGCATCTCGTATAGCTCAGGGTTGGTTATCGCCAGTCTAACTCCGCGATGCCCCAGCATGGGGTTAACCTCTTTCAGTTCCTTGATTCGTTGGATAAGCCAGGGGTCTTCCGCCTCTTCCTCACTCGGCAGGAACTCATGAAGTGGCATATCCAGCAGTCTCACAATAATGGGAATGCCTCTAAGCTCCTTGAAAAGAGCGATGAAGTCACTCTGCTGTAATTCCCCCAGGTCTTTGAGAGCCTTACTCTTCTTATCTTTTCCGTCAGCCAGAATGAATTCCCGAATCATGGACAAGCGGTCAGGATCATTGAACATCCGCTCCGTCCGGCACAGACCAATTCCTTCCGCCCCAAAACTCACCGCTTGCGCTATGGTCTCCGGAGTATCTGCATTGGCCATTACCCCCAGGTGCTTAAACCCGTCAGCCCAGCCCATTAATGTCTGCAGCTCGTCACTAACTTGTGTTTCCTCAACCGGTAATACCCCAAGATATACGTTACCAGTAGTGCCATCAATAGTAATTTCACTTCCCTTTTCAAAAACCTCTTCGCCTACCTGGAAGCACTCTTTATTTAGATTAATGTCGATGGTCATGGCTCCGCAAACGCAGGGTTTACCCATCGCCCGGGTAACAATTGCGGCGTGGGAAGTAAGCCCGCCGTGGACTGTCAGTACACCATCGCTGGCAATGATACCCTGAATATCATCCGGGCTCGTTTCCGGGCGGACGAGAATAATAGATTCGCCTCTCTTATGAAGATTGACCGCCTCGATCAAGTCGAATATTATCTTGCCCGATACTGCCCCGGGAGCTGCCCCCAAACCCCTGGCGATTGGTTGATATTTGTCCGGCGACTTTATCTGCCGGTGGATCATGGCCTGGACATCCTTAAAGGTTACCCGATCCAGCGCTTCCTGCGGGGTGATAAAATTGTCTTTCACCATATCGACGGCAATCTTTACCGCCGCCCGGCCGCTCCTTTTACCCGACCTTGTTTGCAGGATATAGAGCTTGCCCGACTCAATAGTGAATTCAACGTCCTGCATATCGCGATAGTGATATTCAAGAGATCGAGTTATATCATCCAGCTGATAATACATCTCCGGCATTTTTGACTTGAGGGTGGCTATCGTGTCGGGGGTTCTTGAACCGGAGACAATATCTTCACCCTGTGCCTGGATTAGATATTCACCAAAAAGCCCCTTCTCTCCAGTACTGGGGTTACGGGTGAAGACAACTCCGGTCCCTGAATTTGAATCTTCGTTTCCAAAGACCATCGCCTGTATAATGACCGCCGTTCCCAAGTCGTTGGGGATACCATTAACTCGCCGGTATTCGATAGCACGCGGGCTATCCCAGGAGTCAAATACCTGCCGCGCGGCCAGTTTTATTTTGTCCATGCTATCGACATTGAGCAAGGTATCCATCATGCCCGGCATTGATACCGGACCGGAGGACCTTACCGAGACTTGGAGTCCGTCGCCGAATTTCTTGTTGGTTTGCGCTTCAAGCTTATTGATGGCCTGCTCGAGTTCCGCCTCGGGCAGATTCCCGGTTTCTTTGTAGTGCTTGTAGGCCCGGATGGTAAGGGCAAAGGCCGGTGGCACCGGCAGGCCGTTCTGGAACATGGTTACCAGGTTAGCCCCCTTATTGCCAAGGAGATTTCTGTCGGAGAAACCGTCTGATAAGAAAGATATGTATTCCACTATTTTCAACCACCCACTAATTAATATTTCATAGCTAAATCAGTTCCAAACTGGTTGATAAATCGCTTCAATATCGTTAATATAGCCTGCTGAACCAACGGGGCAAACATCGACCCAGCAGGCTATATTGAACGACTGATTAACTGAAATTCTAGAAAGTCATGGATTTGAAAGCCTCAGTTTGGGCAACGATTGCTTTCTCGGCAGCGAAGCGCTCAATGCTTGAGGCCCCGAAGAAACCGGCGACTCCTTCAGTATGTTTGAGTATGTACTGGGCATCCTCAGGCTCGGCGATTGGGCCGCCGTGGCAGATTACAATGATATCGGGGTTTACCGACTTACCAGCATCATGAATCTGCTGCACCAGCTTAGCCGAATCTTCAAGTGTCCTAGCGGTTTTGGCACCGATACTGCCTTTGGTAGTAAGGCCCATATGAGCGACCAAGACATCAGCTCCGGCCTGAGCCATATTCTTGGCGTCTTCTTCACTAAAGACATACGGGGTCGTCAGCAGGTCCAGTTTGTGAGCCGCCGTAATCATGTCGATTTCCAGACCGTAGCCCATGTTGGTTTCCTCCAGGTTTGCCCGGAACATACCATCAATTAGACCCACGGTGGGAAAGTTCTGTACCCCTGAAAAACCGAGGTCGAGCAGCTGTTTCAGAAATACATCCATCTGGCGGAAGGGGTCGGTACCGCAGACACCAGCCAGAACGGGGGTATCTTTAACAACCGGCAATACTTCACTGGACATCTCGACGACAATACCGTTGGCATCACCATAAGACATCAGGCCTGCCAGAGAACCCCTCCCCGCCATGCGATAGCGTCCTGAGTTATAGATGATAATCATATCAGCGCCGCCCTTTTCGGCACATTTGGCTGATATCCCGGTGCCAGCACCAACGCCAAGCAGGGGCTTACCGTCGCTGATTGATTTCTTGAGTCTTCTGACACATTCTTCTCGTTTGATTCTCATTTAGTACCTTCCTATTACTATAGATTTTTCAGCAGCTCATCAGCAACTGTTTTAGCGAATTTTTCGTCGTTGATATCCGTATCCATCTCAATGAGCTTAATTTTTTCATTGAGGTTAGCCTTAAGTCCTTCGAGAAAAGCCTGTTCGGTATCCAGGTTGTAAAAAGGACCGCCTTCCTTAGCGATAAGAGATACCCCTTTTTTGGGCATCACGAATGTAGTCGGCCCCTTGGCCTTGTTAAGCTTACCGGCAATCAGCTTGCCCAATTCCCGGTTTTCGTCGACCGTTGTTCTCATCAGGGTTACCTGCGGATTGTGCTGATAGAACTGACGGTCCTTGAATTTATCGGGCACCGTATCGGGAGGACCGAAATTGACCATGTCCAACGCCCCCGGACAGACAACCTGTGGTATACCGATTTCTCCGGCGGCTTCCAGCCGATTTGGGCCGGCAGTAAATACTCCCCCACCAATCTCGTCAGCGAGTTCAGTAGTAGTTATGTCCAAAACGCCCTTAATGAATCCACCTCTAATCAAGTCCTCCATGCTGCGCCCCCCAACACCGGTGCAGTGGAACACCAGCACCTCGTAGCCAGCCGCCTCCAGTATTTCGCGTGCCTTGGTAACGCAAGGTGTAGTCACCCCGAACATGGTCGCCCCGATAAGCACCTTATCTTCACCAATGCTTTTAGGCTCCGCTTTAACCATCCCTACAATCGCACCAGCAGCATTAGCCAGTATCTTGCTTGAGAGACGATTGATACCGGCCACGTCAACTACCGAAGGCATCATGGTGATATCCTTGACATCGACGTAGACCCGAGTATCGCCGGATGCAACGGTGGATACCATAAGCTTGGGGACCCCGGTTGGTAGCGCCCGCATGGCAGTGGTACCGATTGAGGTTCCTGCCGAACCGCCCAGGGCAATAACACCGTCGAATCTTCCTTTTTCGTATAGTTCTTTAACGATGACAGCAGCCCCACGCCCCATGGTGGCAACGCTCTCACCCCGATCCTTTTTGCGCCCCAATTCGGTGAGATCACCGCCACCCGCCTTAGCAACTTCGGCTGCGGATACCTCCGGGGGAAAATACGGCTTACCCAGTGAGCCGGTATCAATTACCAGCGTCTTCACACCATGGGCCTCGATTTGTTCTTTCAGGTATTTATATTCGACGCCCTTAGAATCGAGGGTGCCAATAATAGCAACAACCTTCTGCATTTTCCGTTACCTCTCTTTACCGTAGCGGCCCTAAGCAGCCTTTACTTATGCTTCCGAGCACTTGAGCACTGATCGCCAGGCACCCTCAAAGGCATCCAAAACCTTGGCGCCACCGGCGCAGTCCCCAATCACGTAGGTTTCTTCTACCAGGTCCTTAAGCGCCTCGTTGACATCGCTTTTAGCCTTGAGGCCGGTGCAGGAGACCACGGTATCAGACGGAATCTCAACGGTATTCCAAGTCTTATCTTCACAGATGACGCTGCTATTGGTGACCTGCTTAAGTTTGAGACCGGTGTGTACCTTAATTCCGGCTTCCTGAACCATTTCTCTCAGAACCATACCGTGCATCATTTCGTGGTCCACCAGTATATCGTCGAGCATCTCGATTATGGTGACCTGTTTACCGGTTGTCTTGGCAACATGAACTGCTGTCTCACAACCGACTATACCGCCACCGATAATGACTACATTATTACCCAGGTTGGCCTTACCCATCAGGACATCCCTGCCACAAATACAGGATTTGACTCCTTCACCACTGGGCGTCATGTAATCAGAGCCAACGGCTAAGATCAGCACATCGGGTTTCTCGCTCTTTACCAGCTCGGCATCAGCAGTGGTGTTCATCTTCACCTTGATGGGAGACTTCATCTGGCCTTCAGCCCAAGTCAGTAGATCCTTAATGGTCTTTTTGAAAGAGGGCGCTGAAGCCTCAATCAAATGACCACCTAACTTATCAGTCTTCTCTACCAGGGTGACATCGTGCCCTTTGATGGCCGCGATCCGGGCGGCCTCCATGCCGGCGATACCTCCTCCCACCACCAGTACCTTCTTTTTCTGCGCCGCCGGTTTCAGGGTCCAGGTAGCTTCCCGGCCAACCGATGGGTTGATGGAGCATCGGGCAGGGCGGGCGAAGAACAGGTTGCCGAGACAACCGTCGTTACACAGGATGCAAGGTCGGGCATCGGCAATCTTGCCCGCCGCCAGCATGTTAGGCAGATCAGGTTCCGCCATGAGACCACGCCCGATGGCGATGAGGTCGGCCTTACCCTCTCGGAGCGCCTTCTCTCCGGTTTCCGTGTTATGCGAACCAACCGAGATTATCGGTACGTTCTTGACCACCTTCTTAATGGCTTCCGCTAGGTGCAGCAGATGCGCTCTTTCGTAGTACATAACGGGGAAGAGATGCGGGAAGGATTCATAAGTAGCCGCTGAGACGTGGATGTAATCAACCTTTCCGGTATCGGCAATCATCTTGGCGTAAGGTACCGACTCTTCCAAGGTAAGACCGCCTTCGACGTACTCGTCACCGCTCATCCGGAAGCCGACAATCATCTTGGGCCCGACCATGGCCCTAACCTTGTCGATGATTTCGAGAACAAAACGGGCCCGTGAGGCCAGCGAACCGCCGTATTTATCGGTGCGCAGATTAGTTTTCGGCGAGATAAATTCCCCGATAAGATAACCATGAGCCCCGTGAATCTCGACACCGTCAAAGCCAGCGAATTGAGAACGCCGGGCGGCCTGTGCCCAGGCGTCCTGCACCGCCTCTATCTCTTCAATTGTCAACTCTTTCGGAATAATGTTGTTCGCTGAAGTCGGCACCGCTGATGGAGCCACGTTATAGGTCGCTCCCGGCTGGAGGTAGCCCATATGCGCCTCCGGGTTGGCCTGACGGCCGCCGTGACCAAGTTGCTGTATGGCAACCGCTCCGTTACTCTTGATTCCCTCTGCCAGCAGGCTAAGGCCAGCAATCATGTGGTCGGAGTCAGCTCGGAGCATGCCCAGCAGAGAGCGGCTGGCAATGCTATCAACATTGCTGTTCTGGACGATAATGGCCCCAACGCCGCCCTTGGCTCGTGCCGAGTAATAGTCAACCATAGTCTGATTCACTGAGCCATCTGCGTTGTTGTGTATGGTCTCGCACGGAGGCATGACGATGCGGTTCCTCAGCTTTAATCTGCCCCACTCGAAAGGCTCTAGCAGTTTCAAATCTTTATCTGCCATCGACTTATCCCCTTTTTAAATTATTGAAGAAGGTCTACAACTCGCCTTCTTCCATTATCTCCACGACCAGCCCGCTGGGTTGAAGCTCCATGTAACACCAGCGGATTGTTTTGTACCAGGAACCTATCAGCATCTTGGCGCCATGGGATTCCAGACCGGAAATTATCTCATCGAAGTTATTAACCATGTGGCAGGTGTGGTGAATGCCCTCGCCGTGTTTATCCAGGTAGTCGGTCCAGTATGAGTTCTCGCTCTTTGGCTCGAGCAGTTCCATGACAAGCGGACCCCAATCAGCGAAACACACCGAGAGTTTAAATGGTTCGCCGACTAGCATCTGCTCTTTGGTCGGATTATTCTCGGCGAAGGCCCAAGGGCCAAGGCCCAGAGTTTCCGTGTAATGCTTAGAACTTTCCTCCAGACTTTTAACAAAGATTCCAATGTGGGAAACAGAAGGTAACTTAACACTCCCTATTTCGGGAACCATTTATATTGACCCTCCTTTGCGCTATTTAAAGTCGTACTACCCGATGTTTTTTTCATATAACACGAGCGGTACGGAATCCCGCCCATACTGCGTCGATTACTTTCCCCGGACTGATACAGTCGCCGATGGTATAGACTTCGTCAATCTTTCCCGCCAGTATTTCCGCCATTTCACTCCCTTGAGGTATCATGCCAACGGCTAAAACCACTTTGTCCGCTTTTATCGTTTTCTGCTCGCACCCCTTTTCAACCACTACCAACCCGCTATCTACCACCTCAACGGCCTCGGTATTGACCATAACTTTGACGTTAATATCATCTGACTCAAGCCCGTCAAATCGCCGCTGGATATCGAGCGCGTTTATCCATAACATGTCGCGCATAATCTCGTCCAAACACTCAACAATGGTTACTTTCTTACCTTGCCGGCACAGATATAGGGCCACTTCCGCTCCGACGATGTTGCCCCCAATCACCACTACCTCTTCCCCTATGCTGGGCTTGTTTATCAATAGATCGACGGCTGTTATCGCGATGTCCTTGTCAACCCCGGGAATTTCAGGGATGCAGGAAGTGCTTCCCGTAGCCACAAAAACTACGTCCGGGTTTAGGGAAAAGACCAACTCGGGAGTGGCTTTAACCCCAAGCTTGGTGTTGACACCGAGCTTTCGCAGCTGGGTTACAAAGTAATCAATCAAACGGCGGTATTCGAACTTAAAATCAGGAATCGCTGCCGGTATCAGATTACCGCCTAATTCAAAGTTCTTCTCAAGTAGTGTTACGTCATGCCCGCGTAAAGCAGCTACTCTAGCTGCCTCCATGCCCCCCGGACCTCCTCCGATAATGACGACTTTATTCTTTGTCGTTGCCGGAGTAATTGCCAGGTTTCTCTCGTTACCTGTCTGCGGGTTAACGGCACAGCTCAGGTGCTTACCGGCAAACAACCTGCCCAGGCAGCCCTCATCGCAGCCGATGCAGGGACGGACATCTTCTGTCCGGCCAGCCTTGACCTTATTAGACCAATCAGGGTCGGCCAGTAAGGGCCGGCCCAGGGCGACAAAATCAGCCTGGCCTGATTGCAGCACCCTCTCCGCTAAAGCCGGATCCCCCAGCTTGCCAACCGCGATAATCGGGATATTAACCGCCTTCTTGGCCATCTCCGCCAGATAAACCAGGCAGCCTTCCGGCTGTGTGGTTGGCGGCTGAGCCCAGTTGTTCGTCTCGTAGACCCCGGCGTCAATATGCAAACCGTTGATGCCAGCTGCCTCCATCTTACGCGCGATTTCCAGCCCTTCTTCAGCACCACGTGCCCCTTCAATTTCCCCTTCAAGGTGATCGGTGAGACCGTAACGGAAGGTGACCGGGTAATCGTCGCTGGTGTTTTTCTTTATCGCTTGCAGCAGTTCAATTATTATCCGCAGCCTACCGTCAAGATCACCGCCATATTTGTCGGTGCGCTTGTTGGTACGCGGGGCCAAAAATTCGGTCAGTAGATAACCCTGGTGAGCATGGATTTCAATCCCGTCTATCCCCGCATCAGCAATGCAGCCAGCACCAACCCCAAAGTCATGAACAAACTCTTCAATCTCTTCGATCCTGAGTTCACGGCAAGTAATACTCGGATCATAAAAACTGGGGATGGGCGATGGAGCGACAAGGCCACCGTAGGGTAAGTTCGGGTCGGGCGGAGCCTGGCGACCGAAACCGGCGCTGTACTGAATGAACATTTTGGCTCCGTAGTCATGAACGGCTTCAGCGAGTTCGCTGAGCCACATTATCGAGCCTCTGTCGCCAATAAGAGGATAGCCCCATGACTTTTCCATCTTTTCATTAGGGCAACAGATACCACTGATAATCAGACCGGTTCCTCCCTTGGCTCGGGCAACGTAATAGTCGATACCGCGCTGGGAAAGACCCATCTGCGGTGTCTTATCCGCCATACCCATGGCAAACATGGGCGCCATCACGATGCGATTTTTAATCCGTAACTTACCGATATACCCCGGCTCGAAGAGTTTCATAACGATGTCTCCTCTACTGCGTGCGTATTTGCCAGTTTTCGAAGAATATTAGAGTCCCTTGACCAATGTGCCACCGTCAACCATCAGATTCTCTCCGGTGATGAATGAAGAATCATCCGATACCAGGAACAGGGCAGCCTTGGCCACATCATCCGGCTCAGCGGCACGGCCCATCGGAACAGTTGAAATCGCGGAATTCCAAACGTCTAATTCCTCGGTAAACAGCTTGGTATGCATCGGGGTCTTACCTACACAAGGACTAACTGAGTTACATCTTATGCCATCATTTACGTAATCCATGGCAACTGCTCTGGTAAATGAAACCACTGCCCCTTTTGAGGCAACGTATACCGGAATACCTCGATTGCCGTGAAAGGCACTGTCAGAACCGGTATTTAATATTACCCCACCCCCCCCCTTAATCATTGCCGGAATGGCATACTTAGTGCCCAGAAACACACCTTTCACGTTAATCGCCATCAGCTTGTCAATATCGGCTTCATCAATCTCGTGAACCCTGGGGCCCATCGGGCCTAGAATGCCAGCATTATTGAAGAGAATGTCTAATTTACCAAACTCATCCAATGTAGCTTTCACCATCTTCTCAGCATCGGCCGCTTTAGTGACATCCGCCTTGACGAAGATTGCCTTACCACCTTCCTTTTCTATGTCTTTAACAGTAGCTTTACCTTTGTCTTCCACGATATCGGCAATGACTATCTTAGCTCCTTCTTTAGCAAACAATAAGGCGGTCGCCTTGCCAAAACCGGAACCGCTGCCGGTAATAATTGCGACTTTACCATCTAGCTTACCCATCTTGGGTTCTCCTTTTTAATTATTAATTTTCCACATCACGTGCCACTAAAGAGCGAAGTACATTTCCCACTCCTGAATCTGTGTCACGCTAGGATTGCCATCATCGAACATTTATATTAAGCAGCCCGATGATGGCAATCCTTCAATCAATATGTAGCTAGGTATCCTAGCTAGCAA
>Ga0272441_10011629_pt1 | contig 13020 bp, 8 predicted proteins | sample SSMProp6N_FD_193582 | JGI IMG/M metagenome (GOLD analysis project Ga0272441, IMG submission 193582) | Marine sediment archaeal communities from Little Sippewissett salt marsh, Falmouth, MA, United States - SSM-Prop-6N | ecosystem: Environmental > Aquatic > Marine > Wetlands > Sediment ...
TGATTGTCGTGGAGCATGACGAAGACGTCATTCGCGCGGCGGATCACCTGGTCGATATGGGGCCCGGAGCGGGGCTGCACGGGGGCAAGATCATCGCCGAGGGCCCGGCCGAAGACGTGCTGGCGAGCCCGGCGTCGATCACGGCGAAATACCTGCGCGGGGAGTACGGGATCCCCGTGCCCGAGGAGCGTCGCCGACCTCGACGCTCTGATTTCGTACGCGTTCTCGGAGCGAAGGAGAACAACCTCAAGGACATCGAGGTGCGGTTCCCGCTCGGCGTGCTGTGTGCCGTCACGGGCGTCAGCGGCAGCGGGAAGAGCACGCTGGTGTCGCAGATTCTCCTGCCGGCCCTGCGACGTCGTTTGTACCGGTCGAAAGAGATTCCGGGTTTGCATGAGCGGATCGTCGGTGCCAACAAGATCGACAAGGTCATTGAGATCGACCAGACGCCGATCGGCCGCACTCCGCGCAGCAACCCCGCTACCTACACCGGGGTGTTCGACGAGATCCGGCGGCTCTACGCGCGGACGAAGGAGGCCCGGATTCGCGGCTACACCGCCAGCCGTTTCAGCTTCAACGCCAAGGGGGGGCGTTGCGAGGCCTGCCAGGGGCAGGGGACCCGGCGGATCGAGATGCACTTCCTGCCGGATGTTTTCGTCGAGTGTCAGGAGTGCAAGGGCACGCGTTACAGCCGCGAGACGCTCGAGATCCGTTATCGTGGCAAGTCGATTGCGGACGTTCTCAACATGCGCGTCGAGGAAGCGCTGCGTTTCTTCGACAGCTTCCAGAAGATCAAGCAGGGACTGCGGGCTCTCTCCGACGTGGGATTGGGTTATGTCCGGCTGGGGCAACCGTCGAACACGCTGTCCGGTGGCGAGGCGCAGCGCGTCAAGCTTGCCGGCGAGCTATCGCGGGGGACGCTGCATCCCGTGGCGCCCAACGGCCCGCCGAGTGCGTCGGCGACGCAACGGGCCCGGCTTGCGACGCACACGCTGTACGTCCTGGACGAGCCGACGACGGGGCTGCATTTCGCCGACATCCAGACGTTGCTGGCCGTGTTGAACCGCCTCGTTGACATGGGCAACACCGTCCTCGTCATCGAGCACAACCTGGACGTCATCAAGACCGCCGACTGGGTGATCGATCTGGGGCCGGAGGGCGGCGATGCGGGTGGACAGGTCGTCGCGGAAGGTTCGCCCGAGGAGCTCGTTGCGTGCGAAGGAAGCTACACGGGCCGGTACCTGCACGAGAAGCTGGTCGCCGACGGGGCGGACTGATCGCGAACCCCGGCGCGCCCGCGGGCTTGCGAAGATGGTGGGGGAGCCACCACACCACTGGCCACATCACTCTGTGTCTGTGCCCGGACCGTCGGCTGGCTGGCTGGCTGCTGGTGTCGTCGGTGCCGCCGACGGTGGCAGAATGGTCACGCGGAACGTCAGGCGATCGGCGGCGGGTTGTGTCGCGGGCATTGTGGCTGCCGCCGTGGCCCCCCGGGCGCCACCGGATCGCCGCAATAGGAACAGGCGGTCGAACAACCGATCGGTTGTTGCTGGAGCCGTCGTCGTTCTGACAAACCCGCGCAGACGTTCCTTCGGCTGGCCCTCGATATCGAGTGTCTCCTCCGTTGAATCAGGGGCCGGGGCTTGCGCAGCGGGCACCGTGGATGGCTTGCCGTCCGGGGCCTCGGTGTGGCTCTTCGCGCCTCCAGCGGGGCGGACTGAGCTCCGCACAGGGGCTGATGCCGCCTCCCTTCGTGGTCCGGGGGCCACGACTGCATCGTCGGCATCTCGAGCCGCCGACGGTTGGCCGCGGACGCCAACACCCGCCTGATCGTTTCGGCCTCTGTCGCCTGCACGGGTTACGCGTTTCCGCGGCTGCTCGGCTGCCGCCGAATCCTCATCCCCCTTCGCGCGCTGACGGCCGCCAGGGAAGAGCCAGTGGCTCTTGTTGGCGACGACCTTGCGGTCTGGGCCGACGTAGCCGGATGGCGCTGCGGGCCTGGCGGGTCGGGTCCCGGCAGCCGTGGATTGATCGCCCGGGATGTCCATGTCGCCGGCCGGCATCTCGGCGGTCGGATCGAAGTTCATTTGGACGCGTATCTGATTGGGGGCGTCGATGTTCCGGGACAACTGGTGGATGCGCGTGGGCAACTCGGCGGCGCTGATCTGGTAGACGTGCGCGACCGAAGGCGAGCGTTTCTTGCTGCCCAGAGTATCCATTGCCTTGGAGCGCCTGAGAGGTGCTCCGAGCTTCCCTTCCAGCTCGCGCTGGTCGGCGGGTGTGAACGCAAACTCGCTCTTCTCCTCGTCGAGTCGGCGGCCGGGCGCCGGAGCGCTCCAACTCGCGAGAACAGCCGCCATCCTCACATACTCCGCCTCGTCGCGCGGTGTGATCCAGATGTGAACCTCGCGAGTTTCCGGAACGGATTCTCTCGCGAAAGCCGCCCCGCCGCGCGCAACGCTGGCCTCGCCCGCCCTGGCCGCATCGGTGAGTTCGGCGAGCTCTACAACGCGGCTCTGCGGGATGCGTTCTTGACTGTGAGCCTCGATTTCGTCGACGACCTCTGGCTGGCCGCCGTAGTACGCGTCTTCGCCGCGGCCCCGCCGCGATTCGTGCATCTCGCCTTTCTTCTTGTCTTTGGCCAGGGCGATCGCCATCGGCTTCGCTGGAGCGTTCTTCAAGGCGCGGGGCGCCGATCGCTCCATCGGGGGTTGTTGACCCGTGTCGGGGCCTTGCAGGACCTGCCAGCCGACGAAGGCGCAGGCTGCGATCACGGCCGCCGCGGCGCTGATCTGCGAGACAAGCCTGATGATGCGCGATCGCCGCACGGTCGTGTCATCCCCCAGCAGGAGCCGCCGCTCGGCGTGGCTTGCCATCGCGCTGGTGAGCTGGTCGGGAGCCCGATGACGCGGGAGCGTGCCGAGTCGGTCCGAGACAAGCCGCAGCGTTTCGAGCGTCTGGCGCGCCTGCTCGGACGACTCCAGAGCGAGCTCGATCTCCGCGGTGCGCCGCTCGTCGAGCTCGCCGTCGAGGTACGCCGACAGATCGGCCTCGAGTTGTTCACGCTCACGGTTGGTCAACATTCACCCTTTCGCCGCTCAGCATCTGTCGCAGAAGGAGCCGGGCGCGGTGGATCCGGCTTTTGACCGTGCCGACGGGCACGTCGAGGATCTCCGCGATGCTCGCATAGTCCAGGTCCTCGATATCCTTGAGGACGACCGCAGCCCGGAACTCGTCGTCGAGTTGCTGTAAAGCAGCCTCGAGCCGCTCGTGGAGTTCGCGCTGTTCGGCCCGACGGGAGACATCGTCGTTGCCGGCCGCCGACCCATTGGATCCGGGGCTTTCCTTGTGGACAGTATCGAGCGAGATCTGTGTCTGGCGTGCGGCGGTCCGTCGATGGGAGATCGCCAGGTTGACCGCGATCCGGAAGACCCACGTGTAGAACTTGGATCGCCCCTGGAACTTCCCGATTCCCTCCAGTGCCTTGAGGAAGGTGGACTGGGTGAGATCGAGGGCATCCGCTTCGTTGTGACACATCCGATAACATGTATTGAAAACCCGGTCTTGATACCTCGATACCAGTTGGGCGAACGCTGCGGGGACACCTCGCTGAGCCCGTCGAACGAGTTCGTCGTCGGTCAGCTCGTGTTCGTCCGCGGTGCGATTCACGGTGATCTGTTCACATCCTTTGGACGCCGGGGGCGGCACACTGGTTCCCGCTGAAAGAGCCGAAACATCGGTTGGCCGGCGGCTCGAGCGTCCGAGACGCCGTGCCGGGGCCCCACCATAATACACGACCTGCCGGGGAAGGTTGGGGGACAATATGCGGCTGCGGGGCCGAATGGTGGGCGTCAGTCGGCGGACGCGACGGCCGCTTCCTCGGTGTGGTGGCCCTCGGCGCCGAACAGCTTCGTGGACAGCCGGGTCAACCGATCGAGCAGGTGCGGATCTTCGTCGTTCATCGACGCGATCGCGTGGGCCAGGTTTGCGGGCGAAAGCACCACGGAGGTCGGTTCCTGCAGACCCGCGCGCGTCGCGACGGTTCGCAGGTCCCTCAGCTCGGACGGGCTGAGCTCCAGCGTCCGGGCCGCGCGTGCCAGGTAATCGGTGGGCTGGGTATTGCCCCGTGCCCGACGCCTGAGGGCTCGAGCGATGAGCAAGAGGACGGCGCACGCGGCCAGGGCGACGAGCATGAGGACATGCAGATCAGACTGGAAGGGGGTGTCCTCGAACCCTTGTTGGAGCGCATGCAACCGGGATGTGCGGTCCAACTGGGCCAGCAGTCCGAAAACCGTCGGTAGCGTATTCACACTGTCAGCTCCAATCGGATGCGTTGGGGGCCACGAGACCCAGGGTGTCCGCCTCGGTGCGATTGGGTCGGCGTCTTTGGCTGAGTGAGATCCGCTTGCCGGTGATGTACCAGCGCGCGAAACGCTGCATGGGGCCGGGTCGGCTCGCGACATCGGCGATCAGGCGGGCGGCGTCGGCTCTGTCAAGATTGGCCAGCGCGTAGACCGTGCTGCGCTGCACCTCGGGAAGCCGCGATGCGTACCATAACCGCAGGCAGCGCAGCCGCTCCTGAGGGCTGAACCCTAGGTGGCAGACCCAGTGCGGAAGCTGCGCGCGGGCGTCGGCTGGCAGACCGGAGAGCGTGGGGTCGGCCGCTGCCATCCAACGGGGCCGCTTCAGCCGTTGCAGATTGTGCCGCACGTCCGGGTCGAGCAGCAGGTCGGAGCTCCGCAGCAAGGCGATGAGCTCGGAGCGGTTGCCCCAGGCATTGAGCAGGGCGAGCGCCATCTGTCGCCAGGGCGACTGCCCCAGGGCGAGCAGGAGGAAGCTGGCTAGACGCGGGTGATTCCAGGACTGGAGATGTTGTTCGACGACGTGCCCGCACTGTGAGCGGTTCGCGGACAACGCCTCCCACAAGCCCTCGCCGAGATCTTTGGCGAACCACAGGCAGGTCTCGATGACGTCCACCTGGTGGTGGAGCTCATAGGTTCGCAACGCCTCCCGGAGCGCCTGGACGAGTTCCTGTCGCGCGGCGAGCGCATCCGCGGATTGAGCGGGCGTGGGTCTGTCGAGCGGCGTACCGTCGGACAGCATCAGTTCCGCAGTCTGTCGCAGGACATCCGAGGCCGCTTCGCGAATAGCCGGTGCCGGATCACGCAGTGCGTCGGCGACGGCGTAGGACAGCTTGGGGCAGGGATGCTCGGCCAGAACAGCCAGGGCGTTTCTGCGAGCATCCGGCGTGCGGCTCTTCATGGCCCCAGCGATGCCGGCGCGAAGGAGCCCGGGATTGTCCAGCAGCCGTTTCTGGGCGTCAGCAGGGAGCCGATCGTAGTTCGCAACGAGTCCCGTCCAGGCCGATTCGTGGCGTCGCTCGAGGAGGATGTTGGCGATTCGCGAGACGTACTCCGGCTCCGCGTGGCTGAGGCCCGCGGCCAGGATGCGGTTGGCCTTGGGGTCGAGGTCGCCCCGCAGCCAGCTATAAACTCGTTCTACCAATGGCTGGTTCATGTCACGCCCGGTGCTGGTCGCCTGGGGACCAGCGTTGTGAGCTCACAAGACCGTCGAGTGTCCCGTATGGTCATCGGTCCGAAAACGGGTTGAGCTTACTTCGCGAGCAGCGAGAGCCGCTCCCGGGGGATTCGGCGGGAGTGGAGGGCGAAGTTATCGGAAGATGCCCGGCGGCTACATGCTTTTGTCGTGTCCTGACGGTTGCGGTGATCCGCACTCATCGCCCGCGCGCGGGCCTTGTGGGGGACGAGTGGACGGCCGATAGAAACAGGCAGGACTGGATGCCGGCCCCGGACGGAATTGGACCGCTATAATCGACGAGTAGATGCCCGTGTCGTAGACCGGTGTTCGAATGAGTCGTTGTGCTTGTTGGCGCTGGGATTCTGGATGTAGCTGGGGCTGACGGCAGCCCCTCGTCCCGACCTTCCTCGTCGATCCTGCGTCATTGCCTAACCGGCACCCCCCGCTCGCGTGCCGCTCTGTGATCCCGGCATCGCTTCGACCGTATCCTGGAGTGTCCGGGTTCGTGAGGTACTCGGTTGCTCCCCGGCCGGGCCGCACAGCGTACGTGTTGACGACGGTTCTTTATGCGCTCGCCAATCGCGGACCGGGCGAGTCGACCAGGAGACTGACCCAATGCTCGAACAAATCGAGGCCGCAGGTTCTTTGAAGGCCGACAGACCACGGCTCCTGACGTGGCTGGTGGTAGTCGGTGTGGTGTGGATGTCGCACGACGCCATCGCCGGCGTACAGCCGATTGCCTGGCGGACCGGCGCAGCCGAGTTGTCGCCGCAATCGGCGTCCCAGCGGCGAGCCACGCTCCAGAGCCTCGTGGACGGTCGGTCAACCGGCGGACGGCACATTCTCGTGCAGCTTTCGAGCCCGGTGGACGATGCGCTTCGATCCACACTCGCGGCGCGCGGCATGAGATTACTGAGCTATGTCGGCGGAAGCGCCTTCTTCGCATCGCTCGCGGTGGAGGACGTCGACGTGTCGGCTCTTTCGCAGATCGGCGAGATCGCTGTGGTGGAGGAGATACGTCCGGCGTGGAAACTGCACCCGATGTTCAATGATCGCGTGACGCCGACCTGGGCGGTCGTTGGCGAGGAGATTGACGGCGTTTCGCGCGTCGGTGCCTACGTCCTCTTCCATCGAGATGTGGATCTGGCGGCGGTGGGAATCCCGCTAGTCGAGTCGCACGGGGCCGCTGTGCGCGATGTGCTGGAGAGTGTGAACGGCCTCGTGATCGAGTTGCCGATGGACATGATCCCCATCCTCGCGCAGCAGGACGCTGTCCAGTGGGTCGAGCCACCGCTGCCCCGCATGAGCGGAACCAACAACAGCAACCGCGTCCGTGTGCAGGCCAACGAGCTGCAGATGTTCTTCGGGCTCAACGGCCACGGTGTCACCGTGCTCGTATACGACGCCGGCACGGCGCGGGCGAGCCACGTGGACTTCGGCGACCGCATGAGCGTGCTGGATTCGGATTCATTGTCGGCGCACGCGACGCACGTGGCGGGCACGATCGGTGGCAGCGGCACCAGCAATTCGTCCTACCGCGGCATGGCCTCCAGCGCCATCTTGCTGTCGTACGGCTTTGAGTACGACGGCGGCGGCACCTTCCTCTACTCCAATCCAGGTGACATGGAGAACGACTACGCCGACGCCATCAACGTCCACGGTGCCGATCTATCCAACAACTCGATCGGCACGAACACGGCGACCAACGGTTTCCCGTGCGAGATCACCGGCGACTACGGTGTCACGGCGCAGCTAATCGACACGATTGTCCGCGGCGGGGTGAGCGGCGGCGAACCATTCCGTGTGGTCTGGGCCAACGGCAATGAGCGACAGACGGACCGCTGTGGTGACATGTACCGCACGACGGCTCCTCCGGCGTGTGCGAAGAACCACATTACGGTCGGTGCCCTGAACTCCAATGACGATTCGATGACGACCTTCAGTAGCTGGGGGCCCACCGACGACGGTCGGATGAAGCCCGATATCAGCGCCCCTGGTTGTCAGAGCGACGATGACATGGGCGTGACGTCGTGCTCGTCACTGACGATCAGCGCCTACACGACGATGTGCGGCACATCGATGGCCGCCCCAACGGTCACCGGCTGCGCGGCCCTGCTGCTGGAAGACTATCGCGATCACTACCCCGCAGCGCCGGACCCGCTCAACTCGACGATCAAGGTCCTGCTTGCGCACCGGGCTGTGGATCTCGGCAACCCGGGGCCCGACTTCCAGTTCGGCTACGGGTCTGTGCGAGCCAAGTGGTCGGTGCTGACTCTGCGCACGGGCAACCTCGTCGAGTCGGAACTCGGACAGGGGCAGGTGCGGACCTTCTACGTCGTCGTGGATCCCGGCGAGACCGCGTTGAAGGCCACGATGGCCTGGGATGACTTCCCCGCCTCGCCCAATGTCGGGACCACGCTCGTCAACGACCTCGACATTCGGGCGTTCGACCCGTCCGGCACGATACACCACCCGTGGGTTCTGGACCCCAGCCAGCCCTCGGCCCCGGCTGTACGTACGGGCCCCAACCGTCGCGACAACATCGAGCAGGTCTTTGTCGAGGATCCCGTGCCGGGAGTGTGGCGGATCGACATCGAAGGCTACAACGTCCCCGAGGGGCCGCAGGCTTTCTCGCTCGTCGCCTCACCAAACCTGGCTGCGATGCACACGAGTTTCCCCGATGGCTTGCCGCAGTCGTTCACGCCCGGCGTGCCGACGACGCTGGCGGTCATGATCGAGCCGTTCAACCAGACGCTCGTACCCGGCTCGCCGACACTCCACTTCCGCTACGACGGTGGAAGCTGGGCTTCGACCACGATGACGAACATCTCCGGCGCGCTGCACGAAGCGGAGCTGCCGCCGGCCGTATGCGGTGCGCAGCCCGAGTTTCACGTCAGTGCCGCGGGTTCGGTCACCGGCGTGGTCACATGGCCCGCCGCGGCGCCCGGTGAGGTGCTCACGGCCGCCGTCGAGGAGCTGATCCCCCTGTTCTCGGATGACTTCGAGACCCATCAGGGTTGGCTGGTCGAGAACGGCGACGGGCTCACCGATGGGGCCTGGGAGCGAGCGATCCCGGCCGGCGGCGGTGACCTGGGGGATCCGGCAGCCGACTACGACGGCACGGGCTTCTGCTACGTCACGGACAACGCGGATGGCGATTCGGATGTGGACGATGGCTATACGCGGCTGATCTCGCCGGCCATCGATCTCAGCGGCTCGGGCGATCACTACCGCGTCAGCTACGCCCGGTGGTACACGAATCATATGGGCGGCGAGCCGAACGCCGACGTGTTCGAGACCTCTGTCTCCAACGATGACGGTACGACGTGGATGCTCGCCGAGCAGGTTGGCCCGGCGACAGCGGGCGGATGGACCGTCGCGTCCTTCAACGTGGCCGATTTCGTCACGCCGACGAGCACCATTCGCGTGCGTTTCGAGGCGTCGGATGTCGCTGGCGACTCGATTGTCGAGGCGGGCATTGATGCGTTCGGTGTTTCTCGCGTCGGCTGTTTCCAGGTGCTCGAAGACTGTAACGGCAATGGCATCCTCGACGCGGACGACATTGCCAGCGGCCGCTCGTTGGACGTCGATGAGAACGGCGTTCCGGACGAGTGCGAGCAGCAGTTTGTGCTTGGAGACCTCGATTGTGACGGCGACGTCGACTTCGATGACATCAATCCGTTCGTGTTGGCCCTGAGCGGGGAAGCGGCGTACCTGGCCGAGTACCCGGCCTGCCAGTGGCTCAACGCCGATTGCGACGAGGACGGAGACGTCGATTCCGACGACATCAACGCGTTCGTCTCATTGCTGGGCGGCTGATCCGGCTCGACGTGACGAGTGCGCCGGAGCGTCCGGCGCGCGTTGACAGTCGTGCAGCGGGCTGGGATGCTGCGTGCATGAGTGCTGTGCACGACACGAGTCCCGATTCGCGGCTGGTGACCTCGCTGGCGGGCCTGACGCTGCGCACGCCGATCCTCACGGCGTCCGGTACCTGCGGTTACGGCCCGGAGTACGCGGGGATGCTGGACTACTCGCACCTGGGCGGCTTCACCACCAAGAGCGTGACGCTACGGGAGCGGCCCGGGAACGAGCCGCAACGCGTGGTCGAGGTGCAGGCCGGTCTGTTGAACGCGATCGGCTTGGCCAATGTGGGGCTCGAACGCTTCGTCGCAGAGAAGATCCCCTTCATCCACAGCATGCCGACGACCGTTCTCGCGAATGTCGCCGGCCACAGCGTGGACGACTATGTCCAGGTAGCCGCGGCGCTCGATGAGCACGAGTGCATCGCTGGGATCGAGCTGAACGTCTCGTGCCCGAACGTCTCCGACGGCCTGACATTCGGCACGAACCCGAAACTGCTCCAGGAACTCGTATCGTCGGTGCGGGCGGCGGTCAAGCGAGCCCGGCTCGTCGTCAAGCTCTCGCCGAACGTTACGGATGTGGCCGAGTTGGCGCGTGCCGCTGTCGACGGGGGGACACAGATCCTGAGTCTGATCAATACGTATGTGGGCATGAGCATCGACGCGCGCACGCGGCGGCCGCGGCTGGCCAACGTGACAGGCGGGCTGAGCGGTCCGGCGATCAAGCCGCTGGCGCTGTACAACGTCCACCGCGTCTACAACGAGGTGGCGCGGGACGCCGGTGTTCCGATCATCGGGATGGGCGGGATCCAGACGGCGGAAGACGCGGTCGAATTCTTCCTCGCGGGCGCGTCGGCGGTCGCCGTTGGCACGGCCTTGTTCGTTGATCCAAGTGTGCCGGTGAAGATCGCGGATGGGCTGGCGGATTGTGTGGAGCGGTGGGGCTTGTCCAACATCAGTGAGGTGGTCGGACAACTGGAACATGCCTGAGCCGCCGCGGCTGTGGTCGCAGGCTTTGTCGGGTCAACACACGGCGTAATCATCACAACAAGAAGATGTCCGGCGGCATGAGCTGCCGCCGGACACCTGTGTTTCATACGGGTCCTCTAGTCTTTGCTACTTCTTGTGTCCGTCGCAGGCCGGGGTCTTGTCACCCTGCTTCTCGTGGCCAGTGCATGACTTCCCGGTCTCCTTGGGGCTGCAGCCGGTCTTGCCTTTCGAGCATGAGCCACTACAGCCGCCGCACCCGCCCTTGACCTTCGACTTCGCCAGCATGACCTTCGCAAAGGTCTTGTCGTCGGACAGCCTGCTGAGATCATCACATTCCTTCGCCTCGGACTTGATGACGGCCAGCCGGGCATCGGGGGTGTTCTCGAAACAGCACTTCAGCAGGTCGAGGGCACGGGCTGAGTCACCCGTCAGCGCGTAGAGTCGCGCCACATCGAAACACAACCGGGCCGTGCAGTCCTTCGGGATTTCCACTCGCGCTGCGGCAGCCTTGGCGCTGTCCAACTGCTCAAGACGGGCGAGCGCGACACCGTGCAATGCGTGCGTGTGCGGACTGCACTTGCTCTTGTCCAGTGCACCCAGCAGTTCGGCAGCTTCCTTGTTCTGCTCCAGGCAAAGGTGTGCATCGGCGAGCATTGCCGCGGATTCCGCGTTGTCGATCCGCTCGTGATACGTGCCAGCGAGAGCGAGTGCCTCTTGGTACACCTCGTGTTGGCGGTAGTAGTTATACAAGGCGCTGGACAGCCGTTCCCAGTTTCCCGCGTTCTGCTCGGTCTTGAGCTGTTGGCGGATCGTGATGACGCGGCGGAGCACAGCGGCCTCGCGGAAGTAGTCGCTGTTGGCAGGTTGGGCCTTGGCGGCGGCCTCGAAGGCTTCGATCGCACCCTTGAAGTCGCCCTCGGCGAGCAGCGTCTGCCCTTTCTGGAAGGTGTCCGCGGCCGTCCCGGCGGTGGCCTCCATCGCGAGGCAGCAAGTCAATAGGATGATCATGGTAGTGCAGGTTGTGCGGAGACGCATTCGTGGCTCCTTGCCGTCATCTGAGTTCGGGTTCCGCCGCTTGCCGCCATGGCCAGCGCACAGTTCACACGGCGCTCGAAGAGCGCTCGCATGGGCCCTTTACTATAGCGATTGTGAAGCGCGCTAGGAAGCCCAACACGGTCGCGGAGGCTGTAGTCCTCGTGACGCACACTACTGAGAATGCATGTGCATTATCTTGCCTGTAGACTTCGTGCCTGGGTGAGGCCGATACCCGCGGGGATCAGTTGTCGCACGGAGTGTGTGTGAATGCGACGCCGACCGTCCATGTGCCGTCTTCGCCCGGGTTCCTGCGAACGACGTAGGCGTCCTTGGCCAGGTGCCACGTCAGGTTTGGAGCGAGGGGTACCTCCAGGCTGATGCGCGCGTCCAACTGTGAGGCGCGACGCGCGGGCATCCGCAGGCTCACGCCGCCGGGAGATACGTCCGCGATCTCGCAGTGCCCCTGCTGGGAGCCGGCACACCAACGAGCCGGTCCGGAGGCGGGTACGCGGATGAATCGTCGACGGTCCCAGTAGCGCGTCATCATGCTGGTGCGCTCCGATGTCGAATGCAGCCTGACCGGTTGGGCGCGAACGCAACTGCGCGTCAGAACCGGTCGCGGTTGCTGCTGCTGGGCGACCGGAGGCCCTCAGAAAGCCCTTGCCTTCCATTGAAGGTCGGTTCACGGCGGGCGATCTTGATTTCGCGGGAGTCGTGTGTCGCGCGTGCGTTGCGTTTATCAGCCGATCCGAGAATGCCCCGCAGGAAGGGGCCGGAAGGGCGGTTTTCACGGAAGTCGTCGCCATTCCTGACCGTCGGTGGTGCAGGTCCGAGACGTCGCCGGCCCATAACGGCGCCGCAGTGACGTAGCGACGGATTATCCGAACAACACATCGCGCATGGTATAGAGCCCGGCGCTGCGTCCCTGGAGCCACCGCGCCGCCCGCAATGCACCGGCCGCAAACGTGTTGCGGGAGAAGGCGCGATGCCGCACGGTCAGGCACTCGGTGTCGCAGCAGAAGTGAACTTCGTGTTCGCCGACCATCATCCCCATGCGCAGTGCGTGGACGCCGATCTGGCCCGCTGGCCGTGGCCCACATGTACCACTCCGGCCAAAGGTCGCGGTCGCGTCGGGGTGTTCGTTTCTCGCACGGCAGATGGATTCGAGCAGGGCGTGGGCTGTTCCGCTCGGCGCGTCGAGCTTCTGCCGATGATGCGTCTCGCAGATCTCCACGTCCCAGGACGCATCGAGCCGGCCGGCCAGATCGGCGGCCAAGGCCAGCATGAGGTTGATACCGATGCTCATGTTTGGCGACCAGACGATCGGTATCGATTCGGCCGCCTTCTGAAGGACCTCCTTCTGCTTGTCGCTCAGGCCGGTGGTGCCGCTCACGAGCGGGACATTCTGATCGCGGCAGCGGCAGACCCACGTCTCGCAGCCGGCGGGCAGCGTGAACTCGATGGCGACGTCACACGGCCCCGTGATCTCCGTTGATACCGGCACGTCGAGAGATGAGACCCCGGCGACGCAGCCCGCGTCCTGGCCCACGGCCGGATCGCCAGGTGCGGTGACCGCGGCCGCCAGGTCGCAGGCGGG
>Ga0272441_10011630_pt1 | contig 13019 bp, 6 predicted proteins | sample SSMProp6N_FD_193582 | JGI IMG/M metagenome (GOLD analysis project Ga0272441, IMG submission 193582) | Marine sediment archaeal communities from Little Sippewissett salt marsh, Falmouth, MA, United States - SSM-Prop-6N | ecosystem: Environmental > Aquatic > Marine > Wetlands > Sediment ...
TATTGGATCATGTCGGCAGATCCTGTTGGCTGGAGAATCCGATCTGGAGCGGCGAGTGACAACGTCTCAATCCTGCGGAACGCCGCCTGAGAATACGCCGACCGGGCGTCCAGACGCCGCAAACCGTCCGGCGAGAGCGCCGCGTCCCTGTGCAGACTGCGTGCCTGGTCTGCGTCCGGCGCCGAACGCCTGGCGTGGCTCGCCGCCACAGAGGCGAGCCAGACACCCCGTCGGATGAGAGATTGATAATCGCCAGGAGAAAAAAAGGACGACCGGGCCACCCTGCGCAACGCATCCGGTGACGGTCGGGACTGCCGCGCAATCACGGACCGCATGCCGGACTGCGCGCCTGCGGGGGATGCGATGAGCAAAATCGCAAAGATCCCCGCCAACAATCCGCACCAGCGGCCCCCTGCGGGGGTGGCAAAGAGACGAGACAAGCTGAAATGGTGGGAAAGGGTCAATCTAACATTCAGAATGCAACATGTAAAATGCCAGAAACACGCTGCATTTGGGCGGCGGTGGGCATTTTGCATGTTATATTTGTCATTTTTCATTTTGCATTTCCCTACGCCGCAAGTCGCCATTCTCACCCTTGCACGCTACCCCATCCCCCTCAAACCCGCCTCCCCTCCCGAGTCAGGCCGTCGTCTCCGGAAACGCCGCGCCCGATGCGTTCTGCCAGCGACGTATACCGCTCGACCACCTGGTTGTTCCGAACCGCAATGCCGAGCGCCTTCTGGGTACCCACCAGCACCACGAGTTCGCGCGCCCGCGTGATACCCGTATAAAGCAGGTTGCGCTGCAGCATGATATAGTGCTGCGTGGTCAGCGGCAGCACCACGGCGCGGTACTCGGATCCCTGGCTCTTGTGTACACTCACCGCATAGGCCAGCACAACCTCATCCAACTCCGCAAAGTCATAGCCCACCGGCTCGGGATACCCCACCGTCACGACCTGATCGGTCGCATCAATGCCCATCACACGGCCGATATCTCCGTTGAACACATCCTTGTCGTAATTGTTGCGGATCTGCATCACCTTATCCCCAACCCGCAGCCGCATCCCGCCCCGCTGCATCTCCTGCCCGTTTGGATTGAGGGTATCCTGAAGCACATGGTTCAGGTGGATGGCGCCGGTCTGCCCCCGGTACATCGGCGTCAGCACCTGGATATCGTCCACGGGGTCGAACCCGTACGTCCGCGGCAGCCGATGTTTGCACAGCCCGCCGATCACCTCCACAACCCGGTCCGGGTCTTCTTCTTCGATAAAAAAGAAATCGGAATCCCGCGTGTTCCGCACGTCCGGCAGCCCGCCGGCGTTAATCGCGTGCGCATTCATCACAATCCGGCTGGTCTGTGCCTGGCGAAAAATCTCGTTCAGCGTCACCGTTTCCACAACGCCCGATGCGATGGCGTCCTTCAGCACATTGCCCGGTCCCACCGACGGGAGCTGGTCCATATCCCCCACCAGTACGACCGAAGCGCTCAGCGGAACCGCCCGCAACAGGCTGTTCATCAGCACGATGTCCACCATAGAGATCTCATCGACAATTAGCGCGTCGATCTCCAGTGGATTTTCGAAATTTTTCTCAAACGCCATCTCCCTGGGGCTGAACTTGAGCAGCCGGTGGATGGTCTTTGCCTCCCGTCCTGTGGTCTCGGACATCCGCTTGGCCGCCCGCCCGGTGGGCGCCGCCAGCGCAATCCGCTTCTTCCGCGCCTCCAGCAGGGCAATCAGCCCCTTGATGATCGTCGTCTTACCTGTCCCCGGTCCCCCGGTGACAATAAGCAGGCTGTGGGAAAGCGCCTTTTGCAGGGCCACCTTCTGCCGAGGGGCAAACGTCACCCCGGTGCGCCGCTCAATGGCCTCAATCTCCCGGGGGATATCCCCGGTCTCAATCCGGCGAATGCTGGACAACTGGTAAAGCCGTGTGGCCGTGCCCTTTTCAGAATAGTAAAGGGGCGGGATGTAGACGCGGTCCTCCTCAACAACCACCTCTTCCTGCGCAAGCAGCGCCTCCAGACAGGGCGGCGCCAGCTCGGGCGGCACGTCCAGGGACTCCGCGCATGCCGCCACCAATTCCTCCCTGGGAAGGTACACGTGGCCGCCCTGTTCGGCCGACATGTCCAGCACGTACCGGATGCCGGCCAGAACGCGCTGTTCCGAGTGGAGCGTCACCCCCAGCTTCTGGGCAATCCGGTCCGCCGTCAGAAACCCAATGCCCCAGATATCCGAGGAAAGACGGTAGGGATTCTCCTGGATGAGCGAGATGGCCTGCTGCCCGTAGTGCTTCCAGATCTTGACCGCATGCCCGGTGGCGACGTCGTGGGATTGCAGAAAGAGCATCACATTGTGGATCTCTTTCTGTTCGTTCCACGCCTGGATGATCAGCGCCGCGCGCTTGGGCCCCAGGCCCGCCACCTCCACCAGTCGCGCCGGCGCCTGCTCGATCACCTCCAGCGTTTCCGCCCCAAAATGGTCCACAATCCGCCGTGCCGTCACCGGTCCCACACCCTTAATCAGGCCCGACCCCAGATACTTCCGGATGCCCGCCACCGTGGCGGGATAGACCGTCCGGCACGAGGCAATCTTGAACTGGCGGCCGTATTGCGGATGCGTGATCCATTCGCCTTCCATGACCACGCTCTCTCCGGGGTTAAGCGACGGCACCTCCCCCACCACCGCAACCGGTTCGCCCCGCTGGTCCTCGGGCTGGAGCTTGGCCACCGTATAGCCGGTTTCCGGGTTCTGAAACGTAATGCGCTCGATAATGCCCTGGATCTGAGCCATAGGCTAGACCTCATGCGCGGTAAACGACCTCGCCCCGGACGATTGTGGCCACGATCGAGAGCGCCTTCGTCCCGGCCTCCCAGCGGAACAGGGTCAGCGACGCCTCCTTCCCGGCCTCCACGCTGCCCAGACGGTCGTCTACGCCCAGCAGCCGCGCCGGATTGGCCGTGGCCATGTCCACCGCTTCGGCCAGCGACGCGTCCGTATAGGCGACCATGTTGGCAATCCCGCTGTCCAGAAAGAGCGATGCCCCGGCCAGGTACGGGGTGCCGGCCAGAGAGATCCTGCCGTTCTCGTGGATCTCCGTTCGGTCGTCCCCGTAATTGCGGTCATAAATCCCCGGCGGCAGCCCGGCGATAGCGGCCGCGTCGCTCACCAGGCAAATCCGCTCTTTCTGCTTCGCGCGGTAGATAATCTTCAACGGCGCCGGCGGCAAATGATGCCCGTCCGGAATGATCCCCGCCCACAGTTCATCTGAGGCAAGCTGTTCCCACAGGTAATTCTCATGCCTGGGAAGCATCGCATGCGACCCGTTGCCCAGGTGCGTGGACATCCGGACGCCCGCCGAAACCGCCTCGTGAATCCGCTTCTGGCTGGCCCCGGAATGTCCGATAGACACGATCACACCCGTCTCCGCCACTTTCTCTATGAATTCCAGCGCGCCATCCCGCTCCGGCGCTAAGGTCAAAATCCGGATGCGCCCTCCCGCTGCCTCCTGGTAGCGGCAGAACTCGTCCCAGTCGGGATCCCGCGTATGCGCCAGCGGATGGGCGCCCCTGGGACCGTCCTCCGAGGAAATATAGGGACCTTCTACATGAAACCCGGCAAAGGATGCGCCCGCTTTCTCCAATTTCTCACACGCCTTTGCCAGCGTCGCCAGCGCAGAAACCGCCTGGTCGGCCGCAGACGTGGTCACCGTGGGGCACAAAATGCCTGTGCCGGATTTATAGAGCCATTCTGTCGTCTGTTCCACCTGATCCAAATTCAGACCCCTGGCCGTATAGCTGACCCCGCCCGCGCCGTTGACCTGCACGTCAAAAATGGCCGGTGCAATCCACACATCCTCGCCACCCAACGCCTGCGCAGAAGCGGGGCCGCCATCCACCTCCAGTATCTTTGTCCCCTCCACCTTCACCGTTGTCGGCGTCGTCGTGCCGACGATCCTGCCGCGAATATTCATCCTTCCTCCTCAAAAAAATGGTAGCGCCACCAGACTGCCTCTATGCCTTACCGCCGAGCGCGTCAAGGGCACAGATGCAGCCCATGCGCGTCTCTGCGCCCCCCGCGATCTCTGCGGTAAAACCAGGAGCGGTGGGTTATTGTACGAGCATCAATAATACCGAAAATCGCCGAATTTTGCAAGCGATGTTCGGCAAAATCAAACCCGCCATGGACCTGAATCCACAGCGGGTGCTTGTCCTGCGTCAGGCGCAACATCCCACTTCCTTTTGTCTTTGCGCCTTTGCGTAAGCCGGTTGTGGTCTGTGCCCCGACCGGCCCCTATCTCGGCGCGCCCACGCGTTCCCTGATGTGGTCGATAATCTCCCCGGCCCCCGCCCGGAGTTCGGCCTTCTTCCGGATCAAATCGACTTCGGTCACCGGCGAGTGCAACTGGATGTGGAAGCGCAGCGCGCTGCTTGTTCCCGAAGGCCGAATCAGGAGGTAATTGAGACGGTCTGCGCTAAAATTCAACCGGATGCCTTCGTCCGGAAACACGAAGCCATCGGTGGGCGGGTAAAGCGAATCGTATTTTCCGGTGCGATAGACGCACGCAGACACCACGCGCCGGCCGGCAATCTCCACATCCCCTTCCAGGGCGCGTTCATAAAGCCGCAACGCCTTGCGGAGGATGCTCATCTTCTTCCGATCCCCCGCAATACCGGGGTACTCGCCATCCATGGGGTCGGGCTCATAAAGATTGACAAAAAGCCCGATGTCCGGGTCCAGATAGATATGCCGGTCCACCATCTCGAACAGCGAACTCCCGTTCTCCTTTGCGGTTGCGGCAATCTCCGCCATCAGCAGGGCGGCAAACGCGCCGTCCTTGTCGCGCACATGGCCGCCCGCGCCCAGCGAGAACCCGTCCGGTGGCGGACCACCCAGGATCGAAAACCCGTTGCTCTGCTCCATCGCGGCATAGTTGATCGACCTCTGGCCGTTGTCCATCCCCTCGTGCTCGCACGCAAAGGCATGGCACAAGGCATCGCCCGGGTGTTCCCGCCCGTCCGTCAGATTTGGCGCAAGCTTGCCGTCCCACACATCCCGTACCGCGTTGGAAAGACCGGCAAACCCCACCCACGTCTTGATCACGCCCAGCCCGTGCTTCCGCGCCAGGCGGACGATACTGTCTGAGGTAATCACCGACTGAACGGTAAACTTCCTGGCGGCATCCCTCACCTTGCCGTCCGGCCCGGTCTCCGCCTGCAGCCGGTACCACACCACCAGCGCCCACATATCGTCTGCGGGAAGCAGCAGATAATCGCGGCCACCGTAAAGGGGCCTCTGCGCTTCCGGAATCTTCACCACCACCCCACACCGGTCCGCATCCGGGTCGGTCCCAATGAGCATATCCGTCTGCTCGAACTCGCCCGGATACTCTTGCTTGAACGCCTCAACGGCGATCTTTGCCGCCCGCGGATCGCCCGGATCGGGCTGTTCCTCTCTGCCCGGTTCGCTGCAGAAAGACGGAAAAAGCCCGTCCAGATCGTTCAGCCCGTTGCGCGTAATCGGTTTGACGTGCCTCAACCCGGCGTCGCGAAGCAACCGGGGCACCACATCGCGCCCGGCGCCGTGGAAGGCGCAGTAGCCCATTCGCAGCGGGTCTGATGATTGCGCCTGCCGTGCCCGCAAATCCTTCTGCACCAGGAACTGCATCACATGGGCTCGGTGATCGTCCAGAATATTGATCCGGCAGTCCTCTCGGCCCAGGTAGTCGAAGCCGTCCGCCTTTTTATGGCCCCCCAAGAAATACAGCTTGCCTTCCGGCGCCTCGCGCAAAGGGCAGAACCGGATGTCGGCCGTCGTTGCCGGCTCGATAAACGCATTGTACATCTCATCCCGATCTTTGGGGTCAAACTGCGACCCGTTTCCGCAGGAAAGCTTGAAGCCGTTGTACCGGTAATCGTTGTGGCTGGCCGAAATGAGCACACCGATCTGCGCCTTGATCCTGACGTGGGGAATGGCAAAGGTCACCACGGGATAGGGAGACGGCGCGTCAAACAGAAAAACCGTGTAGCCGTAGGCCAGAAACACCTGGGCAATGCTCCGGGCAAAGTCCCCGCCTCGCACCCGGCTGTCGTAGCCGATCACGATGCGGTCGAACGCCGGCCGGCGTTCGCGCCCGTACTTGGCCACGCCGACCGACGTGAGAAGGAGCACGACATTGTTCAGGGTATTCGGCCCTTTGAGGATGGGCGCGTCAAGCCCCTCCTCCTTGAGGCGCACGATGGACGCACGATCAAAGCCCATCACGCCCCGAATGCCGGCCGTCCCGAACCGCATTTTTCGTCGAAATGCGTTGACCAGATCTTCCCAGTTCTGCGCCGCAATCGCACTGGCAATGCCCGCCTTGAGCCGTGGCGAAATGGCGTCGATATGGGGATCGTTCAACCATTCGCTCAGATTGGGAATCGTCGCCTGGCACGCAGAGTCGTAGAGTTGCTGGTTGATCGTCCCTGCCTGCAGCGCACCGTCAAGATACCCGAAAATACCTTCCTCTGCAGTCGCAATCAGTTCGTCGTAGTCCTGTGTTGCCATGTCTCTCCCATCATGAATCATATTGTCAGTTCTGCGTCAACGCAACCGATCCGGCTCCGGCAACCGGGATGTGCCGGACCACACCTTCCACATAGTAATCGGCCGGAATAAAGGCCATCTCCCTCGGCGCTTTCCCCTCAACAAAGAGGGTATTGATCCGGTGGCGCGCCTCATTTGCCGCTGCCGCGTCGTCCTCGGTCATCGCTCCTTTCTCGGCCTGCTTCCGGGCCACGATATCCTGGAGCTTCCCGCCCATCTCCCCGACCTCCGAAGCGCCCAGGGCGTCCGCAAGCTCGGCGCTGTTCTGAATCCACTCCAGTTCCTCTTTTTCCTGCGCCTCATAGTAGGTCTCGATAAGCGCGTTCCGAAGCGTGTTCAATCCGTCTTCATCCTTCTGCGCAATCGCCAGCACAATACCCCCAAAGCCTGCGCCGGTCAACGACGCGCCTCTCACGCCGGGCGTCCGGCGCAGAATTTCCACAATGCGGTCAAGCTCCAGGCTGCTGCAGTTGTAACAGCCCGGCTGCCGGGCCAGTTGCGCCCGCGCCACACGCTCGGCATGCCCGCTTGCCAGGTCTGCGAGCAAACCGTCCAGATAGTGATCGGTCACCAGGTTGGCCGTGTGTTCCCGTGGCTCGCCTTTGTCGTCAAACACGAACAGACGATCTCCATCCTGACCGATGTACATCAACTCGCCGGCGTCGGCCATCTTCCCCTGCTGCACGAGCCGCGCAAACGCCCTGCTCCGTTCCGATTCGGCAATACCCCACAACGCCGGGCCTCTTACCCTGAGATAGTCGGGATAGCGGTTCAACTGCCCGAAGAAACGGGCCAACCGCTCCTGGATCAGATCCGGATACCTGGTCCTCAATTCCTCAACGCTCACACGTTCGGGCAACGCCCTCAAGATTCGATAGATCTTCTCCAGACCGAAGACTTCAGGCGTGATCTGGCCGAGATACGCAATCCCGTCGATCGCGTCCGTCGCCTCACCCATCTCCACAAGAACATCCTTGATCAGCGTGAGGGCAATGCCGTAGCTGAAAATCGTCTGGTTGTAGTTGAAAAGCTGCTCCCCGGACTTGGCCGACGTCTTATAAGAATTCACGATGACAATCTGATGGTCCTCCGGGAAATCGATGTATACCGGTTCGAGTTCCTCCACGCTGACGAACGGGGTGTGGACAATGCAGCCGTATTTGCCCAGCAACATCGCGCCGTGGTCGCCGAACCCGCCCCGGGTGCCCACGTACCATTCACCTTCCCCAAATAGAACAACCAGCTCCTTGCGCGAAATCTCCAGATCGTTTGCGGCCATACACGCAAGCCCGGACGCGACGACCATCGCAGATGAAGACGACATCCCACCCACCAGCGGGATATCCCCGCTGGTCATCAGGTTCATGCCGGCAAGGCGTTGCGCCGGCAGATGGTCCTGAAGCGCCAGTACCGCGGCCTTGACATAATTTGACCAGTCACCCCGCGCGGCCTCAACCCGCTTCCGAACCTCATCACTCCCAATATAATCAAGCCAGTTGCCCCACGGCCCGACCGCCATTTCTTCGGAGATGCTGAAAAATCTCGGGTCAAATCGCTGTGCATCGGCGTTGTGGATCACCACCTGGTCGTCCACACGCTTCTCGACGACCATGATGATCTCGCGGCCGTGGGAGAGGTAGTTCGGCGATGCGTGCTGCATCTCCGAGTGCATGCCTCGGAGGTTGATCCGCGAGGGGCACCGGATCACGGCCACTTGGCGGTCGGCGCCGTAGGTCCTGGCCGCCTCGGACAGCACCCCGAAAATCCGCGCCCTCCGATGCGCAACAATCCCCGAGTCGTTCCCGTAAATCCGGCCAAGCGCAACTTGCGCCGGGCCGTCCTGCTCAAATGCGCGCAACCAGTCAGCCGTCGTGCGAAACTCCGCCTTTGAAACCAGGGTCTCTTCTGTCTCGCGCATTGCTGTGCGCTCCTTTCAAACCGGCAATAAAGTGAAAGAGCTTGGCTGTGACTTTAGGGCTTGGGTGTTCGGATAAGGAATGCGGCATCTCGTGCGAACTCGCCAGTCCCGCCGGGCGGGCATTGGCCTCCAGCACCACCGGCGTCAGGCAGGCGCGGTTGACCTCCAGCACGATATCGATGCCCATATGTTTCAGAAATGCGGCTTCGGTGACCCCTGAGTTCACGGCAACCGCCGCACAAATGGCGGCCTCCTGAATGGCCGCCAGATCGCACGCGGTGGGGAAGAATCGCCGCCACCTGGAATCCGATCTGCAGCATAACGCGCGAAATGCCTCGTCCAGCGTCACAATCTGCCCGCCGCGTCCCCGGGATGCGGCAAACGTGGCCGCATCCGGCGCCACTTGCGCAAACCCGGATTCCACCACAAACCTCGTGCCGTCCCACGCCACGTTCATCCGAAAAGCGATGCGCCGCCGCTCCTGTCCCACGTCAAACCGCACATTGCCTTTGGCCTCCCGGATAAGCAAATCATCGTGGGGCAAAATACGTTCGGCCGCATGGGCGACAAGCGGGTGCCTGCCGCGCATAAACGCCGCATCGTCCGCCTTGACGCACGCCGCCTCTACCAGCCGTCCCTCGGTGCCGTGGCCTGGCTGCACGACAAGCCTGGCGGCAATCCGGCCACCCAGGAGCGCGCGGCCCGCAGCCACCACCTCCCGGCAGCCGCCGCCGCGCGCAACCCGCCTTGCCGCAGGCGTGTCCACATGCATCCGGCGCCAGATCGCACACGCCTGCATCTTATCGTCGGCGCGCCCCGCAGCAATCCCACAGGGGTTGATCTGCGCAATCCCCGCATCCTCGCAAGCCGCCGAAAGACGTCGGTGCAACGCGATCTCGTTCTCCCGGGGCAGGTGCAATATCTCGGCCACATCGATGCGTTGCGGCGCCCTGAAACCCACTTCGCACACGCGCCCGGGTCGGTCCGCAAGCAGCGCCCGCCGTGCGCGCATCCTGTCGTCCAGCCACGCGTGGTGAACGCCCACTACCGTCACCGATTTGCCGACAGCCTCGCGACCCGCCTGCTCGTCGGCCTGCAGCGCCAGAACCGTATCCTGAAAGAGCGTCGTCTCCGCGCCGTAAATCAAGGCGAAGCAAAGGCCGCCGGATACACAGCGCTGCGCATCCGGCGCAATGCGCAACGCCGGGGCATCCGGCCCAATCCGAAGCCGCTCCAGCGCCACATCCAGAAGACGCGTTCGATATTCGTCTCGGCGCAGCAGTCGCGCCACATCCCACCCCTCTGCCAGAGGAATCTCGCGCAACGGTTCGAAGGCCTTCGCATCGTCCGCATTGAGCCGAGCCGCCAGCATACGGCGCACACGCATGCCTCCCGCTTCACTCCACGCCTGGCGGCACACCGCTTCCATGCCCCCTGCGCCGCGCGCCAGTTCGGCCTCAATATAATAGAGCAGCACCACGCTCAGATCTTCGGCGGCAAAAGCGAGCTGCACGGGATTACTCCGTTTTCGGCTCGTTCAACTCCTCGCGCGCCCTGTCAATGGCCTGTTCCACGCTGCTCGCCTTCTGGGCCGCTTGCCGGCCCTGCGCATCGTACAGACCGCTGCTGATGTAGGCGCTGCCAGCCGAACCTGCGGCATCGCCTTCCGGTGCGGCGCCGGCTTGTCCCACAATCTTGTGTAGTTCCTTCCGGTATGCAAAGGCCCGGTCGCCAAGGCAGGAAAAGATCCCGTAGACCCCCTCCCCTTTGCGCTCCGGCGGGAGTTGATCGTTGTGCGGCCGCCACAGCCCGGCCCCGGGGTTGGGCTCAATCTTGTAGACCACCAGTGCGCCGATGCGCTTGCCGTATTTGTCGAACCTCGGAATCCGTTTGCCCGCACCGTCGAACAGCGGAATGGGCAGCGGCCGGCCGGCCTTGTCCTTGCGCGCGACCGCCCGGCCCTTTGCATCATAGACCTTCACATCGGTCGGCTGGCCCTGTTCATCGAACAGCGGCATCATTTCCTGCGCCTTGTGGTCAAACACCTGCGCCAGGTTGTCCTTCTCGTCCACAAGCATTACCGGCATATAGTCGCCCATTTCAAACGGGATATCCGTATCGGCAAACCCCGTCAGATCCTTGCCGACCTCCATGGGCACCCGCCCGGCGAACTCCGGATGCATGGCCAGATACTCGTCCAGGATCTCCCGCCAGTAGTTGCGGATATACTTCCTCTGCGCGTACATCGAACTGCGCGCAGATTTTGTCATCTCGCGCCGCAGATCCACGCGGTATTTCGGGTTGATGATCTTGTCCTGGTACTCGTAGAGCAGCCCCCCCTGCCCCACGTTGGCAACCCCCCGCGTGCTCACAACCGTGATGTAATGGGTGATCTCATACCCCTTTTGGCCTCGCACCAACACCAGCCGGAAGTAGGAGAACAGCGGCGTGGACGGGCTGGTGTCCAGTTGTGCGGCAAGGCCGATGCGGGCGAACCGATCCACCATGTCCTCCTGGAACGCCCGCGTGTAAAGCTGCCGCACGTGAGACCGGAGCACGCGCTGAATCACCGCGTTATCGGTCTTGCAGATGTCGTAGACCAGTTCCGCCAGGTCCTGAATATTCTCCTGCACAATCTGCCCGTCAACCCGCACGGGCAGAATCTTGGCGCTCCGGCCGCCCGATTCCTTCTCCGGCTTGACGATAATGGTGTCGTGCCGCCTGGCAAACTCGGTCAGGTCCGCCTCAATCTTTGCCAACGCCTCGCCTTCCGGCATCTGTGCGGTTGTGGCCTTGTGCCAATTGATCTGTGGCGGCGCGGCAATGCCGCTGCCTTCCAGCATCTCGGGCAACCTGCATTTGAGATGCGTGGCGGCCTCCCACACTATAGGCTGAATGAGCGGCACGCGTACGCCCCCAATCTCCGGCCGTAGAGGATGGGTGAAGTGGAAAAAGATGCCGTGGACGGTGAGCGGCCGGCGGAAGCTCACCGCAATCAGCACCCCGTCTTCATCCACCTTTCTCGCTCTGGCGCCCGCCGCTGCCTCGTCTACGCCCGAAGCCGTCAGCGCCGCCCGGTAATCGCTGCGAGACACGTACATAAAGCCATCGTGCGCGTGCAGCGCCTTGAGGCCGGGTTGCGCCGTGTCCGCAATGGTCGGAAACGGCGTCAGCATCAGGTTGATCTTCTTGTTCCTGGCCAGCTTTGCGCCCTGCTCCATAGCCACCGGCACGGTCGTGTTGCCGTGCGGGTACACGATGACCACGTTGGCGCGCTTATCTGCCTTCAGCACACCGGGATCGAGGCCCAGGAACAGCTCGGGCAGCACGTAGCCCTCGTGCCGCAGCACCGACACATCCCGCAGCCGAGCATACCCGAACCAGAACCGTTCCTCAGGTTCTGTCAAATGCAGGCCCACGGCCATCAGATCGCGGTCCGCGTCGCCGATCCACGCGTCCTGATAGGCCGTGCCCCGGTCCCGCAATTCGGTCTTTGCGGCCAGCAACGCGCGTCCGTGGGTGTAGAGCCACCGATGCCGGCGCTGCGCCAGCTCGAACTTGGCCTGCCGGTCGTAGCACTCGAACGCCGCGGTTCGCTGCTTGTGGTAATGATAGGGGATGTAGTCGAAAATGTGGTTGTTGAGGGTGATGTCGTAAAAGCGCGCCAGCTCGATCATCATCTCCCCGGCATCCTCCACATCCTGCGTCTTTTCGACGAGCAGCGCCACATCGCACAGCTCCAGCGCCATGGCGACCTTTTCCAGGGCATCCAGGTCGCCCGAGGCGGCCTCCGCCGCCTTGGCAAGGCCCGAAACAAGCATCAGGTACGCGTCCTGATCGACCTCTCCGCCGTTCAGCGCCCCATCGATGAGGGCGGCAAGGTCCGAATCTTCCTCGGCCATGCGCGGCAGCACGTCGGCAATCAGAATATGTGCGGCCCCGTGGCTCCAGCACAGGAATCGGCCAAATACATCCTGGGTAACACCCGCCTTGGGATCGCCCAGTTCGGTCATTGCCTGGGCGTATGCCGTATCAAAATCGCCTGCGGCCACACACCCCTCCACGGCATCTATTTGCGCCGAGTAGGCCCGCTGCCGAAGGCGCAAGGCGGCCACCCGCCGCGTCTGTCGGCGGCGTTCCTCCCGGTGCTCCAGCCGCGACACCTGCTCCTCGGCCGCCTTGAGCGATCCCGCAATACCCGTTTCCATCTCCTCATACGCGTCTTCGGGCGGCGGCACATAGGCAGGCTGCACGAACGTAGCGATCATCTCCTCGACTTCGGCCTTCTTGAATTTCGCCACAGCAGCCCGGCCCCGCACCCGCACGCGGGGCAACGCCGCAACCGTTTGTCTCAGGTTCGCCTGCGCCGTCTCGATCTCCTCTGCACGAACCTTGCCGTTGAGCACGTAGCGGCCGCCCAGCACCAGCCAGGTCCCAAAATCGAGCTGCGCGAGCGTCATCCCGCGCGCCACCCGGCTGTAGGCAGCGGAAAGACAGCGATATCGCTGCGTC
>Ga0272441_10011632_pt1 | contig 13014 bp, 10 predicted proteins | sample SSMProp6N_FD_193582 | JGI IMG/M metagenome (GOLD analysis project Ga0272441, IMG submission 193582) | Marine sediment archaeal communities from Little Sippewissett salt marsh, Falmouth, MA, United States - SSM-Prop-6N | ecosystem: Environmental > Aquatic > Marine > Wetlands > Sediment ...
GAAAGAGCTCAAACTCTCAGAGTTTGCAGGAAAGCCGACCGAACACACAATTATTCCTTTCGGCAAGGGAATCTGTGGACAGGTGGCGGTCAGCAATGAGAACTTTGTGGTGCAGGACGTCAGCGAACAGGATAATTACATCTCCTGTGGCATCGATGTGAAATCAGAGATCGTCGTCCCCATTTTTGTGAACGGACGGAACATCGGGCAGATTGACATCGACTCCCACGATGTGGCTCCTTTCACCAAAGAAGATGAAATGCTGCTTGAATATGTTTGCGAAAGGGTATCCCAACTCGATCTCAAATCGATTCTTGAGTCGTCTGCATCCGAAGTTTGATGATCAATGACGAAAGAAGGGTCAAACCAGCAATGGCGCCCAGCGAAACACCCGTCCCAAAGAAATCCGCCAGAATTCCCGTCAAAAGTGCTCCGATTGCATAACCCAGATCTCTCCAGAGCCTAAAAACTCCTATGCTTTTAGCGCGCTGATCAGGCGCGGAGTATTCTGCTATTCCGGCGAGAAAGGTCGGATATACCATTGCGGTTCCTATCCCCAGTCCCGCACAGAGAATGATATACGTGCTGAAACCCGTGGCAGGGATCATCAAAAGCAGGCAAATCCCCTGCAGAAGCATGCCCCAAAAGAGCAGGCCTTTCTTGGGGAGCAGATCGGCGAGTCTACCTGTTAGGAGCTGACCCAATCCCCATACGGAAGGATAAATGGCTGCCACAAGCCCAATTTCACTTATCGAAAAGCCGGCTGCGGATAAAATCAGGGGCAAAAGTCCCCAGATCATGCCGTCATTCAGGTTATTTACAAGTCCTGCCTGTGTGATCGAGCCGAGATTCCGATCCTTCCAGGTGGTTTCCCAAAAGACATTCTCAAGTTTTCCGCCGGAATGGCCGGCCGACTCCACCTCGACATGGTGCACCGTGTCCCGAATCAGAAAAACAGAGAAGAACAAACCCAATAATGAGAGGGCAATGCCCAGGTAAAAAGGATACGGAATCAACCCCCACTCGGAAGCGATCCAGCCCGTGAGAAAGGCGGTTGCACCGACCGCCAGATAACCGGCCGACTCATTGAGCCCCATGGCCAAACCCCGGTCCTTCTTACCCACCAGGTCAATTTTCATAACGACCGTGCTCGACCAGGTCAGTCCCTGGTTTATTCCCAGCAGGAGATTCGCAAAAACGACCCAGCTCCAGGAGGGTGCATAGATCAAAATAAAAGGTATGGGAAGCGCGATCAGCCAACCCAGTACAAGCAGTCGCCTTCGCCCGTATCGATCGGCAAAAGCTCCCATGAAATAATTGGTGACAGCCTTGCTAACACCAAATATGATGATAAATGAAAAAATGGCTGTCTTGGCTTCAAGGCCGAACCGGAGCTCGGCAAGCTCAGGCAAAATACTCCTTTCAAGGCCCACCATGCCGCCGACAAAGCTGTTGACGATGACAAGCAGAGTGAATTGCTTCCAATTGTTTCTGAGCCCCAGTCTGATCTCTTTGTTCATTGGGAAATGGTATCCTGATCCTTCGGTTCAAAGGTAGGAATTAAGTCTTTGCCCGACGGGTCGCGTTTAATCCATTTTTCTGTTGTCAGACATGACTTGATTTCCTATTTTTGCCCTACACTTCACAAGATAATCATGAGCGACATCAAAAGAGTAAAATCAGCCCTAATTTCTGTATTTCACAAAGACGGACTCGAACCTATCGTAAGACAGCTGAACGACCTGGGAGTCACCCTGTTTTCAACTGGGGGAACCGAAAAATTCATTCGCGAACTGGGCGTGGACGTAGTTCCTGTTGAGGACCTCACCTCCTACCCTTCCATTTTGGGAGGGCGCGTTAAAACCCTGCATCCGAAGGTGTTTGGAGGCATTTTGGGAAGACGGGAGAACTCAGGCGACCTGGAACAACTTGAAACCTATGAAATACCTGAGATTGACATTGTGATTGTCGACCTTTATCCCTTCGAAAAAACGGTGGCCAGCGGTGCCTCCGAACAGGACATCATCGAAAAGATCGATATAGGCGGAATTTCCCTGATCCGGGCGGCGGCCAAGAACTTCAAAGACGTTATTTGCGTATCGCACATGGATCAATACCCCGAATTCCTGGACCTTGTTTCAAAACAAAATGGAGAATTGAGCCTAAAGGATAGAAAACGATTTGCAGCCAAGGCTTTTGGCGTCTCAAGCCATTACGATACGGCGATCTTCAAATACCTGAACCGCGATGCCGGAGAGCTCCAGTTCAGGGAGAGCTTCGATCAGGCCAAAACCCTTCGCTATGGAGAGAACCCGCATCAGAAAGGCTATTTCTACGGAAACCTGGATGAACTGTTTGACAAGTTGCACGGCAAAGAGCTATCTTACAACAACTTGCTCGATGTAGATGCGGCAGTGAATCTGATGAACGAGTTCAAAGGTGAAAAACCGACATTTGCCATCCTGAAACACAACAACGCCTGCGGCCTGGCTCAAAGGGACACCATGCATCAGGCCTATGTGGACGCCCTTGCCGGAGATCCTATTTCAGCGTTTGGAGGCATACTCATCGCCAACGGACCAATAGATGCCCCGACAGCCGAAGAAATTCACAAGCTCTTTTGTGAAGTTGTGATTGCGCCCTCTTATGAAGATGATGCGCTTCAGATCTTAAAGGGCAAGAAGAACAGAATCATACTGGTACAGAAGGATATCGCGTTGCCGGAGTCGAATTTCAGAACGGCATTGAACGGAGTGCTTTATCAGGACAAAGACAACGTGACAGACAAAAAGGAGGACCTGAAACAGGCAACAAGTCATCAACCGTCAGATTCTGAGGTGGAAGACCTGCTATTTGCATCCAAGATCTGCAAGCACACCAAGTCGAATACCATCGTGTTGGCCCACAACAGGCAATTATGCGCCAGTGGAACCGGTCAGACCTCAAGGGTGGATGCTCTTAATCAGGCCATTGAAAAAGCCGGACACTTTGAATTCGACCTGAACGGAGCGGTCATGGCCAGCGATGCCTTCTTCCCGTTTCCGGACTGCGTCGAGATTGCCGACAAAGCGGGGATCAAAGCCGTGATACAGCCTGGAGGCTCAATCAAGGACCAGCTTTCGATCGATTATTGCAATGAACACGGAATGTCGATGGTCTTCACCGGAACCCGGCATTTCAAACACTGATTTTTACCTTGCCGACACCCTCTTTCACGACAGGCAAAAACCATTGAAAAGTCATGTAAACAAATTTGTTTCACGGCTTTTTCAATTGGCTAATTTTATTACATTTGTGAAATTCGCATCGCATACAAACTAACAAGGGAGCTTTTATGGGGTTTTTTGACTTTATGACCGAAGATATTGCAATCGATTTGGGGACTGCAAATACTTTAATCATACACAAAGGAAAGGTTGTCATCGACAGTCCTTCCATCGTGGCCATGGATCGGAGTACCAATAAGATCATCGCCATCGGAAAGAAGGCCAATATGATGCAGGGGAAAACCCATGAGAACATCAAGACGATACGTCCTCTGAAGGATGGGGTAATTGCAGATTTCGAGGCCTCGGAGCAAATGATAAGGGAGTTCATAAGGAGCATCCCAACAATCAAGAAACGGTTTTTCAGACCTTCCCTGCGGATGGTCATTTGCATACCTTCGGGTATAACGGAGGTCGAAAAGAGAGCTGTTCGGGATTCCGCCGAACAGATGAATGCCAAGGACATCTACCTGATTTATGAGCCCATGGCGGCCGCCATCGGTATTGGGATTGACATCATGCAGCCCAAGGGAAACATGATAATAGATATCGGTGGAGGAACCACCGAGATAGCGGTCATCGCCCTGAGCGGCATCGTTTGCGACAAGTCCGTGAAAGTGGCCGGTGACGTCTTTACCAGTGACATCTCCATGTACATGCGCACCCAGCACAACTTGTATATAGGAGAAACGACGGCTGAAAAGATAAAAATCCAGATCGGTGCGGCGACCGAGGAACTTGATACCCCGCCCGATGACATGTCAATCCAGGGCCGGGACCTGCTCAGCGGCAAGCCCAAGCAGATTGAACTCTCGTACAGGGAAATCGCCAAGGCCCTCGAGAAATCGATTCTCAGGATCGAAGATGCCGTGATGGAAACTCTTTCACAGACCCCACCGGAACTGGCAGCTGACATTTACAACACCGGGATTTACCTGGCCGGAGGGGGATCCATGCTGAGAGGTCTTGATCGAAGGCTCTCCCGAAAAACCGACTTACCGGTCTATGTGGCTGAGGATCCGCTTCGAGCGGTGGTCCGAGGAACCGGAACAGCTTTGAAAGATATCGAAAAATACAAAAGTGTCTTAATGAAATAGAGCCCAGGGAAATACCATGCAGCAAATCATTTCATTTCTTTATAAGAATAAATTGTTCATTCTCTTTTTGTTGCTCGAAGTTCTCGCCGTCCTCTTCACCATTCAAAGCCACTCGTTTCACAAGAGCAAATTTGTCAATTCTGCGAATTTCATAAGTGGTGGCATCTATGACCGCGTCAACAATTTCAAGGAGTTCTTCCTGCTCAAGAAGGAGAACCAGAGATTGTCGGAAGAAAACGCCTACCTCAGGAACTTGCTGGCCATTGAGAACAAGGATTCTGTGTCAACTGATGTTTTGGTTCTCGACAGCCTGAAATACAGTCAGAAATACAGTTATACTGCGGCAAAAGTGATCAATAACAACTACCGGAAAAACAACAACTATCTGACCATAGACAAAGGGAGCAACAGTGGGGTTGAGCCCGACCTGGGCGTGATCAACAGCAAGGGAATCGTGGGAATCACAAAAAGCGTCAGCAACAACTACGCCACCGTGCTCTCAATTCTGAACGTGAACTCCAGGATCAATGCCAAACTTCTGAACAGCGATTATTTTGGCAGTCTGAGTTGGGACAATGAAGACTACAATGTGGTCCAGTTGCAGGATCTTCCGGTGCAGGCATCGATTTATGTGGGTGATACCATTGTGACCGGAGGAAAATCCACAATATTCCCTGAGGGAATCCCCATTGGGACAATCCGGGATTTCAAAACACAGAACAATCGTTACGAATACATCAACATCGGTCTTTTCAACGATATGAGCTCGATTGGATACGTACAGGTGATAAAGAATTTTGACAAACTCGAGATCCAGAATCTCGAAGAAAAATCGACGAATGAATAGAGAGAATATCAGCACAGCGCTCCTTTTCATCGGTCTGATCCTGTTACAGGTCATTGTGTTGAACAACATCAACTTTTTAGGGTACATCAACCCCTTGTATTACATTTGGTTCGTTTTTCTTTACCCCGTGAGGAAAGACGACGCATCCATTCTGGTGTTGAGCTTTCTCCTCGGCTTGATCATTGACATGTTTGCGGATTCGGGTGGGATCAATGCCGCAGCCACGCTGCTCATCGCCTTCATTCGCATACCGGTACTCCAAAGCGTACTGGGCAAACGTGAGCTCGACTATGCGACCATGAACATATTCAAGCTTCCGTTTTCCAAGCTTCTCGCCTATGTGGTCATTCTGACCACGATCCACCATTTCACAGTATTTGGCATGGAATACTTCAAATGGAGCAAGTTTGGAACCATTTTGCTCAATACGGTTTTAACCAGTATTTTCACAATAATTCTGACCCTGATAAGTTTTACTTTTGTAATGAGAAAAAGATAGAAGATGCCGAGAAAATCCTTATTATATTTTTTGATACTGAGCGTGGGGACGATCTTTGTGGGAAGACTCTTCTTCCTGCAGGTGATTGACAAAACCCACCAACAGAATCCACTTAACAACTCAGCGGTTACAATCAAATACGCCTATCCTGACCGTGGATTCATCTACGACAGGAATGGAAAGCTTCTAGTGGCGAACGAGGTTTCGTATGACATCATGATCATCCCCAGGGATGTGGAACCCCTGGACACCCTGGAATTCTGCTCCCTGCTCAAGATTACCAAAGATGACTTCCTGAAGCGATTCGAACGGACGAACAACTATTCGCCAAGAATCCCTTCGATTTTCCTGGGCCAGGTTTCCAAGGAGGATTACGCCTTTCTCCAGGAAAAGATGTATCGATACAAGGGTTTTTACATCCAAAAGCGTTTTCTCAGGCAATACCCGAACAACACAAGCGCCAATGTACTGGGCTATATCAGCGAGGTCAATGAACGGATGCTCAAGAACAATCCGAACTATCAGCTCGGAGAGCTGGTGGGCTATCACGGAATAGAAAAACAGTACGAACCCCTGCTCCGGGGGAAAAAAGGGGTGAATTTCATTCAGAAGAACCGGTTCAACAAAGAAATCGGACCGTACAAAGACGGGGTTTATGACACGTTGCCCGTACCGGGCCAGGATATAACGCTGACCCTTGACAGGGACCTTCAGATGTATGCCGAAAGTCTCATGGCGAACAAACGGGGAGGTATCGTGGCTCTGGAGCCCTCATCAGGTGAGATTCTTTCCCTGGTTTCCATGCCGAGTTACGATCCGAACATGCTGGTAGGAAGAAAGAGGTCGAGGAACTCCTTCATGCTCTTCAATGACACCATCAGCAAACCTATGCTCGACAGGGGGCTGCAGGCTCAGTATCCGCCCGGCTCACCTTTTAAAATCATCAATGCCCTGGTGGCCCTGCAGGAGGAAGTCATCGATCCACAAACCGCTTTTTACTGCTATCACGGCTACAAATACGGACGCGGCGGATTCATGAAGTGCCACTGCGGAATCGTCGGGGCACCCATCAGCATGAATACGGGCATCTATCGATCGTGCAACGCCTATTTTGCCAACGTGTACAAAAGGACCATAGAGAAATACGAAGATCCCAAAGAAGGGATGGATGTATGGAGCAATCACGTGAAAAGCTTCGGCCTCGGAAACTACCTCGGCTACGATCTTCCGTCGGGCCAAAAGGGATTGATCCCGGATTCCAATCTCTACAATCGTTACTATCCCAACCACAAGTGGAAGGCCATCACAACCATCTCCAACGCCATAGGACAGGGTGAGGTGCTGACCACTCCGATACAATTGGCCAACATGACGGCGGCCATTGCCAACAGGGGATACTATTACACGCCGCACATTCTTAAAAAAGTAGGGGACAGCACCATCCAGAACAAGAACTACACCAGTCCGAAATACACGAGCATCAATGCAAGACATTTCGAACCCGTGATCGATGGGATGTTCAACGTGTTTGAGATAGGAACGGCCAGAGGTTCCAAGATCGAGGATATCGAAATTTGCGGAAAGACAGGAACCGCTGAGAATTTCGCACGGATCAACGGGGAAAAAGTTCAGTTTACCGACCACTCAATCTTTATCGCCTTTGCGCCCAAAGACGATCCGAAGATCGCCATTGCCGTATTCGTCGAAAACGGGTACTGGGGTTCGCGATGGGCAGCTCCGATAGCCAGTTTGATGATTGAAAAATACATCAAGGGATCGATTTCCAGGGACTGGCTGGAAAAACGCATGCTCGAGGGAAGCCTGGAGGAGGAATACGAAAAACAACTGGAAATAGAGACCTACGTTGCGCAAAAGGAAGAGTAATATATTCAAGGGAGTCGATTGGCTGCTGATCGGCATGTATCTCCTTTTTGTCTTTCTCGGCTGGCTCAGTATATATGCCGCTACCTATTCGGACACCGAATACGAGGTATTTGACCTGACCACCAAATACGGAAAGCAAATGATCTGGATCCTACTGAGCTTTATTTTGATCGTAGTCATCCTGGCCATTGACAAAAAGTTCTATGAGCAATTCTCAGGAATTTTCTACCTGGTTTCCCTGGCATCCCTGATCGGATTGTTCGTTTTTGGCAACAACATCAACGGAGCTACCTCCTGGTACACCTTTGGTTCTTTCGGGATTCAACCCTCAGAATTCGCCAAGGCGGCTACTGCCCTTGCCCTGGCCAACTATCTCAACGAGCGAAACCAGGATCTTAGAAAGCTTTCCAATCAGCTCAAGGCATTCACCATCATCTTCCTGCCGGCCTTCCTGATCACTTTGCAACCCGACCCGGGATCTGCTTTGGTTTACCTCTCATTGATCCTGGTACTCTACAGGTTTGGGCTCCCTCTGTACTACCTTGTCATCGGTTTTCTGGCCCTTCTGCTCTTTGTGATCACCTTGTATTTCGGAATCCTTGTCACGCTTGGAATCGCCACGCTGACGATTTCTCTGCTACTGGGATATCTGTCTTACAAGAGCCGTAATTATTTCAGGCACAATTGGATACGTTTTGCCTTGATTTATCTTTTCACAGGTCTTTTTATCGTCAGTGTCGACTACGTGTTCAACAATGTATTTGAGCAAAGGCACCGGGATCGCTTCAACATTCTTCTGGGCAAGGATGTCGATGATCAGGGAATCGGGTACAATACGGCGCAATCAGTGATCACCATTGGATCGGGAGGCCTTGCCGGCAAAGGCTTTCTTCAGGGTGACAGGACACAGGGGGATTTCGTGCCCGAGCAACAAACAGACTACATCTTCAGCACAGTGGGAGAGGAATGGGGGTTCCTGGGTAGCAGCTTTGTGATTTTCCTGTTTGTGGCTTTCCTGATACGACTGCTCTACATTGCAGATCGTCAGAAATCGGTGTTCAGCCAGGTCTTTGCCTATGCCACAGTAGCCATATTTTTCTTTCATTTCACGATCAACATCGGCATGGTCATTGGGATTTTACCAACTATTGGAATACCCTTGCCCTTCTTCAGCTATGGGGGTTCGTCGCTTTGGGGATTCACGGTCTTGCTTTTCATTATGATTCGCCTGGACGCGGATCGAATCTATGAGTGGTAGATAAAGGCTGAATTGAGCGCAAAAAAAAAGCAACCCAAAAGGATTGCTTTAAACTGTAATGCAGTGTCTTTTTACAATGCAGCCACGTGTTGCGCCAGCTGAGATTTCAAATGAGCCGCTTTGTTGCTGTGGATAACATTTTTCTTGGCAAGTTTGTCGATCATTGAAACGACACCTGGAAACATTTCTTCAGCCTCCTTCTTGCCTTCAAGAGACTTGAGCTTCTTGATCGCATTTCGGGTGGTCTTGTGCTGATACTTGTTCCTCAAATGCTTGGCCTCATTGCTTCTAATTCTTTTCAGGGCCGATTTGTGATTTGCCATAATTTATATCTTAATTACTTAATTTGTAGCCCGTAGGGGAATCGAACCCCTCTTACCAGGATGAAAACCTGGCGTCCTAGCCGATAGACGAACGGGCCATGGTTGCTTTTATTGACCAAAGCGAGTGCAAAAATAATACAAAAATTAAACTCTGCAAGTACTTTTATTTTTTTTTTGACTTTTTTAGTACGCCTTGGCAAAGATCACTCTTCTTGATGAAGGTCTGCCTGTCAGTACGCATTTCCCCTCTTCTTCAGCCGCGTTGAGCGGAATACAGCGGATTGTCGCTTTTGTTCTGGTTTTGATCTCCTCCTCGGTTTCCCCGGTACCGTCCCAATGGGCTGACACAAAACCTCCCTTGGTTTCCAAAACCTCCTTAAACTCGTCGAAAGTGTCGACCTCGGTGATCATGGAATCCCGGTAAGAAATCGCTTTTTTGAATAGATTCTCCTGGATCTCATAAAGCAGCTCTTTTACTTTTGTCACCAGGTCGTCCTGCGCAATCACCTGTTTCTCCAGGGTATCTCTTCGCGCAAGCTCAGCCGTTCCGTTCTCGAGGTCTCTTGGTCCCAATCCGAGTCGAAGAGGAACTCCTTTCAATTCGTATTCAGCAAACTTCCACCCCGGCTTGTGCGTGGTTCGATTGTCGTATTTCACGGTGACTCCCATTTCTCTGAGGGGCTTGATCAGCTCCTGAACTCTTTCGTCAATCCTTAGAAGTTGCTCCTCCGACTTGTAAATAGGCACAACGACCAATTGAATCGGGGCCAGTCTCGGCGGAAGAACCAGTCCATGATCATCGCTATGCGACATGACCAGGGCACCCATCAGTCGGGTTGACACCCCCCAGGAAGTGGCCCAAACGTAATCTTGTTTTCCTTCCCTGGTGGTGAACTTCACATCGAAAGCCTTGGCAAAATTTTGTCCTAAAAAGTGGGATGTACCCGCCTGAAGCGCCTTGCCATCCTGCATAATCGCCTCAATGGTATAGGTCTCGAGAGCTCCGGCAAATCTTTCGCTCTCTGTTTTGGTCCCTTTGATGACCGGCATAGCCATGAATTCTTCCGCGAAATCAGCGTATACCTCCTGCATTTTCTCCGCCTCCTGCACTGCCTCCTCCCGGGTCGCGTGAGCCGTGTGACCTTCCTGCCACAAGAACTCAGCCGTTCTCAGGAACAGCCTTGTTCTCATCTCCCAACGCATCACGTTGGCCCATTGGTTGATCAAAAGAGGCAAATCCCGGTAGGATTGAATCCATTTTCGATAAGAATCCCAAATTATGGTCTCGGATGTGGGTCTTATGATCAGTTCTTCTTCAAGTTTGGCAGTTTCATCCACTACAATGCCCTTGCCTCCCTCATCATTCTTGAGGCGATAATGCGTCACAACGGCACATTCTTTGGCAAATCCGTCAACGTGACTCGCCTCCCTGCTGAAATAGGACTTGGGTATCAGCAACGGGAAATAAGCATTCTCATGACCCGTTTCCTTAAACATGCGATCGAGCTCTGCCTGCATCTTTTCCCATATGGCGTAACCATAGGGCTTTATGACCATCATTCCCCGGACACCCGAGTTTTCAGCGAGGTCAGCTCTAACGACCAATTCGTTGTACCATTTGGAATAATCCTCCGCTCTTTTCGTCAGTTTGCTACCCATGTAAAACTAATTTTGGCATAAATATTGTAATATTCCATACTGAAAGTCGAAATCAGGTTGCAAATCTAGCTTTTTTTTGGCTTCTAACCATAAAGATCAGTCACTATGAAAAACATTACTCAGCTTAGAAATTCACTAATGTCAGGCCTGTTTATGGTCATTCTTCTGGGCGTGTTTTCATCGTGCAGCTCATCGAAGAACACGCATTACTCCGACGATGGAATTTACGGCACCACCCCGAGTCAACCTCAGGAGGAGGTCGTAATGGTAAGGGATACCCGGAGCGACTATTATCAGAACTACTTTTCAGGAGAAAAAGAGATTCACGAAGAGATCTTCACCGACATCGATTCCTACCAGGGGTATCAGGACACCGACACCGTATATGTAGATGAACAGTATGTCGGTGGAAATCCGCCCTGGGAATATTCGAACAGCAATGTTACAATCAATTTCGGCCTTGGATTTGGCGGTGGCTGGGGCTACGGCGCAGGCTGGGGCTGGGGCTATCCGGGCTGGGGTTATGGCTGGGGCTGGGGTCCAGGTTGGGGCTATCCAGGCTGGGGCTGGGGCTATCCGGGCTGGGGCTATCCGGGCTGGGGCTGGGGTCCAGGTTGGGGCTATCCGGGCTGGGGCTGGGGTCCGGGCTGGGGTTACTACCCACCTTATTACGGACACTACACGTACGGGAAGCGCTATGCGCACAATACGAGCAGGTTGAATACGCGAAATGTTTACAACGAAAGAACATTGAGCTCAAGGTACAATCGTTCGTCCTCAAATTACGATCGCCGATTGGCTTCAAACAATTACAGCCGGGGAAGATATCCGAGTTCGGCTCGCACATTGAATAGATCCGATCAGAGATCTTCAAGGGCGAGAAGCGGATCAACCTACAACCGCTCGACGAACCGAGGTTATAATTCAAGATCCTACAACCGATCCGCACCAGGAACGCGTTCTTACCGGGGTACGAGATCCTCTTCAGGAATGAGCCGTGGTGGCATGAGCAGAGGTGGCATGAGCCGGGGCGGCATGAGCAGAAGCTCAGGCAGGCGAAACATGTCTTATATCGATCTTGACAACTCATCTTATGGTTCGAACAGAACCTTTGTCAAAAGGAACACGGGGACAAAAGATGTTGCGGTCAGCAATGGTCGCATATCGTATAGCAAGGCCCGAAGCAATCCGAATTACCAGAGAACCATACGAACCAATCCGGCCGTGTCGAGAGGAAATTCCAGCAGCTTTCGCGGAGGAACATATGGAAATGTCAGAAGCAGCTCGGCTCGCTCGTCATCCGGAAGATCGAACAGCTCATCCCGATCGGGATCCTACTCCAGGTCGAGTTCAAGAAGCAGCTCGGGTAGTTCATACAGGTCCTCAGGTGGCGGTTCGCGCTCTTCAGGAATATCCAGATCCGGTGGTTCGGGAAGATCGTCCAGTCGCAACAGATAGTCCAAAAAAATTTCTATGAAGTCAACAATACCTTTAGTCCTGCTTTTGGCCTTTAATTTCAGCTTGTTTTCTCAGGTCATGAGCTATTCAGATCAAGCCGTCCTGTTCTCGACAGAGGACCATCTGGGCACTGCCCGATTCATGGGCATGGGTGGAGCCTTTGGCGCCCTTGGAAATGATCTCACGGCCGTTGAAATAAATCCTGCAGGAGTAGCGGTTTACAACCGCAGTGAATTCTCTTCCTCCATTGCGTACAGGGACAGCCAGATCAATTCTACCTTTTACGGCCCCACGATCAGCAACCAGGACGACTATTTCAGATTCTCTCAAATAGGAGGCGTGGCTTCCTGGGAGACCTTTGGGAATCCTGACGTGTACAGATTCTCCATGGGATTCAACTATTCAGTGATCAAGGATTACAACAACAACTATATCGCGAATGGCAACAGCGGAGTCCCCGAATTCGTGGAGGATCCGTTTTTGAACTACGACGACGATCCCAACAATGATGTCTTCTACACCAATGTGGAAGATCAGTACTTTGTCAACTACACCTCCGGGATCAATGACCGGTTCACCTTCAGCTTTGGAACGCTCTACAAGGAAAAATTCTACCTGGGTGCCTCCATGGCCTTTCACCATATCAACTTCTACCAGAACACGGTTTATGAAGAGTTCAATAATGATGGAGAGGGGGACTTTCTCGATGCTTATAACAACCAG
>Ga0272441_10011633_pt1 | contig 13014 bp, 13 predicted proteins | sample SSMProp6N_FD_193582 | JGI IMG/M metagenome (GOLD analysis project Ga0272441, IMG submission 193582) | Marine sediment archaeal communities from Little Sippewissett salt marsh, Falmouth, MA, United States - SSM-Prop-6N | ecosystem: Environmental > Aquatic > Marine > Wetlands > Sediment ...
TGTGCTGCAGTTTGCGGAAACGTTCCGGTACCTCCTGATGCACGATCCATAGCCCCAACAATACGATTGGTATATACCGCATAATTGGGATGGAACTGCGGCTGTGAAGCAATAGTACCTGCGCCGGCAACATAACAATGCCTGTTCCACTGTGCCGGACAGGTGTTCTGCGTCGAACCGGTCTGCAGGTTCCATCCGTTCGTTTCAACAAGAGCCATGCGAATTTCGAGACCTTCTTCAGCCGCGGCATGCGGAGCGAGATCCTTTACATGCTGCTCATACAGACTGTAAAATTCCGCATCAAGCTTGTGTTCGCCATAACCAGGCTTGTCCTGAAAGACAATCCGATAGTTGTTGCGGTAAAGGGTACCGCTTTTTACGACCGGGGGTACTTCAGTACCCATTGCCACACCATTCCCGCGAATGATATTGGCATTCGGTTCCATTTTCAAGCCCACACGAACGCTTGTTGCACCACCGATTTCTTCCGGAGAAACACGCTCGATAACCGCTGTCGGCATCGGGAGTTCCTGCCGTTTATAGATAATACGCTCACCGGTTATGTTCGCGTATATATCTTTTGGAATTGCTCTTCTACGGAGGGTTTTGCTGAATTTTCGTACAACAAGACTTCCACCGGAAAGAGCATTCAAGCTGCTGTAATTTCTTACACCCATCTTATACTCCTCTAGTTAAAAGTTCCGTTGCGTTCTTATTTTTACGCTTTTTCACCTGACAATCAGGCAGATTGTTTCCAATGAGCTTCCTGTTCCGGAACCGGCATTTCAAGTTTTTCGTGCGCCTTTTTCAATTTCTCGAACATGGCCCACCCGCGGGCATCGCCCACCCTTAACAACCGTTCCATCGTTTCCTCATCAAGCTCAGTTACGATTTTCAACGCTTCATCTTCAGTCATTCCCGGACCTTCCGGTGGTACACCGGTTGGCTCAAGGGTTGGTGAAGACGTGTCACGTTTTGATAACGACTCACTCAAACTTTTTTGAGCATTCTTTTCTGCTTCAATAACGCTTAACTCACGTTCAGCATCTGTTATACCGCCGCTATCTTTTATATAACGGAACACGGACTCAAAATCCGGAAATGTTACTGCTTTTCCGCGGAAGTCCTTTACTGGAATTCTCTTCCCCGTTTCAGCATCAATTCGTTCACCACGTTGTCGCCAGTATATATCCATCAGAATACCGTAGTTTCTGATATCTTTTGGCGTTAACCCGTAATCTCCAGGGCTGATTCCCTCATTTTCACATATCTTCTTGAGTTCGGCATCCCCGGCATTGAACGCACCGACAAATCGATTTATATCATCAAACATATTCTGGCTGCTGAAACGTCCGCCAAAAACCTTTTTTGCCATTTTAACGATAGATGTCTCAACATCCCTTTTGTCATCAGAATATAACGGCTTTGTCGTACCAAGTTCCGGATACTTCTTCTGCAATTCCGATAATCCCGTAATCGCGTTTTTCATTTCAAGTTCGGCTTTGCGCCGCTCTTCGCTTTCCTGCGTCAAACTCGAAACTGAATTTATCCGTTCTTCCAAATTTTTCAGGCGGCTTTCAGCTGTCTGTTTATACTTTGAAAACTCCGAACGAACTGAATCCAGTTCGGTGAAAGTATCATTAAAAGCATCAATTGTTCCGGAAAAAGCTGTAGATAAGGTGTCTACATCTTCTCCGTCTGATTTCAGCTTTTCAATACTCTCTTTTACCGCAAGCAATCGTGAACTGATATTTTTCCGTTCAGACTTACTCACCGGTTGAGCAGTTGCCTGTTTTCTTGAAGTTTCATCCATTGCTTTCTTCAATTCCTCAATCTGATTTTCCAGCTTCGGAATCGATTGAGCAGTGGCCTTCAACTCGGCAATTTCTGCCTGATACTGACTCAGTTTTTCTTCAGCAGTATTGGCATACTTTCTCGCGTGATCCGCTTGCTTCAGAATCTCACGCGGATTTGCATAATGCCTTAAATTTTCGGGCAACTCACTTCGTTTGATTTTTCCCATTTTGGTGAAATCAATAAGTTCATCTTCGCCCGATGCATCGTCAGAAGGGGCCTCGTCGGGTTTCTCTTCCGGTGTCCCACCAGTGTCTTCACCGGGGTCTTCACCAGTAATTTCAGCCGACAATATTTCCTTGGCCTTCTCCTCCTGTTCGTCTTGCCACTCTTCAACGTTCACGCCTGGGGGCGGTTCATCTGGTAGTGCCAAAAACGCCTGTTCTCGCTCTTCTTCTGTCTTAAAAGACAGTTTGGATTCTTCGTCCATCTTCAACCCTTTCCGGTTTGCAGTTGGGTCCCTTTCGGCAGTTGGCTACCTTCCAGGCTGCTTCTCCAAAGGAATCATTTATTTTAATTTTCCAGAACCACGATTATAGTGGAAAAAACCACAGCGTCGGCTCTGGATCAGGTTCACAATCATAAGTGTTTTCTTCGCATCCCTGTAATGTTTTATTACGGTTGTCAAGATTCGGCTGAATATCTGTTGGTTTTGGTTTTTCCGATTTCATGCGACATCTCCTATGGCATTACCTGATTTGCTGGAGTAAATTGTTCCTTTTCTTCTATTTGTGGCTGTCCCTGCTGCTGCATTTTCTGCATCATTCCCTGAAGGCGTTGCTGCATAGTTTGTGCTTCCATACCTTGAGCTTTAAGACTTTCCATTTGAGTAAACATTTCAAGGATGTCCCTGGCTTCCTGTAATGATTGCATGCGTTCCAACTTGATTTGTTCCTCCGGTTCCCTCTCGATCGTAGAAATGAGATCATTAACAAGGATGCGTATTTCATATTTAAACAACTCCGGATGTGCAGACAACATTTTGGTTGTATCAAACAATTCAAGCCGTCGAGCCATTCTCTTCGTTGGTGAAGACTTGGAAAGTTTCACAACCACTCTGGCCCTTGGAAGGTCAGCAATAGTGTTAATGTAAACTTTTTCTCGCTTCCCTCCCGGAACATCACGAAAGGCGGGGGCATTAAATTCGATAAATCCCGTTCCGTCTGCACGAGGAACCTTACGATAGAGGTTTTTATACTGTATTTGAGCCTGATTATACCATGCTTCCGCCTTGTCCATTAGAAACTGCTGCCAGTTATTGAAGAGACGAAGTGAACCCAATTTGGTTATTTCATGGCGTAATTCAAGAAGAACCCCTGTTTCGTCTTTTGTCGCGGCCCCCTCAAGCGCCGGCGTTACCGGACTCACCCGATCAAAAAGATCGATAATGTTGTTTACTTCACGAAAAATGTGTTCAGGAACCTGCCCCACAGGAAACAGTTCAGCAACACCGGAAGGGCTACCTTCTACCGGATGAATATAATCAGGTCGCGTTTTATTCTGCATCAATCGTTTCAGTCCGGCTTCACCACCAACTTTCTCTTTATTAACCAGTGTCATCCCCGATGCCGCCGATGCAATAATGTCATCTATTTTCGATTGCCGATAATTAAGTGTGCGATTCAAATCAAGTATGTACTCAAAAACCCCTTTGTCGACACCAAACATTCTGTTTGCTGAAAACTTGAACAAACCAATGGAGCCACATTGTATCGGATGTTTCCCTCGAATAAAAACAAGATCAGGTTCAATCCCAGTCAAATCAGGAGATATAATCCCATAATTGAGAACATTGTCTTCATACGGAAATTCTTGAACATCTTGCCATCTCAACTTCATCATTTCAAGAAAATCTTTAACTTCTCCTTCTTTTACCTTGAGGGGAAATGCAAACCATTCTCCCGATGGCAGTTGAACATGCAATCTGGTGGTTTTATATTTTTCCATCCACCGATATTCTGTAACCAGAAATCTTGAGCCCTGACGGTTCGGCAACTGTTCCAATGCCCGAATATCATCAGCACCCTCATACGTTTCACCGATGAAATAGTCTGCATCTGCCAGTTTATGAAGTATATCACTGTTTGGTTCAAATTTCTCAACCATTTCAGAAGGAGACAAATACCCGTCTATCATCGCTTCGCGCCAGTTCCTCTGTATGTTATCCTGCCAATGAGGGTCAGACAACACGGTCCCGTCAGCATAATGATTGAAACTTATGGCACCGGTTCTTCGCATACTGTAATCGATCGACATCCCCTGAACACCGGAATGTAACAACCCGGACATATTCGTGGTTGAATCTGCCAAATCGTATTTATACTGATCTTTATCGGCATAATACCAGTGTTTTACCGCTTCAACTCCGGGATTTTCTTCAACATCGAGTGGTTTAAAATCAAAATCAAATTTTTCTGACATCAAAGAACCGCTTAATGTTTCCATTTTCTGTTTTGCTATATTGATACTGGTAACATGACGATCCGACGAACTAAGTTCACTTCTCTCTTCCTTCGGCCACATTCCTCCGTTTATATCCATAAATGCATCAAGAACATCATACAGCCTTTTTCTGGCATTACTATGAAAATCAACCCACTTATCATGTTTTGTTTTAATATAATTAACGAATTCGCCGTCAGATGATCTCATACGACGTGAAGTATGCACATTGAGATTCGCTGCTTCAACAGGAAAATTATGTTCCGAGATTGTTCCTATTGGATATTGCACTATGTCCCCTCGACGATCATCGGAGGTTTATCGAAATCAAAATGATATCCCTTTTTCATAAGCCTTGTCGTTATCCCCCCGGAGGATGATATCTCAACCTGAACCCATCGGTTACAATCCTCAACAGGGCAATGCACCCAAAAACGCCCCTTGCTGCGATTGCCCTCATAGGCCATTAGTATTTTTTCGTAACCAACATGATTACCAGGGCATATAACTTTATGCTTCATACTTAATTATATAAGAAGGATGGATTATATTCTATGTAGCGCTATATATATTATAGCGCCATGTTGGCTTTAATCCGCCATCTGAGGGGAGTACTCCATTTAGGTATAATACAAACCATTTGGTGTTTACTGCTTCCGCAACGAGGAATAGGCCAGCCGGGATATTCCCAATCAAGAACAGATCCATATTTTTCCGGTATTTGTATTCGTATTCCTTTAAAATCGATCCACATCAACTTTTCCATATATTCAGCTGGAATACCAAGGGCTATCCCCTGATCATCTTTTGAATATCCCCATACTTTTTCATCAAATTTACCGGGATTGATCCATCGTCTTCCCTTTGACCACCACCAGAATTTCTGCCATTCAAATCCCCACCAGTGACAAAACTTTGCACGTTTCGGCTTTCTTCTCAAAGTGAACCAAAGTGCCATTCCGGTATCCTGTCTTCTCGATATCTTCTTCCGTGCCATAAACATATTGTTTTCATCGAGGAGCCTTACGTACACATCTTGTTGTTCTTTTGATATCCCATCGGTTTTGACGCACATATCTACATCATCATCATTCTTGATAAAATCATTTTCACGCACGATACCAAGAAGTACGCCGAAATTCACAAACAGGTTATTATGAATACCGGCTTTTTCAGCACATTTATAGCAGGTGGCTATGTCTTCAATCGCCCACCTTTTACGGTCATAATTAAAATATGGCATTATTCAACAAGCTCCGCACACGATTTAACTTTCTTGATCCATCTGGACATACTTTGCCCACGATAATACTCTCTGAATATCCATGTTTTACCATACCATTCATCGAGAAGGTGGCCTATGGCATAAGGGACTCTCATGGTTAATCCATTATCGGAACCGAAAACAGGGAATTTCCATGTTCCCTGATCGGTAAGAAATTGTTCTCTTCCAGGTTTTCCTATTTTTTTTTCATTATCAATAATTGATTTTGAAGGAGTAAACCACCATTTTTTCACCCCCTTGAAAACATATCTCGATGGTACTTTTTTCCCTTCTTTCATTGTGTCATACGTGTGATAATATTTGTCTCCAATCGGTACCCAGAAAAAAACATCGATTGTCGGGGTTCCCAAAAAACGTTCTTCTTTCGGTTCAAAATGTATGTTCAGTGGTTTTTTATTAATGTCATTCACTATCATAATTTTGGTTTTATAACCATACCCCTCAAAGGCATTAATAATTTTCTGAGGTTCACAGTGGCCGTATAAAACACCAATATCGACATCATAATCAATAGAAAACGTTCTGTCGGCAATGTATTCAAGCATTCCACCAAAGCAATGAGCCCACCATATTTTATTGCCTTTATTATCTTCAAGAAAATCCATGAGGCTTGTAACAGTATCCAGTGTCAGTTTTGCCATCTCAACTCTTTTATCAATCACTTTTCATTACCTCTGTTATCAGGTGGATAGTACGGTCATCTGTTGCACTATAATCATAAGCACGTTCTATATAAACAACATCGTATCCTGCTTTTGCTGCAGTCCTGAGAAATTTATGGTTCCCGGTTCCGTAAACATCGAATTTGTATTTTGAAAAAAATGTTCGGCATTCAGCAACGGTAACACCATGTTTGGCATTACGCCAGTCGATATCATTTATATGAATTTCGTATTTCCCAGAACATCTATCAAGACACTCTTTCAATACTTGATATCGATATGTTACTTCGTAGAATTCATTGTCATATCCAAGCACAACGACAATAACTTTTTCGTATTTTTCAGCAAGACGTTGAAGGGTAATCACATGCCCGATGTGCGGACGATCAAATCTTCCGGGGAATAATATAGTCTTTGTCATATAATTATTTTCTATCCGTTAGATGGAAAGATACTCGACCTCAAATAATCTCCTGCAATTCTGAGAGAAAGGTATTTGTCGTAATATTCTCGAATAGCATTGGGATCGGCTGTCTTCCCGACATGCTTTACCGTTTTCCAAAATCTTGATTTATTCGTATTTACAACCCATCCACCATACCGTTCCTTCCAATAATGACAACCACCGCTCAATCTTACAACGGGAACCCCACAGGCAAGTGCTTCCGAGATTATTCTTGGGCACGAATCTTCTTTTGTGTATGGCAGAATGATAACTTTACACTTATTAATAGCCTTAACCATACGCTTATGATCAACATATTTCACTGAAATTCCACCGGAAGTCTTGCATGCATGCCCCATTTGAAGAATATTCATCCCCTTGGGGGCTGTTTCATGTACCCACGATACCCTCTTTCTCTGGTCATTCGGCCAGATAGCTGAGAAGCCGGCATTATACTTTTTCCGCAATGAAAGAACCTTGAATTGCGGAGCCGCTGGTTTAAAGAACAATTCCCCCCGCAATCCTTTTCTTGTGCATTTCTCCACCTGATCACTACTGTCACACAATATCAAATCATATTTTATATTGTCTTCAGGAATGCACCCATGATTAGCGCCGTAATAGACTTTTTTGGCTTTCGGGTATTTTTTCAGAAGTGGAACATATTCTTTGAAACCACCGCGGGCAACTATAACATCCGGAGTCCAGCAACTTCTTTCAAACCTACTGAATTTATTTATCCACTCTTCGACAAAGTTACTTCTGTACGTAACATTCCTTTTCCCGTTGCTGTATAAAATAGCGCCGAAATCTTCTTTATGTACAAGTTCAGAGAAGAGGTGCGTCCACATATCGGTACACTCTTCGAGGGTTTTCCACGAACACTCTTTATGCCGCACCATCCTGCCTCTCAGAAACAGCCAGTTCATTTTTTATCAGCCTCTCTTTTAAACCATCTTTTTTTATCTGGGCCAGTCCACAACTTGTGCGTTCTAAGCTCCGGAGTATAAAAACAATAGTGTAATATTTTACTCTTTGCCATTTTATAATGAAACTTTCCGTAATTACTAAGACTAGCTCTTTTTTTATACGGTATATAGGTTAATCCTTTTTTCCACTTGTAAGCTTTTATGTGCGGTTCAGAAGGATAGGGTTTTTTATGCCTCCATCCATCAACGGTCGGTGCCGGATATGCATAATTAAATGCAAGCTGCTGTTTTTTACTTTTCCTGAATCTTCTTATATCATCTTCAATACCATCACCGAAAGATTCGTCCTCATCAGGGAACAGCACGATTTCAGGGCAAACAGTATCCAGCATCCTGAGTAATTCTTCGCGCCATATAAAAGCGTTCCATGAAGTTGAACTTGTATATATGTCACCAAGTTTTTTTTGACAAATATCAGGAATGTGTGATAATATATTTTTGTCTCCTACTATTCCATCAAACCGCAGATATACCTTGTCGGTAATTGTCAACAGATCTCTGAGACATTTTTCATAAAACGGAAATCGACACAATGCCATTAATCCGACAATCATCGTACATCCACCAGATACCATCTTTTTTTAACAGTACACCACACGATATTTCCTATCGAAAAGCTGTCAAAATTATAGTTTATTTTTTCTGTCGCCTTTTCAAGCGAGTTTCTAAAAGAAACAAAACCTTCTTTTGAGTGCGCAGGGTGATCATCAGCTTTCCAATCATAAGGCTTTCCACGAGCAAAGTCACACCATGCCTTTTCAGGAAAAAAAACATGATTCATATAAATTGCAGGGGAATGTGCTTTATGCTTTTTATTGTTAATTCTAATATCAGTACAAACCTCGTCAACACAAATAATCCCAGGACAAAAATCGGCCAACTGTTTCATCATTGCAACCGTGTCATAAGCTTCGTGGCTCTTCTTTGATGTTCTTCCGAATTTAAACGAATAAAAAACCTTTATTCCAATTTCCGATTTTTCTGAACAACGGAAGTAATAAGCCCAGTTACCGTAATAAATATGCTGATTTGCAATTTTTATTCCCCAAAAACCACGTATTCTACCGCTGTCTTTCTTTCTGTGTATACCATCATCAGGGCAGCGATAGTCACCTTTTTTTATTTTTTTAGCATTCCCTTCGATACTAACCATCATGTTTCTCTTTCGGAAAGTATGAGATAGTTGCCGTTATATCCGTCTGCCATTTGTAATGTTGAATTGTAATTAAGGCTATCGAGAAGATACTTGATATGGCTCCCCTTCCATTTTATTAACGGATCAGTACCAACCTCATCATGCCCGTACAGTAAAGGGTCACCGCTTCTTGTATGAATAACAACTTTATTGCACCGCTTGAATACAGTTTCAAGTTTGTATATTTCATTAATGTTCAAATGGTGAAGAACATAGCTGGCAAGAAATAAATCATAATTAAGCTTATCCAGTTGAATATTTTCAAAAGTTTCATTGAAAATCTTAGCGTTACAGTTATGAAGGGTTTTAACTAATTGACGATAATATGACCTGTTGCCCTCTATCCCGATATAGGATTTTATGACCGGATAAATAAGGTAGGCATACATTCCGGCATTCGATCCAAGTTCAAGAACTTTTGCCTCCTTGAAAAACCCGATATTCTTTTCTATTATCGGAAGTCTTTTTTTTAATTTTCTATACTTCTGATAAATTTTACCATCCCATTCTTTTGATATTTTTTTATATTCAGCTTTTGATATCATTTTTTTTTACCCCTGTGAATTTATTTTATTTCACAATTCCCGCATACGGGATGTGATAGTCTGCCTCTTTTCATGGATGCTATAAAACGTTTTCTTTTGGCTCCATTGTAGATAGATGAAAACTTTTTTGTCCTCAGATTACCGAAAACGGCAGCTTTAGGGTGACAACAGCAGGGGACCACAGACCCCTCCCATCCGACAAAGCATCTGGTTCTCGTACTCAATACATAATGACATGGTTTATGAAGTTTTCTTTTTTCGACATTAATATATTTTATTGAATCCGGTGGTCGCCTCCAATTAAGCCATTCTATACTGAACTTATGTTTTTTGGCGAGACGTTCCCACTCAGGCTTGTTCCCCGTACATATTATTTTCAGATATATTTTTGCTTTTGACTTAACGTCAGAGTGTATTCTTGAACACATATCCATAAACGTCATAAGTTTATCCCATTTAGCACCAACCCGAAGCTGTTCGTATTGTTCTGCTGAACAGTTACCGTCACAACTTATCCCGAACCTTGTTACTCTTTTATTGGATAAAACATCGGTTATTTTTTTCTCATCAATTATCTGGCCATTGGTAGACAGCTCGATATGTTTGACACTCCATTTCTGTTTTGGAATAATAGATATCATCTTTCCTATTTCTGGATGGAGAAAGCTTTCTCCGAAATTATACAATTTAAAAAAACAGACATGAGAAACATCAATATTATGAAGAAAAATTTTAAAATCGTCAAAAGTGGTGAATCTGATCGGGCGATCAAGCGTTGAATTTGGGCACCCGACACATTTCAGGTTACAGCCGCCGACGATATCCATTCCAAGCCGTTGTAGTTCCATCATCGCCTCTCAATAAAACACATCCCTTGTGTAAACACCACAGATTTTACGTTTTTCTCCATCCATGTCGGCTTACTTTCAATTAATTGATGGGTAGCTCGATCATCCATTTTTTTGTAAGCCTTGTAATTTGGATAATCGGCAAGCTGTTTGGCCTTTTCTATGAAAGTTCCAGGTTTGCCGAATCCTCCCTTATAATCAGGCCAGTATGACGAATGTATGTCTTCAACAATATAAACCCCACCTTTTTTTACTCTCTGAAACATAAAATTAAAGGTATCCCATTGATGATCGACCTGATGGCTTGCATCGTCAATGATAACATCGAATTCGATATCATCATAAAGGTTTAACATAAACGTTTTATCGGTCTGGTCTCCTACGGCAAAATGTAAACGATTTCTGTCGAATGGCTTGTCCCGGTCAAACTTATCCTTTATATCAACTCCGTAAACAGTGGCTATCGGAAAATATTTAAGCCAAGCTCTCAAGGCCCCACCTTTATGAACTCCGATCTCAAGAAGATTCTTTACTGTATACCGTTTTGTTTCAAACCATGATTCGTAAATATCAGCATAATGTTTATTTTCAGGAGCATGCTTCATCGCCTTTTCTTTGTCAAATATCTTTTTAAGCATTTAAAGTCTCCTCAAATGTTCTTTTATATTGTTCGGCAATATTATTTATATCAAGCTTTTCAACAACTCTTCTGTTTGAATTGTGCAACACATCCAGTAATGCATCGGCAACCATAGAAACATCAACTTTTGGCGGATTATCAACTTTCAGATATTTTGGTTTAGGATCAGGGTCAACATTAATTATGCGGCTATTTTCTTCAACAAGTTCCTTTGTCCCGCAACAATTATTACAAACAACCGGCAGTCCGGCGCAAAGAGCTTCAACGACAGCGTTTGGGCACCAGTCATTGTAAGATAGATTCAGCATGGCATCTGCATTGGCAAGCCTACGGCACAATTCCCTCTCGTTCAAATGGCCAAGAAATCGGATGCCTTTTTCAGACAGATTTTTATCATATTTTCCTGCCACCAAGAAATAAACATCTTCCCGCCTTCTTACCTCTCTTGCAACACGAATACAATCTTTCAGACGCTTCCATGGCCTTCCTTTCCATCGTGCTGACATTATAACAATTGGTCTTTTATTTTTTTTGTCACGAACATAATCACCAGGAACGGCCCCGTTAAATACGACGAAACTTTTTTTAGCTTTAACACCAAGGATCCCCGATACCATATATTTACAGAAATCCGACTGCCAGATCACTGAATCTGATTCTTTTATTGCCTTTTTGGTAAGATTGTTTCTCCAGAATGTAGTTTTATTTTTCCATATATAAACACCATCGACTCTGAGGACTTTCGGCATGTTAACTTTGCCTCGCCAATAACGAATTCCAAGCGCAATGTCTGCATGTTTCTTATTGAATGAACACTTTACTCCGATATCAGAAAGACACGGAATAAGTTTTTTTAGAAACTTTCCTTTCCCGGAATCTTTTATTTTATAGTTTATGTATAACCGCATATTAGAACGCGCACTCCAGACAAACACCTGTTCTTTCGTTTTCCATCTTTTTTGAAAGATTTTTTTTCTTTTTTACCAGGCTGCTTACTTTTTCATCAACAAGGTGTCCTATATACATGGCATCAGGATAAACACAACACGGTCCGGCAACCCCGACATGGTTTATATATAGGTTATCTTTCCTGATATACCTACAGGTTCCCTTTGTTTTGTCGGCAACTTTGCCACTTGGATTTTCCGCCGACCTCGGAAACGGATGCCAGTCCCTGAATTCACATATCCATCCGCGGGCAATCCACTTCCATTTTTTTCTCGCGTGGCGGGTTTTTACAATTCCTCTGACAATATGTTTTGCCTTCGGGGTAGCCGCCCTGCCTTCTTCAAGAAATGATAACAATCGGCTCCAATCGGCTCCGACACGGATTCTCTCATAATCATCAGCACTGGCTTCCCCGTCACAACTTACAATGAGCGTATCAATACGAGACACTGACAGATGTTGTATGGCCTTTTCGTCACATTGCCCACTGGTTGACAATTCGGTTATTTTCGCTCCACCCCATCTGTTAACAATATCAATCATAGTTGACAACTGGGGATGAAGAAGTGGTTCACCGAAATTATATAGCCTCAGTATATTCACTTTTAAGTTTATGTTACTGAGACATCTTTCAAGTGTTTCCGGTGTCATGAATTCCACCGGCTTATTCCGTGTCGAATTGGGGCATCCAATACACTTTAGATGACAACCATCAACAATATCGATTCCGATTTTATTAATCATTTTTCCTTATATCTCCCTTCCATGGTACACCCACGGCACAATTCGTAAAACCTTCTGCCATTACTCAGCATTCTATATGCATCAGACATTGATTTTTTAGAAAGAATTTTTGATAATCTGGTATTAATTACATTTCCGAATATATGTCTGTTGTTCCAATCCCTGCAGCATAAAACAACATCGCCACTGCATCTTATGACAACTTCCCCGAATGGTGCATAGCACGGTTTTGTCAATGGTGCGGAATCGGTGCAATAACCTGAAAGTCTTTCATCGAGATTAGTAATTCTTCTTACCCTATATTTTAATCTGTCACATTTCAACCTTGAAAGTCTTTTATAATCAGACTGAGAATATGCAGAAGCATAAATTTTTTTTACACCGAGAATGGAAATCTCTGTTAATATGGTTTGATTA
>Ga0272441_10011634_pt1 | contig 13013 bp, 11 predicted proteins | sample SSMProp6N_FD_193582 | JGI IMG/M metagenome (GOLD analysis project Ga0272441, IMG submission 193582) | Marine sediment archaeal communities from Little Sippewissett salt marsh, Falmouth, MA, United States - SSM-Prop-6N | ecosystem: Environmental > Aquatic > Marine > Wetlands > Sediment ...
CGACATCCGGATAAATATTCATTGAACTTCCGTCGTTTGTTTCAATCGTAAAATCCGCGTCAATACCTAATTGCATTAATCTGTTTACGGATGGTGGAATGACACCATTTGAAGTATAAATGTTTGCGCCTGACGAAGAACCAACGTCGCCAACGGAAATATTTGTTTTTCTTAATATGCCGGTGTCGTCAATTGCCATCAATGTGTCGATTGATTGTGCTATTGGTGTTTTTTTTATCCGAACCGCGCTTCGATGTGTTGTGACTTGCGAAAAAGCAAAACCCGTAAGAAACAAGGCCATTAAAGTCAAAATTTTTGTTTTCATTTTATATTCGTTTTAAAAATTATACATTTTCATTTGGATCATAGAAATCCGAATTGTCATCATAAGACGTGAGTTCTAACGGATCACCGGCAACATAAACACCGCGCGACAAAAACACGTCGTTGTTTAATTGACCAACTACCGTGTCACCGGTTTCAATAGAAAACGGATTGGTGTTGGTCGCAATCTTAAAAACTTGAAGATCACCGAACAACATTTTTGTGTTTATGTTCGGAATCACGTCCAACGAGCAAATCATTTTTTCGGTCGGTTGGTATGTGTACGTCGGATTCGTGTCAAAAGATTCCAAGGTCAATCGATAAACTTTTTCACCGTTTAATTGTTCGCTCACCATATTTCGTAAAAAATACAATGACGAACGACCGGCGAAATCCTTGAAACGAATCAATGTGATTCCACCAACGTTTTCAACTATATCGCCAAAATCGTTCAAATCTGAAGTATTTTCAGAAACGATCATTTCGAAGGTCGCTTGATTCATCGACGCGTTGTTCCAAGATAACGTCCCGGAAGGATATGAAGTCCGCGACAATTCGGCTTGAAAGAAATTCCCGGTGTATTTACCGGCCTTTGTCATCACTTCGATCAAACGATCACGGTGGTTGACTGCCAAAATTGAGCCATCCGCGCCAAGTGGATCGATTTGTTGGCCAATTAAGGTGGCCAAGGCTGAAAGATTATCCATTTTTTTTGGTTTTATTATTCATATAAACTTTGATATTTTGATTCGTACAATCCAACCGGAACAAAATTTCCGTCATCAAAACAACCAACACGACCGGTGATTCTATATCGAACCGCGTTTTCCAATAAGTTTGGATCAACAAGACACGTCGTTTTTAATTGCTTCAATGTTGGATCAACCGTCATTTTTAATTTTGTCGAACCCGAAACCGGCTTCAATGGATTGTCGGATTCCGGTGTCCAAACCGATGAAATTTGTCGCATTTCAAAAAGTCCCGGACCACGATCAATTTCGATCGTTGTCACCGCGTATGTGTTCGAAATGTCCCATTGGCCATCGTCAAGGATGTCAAAATTGATTTCAATCCGGGTTTCTTCGTTTGATAAGATCACGCCAAGTGGACGTCCCGTTTCCGGATCCGTTCCAATGTTCAACAACGTGTCGTCCGAATTTCTGAAATATTGGTGTGTGACATCGATGTTTTGGTTTTCGTCATAGTCCAAAAATTGAAATGGCCATTGATTTCGATATTCAACCAATTCATCATTTTGATCCGAAACGATTTCCGTGAAAAAATTGATGGCCCAATTATTTGTTCGAAGATAATGGATCCAATCATTGTGGAAACCGTCGTTTTCTTCCGTCTGATCAAAAAAGTCACCCGGAACACCGGTTTTTCCGATCCAATCTTCCCAACGAATCTTGAACGCATAAAAAGCCAAATATCCAATAAAATTTGAATCGTCACCATTTGGATCCCTTTGGACCTTCACCCAATTTTTGTTGTTTCCGGACGGAAGTTTGAACCCACGCGTTTGATTAAAGTTGAATTGTTGAACCCCTTGTTGAATTGCAAATTGCGACAAATCAACTTCATATCGTTCTAATTCGAACGATTCTTGATCGCCAATATTAAACGCTTCAATCCCAAATGTAATTCGTTGAAACACTTCGGATCCATTTGTCGGGATCTTGAATGGAATTCGGGCCAACACGTCGTCTTGGACAATTCCTTGATATAAAGACACGCCAATGGCGTTTTCGGACAATGGATGTTCAAGAAACGACAATTCAATTTGACCATAAGGTCCGGCCGGTGGAATGTTTTTGACCATTTGGCCAACATCAACCAACAATGAAACACGATCCGAAAAGTTTCGTTCCAAATTCCCGTCGGCAACTGAAACCCACAAAATGAAGGTCCGATCCGCTTCGTCCTTAGCGTCAAAGGTTGTGAAAAACGCGCCATTCGGGTTGAAGGTCGCTTCAAATATTATTTTTCCATTTGATTCCGTGAATTTGATCCCTTCGGTGTCCATGGACGCGCCGTTGATCCCGGCGCCAAAATACGGTCCCGGGAATAACTGATCCAACGGGAATCCATTTTCCGTGTCACCACTTTGAACAAAAATGTTTCTATAAAACGGCGTTTCTTTTTCCCGGACGTCATCTTCATCAATTGGAATCCACGCGAAACCAAATCCACATTCCGTGTTTGGACCAAGATTCGGAACACCGACGATCACCGCTTTGACCTTTGTTTGGGCCGTATAGTCCAAAGAATCAACCGGATTTCCATTTTCGTCAAAATATTCAATTGATTCAACTTCGAAATTATTGGTCAATTCATTAAAATTTTCATTGAACCAACCCGTGTTTCCAAGACGCGCCGTTTTTGTCAAGTCGTTTTGGATCGAAACGTTTGGATTGTTCCATTCCGGATAAAATTCAAAACGAAAATTGTCCGTCAAGGATCCGTCGCCGATCAAATATGATGGTGGTTGAAGATTATTCAAGTCTTCAAAATTTAAAACAGAATCAAAAATTGAAGAAATCATGAATTTTATTTCAAATTCAAAGATCCTTCGGGATCCCGTTCCAATTTGTCCCGGATCACCAACCACGATCAAACCTTGATTCCATGAATACGTCAACGAATTAACAAAACCACTATTGATCGACGCTTCATATTTGACAACCAACACCAATGAATCCGTGGCGTTGTATGTGATTTCTTTTGTTCCGTTGTATGTTAACGAAGAATTGATCAAATTTCGTGGTGACGACCAATTTCGCAACACGATTTCTTCAACAAAATCAAATGAAGATCCATTGGTGAATCTTAAAACAGAAACCCGAAAAAAACCATCGTTGAAATCGATTGAAGACGTGTCCGTGATCCTTAAATCTAAATTGAAGAAAAATTCTTTTGTGGCGCCTTGTGACGCGTTGAACAACAAACATTGGTTTTGATTTGCGTCATTTGGTGTTCCAATTTGTGATTGTCCCAATAAACCGGACGACGTTGAAGATTGAAAAACACCATTGTTGTTCGATATATTGGCCAAGACTGATCGAATCGTGTTCCAATTATCGTTCCCGATTATAGGGCTAAAATAGGTTAAAGCCTGACTATGTTGTGGAATGTCCCATGTTGGAAGTTCTTCACCGTCCGTTGACGTTCCAAGTTTACGAACACGCGCCGACTTGATCGACATTCCGGATTGCAATCCGACCGGTTCCATGTTCACGAATTGACCTTGGGCCACGGAATCAAAGTTTGGAAACACGAATTGTGTTTCGGATCCATCAATGATTGAATTCAAATTTGAAGATTCGGCGTTTTCGTTGGTCAAATGACCATAAAACATCCGGCATCCTTCCGGATCTTGATCAACAAAGAATTGAACGTTTGTGATCCGCTTGGTCCCGAAGTTTGTTGGAATATTTTCAAAACCTTGAACATCGATGGTTCCATCGACTTCCATGGTGTCCCCGTAAAGATTCAAAATGTTGAATGTGTCTTGGACCGTTTGAATCTGATCAAAGTTCCCGTCGCCGGTCGTGTCTTCTTCGAAGTCATAATATAAAACAACGGCCATTCCAATGTCAAAACCAAATTCCGACCAATTTTGGCCGGATCCAAGGACAAACGCGTTTTCGATGGTATTGATCGACACCGGTTGTTGTTGTGTCGCGAAAAATTCGATCCCGACTTCAACTTTGATTGTTGCTTTCTGCCAATCGCCGACATTTCCCAACAACCAATCCGTGTCACCGTCGGTGAATATTTCGTTGTATTTTCTATTTATTACTTTGACCGCCATGTCTGAAATTTTTTATCAAGTCTTGGGCTTCCTTTGTTTTTCCGGCCTTTGCTAAGTTTAAGGCTTTAACGGATAACGCCCGGACGCGTTCGATTTCTTGTTTATCTTCTTCGGGCGCCCCCTTTATGGCTTCGTGAAGTAATGTTTCAAAGATAGTATTTTGATTTTTAATTTCCGAAATTGATTTTTTCGCCAATTCCATTTGTGATTGTAAAAACTTGAAATCCATATCAAATAAAGTCAATTTTTAGATTGTTTGTGTATTTCTTTTTGACGCGAAAATCGATTGTCGCCGTGTCGTCTTCCGGGATATATCGGACAATTTCGATCAAATATTCGTTCCCTTGATCGTCCGTCGCAAAATTATTTGTCAACAATTGGTCAAATTCTTGGATCGTCATTGGAACACGTTGATTTTTGAACAAATACCATTGGTTATGTTGGCCGTTAATTTCTGCAAATGAATTAATGAAGTGATATTTGTTCCACAATTTCCGCGCATCAACCAAAGATCTTTGATTTTGGGCCAATTTAGATCCGGCCATCACCACAACTTTTCCCGTGGTCAAAAAATGTGACGACAACAACAAGGATCCGACACGTTGTTCAATCTTTGATTCAAAATTGGTTCCACCACCAAAAATTCCGGTGATTGCGTCAACAACCGATCCAAGTGACTTCAACACCTTTTCAACATCGGTCAATTTCTTTTTGTCAAGTCCTATTGAAAACGGGATCCCAATTTGTGTCAATCCCTTGATTTGAACAAAATCCGGGTTTGTCGTTGACACCGGTGTCGTGATAGCTTGGAACACACGCCCGTCAACAACGTCCAATGTGTTTTGATCTTGAAGATCCAAGGACCACGCGATGTTGTAATTGGCCACCAATTCGTCCGTGTTGAACCCGTTCACGTCCAACAATCGATCTTGATCATTGAAGAAATTCGGGATTTGATATGTTGAAGGGACTTGGAATCCATCACGTCTTCGAAAAACAAATGTGTTGTTTTCGATTCTGAAATCTGCGTTGAACATTTCTTTTGTCACCCGGATCAAGTCACCAAACGTGTAAATCGGCCCCGTATTGGACGGAAATCCCGTTTCACCACTTTCACCACCGCGTTTGTTTTTTGATGGAATGTGAACCCATGACAATTCGGGAATGTCGCTTGAAAAGTTCATTCCAAGATGTTGACATCCTTTTTCGAATAATCTTTTAAAAGTCATTCCGAGATGAAAACGTTTTTTTGGCAAAAGTTGTTCGAAAAGTTCTTCGACCAAATTAATTATCGCGATCGTGATGGCTATAATATAGGCCAACCGCGCCAACGCTTTCAAAACGACCAAAATGAAGTTTCCAAGATCCCACGCCGTCACAACACCGGCGCCAAGTCCAACGGAAACACCAACAACCGGTGTTGACGCGTCGGTGACATCTGCGATCGTTTCGGCTAATTTCTGAACGTTTTCGATTGTTTCTTTAGTCATCATGTAGATTGACAACGCCAAGAATGATAATTCCAATCCGTCCGGAACATAGTTGATCACATAAGGAACCCGGACAAAATCACCATTTGTGATCACGCCTTGGTTGTATAGATAAGCAAAGGAAAAAGAATCCGCGACATCGTTCAACCAATCTTCACCCTTTTGTTTTTTCAGTCCGACCACGATTTCTTCACCACCAAGAACCGTCATTTCGTTTGTGAAGTCCAAGAACCCTTCAAACCGATATGTTGGATTTAAAGGATCGCCAACCAAAATTTCATATTTGTCACCTTCAAAGATTCCCGGACCACCCGACAACCCGTTCAAGATCCTTTGTTGAAAATATTGATTGGCTTCGTCAACGAATTCAAGATCCGTCACATTGATTTCGCCGGAATCTTTTTTGTTGATCCAATCAATCAAGATTTCCAATCCGGCCCAATTTCGCGGAACGCCAAGATCTTGACCATTGATCAAATGTGTGATTCGTGCCATTTATAGTCGTTTTTTTGAAACCTTGTGGTGGTTTCGTTTCACTTTGTTTTTGCTGATAATTGATTCAACAAGATCCATTGTTCCATTTGTAATGTTGGCCAAATCCCATGTTTGAACCGGTTTTCCTTCAATAGCCCGTTTGACTTCTTTAATTTCGGAAACCAATTCCATGTTGGACGCGCCAACCGGAACGGTTTGAACAAATTGTGATCTTTGTTTTGAAAAGAAGTTTGAATCCACTTTTCCAAGGGACGCCAATTCCTTCATTTTATAAAAATTATCTTTTCCAAGGTTGGCCATTTCATTCGCGCTGAAGATCCCTTCACGTCCTTCGACCAAAATCGGGATCCCACCTTGACGACCTTGGTGTGATCGTCCACGGAATATTCCGTCACTTGGCAATTTGTCTTCGACGATACCACCTTCACCAAATGACGCCGTGATGGCTTCCAACAACGCAAAATCGCGAAGGGCCTTCACGATCGGATTTGCATCACCCCGGGACGCGTAATTGTTGTATGACGAATATAATGCCCGGATCTTGGCCAAACGTTCTTGTCGTTTTTCTTCTTGGATCCGTTCCGCTTCACGTTTTCCCAATTCACGTTGTTCGAACGCCAAAGTGTTTTCCAATCCTTGTTGTGCGCGTTGTGATTGGATGTCAACCAATTCGTTTTGGCGATCCACACGTTGTTCGGATTCTTGAATCCTTTGTCTTTGTGATTCCGTGGCAAAATCCAAGACGCCTTGAAGGGTGTTCCGTACTTGTTGCGACAATTCTTCTTCCAATTCCAATTGGCGTTGGTTCACTTCTTTGGCGCGTTCCAATTTGTCATCTTGTGACTTTTCAATGATTTGTTTTTCAAGATCCAATCGTTCTTGAATCAATTCCAATTCACGTTGTGATCCGGCTTGAACCAAATCCAATTCGCGATCGATGGCGTTTTTTCTGTTTTGAAGTCTTTGAACTTCGGCAAAATTCACGATGGCTTGTTTGTCGCGTTCCAATTGTTCAATTTCCAATTCAACACGTCTTCGTTCCGATTCTGACAAATCGCCGTTCACGGACGCGTTCAATGAATTGATTCGATCTTCCAATGATTTGATGGCGTTCAATTCGTCTTGACTGACTGAAATGTTTTCGGTCAATTCGTTCACATTTACTTTGGCCAAATTCAATTCCCGGTTCAAACCACGGAAATCACGAACACCGTTTCTTGTTTCAACAATGAATTCCCGGAACCGGTTGATGTCAATTTCATTCAATCCGGTGTTCTGCAATTGTTTATTCAATTCAACAATGTTGTCGATCGCCAATTCGGTGTCGTTCACCAAGACATCGAAGGATCCGTCTTCATTGAATTGAATGTCAAATTCAAGATCCAATCCAAGGTTTTCCGCTTCTTTTGTGAATTCATCCAAGATCCTTTGTGAATTTTGACGGAACACCACAATGAATCGATTGAATTCATCGATTCGCGCTTGGAATGATCTTGTCACGTCGGTCACAAATTGTTCCGACAAATTCTTTTCGGTGTCAATTAAGTCGATTAACAAATCCAAGTTTTGTTCAAATAAGTCCCGGGAAATCTCGCGACGTTGTTTTCCGATTTCCGCTTCGGCGATTTGAACTTGATCCAACGTGGCCAAATATTCACGCAACGCGTTTTGTGTTTCTTCCAAGAATTGATCGTTCAATGGATTGTTCCTTGGATCTAATTGTTGGTTGATGTCTAACAATTGACGCGCAAATTCGACGTCATCTTCCGACAATCTAAATCCGGCCGATTCGGCGTCCACCCGGGCTTGTGCGTTGGCCAATTCAAGGTTTTTCAACGCGATGTCGGATTCGGCTTGTAATAATTCAACACGCTTTTCCAACAATTGATCCGTGGATTGTAGTTGTTGACGAAGACTTGTTGTTGAATCATCCGACGCAATTTCCAACAACGCGACTTCGCGTCGAAGTCCAATCAAGTTCAATTCGGCGCGTCTGATGTCATCCGCGATTTGAAACGCCCGGACAATCCCTTCATCGGCTGATTGAATCGCCGTGACCGCGTCGTCATATCGATCGGAAAAATTTCCGACCGCTTCGGTCACTTTGTCCCATCCTTTCGCGAAATCGTCCGTTTTGTTTTCTTCGATTCTTTTGTTTAGATCCGCGATCTTGGCTTCGGTTTCTGCAATGGCTTCGGAATTTGATCCGGCGATGTTTGTCAAATCAAGAATTGACAATTTGGCTTCCAAACCAAATTTTTGGATTCCGTTGAACAAATTTCCAATGGAAGATCCGATCCCGGAAAAGATTTGGAACAATCCGGATCCAAGATCACCAAGTGTGTTGATCACGACACGCAATCCAACATTGAACCGGGCCAACGCTTGTTGTGTCAAGATCGCGCCTTTTCGTCCTTGTGAAAACGCCGACGCCAATGACGCCAACGCGCCGATCAACGCTAAAATCACGGTCGCTTTGGCCACCTTATTCAACACACGGATTCCACGGGCCAATCGCGTCGTGGACCTTGCGTTCGCGTCTTTTGCTTTTGCGTCCGCTTCTTGGGCCGTCGCTGATCCACGGAAAAAGTCGATCGCCTGACCTAAAACGTTGTTAAGGACACCCAATTCGCCTTGGAATAAATTCGTGTTTTTTAAAGCGTTGACGATCGATTCTTCATAGTTCCCAATATTGATTTTTGATTGGATGAATTTGTCCGATGTTTCGCCAAGTTTATTTGTCAATTCATTTATTTCGTTGTTATATGCTTTTATTTCGTCGGCTTGTGTTTCGAAATCCAATGAATCAACAACGATTCGAAGGGCTTTGATTCGTTCACGAAGATCCGTCCGGTTCCGGATTTCTTCTTTTTGAAGGATCAATCGCGCTTCGGCCAATTTTTCTTCTTCTTTGGACGCCTTGTTGGCGCTCAATACTTCTTTTTGTTGCTTCCGGATTTCGGCCGAAATTTTCTTGATGGCGATTTGTGCTTTGACGCGTTCTTCGTTCACGTCCTTCACCACTTTTCCGTTCAACGTTCCAAGTTTGTTCAATTCCTTCAAGTTGGTCCGTTGTTCCAACAATTGTTTGTCCAACTTCGACAACGATTTGACTTGTTGGGCCGTGGTCTTCAATTGACGTTCTTGTGTTTCTTGGACTTGTTTTTCGACTTTGTCCAAATCGATTTTGGTCGATTCGTATTTTTTGAACATTTTCATCAAATCTTCCGTCCGTTCTTCGACTTCTTTGATTTGGTCGATCTGATCAATGTCGAACAATTTTGTGTCTTCGCGGATTTCCTTAGCCTTCTTGATCAAGTCGTCGCCAAGTTTGTCGAATTCACGACGGATCCGGTCAAAACCACCATCGTCGTTGAAAAAATCGGAATAATTAAAAACGGCTTTTTCCATTATTTTTTGAATTTATCTTTTAAATGTTCAACGGTCGCATAAAATGTGAACGTGGAAATCGTTGTCAAATCTTGATTGGTGTTTTCAGTCACCGCCACGGCGAATTTGTGAAAATCCACTTCCAACGTCTTTTCCATGTTCCCGGACTTCCAAATGTTCCAAACCTTCGGACGGTCCCGTTCCAAAATTTGTTTTTCCACGTCAAAAATCACATTTTCATGTTTCATGTCGCCTTCAATGATCCGTTCCAACATCGCGTTCACTCTTTTGACGCGAAGACTTGTTGTTTCCGGATCCCCGTTCTTTGGAAAAGATTCCGGAAAATAGACGACCAATTCCGTTTCGATTTTTTTTTTGACGCCTTTCAACTGTGTGATGGCGTCCGAAAATCCAAGTCCGATCCTTTCAAGGTGTTCCAAACACCGGTCCAAATTGTCCGGTGAATAGTCATGATATTCGACATCGTCGATCCTTTTCACCAAGACGGCCAATGATTTCCCCATTGGCGTGAATTCATTGAACGCATTAAAGACGGTTTGACGTCGGTTTTCAAGTTCTTGGACCGCTTCTTCGGTCATTCCCTTTTTCAAAAACTGAATGATCTTCACGGTCCTTTGGTCATAATCGGCGAAGGTGTTTCCGATTTCCGAAGATTGCATTTGATATTTGTTCAATCTTTGAAAACGAAGGATCGGAAGATTGTGAATTGAATCGAACAATTCGATTTCGTGTTTTCCGTGCTTATAAACCATTATCGATCAATTAAACGTATTAAACCACTCACAACACCCGGAACGATTAAAATTGACCATTCAAATCCAACGAAAATGGATAAAATCAAAGTTAGTACAACCGACAAATGGAATTTCAAACAAAATTCGCATTGTGACAACTGAAAAATCGTTTCCGAACTTGATCCGGATCCGACCTTGGCGATATATTCCCAAACGCCCCATTTTTCAAACAAGGCGTCAACGAACATCACCAATCCAAGAACGATAAAAATTTCTTGCGTCATAAATTCAAAATTTTAATTAAACAATAATACATGGAACCCGAAGGACCACACCGACACGAACGTCGGACCATGTTCCAACCAACGGTCCCGTTTTAAACGTGATTCGATCGCCACGATTAATGTTGACCGGTGTTCCGAAATCAACAAAGTTGTCCCGAGAAGTCCCCGTGATTGATTCAACTTGTGTCCCATTTACAATCAAAAACACTTGAGCCGATGTTCCAACGACTTCGGCGTTCAACACCATTCCGACGGCTTCACAATCCCAAAACGACGGGATCCCGATGTTGGCCCCCGTGGCCCCGTTTCCATAGGACCATTCATCTTGGCCATTTGCGATTCCGGCGTTTTCTTCGGCCCAAATAAGGGTTTCAAAATATGGCGATTGTCCCAATTCGGCTTGGATGGTTTTAACGTCAAGTCCGATCGCTTGGGCCAACGCCGTGATTTGTGCTTCTAAACTCATGAAATCAAATTTTAGGTGTCACGCGCCGTTGTATAGTCCGCGACAAAATTTCGTTCCGGATCACCAACACCAATGTTTTGACACGCTTGAAGTTGTTGTGGACCGGTCAACGCTTGTGGCGCGTCGAATCCAACTTTGTTGGCCAACGCGTTCGTGATAGTGTTCGCAAAATTCGGATCGTCATTCAACGCCGACGCCAATTCGTTCAACGTGTCCAACGCTGATGGCGCCGAATCAACAACCAATTGAACACGCGCGTCCACTTCGGCTTGTGTCAAACCACCTAATCCGACCAATGTGATCGCGGAAACCGCCGACGCGATTTCGGCCGTCACTTGTGCCGTGGATCTGACATCAAGGTTTGTTCGTGCCGTCGCAATATTTGTCAATTCTGACAAGTTGTTCGACGCTAATAAGTCACCACCACCACCGGCGCCAACTTGGGCCAACACTTCATTGATCGCGTTGACCAAATTTGATTTGTCCGTCGTGTTTAATGACGCCAACGTCCCAATGTTTCCCAATATCGTTTGGATATCGTCACCAATGGCGATCGCAAGGTCCCGGACTTGAATTTCTAAACTCATTTTTTAAGTATTTAAATTAATAATTCACTTTAATTTTCACGGGAAAAAATGTAATATTCCAACGGCGTCGTTCCCGCGATGAAACCGTCGGTGTTTTCTTCAAGTTGTTCCACACGATCTTCCAAATTTGTTTGTGTTTGTGAAGGAACCCCGGATGGAAATGATCCGTCGCAAAATTCTTCGACCCGAACATTCAAGTTGATCCGAAAACATTGTTGTGGTGCGCGATTGTATTGTTCAATGTCATCCAAGACAAATTCTTGATAAACTCGGCGAAGATCCCTTGTTTCATTTATAATATTATAGTCAAATTCATGGAACATCATTGTGTCGGTCAAGATCCTTCGCGCTTCTTGGATCAATTCACCGGTGAACAATCCACCATCCAATTTGACCGAGTTGATACGTTCAAGATTCACCGAAAAAATTATTCCAACCGGATATGTCAAAAAGTTTTTTTGATTTGCGTTGAATTCGTTTTGGCCATCACCAACCATGAAAAAGAACATCCCGTCAAAATCATTGTCGGGTGTCAATCTTTTATATCCACGGGATCCCGGCTTTTCGGGCGCGTATGTTTCCGGATAAACGAATTTTTTTCCATTCTTGGTTCTGAAAAAACGTTCCGCGATGAAATACGGGTGATCGATCCATGGCAAAACGGCCAATTGTCTTCGGATCTCGTTGACCGCGAATTCAATTTCAACCGGTTGTCCGATCACGATCGGTTTGTCTTGTATATTAGTTAAAGCCATAACGCGTTTTTAAATTAGGTAAAAAATAAATATTTAAGAATTCACCGAAGTTTTCGTCCGACACCTTCAAAACATTTCGTCCATATCGCTTCACAATATATTTGTCATAAGACACGGACGATTCAATTTCAAAACGATCGTCAAACGCGTCGATCGTGATGGATTCCACGAACTTTTCGGTGTCGTGAAGGGTTGTTCGATCCACGGGTTGACCTTTTCGTTGTTTGATCCGGATCGTGGTCCGTTTGTAACCCGGAAGACGTTCCCCGTCACCGTCGATCCCTTTTTGGAACAATTGTTTGTTGACGACATAATCTTTGACCACAAAATCAAATTGACGGATCGTGTCTTGAAGGACTGATCGCAATCCGATTTCGAATTGATCAACAAAGGCGATTTGTTCGTCAAAAATTCCCATCACAACACACCATAAAACGGGCCGGTTCCATCCGCTTCGCAATTAAGACAAACGGAATTGATCCCGGACGTGTTAAACGTGACCGCCTTCAATTCTTTGTGATATTGTGTCGGAATGTTCATCAACTTCGTGTCGATGTCACCTTCAAGATCTCGAATGATCATCATTTTGATGTTTTCTTCGATCGAATTGATTTGTTGTGAAAACTTCATCATGTTCAAAATTTTATAAACGA
>Ga0272441_10011635_pt1 | contig 13012 bp, 1 predicted proteins | sample SSMProp6N_FD_193582 | JGI IMG/M metagenome (GOLD analysis project Ga0272441, IMG submission 193582) | Marine sediment archaeal communities from Little Sippewissett salt marsh, Falmouth, MA, United States - SSM-Prop-6N | ecosystem: Environmental > Aquatic > Marine > Wetlands > Sediment ...
CCGACAGATCGCCCTCCCAGTGGTCAAAGACCCAGCCGAGATCAGCCACAGCGGTGAGCTGGACGGGTGTGCCTTCGTTGTAGGTACCGCCGGCAGGATCGAGTGTCACACTGCCGTTACCGACGATGTTCACCGTGAGGTCATACGTCGGCACGATGACAAAGTAAGCCGTGACGGTTTTGTCGGCATCCATGGTCAGTGTTTCCGGATTGAGGGAGCCCGACAGATCGCCCTCCCAGTAGTCGAACGCACTGCCGGGGTCAGGCACGGCGGTGAGCTGTACAGGAGTGCCCTCGTTATAGGTACCGCCTGCGGGGTCGAGCGTCACAGTGCCCGTGCCGGTTCCTGCCGTTCCCACCGCCAGGGTGTACTGCTGGGGCGGGGCAATCACCGGTCCCGCGATGAAGTTCTGCTCCACCTCGGCCTGGTTCAGCGCCCGGGCGAAGATGGCCACGAGGTGGAGCTCTCCGAGCCAGGGCCGGTCGCCCGTAAGCTCATTGGCGAGGGCGAGTTTGTAGCCGTCATTCCAGGTGTCGAAGGTGCCGCCGAGAGCCACGCTTGCCTGCTCGACGCCGTTGAGGTAGGTCCGGGCGGTGCCGGAACTGTCGAAGGTGTAGACCACGTGGGTGAGCGCAGTGGTCAATGAGCCGGCCGGGGTATCGCACGTGGGCGTACCGTTGTTACTGGTCGTCGTGGTTCGCAGCCTCGTGCAGTAGAGATCCGGGGGCAGGGTACCGTAGAGCCCCTGTCCCAGGGTGAAGTTGCGGTTCGTGGTATCGGCGGAGAGCGTCACGATCCGTGCCGGGCCGTCCTGTGTGGTGTTGGCCGGCGTGATCCAAGCCTCGATGGTGATCTCGTTGCTGGCCGTGCAGGCATCGATGACCTTGGATGCTGCAGCACCGGAGGTGATCGCCGCAGACCCCGTCACTTCAAGACCGCTGCCGACAAGCCAGTTGACGCTCCCGGGAGTCCCGATCGTCAGGTCGAGGGGGGTGCCGCTGCCGGAAACATCGTGTACCGCCGTCCCCGTCCCCTCTTCAAAGGTGTACAGCACCTCCAGACCGTCCGTGACGCGGACACCGGGTTCGAAGGGCTCGCAGTATCCCTTCCCGAAAATCTTTCCATTGAGGTAGTGTTCTCGGATTTCATCCGCCGTCAGTACCCGGTCATAGAGGGCGATCTCATCGAGGAGCCCGTCGTAGTAGTAGTCGGGAGTGTGATTGTAGGCCATGTAGCCGATGCCGAGGGACGTTGCCGCCTCAAAACCGGCGGTGTAGTCGTGCGGCTGTGCATCCTGCAGGACGCCGTCGACATAGAGCCTATTCTCGTCGGCGCTCTCGTCTCTGACGGCGACGAGGTGGTGCCAGTTGCCGTCGTTTATGGCGGTCGTGCCGTAGCAGGCGACACCATTGCGATTGGTATCGAGGAGGTTGAACACGGCAATACCCGTATCCTGCTGGCCACCCAGCCACCAGTGCGGGGAGCCGCCGTCCTCATCCCTGCCGATCATTACTTTGTTTCTGGCGCTGACATTCGTGAAATTGGCCCAGATCTCGACCGTGAAGCTGGCGTCGGCCGTCCAGTCGAAGACCGGATCATCGGGAACTTCTACATAGTCGTTCGTCCCGTCGAAATCCAGTGCTCCCGCGACGAGACCCGGTTGCCACACGGGGCCGTGGAGGGTTCCGTCGCTGGCACCGATGTAGTCAACGGCCGTGGCGCTGGTGCCCTCGTCAAGTTTCCAGTAGTTTGTCATGCCGCTCGGACAGGGCGGTGCCTCGGCCACCGTAATCGTGAAGGGCTGCTGCGCCGTGTCGAGCGGATTGTACGCCTCGACAACGACATCGTAGTCGCCCGTCGCACCGGGCGTCCAGGTGATTATCCCCGTCGTTTCATCGATGGTCATGCCGGCAGGTGGTGCGGGGGAGTCGGCCAGACGATAGCTGGGTTCCGGATACCCCGTCGCATCGACATCGTAGCGGTAGTGCCAGCCGACAAAGGCGACAGTCTTCGGTGATGACGTGATCGCGGGGGCCACCGGTTCGGGCGGTCCGCAGACGGGTAAAATGTCCACCAGCCCCAGAGAGCCGAAGCTGTCGCCGTTCATCCACACGTCGGCCATCATGTCGTAGCCCTTGTCATTGGGGTGGAGGTTGTCGTACATGTCGCCGTCATCGTAGGGGTACGTCGTGTCGAGAGCGTAGTTGAGGCCGGCTCCGTCTTCCATATCGACGATGATGATCTTGTCGGGGTAGGCGTCGTTTGCCGGATTGGTCACCCGATCGAGTGCCATCGCCTCTACGTTGTCGTTGAATTGCGTCGTCGTCGTACTGTGCGAAATGCGGTTGATGATGCGTGCCAGGACCACGGTGACATCTCTGCCCGTGTCGGCTTCATACTCGTCGATCTCATCCAGAATATCCTCGACCTGCGCGGGGTCTGCAGCGAGTGCATTGGTGCCGATATGGAGCAGTATGACGTCAACAGGGCCCTGCTCGGGATCGGTTGCTGCCGTCTCCAACCAGTTCGCCCCGCCGTTGTTGTAGATATTCTGGGCGATCTGTGTATCCGTCCAGCCGGGCCATCCCTCGTTGTCGGGATCAAAGGGTGGCAAAATGTCATAGCCAGCGCTCTGACTTCCCACAAAGTTGACGTTGTAGTTTCCATTCTCCAAGGCGTACCACAGCTCCATCCGGTAGCTTATCCGCTCGCCTTCGGGCCGCGTGTCGCCGCTGTGGTTGTCGTAGGTGATGGAATCGCCAAGCGGCATGATCCTGACCGGCTCGTCGCATCCCGTCAGGTAGTCGCGCCCCAGGTAGTAGTGCGAACGGATCGTTCTGGAATCGAGGGCGCTGTTATAGATTGCGACTTCATCCAAGATGCCCGTGTAGAAGAACCCCTGAGAGAGGTTGAGCCACCCGAGGTTGAGCGACGCCGTGTCGGAGCCGAACCCCGCATTGAAGGAGTGACTGGCCACGGCATCGACCTGGGCGCCGTCGAGGTAGAGGCGGATCGCGTCGTCCGTTCCGTCGCGCACGCCGACGAGGTGGTGCCATCTGCCGTCGTCGACGCGGACCGACGAGAGGAGCGTCGCCATGTCAGTCGGGCTGTTCTGCGAACCTAGCTGGAAGCGCGCCAGGCCGTCGGGGCTCTGGATACCGAACCACCAGTGGAGGTTGGTGGTGCTGTCATCGCGACCCACGATGACCTCGTTGTCGTTTGTGCCGCCCCCACCGACTACTGCGTCCTTTTTCATCCAGAACTCGATGGTGAAGCTGTCATTCTGCCCCCAGTCGAAGGGCGCCGTCGCCGTGTCGTCGGGGATGTCGATACCCGTCTTCAATGCTCTGGCGAACTGCTGGGCCGTGTTGATCTTGCCCGCGGCGCCGGGGGCAGGGCAGGTCAACCCGCCGATGAATGTACTTGCGGCGCAGACACCGTCATTGCTACCGCCCGATGAGTCCGCGTAGCTCCCCGCGGCTGTTTCGTCGAGCTTCCAGTAGCCTCCCATATCGAAGAGATGGTACGACGGTTCACAGTAGCCTTTGCCGATGTATCCGTAGCTGACGTGTTCCTCGATCTCCTCGGGCGAGAGCGCCCGTTCGTGAATGGCGACCTCATCAAGGAGACCGACGTAGTTGTAACTGCCGAGATAGTGCCCAATGTGGAGGTCGTACGTGCTGGTGAAATTACCCGTGAACGCATATCCCTGAGAAACTTTTGCATCGCCGTCTACATAGACCGTGACCGTGTCGTCATCTCTCGAGACGACGGCGGCGATATGGTGCCATGTGTCATCGTTGACGCTCGTCCCCGTTGTTATTAAATCGCCACCGGTTCCGCCGGAATCACTGAATTGGAATCGAACTTTACCGTCAGGATCGGTGCCGCCGAACCACCAGTATGCCTCACCCGTATTTTTGTGTTTCCCGATAAACACCTTGTTGCCCGTCATGTTCTGGGTTGTCTTGACCCACGCCTCGACGGTGAAGCTGTCCGTATCGGTGAATTTCAGCGAAGGATCATCACCGACATATATCTCATCAGTGCCATCGAAACTGAGGGCGCCGTTCACTAGGCCGGCAGTGGGTGCCGGGCAATCATCGCCCGTACAGGTCCCATCGTTTGCGCCGTAAGAATCGGCGACGGGTGGCACGCTGTCATCATCCATCGTCCAGTATGAGATCATTCCGGCGGGGCAGTCGAGGGGCGGTGCAACATGGATCGTAAAGCTGTGCGTGATCGTGTTGCCGCTGTTGCTGACCTCGACGGTCACATCGAAATCGCCAGCCCCCGTCGGTGTCCACTCGATGAGACCCGTATCAGGGTCGATTGTCATGCCGGCGGGGCTGGCCAGCAACGTATAGGTCGGCGGCGGGTTCCCCGTCGCGTCGACATCGTAGCGGTAGAGGTCACCGGCTCGTCCCTCCGTGACAGCAGAGGAGACGACCAGAGGATCGACGGGATCGCAGTAGCCGTACTGTGCCAGACCGTTCTGGTAGTGATGCTGGATTTCGGCCGGTGAGAGGGCCCTGCCGTAGAGGGCCATTTCATCGAGGAGTCCGCTGTAGAAGAAATCGGGGGCTCCATTGTAGGCCATGTATCCCATTCCGAGGGTCGTAGAGGCATCAAACCCTGCGGTGTAGGAAACAGCCCTTTCTCCTTCCAGAACCCCATCGACATAGAGGCGGTTATAGCCGTCACTCGCGTCTCTCACGGCGACCACGTGATGCCAGGAGTTATCGCAGAGGTTCTGAGTACCTGTAAGATAATTGGTCGAACCGGAACCATTGCCAGCTGAATCGATTAAGATAAAGGCCGCTTTCCCGTCAGCCCATGAGCCAACCCACCAGTGTGTGCTTGTTGCTCCGTCATCCCTGCCTACCATGACAGCGTGGGAGGCATCATCGTCCTTCATCCAGTATTCGATAGTGAAGCTCGCATCAGAGGCCCAGTCGAGTGCGGGAGTATCGGCAACGGTGATGTATTTGTTGCCGCTGAAATCCTGCGAACCGCCGACCACGCCGTCGACTGACGGTGTCGGTGTGGCTGCGGATCCGTCGCCGTCATTGCCGTTATAAGAATCTTCATACGTCGTTCCGTTCGTCTCATTGAGCCTCCAGTGTGAAATCATATCGGCGGGGCAGAGCGGCATGACCGGTGCGTAGTTGACGATGACGCTTTGCAGTTCTGGACTGAGAGACGTATGAGAAGTCTCGAAGTCAAACCGGTACTGGAAGTACTGCCCCGTCATGAGGAGACCCTGGGGGCTGGCGCCGCCGACGGGAACGAAGGACTCCCCGTCACAGAGTGCGTCGTCACAGGCACGAGCCGACAGATCCAGGGTTACGAGGCCTCGGTTATACAGGTTTTGAATCTCCGTACTATCCAACGACCGGCTGAACACGGCAATTTCGTCGAGGGCACCCACAAATTCATAGGTGTCCCGACCCGGTCCGTACGCGCCGATACACAGCGGGTTGGTCGACGTGAATGAATCAGGGGTTGTCGAAGCTGATGCCTTGGGGACACCGTCCAAATAGAGTGTGACGATATTGACGGTTGGATCGTATACCCATCCCCCTTGGTGCCACTGGCCATCATTGACGGCTACTCCGGAGTACAGGATTGCTTGATCACCTGTTGCTGGGAAGAACATGAGAACGAGTTGATTTGCGTTCGCACCCCCGCTAGCGCCGCCGAACCACCACGTGTTCACCCCGTGGTTGGTCCCAAACCGTGAGGCCATGACTTCATTGTCATTGTCGGGCGAGTCAAAGGCCCCACTCTTCTTGAACCAGGTGAAGAAGGAAAATCCTTGTGAGCCCGCCGTGGCAAAATCGAAGTCGGTCGATGACGCCACTTCAATGTGCCCGGCATCGTTAGAGCCGTCGGCGACATAGCCGCCGGTAAATTTACCGGAACCGGGCGTTCCTATTGCAACACCCGAACCTGACGCGGTGCCGTTGTGGCCGCTGCCGGAGAAGTCGTAGACCAGGCTGTCATTCTCTCCGGAGGCGGCATCCTTGTTGAGGTGGAAGAGGAGAATATTTCCCGTCATGTCGGCCGTCGGGTCTGACAGCTGGCCGTCGGGAAGTTCGCCGACCCTGAGGTTGTTCAACCAGGAAATGGCATCCCACGTCACCTCTTCTCCCGCATCGAAGATCTGCGAGATAAAAGACCCGGATGTGGCGCCATCCAGGATGATCGCACCGATCGTATCATTGTAGAGCGTTGATGCGAAGGTCCCATCCAGGAAATCAAACCAGGTGGTCGTTGTACCGTCATGGAGATACGTTCCCGCGGGCATGGTATTGATAAAGGTACAGGTGACCGCATCGCCCGCCGCAAGATGGACGACGACGCCGTCGGCTACAGGGTCGCAGGACCCGCCGGAACAATCGACGCTGTCAAGGCTCCAACCGACGGGCAATGTTTCCGTTACCGTGTAGTCGCCCGGCGAAAGGGCGAGAAATTCCTGCTCCTCTCCGTCGTCGAGACTGAAATCACCGAGGTCGCCGGTGAACCCGAAACCGCCCGCCCCCGCACGATCAGCCGTTTTCACGACGGTGATCGAGCCGATAAGGGATGGGGGTTCACAGTACCCGTTGCCCGCCAGACCGTTGGTGTAGTGGTCGGCGATTTCCGTGGAGGTGAGGACCCGGTTGTAGAGGGCCACTTCATCGAGGTCGCCTTCGTAGCGGTAGTGTCCGCTGAGGTTCAGGTACCCGATGTTCAGATTTTTATCGCTATCGAAGCCGGCGCCGTACGACTTCTCCACGGCACCCTTTTCCTGGCCGTCCACATAGATGCGGATATGTGTGGCGTCCTTCACGGCCACGACGTGGTGCCACTGACCATCGGTAATATCGACACCGCCATATGCCCAATTGCCATTGCCGCCATTGCCGCCGTTTTTATCGAGAAGGACGAAGAGCGCTTGGTCACCGCTGTCGGCAACACCGACCCACCAGTGCAAGCTTGTTGCAGCATCGTCTCTTCCTACGATAACTTCGTTGCCGCCGGCGTCGCTCGTGCTTCGCATCCAGAATTCGATGGAAAATTCATCCGCGGTACCCCAGTCAAAGGTGCCGTCATCCGCCACGTCTACTTCGTCGTCAGTGCCGTCAAACTGCTGGGCACCGCCCACAAGGCCCGTCGTTGCCGCCGGGCAGTTGGTGCAGGTGGCGTCGGCAGTGCCGTAATAATCGGCGTAGGGGGCACCGCCCGTCTCATCGAGCTTCCAGTAATGCCCCATGTCAACGGGGCAGTCGAGCAGGTATGTCTGGCAGTACCCGTGGCTGCGCATGCCTGCATTGTAGTGCTCGAGGATTTCATCGTTACTCAACACGCCCTTGTAGAGGGCGACTTCATCGAGGAAACCATTGAAGTGGTAGCTATTGATGTAATAACCAATATACAGTGGATCGGTACCTGAAAAATCGCCGGTATATGATTGAGGTATTGTATTTTCAAGAGCTCCATCGATATAAATTCGAAGTTCATCAGAATCTCTATCGACGATACCGGCGATGTGGTGCCACGTTCCGTCATTGATGACGGTCGAGGCGGTTACTGTATTGCTCGTCGAATTTGAATCCCGCGCAGATAAAATGGCCTTGTTATCAGGACCGTACCCAAGCCACCAGGCCATGTTTGATCCGCCCTTATATTTACCGATAAAGACTTTGTTTCCTGTTCCATCCTCTGTTGTGTTGATCCATGCTTCGACGGTAAAGCTTTCATCCGTCCCGAAATCTAGCGTGTCATCGTCTGGTACAACAATCTCATCCGCCCCATCAAAATCCATGGCACTTTCAACGACGCCCGGAACGGCATCAGGACATTTCCCTGCGTCGCATGTCCCGTCATTATTTCTGTAGTAATCGTTAAAAATCATTCCGCCCGTTTCATCGAGCTTCCAGTATGAGATCATGCCGGCGGGGCAATTTGGGTCCTGCGTTGCAGATTCACAGACAGGCAGGAAGTCATTCAGCGCGTCCAGCCAGACGGCGGCCATCTTCGCGTAGCCCGTTTCGTAGGGGTGGAGGTTGTCGTTCATATCACCGCCCACGTCCTTGTCGCGGTAATCGATTCCCGCCCCGCACTCCATGTCCACGATGATGATCTTATCCTTATCGCCATAGAGGCCACCGGTATACCCGGTGTATGAAGGATCGCTGCGCTTCAAGGCCATGTCCACCACATTATTGTTGAAATCAGACGTTGTCGTTCCGGTCGTCGCCGGATCGCCCGAGCATACATCGTTCAGGCGCGCGATGATGCGGGCAAGGACCACGGTGACATCTCTGCCGCTGTTGTCTTCATACTCGTCGATCTCATCCAGGATGTTTTCGACATCCGCGGCACTCGCATCGAGCCCGTTCGTGCCGATGTGGAGCAGTATAACGTCGGCCGGATAGGTTTCAAGGTAGGGGCCGGGTGTATCCTGATGACTGGTCTTCTCGTTATATCCGTCATCGAGAAGACGTGCTATCTGATCGTCCCGGATGCCCCCGTAACCGGCATGGTCAGGATCGAAGCCCTCGCCGACGTAGGCATCACCATTGACCTGGTACCCGATGAAGTCGACATTGTAGCCATCCGCTTTGAGGCTGTTCCACAGGTCTTTTCTGAAAGAGATCCAGTGGGCTGCATCGTCCGGCACGACCCCGGAGGCGTTGCCGACGGTAATGGAGTCGCCCAGGGGCATGACTTTGACGGGCGTGTCACACCACGCCTCGCAGTACCCCCGCGCCAGGTAGCAGTGCCCCTTGATTTCCTTCTCGGAAAGCGCGTAGTTATAGATGGCGACTTCGTCGAGGATGCCATTATAGTGGAACCCACCGCTCAGGTTTAACCAGCCGATGTTGAGGTTCGTTGAAGTGGAAAATCCCGCGCTGTATGATTTATCCACGGAATTTTCCAGCATTCCATCGATATAGATACGAAGCTGATTCTGGACCGCATCTCGTATGGCGACAAAGTGATGCCACTTCCCGTCGTTCAGATTTCGCGTTCCCGCAATCGACGCATTGTCTGAACCATTGGCATAGAGGCTGAAGTTGGCAACCCCGGAAGATTGAATACCTATCCATATGTGTGGTTCTGGATGTACCGGTCCCTGTCTCCCTACGATGACCTCATTGCCGCCCAGAGAGCCCGACCGCTTCATCCAGAACTCGATGGAGAAACTGTCGCCTACGCCCCAATTGAACGAATCACCGGGCGCGTCAATGCCCGTAACACTTGCAAACTGCTGGGCGCCATCTATTTTCCCATCGGTCGTCGGCGAGGGGCATGTGCCGGCGCATGATGCGTCATTTGTTCCCATTTCGTCGGCAAATGATGTTGGGGTGCCTGTTTCATCCAGTTTCCAGTATGATACCATTCCTGACGGGCAGTCCGCCTGTGCCGCGAAGGGCATTGCGACAGCGAGGCTGAAAACGACTATTACCAGCCAGAACCACGATTTTACTCCGGAATATTTTCGGCGTAACATGGCGAATCCCTCCTTACTTATGAACTGTATAAAAGTGTTAATTTTTTACGAAATCGGGTGATGAAATATATCTGCTGTGACTGCTGTGTTGCGTATTTGAATGCCATGGTTTTGGCCATGCCGATGCGTGGTGTAGAGGTTGTGGCGGTGTCGTACATACGATGCCTCCGCTGAGGAGCAAAATCGAAATGACGATTACGGGAAGCGTCAGAATATGTGTGATATCAGTATGATAATGGAAATACGTGAAAATGAGAGTGAAGATGAAAACAACGATCGTGTGTGTGTAAGACAATCTACTTCATGAAAAAATATTGCAATACGTGTGCCATCAATTTAACCAATTAATATCATTGATATTATGGTGATTAAGCCCTTGTGAAGGAGTATCAATGTGTAAAGATATCCGACACCGTAGAGAGACCTGGAAGGGTTGAATCGTTATTAACGTCATGATATCAGTCAGTTGTGGTCTTTTTCGGGCAGAACTCAAAGTGTAAAAAAATCCGACAATTTTTTGAAAATCTTAAAATAGCCTACGGGAATGTGGTCAGGTGTTCCTCCAGATTGAAAGTTTCGGTGTGAAAAGATTCGTTGCATAGAATTGCAAGCGCGCTGTGCAGGGGTAAAAAGGGGATGCTCATGATTGAGACATCCCCCTTTTGCTGTCGGAATATACTGTAGAGACTGACTTTTTTACCGATAACGCTCTCGTTATCGGTATGCGCCCGCAGTATAGTTTACGTGTACTTCTTCTGCGCTGAGCGCCCTGTTGAAGAGAGCGACGAGGTGGAACTCTCCCTGCCAGGGGCGGTCTTCCGTCAGCTCGTTTGCCAGGGCCAGGCGATAGTTGTTATCCCAGTTTGCAAGGGTTCCGCCCACACTCCTTCGTGCCGTCTCGATACCGTTGATGTAGGTTCTGACCGTGCTGGAACTATCGCGGGTGTAGACCACATGGGTGAGACCGGTTGTGAGCGATCCGGCGGGTGTGTCGCATGAGGGGGTGCCGTTCTGGCTGGTCACGGTGGTTCGGAGCCGCGTGGAGAAGAGATCGGAGGGCTGATCGCCCCACAGCCCCTGGCCGAGGGTGACATTGCGGTTGTTGGGGTCCTGTGAGAGTGTCACGATCCGTGCCGGGCCGTCCTGTGCCAGCGTGGCAGGTGTGACCCACGCCTCGATGGTGATCTCGTTGGTGGTTTTGCAGGCATTGATCACCTTAGTCGCCGTCCCTGATGAGTGGATTATTGTGGGAGAGGTGACTTCCAGTCCCCCGCCGGTGATCCAGCGTGCGGCCGTTGCGTTTTTGATCGTCAGGTCGAGGGGCGTACCGATGCCGGAAACGTCGTAAATCGTTGTGCCGGAGCCCCCGTCGAAGGTATACAGTGCCACCTGGCCGTCGGTGGTCCGGGTGTCAACAGGAATGATCGTCAGAGAGATGAATGCCGTGTCGATTCCCCCCCTGCCGTCTGAGGCTTCATAGATGAAGCTGTCGGCAGTGCTGTCGCTGCCGTCGTGGGTATAGGTGAACGATCCGTCATCTGCGAGGCGTGCCGTGCCATACAGCGGCGCGCTCACCATCTTTGCGACGAGTGCATCGCCGTCCGGGTCCGTATCGTTATCCAGAACACCGGGGAGATTGCCGTGGACAGTGTCGAGGGTCTCTCCGGCCAGCACTTTATAGGTATCGTCATGGGCCTCGGGCCGTGTATTCGTCACTTCAAGTGGCTCCTCCGGGACATCCTGCACTATCGGCCCGGCTGTGAAGTTTCGCATGATCTCTCCGGCACTCAGTGCCTTGCTGAAGATGGCAATGAGGTGGAGCTCTCCCCGCCAAGGACGGTCTTCCGTCAATTCGTTGGCCAGGGCCAGGCGGTAATTGTTATCCCAGTTCGAGAGGATCCCGGCCACACTTTTGTGCACCTTTTCGACACAATTTATGTAGGTCCTGGCGATGCCGGAGCTGTCGCGGGTGTAGACCACGTGGGTAAGATCGCTCGTGAGCACCCCGGCAGGCGTATCGCATGAGGGTATGCCGTTCAGGCTGGTGCCAGTCGTCCGCAGCCGTGTCTGGTAAGTGGACTTATCCTGTCCGAGGGTGACATTGCGGTTGGAGGGGTCCTGCGAGAGTGTCACGATTCGTGCGGGACCATTCTGTGCCGTATCGGCGGGTGTGACCCACGCCTCAATGGTGATCTCGTCGGTGTTTTTACAGGCATTGATTATCTTGGTCGCCGCCTCTGAGGAGTGTATCAGTGTGGGGGTTGTGACTTCCAGGCCTCCTCCGGAAATCCAGTGTACGGCAGCCGCGTCTTTGATCGTCAGGTCGAGAGGCGTGCCGCTTCCGGACGTGTCATGCACAGTGGTGCCGGAACCAGTATCAAAGGTGTACAGTGCCACCTGACCGCCGGTGACCCGGTTCTCGGAAGCCGTAATCGTCAGGGTCACGGCTGCCGTATCGCTTCCATCCTTGCCGTCCGAGGCTTCGTAGATGAAGCTGTCCCTGTCGCTGTCGCTGCCGTCGTGGGTGTAGATGAATGATCCGTCAGTACTGAGGGTAACGGTGCCGTACAACGGTCCGCTGATCGGTTCCGCGATGAGTGTGTTGTCCTCCGCGGCCGTGTCGTTGTCGAGTACGCCCGGAAGGTTCTGTGCTCCCGTGTCGATGGTAGTGCCCCTTTGAACACTGTACGTGTCGTCGTTTGCGACCAGAGGTACCATGGCAGCATTTTCTTCGATGGTGAGACTGACCGCGGCGGTATCGGAGGCGCCGTTGCCGTCGTCGGCCCTGTACGTAAAGCTGTCAGTACCGCTGAAACGATCCGCCGGTGCATAGGTGAAAGACCCGTCGGCAGTGAGTATTAACGTGCCATGGTCGGGACCGCTCGCCAGGGATGCGGAAAGTGAATCTCCCTCCTGATCGGAGTCATTGGACAGTACACCGTGTGTACTGTCCACCTCGAGGGTTTCGTCCTGGAGAATGGTATATGCATCGTTGTGCGCCGCCGGTGCATTATTGCCCGGGGTGATCACGATGGTCACGTGCGCCGTATCGGTGTTGCCATAGCCGTCATAGACCTCGTAGGTGAAGCTGTCGCTGGTTGTCGTGGTGCCGTTGTGGGTGTAGATAAACGAACCGTCGACGTTAAGGTGTACCGTTCCTTGTGAAGGATCACCAGCCAGGACGGCCATGAGTGTGTCGCCCTCAGGGTCAGTGTCGTTGTCCAGCACTCCCGGCAGAGTATCCGCGCCTGTGTCAACGGTGCCTGCGGATTCCACAGTGTACGTGTCGTCGCGTGCTGTGGGCTTTTCGTTTGACGGTGCCACTGACTCGGCGTGGAAGTTCTGCGTAATTTCTTCCGCGCTGAGCGCCCTGTTGAAGAGAGCCACTAGGTGAAACTCTCCCTGCCAGGGGCGGTCTTCCGTCAGCTCGTTTGCCAGGGCCAGGCGATAGTTGTTATCCCAGTTTGCAAGGGTTCCGCCCACACTCCTTCGTGCCGTCTCGATACCGTT
>Ga0272441_10011636_pt1 | contig 13011 bp, 8 predicted proteins | sample SSMProp6N_FD_193582 | JGI IMG/M metagenome (GOLD analysis project Ga0272441, IMG submission 193582) | Marine sediment archaeal communities from Little Sippewissett salt marsh, Falmouth, MA, United States - SSM-Prop-6N | ecosystem: Environmental > Aquatic > Marine > Wetlands > Sediment ...
CTTTATAAAATCCCCATCATACGAGAAATAATAAAGTTTATGTGCCCAGTTTGTTTGAACAAGTAGTTGCTTTTGTTCATCAAGCACCGACAGTTGCCTTATAAGGCCTATCTCTCCGGGCCCCCTGCCCGGTTTGCCTATCTGCTTGATAAATTTGCCACTCCGGTCGAACTGGAGAATATGAGTTGAATTATCAACAAAAATAAAATCATCGGTAAAAAAGTATTCTGCCATCCTGTGAAGCAGGCAGTTTTCATTTGTTTCCAGGGGGATATATTCAATATCATCAGTCAGCTCGCTAAGGTTGATCTGTGCCTTGTTGTTTAATACTGATTCATAATCCACAACAAAGAACTTGTTCCGGTCATATCCTGGTTCTTCCTCCTGCTCAATGCTTCCATTGCATGATAATATAAGCAAAGACATTACTACAAATACAATTCTGTTCATAATTTTTAAATTATATATTAATTGGTTCCGGGAATTTTTTACAGTAGTTATTATTGAAATCCACAAGAGCGAATTCACTTATTATTCTAAATGAATCCTTAAACTTATTATGTTTACAGCGAGATATTCATTCATTCGTATCTTAGGCTATCCACAGGGTTTGTACCTGCTAACCTGATATTCTGATAGCTTACCGTTAGCACACTAATGCCTGCAACCAGGAGGGTAGAAATGATATATATCAGTGGATTGATGTTAACTTTATCTGAGAAAGATGCCATCCAATACTTTAGTGCAAAATATACTGCCGGCCAGGCTATTAAAGAGGCAATAAGAGCAAGCAGGACCACTTCATTTAATAGCATTTTATATATAATACGGGCTGAGGCGCCATACACCTTTCTTATTCCCATCTCTTTTTTTCTTCTCTGAGCCATATATGTTACCAGACCTGTCAGTCCCAGGGAGGCTATAATTATAGCCAGGACAGAAAAAACAATAAACACTTTCCCCGTAGTTACTTCTTTAACATAGAGACTATCCCAGAGATCATCAAAGAAAAAATATTCAAATGTATTATCTGGTACAAGCTTATGCCATTCGTTTTCTACAGCATTTATAATTGATGTCATATCCCTTCCTGATAACCTGATTGTGGCGTATTGTTCTCTATTCATATAAGGCAAAACGGTAAAACATACAGGTAATACAGGTGTATGCAAAGATTCGGTATTAAAATTCTCCATCACGCCTATAATCTTAAATTCCTGATTCCTTGAATCCAGTAAGTATTTACCAATAACCGGTGCCTTTATGTCCATGTAATTTACCGCTGCTTCATTGATCAATACAGATGATGAGTCTCTACCAAAATTTTCTGAGAAGAATCTGCCCTGTGTAAGCTGAACTCCCAGAACTTCAGGATAATCAAAACTAACCCTGTTGTGTTCAATACTGTAGGACTTAGTATCAGGGTCATCAACTTTATAAAATGCATGTGTTGTAAAATCCTTTCCTGGTATTTCTGTTGAGAATCCGACCTCTTCGACACCATTAATATGTAATATTTGTTCCCTGAATGTTTCTCTGTGTATTTGTAAAGCCTCAGCCTTATTTATTATCAATAAATTATTTCTATTAAATCCAGGATCCTTATCTTTCATATAATTAGTCTGGATATAAATCACTAATGTGCCTGCAATTGCGATAATGGAAACAGAATATTGAAAAACAACCAGTATCCTTCTCAAATTTCTGGAACCTGGTCCCTGCGTTAATTGCCTTTTCAAAACATCAACAGGTTTAAATGAAGCCAGTACAAAGGCCGGGTAAAAACCAGCCAGTACCCCTACCACCAATACAAGTATGATAATAAATGCATGCCATGATAAGTTACTTATACCTGCCGTTAATTCCTTACTAATTAACTGGTTAAATACAGGTGAGAAAAGATTGGCCAGGATAAGGGCAATTACTGAAGATATAGCTACCAATACAACAGATTCGAAAAGAAAATGACGGACCAGACTGGGTTTACTTTCTCCCAGTACTTTTCTTACACCAATCTCTTTGGACCTGAATGCAGACCGTGCCGTAGCAAGGTTTATATAGTTAACTACAGCAACCAATAATATTAGTATTGATATCACAAATAAAATATGCACCATAGTGATTGATCCGGGAGATTCTATAGCATTTTGAGATGCTCCATAAAAATGTATATCTCTGATTGGCTCAAGCATATACTGAAAACTATTACCACTCTTAAGGAAATCCTCATAACTAATCCCCAATTGTCTCTCCACCTCAGCACCAAAATGTTTTACTATAAAATCCTTTAGTTTAATCTCAATTGCATCTTCCCGGGCAGTCTTTACAGCTTCAAAATAAGTATACAGAAAGTTGTTTCCCCAGTACTGATTATTAACCTGATACGGTATGCTGCTCATCGAAACCAGAAGATCAAATTTTAAATGACTGTTGGATGGTATATCCTTTATAATACCTGTTACTGTGTACAAACCTGTATCTGATTCCGTAATCAGGGTAAAGCTTTGATTCAAAGGATCAAGGTCACCGAAGTACTTCCTGGAATATTCATCTGTGATTACTATAGATCGCGGTCTGGTCAAAGCAGTCTCAGGATTACCTTCAAGCATGCTGAAGTCAAATACATCGAAGAATGTTGAGTCTGCAAAAAATACTCCATTCTCCTCAAAGACATTATCTCCAATATCTATCCGGCAATCACCGGCAGGTATCAGACGGGTGACATCTGTAATCTCAGGAATCTCATTGAGCAAAGCCTGCGCCATAGGAGCAGGAGTGAAAGCATTATCTATAATGCTGCCTCCTGCCTGACCATACAGCTTAACCCTGTAAATATTTTCATGGTTTTTGTGAAACCTGTCATATCTCAATTCATGTATTACAAAAAAGGCTATCAGTAGAAAGCATGTTATTCCTATTGTGAGTCCTGCAATATTTAGCAGCACAAATCCGGGCTGCTTGCGCATAATTAGTACGAGTCTCTTTAACATAGCAATTTGTATTATATTAATAATTATTATTTGATTAATTTTTGATCTCCACCCTCTAATTGCAAAGGGATTAAGTATATTGTTTTTACTCTTTTAATTTTTTTACCAATCATTCTTAACTACTTGTTATTTAATGATTTCCAGATCATTTGATCCTGATTAATTACGGGTACCAAATAATCAGGATCGACCTGAATTTGTACTGGTTTTAAATCGCTGATAAATACTACTGATTACTAAGTAGTACCTTTTTAATAAACCTGTAAACGGCTTTGGGACAATTAAACAGGCTACTATCCTATCCTCAGAGTGTCGGCCGGATTTGTTCGTGCTGCCTTGTACGATTGAAAGCTTACTGCCAGGCTGGCAACTAATACGGACCCGACCGCCACAATAACAAAGGGTATAATTTTAATTCCTATCCTATACGGGAAGTCCTGCAACCACTTATCAAGATATAATAATGCAAGAGGGATACCAAATACCAATGCCATGAATACAAGAACCAGGAACTCTTTCGTAAGACGTCCTACAACATTACCAATTGATGCTCCCATAACTTTTCTCACTCCAATTTCTCGGGTTCGCTGTTCAGCAATATAAGAGGATAAACCATACAGGCCAAGTGACACCAGCAAAACAGCGAGCAAAGTAAAGTATTTGAAAAGATCACTCATTGTTGTTTCTGCGCTGTACAAATCATCCACCATATCTGCCATGAAGCTATAATCAAGGGGATAAGCCGGTATTACCGAGGCCCATATTTCCTCAAGTGCCTTAATAGCATCCTCTCTGCCTTTTTCATTCAACCTGACAACAATAAAATTAAGGGTTGACGGTGGGGTACACTGTAAGGCCATGGGTTCAATTACTTCACTTGCAGGTTTAAAATAAAAATTCTCCATAACACCGATAATTGTCCCATGCACTCCTATATCGAATCTCATACCTACCGGGTTCTCCACTCCCATTAACCTTGCCACTTCTTCATTAACCAGGAATGCCGCAGTGCTGTCATTAGTCATATCCGCAGGATAATCCTTTGAATATGGTCTTCCATACTTAATCCTTATATCCATGGTCTGGGTATAATCAAAGTCGACCCAGTTATTTCCAATTTGCACCTGCTGCTCAGGGTCTTTACCTTCCCAATCAGCACCACCCACGCTGGCATTCATAAAATAAGGCCTTGAATATGAGGCTGAAACACCCTCTATCAGTGGATGTAGTTCAAGCTCATTCTTCAGTGTTGGATAAGTTAACTTAACATTATCCGTCATTTTAATCATAATTGTATTATCCTTATCATAACCCAGATCAATATCTCTCATATACTTCACCTGGGAGAATATAACCAGCCCGCAGGTTGCCAGGAACACTGACAGAACAAACTGGATAATAACTAGTATTTTTCTTGTCTTTCCACTCCTGCTGCCTCCGCTTCTTTCACCTTTCAGAACATCCATTGGTTTGAATGATGCAAGATAGAATGAAGGATACAAACCGGCTATCAGGCCTGTAAATAATGCGATTACCAGATACCCTGTTATATATTCTATACTGAAGATATCTGCCAGGCTGAAGGATTTTCCCGTAGTGGTATTGAATACTCCGATAAGTAAGCCAACAAGCACCAGGGCAAAGATCAATGCTATCAGGACCTGTATAACAGACTCAATCAGAAACTGAACCCTGATAGATTTCTTTTGTGCTCCTGAGACTTTCTTAATCCCTATTTCCTTTTCCCTGTTAGCCGATCGTGCTGTTGAAAGGTTTATGAAGTTGATACAGGCAATTAACAGCACAAATATTGATATGGCAGCAAAAATATATACATATACTATTGCTCCAACCGGTTTGGCATAACCGGAATATTCATGTAACCTTATCCTGGATACCGGGTTAAGAAAAAAAACAGATGAAGACCATGGTATGTGTTCTGTTACTATTTCAGTTAGTTTTTCACCTACATGATCCAGGTTGGCATTTCTGACAGTCTTAACATAGGTTGTGATTGAATTTGATCCCCATGAATCATCTCTTACAACACCGCTTTCATAAAGGAACTCAAAGGGTATTAAACCATCAAAACTATGAATTGTATTGTCAGGTAAATCCTCGATTACTCCCGTAACAATAAATTCCATATTTCTTTCAATCGTAAGCGGTTTGCCTACCGGGTTTTCATCGCCGAAATATTTTTTTGCTGTCGCCCCGGTAATAACTATCGAATAAGGTTCAATAAGGGCAGATCCCGGTTCACCAAAAATAAAATTAAAATCGAACATCATAAAGAAGCTTGAATCCACTGCTCTGAAATTCGACTCATACAGTCTTATATCTCCCCTTTCAACAAGCAGTCTCGGCAGGTTCCTTAACCTCGAAAAGTCAGTTATTTCAGGAATATCTGTTTTCCAGGCCGCTGCGGCAGGAACAGGAGTAATATTTACATGGTAAGGATCACCTTCTCCATAATTCTGATCCTGCTCCACCCTGTAAAGAAGTTCAGCATCGGTAAAGAACTTGTCATAACTGAGTTCATGCTGTATCCACATCAATATCAATATTGTTGCAGCCAATCCTATTGCCAGGCCTGAAATATTTATAAAAGTGGATGATTTGTGCTTTAACAGACTGCGCATGGCAATCTTAAGTAAATTTTTGATCATTGTTTACACTGCTTTTATTATTTTCTGTCAGGAGAAACCTGAAAACAAAGGGCCATTACACCTTATGTGTTCTTTTATTTTCGACCCTTTCTTATTTCAAGTCTTTAAGTTTTTGTATGGCATTATTATTATCCGGATTGAGCTCAAGAGATTTTTTGTAATTTTGTATTGCCTTTTCTTTGTCCCCGTTATTCATATATGCTTCGGCAAGGCTGTCGTAAGCGTTCCACGAATCCGGAAAGGCCTCTGCATTTAGCTGAAATACTTTAATAGCATTCTTAATTTTACTTCCTCCAAGCAGTTGATAGCCAAGCTTGTTGAGCATAGGTTCCGAAAAGTCATAAAAATCAGGATACTTCTTTTTTAAATCCCGGTACAAAGCAATTGAAGCATCGATACCTTCTTCTTTAAGTGTTTCTGTCAAGCCATAAACTATATTCGTGTATTTAAGAGATTCAATTTTTCTTAAATAATCAGTACTAATCCAATATATATCTTCTCCCCCAAATACAGGAAACTGGATCTCCTTTTTCTGGTATTCTGCCAATGATAATCGTTTGTTATTGCTATCATGCCATTCCCCGGGATAATTAGCCTGAAAAAAGAAATATTTGCCATCTGCAGATATGCTCGGTGTCATTGGAAAATCTGCATTCTGAATCAAATAACCGACATTCTTTAAGTCACTCCACTCGTCATTATCATTTCTGAATGAGATGTAAAACTCCCATTCGTCATCAATAAGATCATCCCTGCCGGTTCTGGGAATAATCAGGTAGCTCTCATCAGACACAATGAATCCATGGAAATTTCCAGCAGAGGTATTCACGTTTTCCGGCAGAACTTCAAGTTCCGAAAACTGATCATCTATATATCTGGACCTGACCATGAATTCGGCACCAGAAGGCATTACTCGTGAAAAATACAGATTTCCGCTTTCGGTAACACAGGGACAGCCGGAATTACCTTTGCCATTTACCGGAGCAGCTACCAGATCTGGTTCACTCCATTCACCGTTCTTCCTTTCTACAACCCATATATTAAGTCTGGCAGGGTAATTCACTGTGTCACCCGTAGGCCTGAAGGAATGGAAATACAATTTCGAACCATCCGGATGTATGCTGGGGAATCCGTCCAGGTATTTACTGGTTAAAGGTGCAACTTCGGGTTTAGTCCACTCACCATCTTTAACTTTGGACATCATTATAGTCTCGAAACCGCTGGGGTGTAGTGTCCAGTAACACTCCTGTCCATCCAAGGTGAAGGTAATGGAACCTTCAGTCATTCTGGTAGATACAAAGCCAGGAGCAAAGATCTCTGGAGTCATGCCCGGTGGTTTCTGACCCAGGTAGGGGCCGGTAATTTTTTGGGTATTGTCTATTGAGAAAAAATGCCTGCTGCTGTAAATAACATTACACTGAAAATAATAATTAGCCTTTTCATTTTCACATAGTTTTTATTTGAAATCTTTTGGTTTTAATTCTTCTAAAATCATAGCATCCACCCAGTAGATTTCTCCGCCCCGGAAAAAAAAGAAGTACTTGCCGTCCGGTGAGAATTTGGGAAGACTCCCTAAAATGTTCGTATTCCGGGCTTGAGTCCAGCTTCCTCCCTGCCTTCTGAAGCTTATATATAGCCCCCTTCCACCGTCAATGGATTCGGGCATGTCGTAGCGAAAAAAGAGAAGAAAGCGCTCATTCGGAGCTACATAGGGTTTGGATTCCGGATAGATACTGTTGATAGCATAGCAACCTATTTAAGTTCTTATTATGATCATAATATATTCCTTTGTTTCAGCTTATCAAGCTGCTCTCTGGCATTGTTATTATTTGAGTTTAGTTCAAGAGATTTCTGGTAATTCTTAATAGCTCTTTCAATATCTCCGTTTTTCATATAAGCTTCACCAAGGCTGTCATAGCAATTAGCAGATCGTGGATTCCTTTTAATATTTTCTTTAAAAACCAATATCGCAATATTGTTCATATCTTCATTCAATAAAGAATAACCTAAATTATTTAAATAATTTTCATTTGCTTCTGGCAGTAAGACTTCAGTATAAATCTTAATAAGGGCAGTATCCAATGCAAATTTCCTGTTTGTTTTTATGTCTGGTTCTATACCTGTTCCTTCCCAATTTTTTTTCGTTTGAGAGTTAAGCACTTCTGAGATCGGCATTTTTACAATATAGTAGTCGGTAAGTATTTCAGGACCTCTTGTTGAATGTGCACCGCCTCGAGTTGTTTCACCAATAATAATTGCGCGATTGCGGTTTTTCAAAACGTCAGTAAATGCTTCCGCTGCAGAATATGTATTCCCACTTGTTAAGATATATAATGGGGTTTCCAAGATTCGTTTACCAGGTAAATCAGGCAAATTACGATATTGTATTACTTCATTCTTATAAGGTAATTTTTTTTCAAAAAATATTATATTCTTTTTCTCATCTTGAAAATCAAAAAAATAGCTTAAAATCAGTTGCACCATACTACCCCATCCACCAGTATTGCTTCTCAAATCAATAATTATTGCATCAGCATTTGAAATAAATTCCATTGCAGCATATGCAGTTTTACTGGCAAATTCTGCTCTTTCGAATTCATCGAATCTTAAGAAAGCTATATTTCCAGGTAGTATCCTTACTTCTCTAAATCCATGATTTCTTTTGCCGGAATTTTCTTTTTGCCGGATAAAATAATCTTCTCTTTCTTTTGCGGATATGTTTTCTCCATTTTTAATTTCATTTACATCTTCAGGATCAAACCTGATCATAAGGTGTTTATCCCTGGTTAATTCAAACAAGTCATTTGTAACTATCTGAGCAAAAGCATTAAAATCTGTTATATCATCATACCTTCCCTCATTCAGATTCCTGGTAAGTATATTTGACACCTCCAATCCAACCTCTGGATAAACATAATCCTTAAGCATGACAGAAAGCATTGTGATTGTTTCAGTTCTGATTCGTCCGGTTAATTCTGAGGGAAAATTCTTTACCTGAGCATTAATACTCATTGCTGCACACAGCATTAAACTGATGATTAAAAGATATTTTTTCATTTTGTTATTTTTTATCTTAGTTTATTGGGTTTTAATTCTTCAATAATTCCGGCATCTACCCAGTAGATTTCTCCGCCCCGGGAAAAAAAGAAGTACTTGCCGTCCGGTGAGAATTTGGGAAGACTCCCTAAAATGTTCGTATTCCGGGCTTGAGTCCAGCTTCCGTCCTGCTTTCTGAAGCTTATATATAGCCCCCTTCCACCATCAATGTATTCAGGCATGTCGTAGCGAAAAAAGAGAAGAAAGCGCTCATTCGGAGCTACATAGGGTTTGGATTCCGGATATATACTGTTGATAGAATCGGACAATCTAACAGGTTCAGTGAACTTTCCATGATTATTTTCCGAATAATAAAGATCATCACCTGAACGGAAATAAAGTGTTCCGTTTGAGGACAGACTGTGCTGTCCCTGTCTGACTTCAGGTTTATAAACAGGATGGCCTAAAATGACAGGCTCTGACCAGCCGTCCTCTATCCGATCTACGTACCAGATGTTGTTCTTGGGTTCGGATTCTAATTCGTTCGGTCTGTCCGAGGTGAAGTACATCCTCTTCCCATCCTGTGAAAAACAAAAATCCATGGTTGAATATTCTCCAGAAAATGGCACCATCTCAGGTTCTGTCCAGACTCCGTTGATCCTCTTACTAACCATAATAACATAAAAATACTGTCCTTTATTCTTTTCCTCCGGAGTAGTGGTTGAAAGTTCGAAATAGAATTCATCGCCTTCATGCGAAAATTCTGAGTTCAATTCATATCTTCCTTCCAGGGAGATAATCCCTGGTGCGAAGACCTTCGGCGTTATCCCCGGTGGTTTCTGACCCAGGTAGGAGCCGGTTAGTTTTGGAAACTCCTTTTGTTGAGCAGAGATGCTTTTTGCTATAACTAGTATGGCACAAATGACACAAATCAGTTTATTCATTTTCGTTAATTTATTTTTTCTTTGATCGGGTAATACACTCTTGAATGACCTACCTTATTTCCATCAAATAATATTATTTCATGGTCATTATTTTTCGCCTTATGATAAACTTCTATTCCCTTTTCTATTTCTTCAACTTTAATATAGTCAATAAAATCTCTACCTATTGGTGGTATTTCTAATGATTTTTTAAATCAATTTCTAAAATTTCTTTGGAGATACCATTCTGCTCAGGGGTATTTTGAATGAATGAGAGTGATGTTATATCATCTTTCATATAAGCGTTTAAAAAATGTAATGAATAAACATAAACAAGCTCATTATCACGACCGATGGATATTACGTTCTTTTTTTTTTGCTATTAATATTCTCAATATCTCTGACCAAGGGTTTAGATAAAAAATCATAGTGCTCCATTTGATTAAAGTGTAACAAATATGCATCTGAGTATTTCAAATTATTATAAAAATGTCTTAATATCCATTCCATGCATTAGTAATCAGTATTAATAACTTCTCGAACTGACTTCCTCCAACAAAACAGCAATTTTTATATACCAAATCTTCTTCTCTATAACCCTGTTTTTTACATATTATTAGATGTATTAAAAAATTTTCATCGAGGCTTCTGTTAAAGAACTTATTTCAAGCTGATTATTCTTTGCCCATTCTATAAAGCAATCGTCATAACTATCAGTATTCACCTGATGTATAATAACAGTTTCCCAATCTGGAATTATAAAAATAATCTGTCGCCCAAAACCTGAAGCAAAATATGATCCTGATGGAATACCAAGTTTACAGGAAATACTATCATCAGGGATCCACCACAAATAACCGTGACCATTCTTTAACCCGTTTTCACCTGTTTTAGTAAAATCATTGGTAATTCGATCAATCCAAGTTGATGGGATTAGTTGTTTTCCTTCCCATTCTCCCTTATTTATGTATAATTGTCCTAATTTTGCTAAATCTCTTGCAGACATGAAGAATCCAGCTTTTTTGTGCATTGAAAGACTGGGATCGCCTGAATAATGAATAGATTCTCCATTGAAATCATGCATGTCTAGTGGATCTGCTAATCCGGTTTTGAAGGCTTCATATACAGTCATACCTGATTCTCTTTCAAAAATTGTTGTAAGCGCATTATAATCCCAGTTATTATATGCCCATATTGTACCTGGTTCATTAGGCATGGTACCCATCACATTATCTTTCTCACTTTGCCAGCCTTCAAATTCTCCTGCTGCCGTATGGTTAATACCAGAAACACTTTTAATTAAGTGTATAACTTTAGCTTTTTGTTGAGATCTGGTTAATGGATACGGATAATCAGAAATTCCAAGGTCTTCCAATGTACTTTCAAGATTTATAGTGTGAGGACCTATACCTATATGTTGTCCGACTATAGCACTCAACAAAGACTTACGTATTGAATGGACATTATATGGGATTTCAACATTCCCATATGATAAAAATGTGCTATCACCTGTGACCAGAAGAAATGAAGAAGTTCCAATTTCATTTAGATATTGCTTAATAATATCGAACTTAGATACATCCCACACAGAGCAAATGGATACTGTGTCTATGATACCTGATTTATTATCCTGACCAATAGCATTATTGGATATCATGATTGATAAAAAAAGTAACATATTAAAAATGCTAAAGTTAAATAGATGTTTTTTCATGTCTTTATTATATATATTTAAGAAACAGATTAGTCTGCATGTCTTCAAATAGTGGAGAATAAATTATATCAAATAATTTCAATTATTTGAAATTACATTCTTAATATGTTTTTGTTTCAGTTCTTCAATAATCTTCGCATCCACCCAGTAAATGTCTCCTTTGCCACGTTCACCTGACGAAAAGAAAAGATATTTTCCATCAGCAGTAATAAAAGGTTGGCTGGCTATCATTCCCAGAGTAATCTCCAGCGGTTTGCTCCAACCTCCATCCCTCTGGCTGAATGAGCAAAACAGCACACTATTGGGTTCTTCTTCCGGTCTTTTCACAGTATAAACGACAATGCTCTCATCCGGAGCGATCCAGGGATGCAGGTTCTGTCCTTTCTCATTAAATGGCGTACCAAGCTTTTCAAGCTTCTGATACTTGCCGCCAGACTTTCTTATGATTCCCAGGGCTTCATTCCCCATACCCCCTGAAATATCAGTGGTGTAGATCGTTCCGCTATCAGTGGAAGCGATATGCATTGTCTTGTTGGGATTGAATAACTCCCCTGGATCCTCTATCCCTCCCCAGTCTCCATTTTCATCTCTATTAACATATAGAGTAAACATCTGCAGTGCCCCGTCAATAACTCTTCCGGATTGAAAATAGAGTCTCTTGTTATCGGTAGTAACAAAGGGCTCGAACGTGAACTCATTTTTTGTAAAGGAAGCAACTTCCGGTTCGGTCCAAAACCCGTCAACAATTTTGCATGTCATAATAACAGTCTGATTAAGCCCTGAATGCCTGCGGGTAAAGTAGAACTCATTGCCGTCAGGTGAAAAACAGCAGGAGAACTCATGTGATACCGTGGAAATTATCCCCGGTGCAAAAATCTCTGGTATCATGCCCGGCGGATTTTGTCCAAGATAGGGACCGGTGGGTTCTGGAAATTTTTTTTCTTGGGCAATAATACTCGTTGCTGTAAGCAACATAACAATGGTGATAAAAGTGAGTTTTTTCATGTCTATTCCTTTCTTATTTTAGTTCTTTTGGTTTTAATTCTTCAATGATTTTAGTGTTCACTCAGAAAAATTATCCTATACCCTTACTCCGACTTATACACATCAATATCACTAAGCAAATTTGTTTTGTTTACAGAAAAAACAGATGTCATTTCCGAATCCCTGTTTGACACTTAAGGATTAAGGGGTGGATTGTCCTGTTTTTCTTTGATCGGGTAATACACTCTTGAATGACCTTGTTTCCATTTGCCATCTTCATAGCGGAAATACCTGTTAGTAAATTTTCCATCTTCTGATAATTCATAGGTATTTCTAAATTCCAATTTCAGGTTTGGGAATGTCCCGTGACCATAAACCAGTATTTTACCATCCTCCTCCCTAACATGACCATGTACAAAATTGCCATTGTTATGTATGCCAAATACAGCTATTTCCTGCCTGTCAAAATCCCAGTAAAATAAATTTATTATTCTGACCAATAGTATTATTGGATATCATGATTGATAAAAAAAGTAACATATTAAAAATAATAAAGTTGAATAAGTGTTTTTTCATGTCTTTTTTATTTATTTTTAAAGAAACAGATTAGTCTGTATGTCTTCAAATAGTATGGAATAAACTGAATCAGATAATTTCAATTATTTAAAATTACATTCTTAAGATGTTCTTGTTTC